>Ga0307509_10004374_pt1 | contig 20463 bp, 26 predicted proteins | sample 10_EM_MG_FD_202245 | JGI IMG/M metagenome (GOLD analysis project Ga0307509, IMG submission 202245) | Populus trichocarpa ectomycorrhiza microbial communities from riparian zone in the Pacific Northwest, United States - 10_EM | ecosystem: Host-associated > Plants > Roots > Unclassified | place... | reverse complement strand
TATCTGTAACGTGTGTGTGAGGAATGGGAGATCAGACTCTATAGTGAGGAGCGGTGCTCACCGACTTGGCAATCCGCAAGACTTCGTTGACTCCGATATCACCGAGCGTGGCATCGACAACCTCTGGCGGAATCCCGAAGACTGGCAGGGGAAGAGGATCAATTGATCGGCAAATGAAATTGGGTTGCTGACCACTTACACCTCTGGGCAACGGTGGTAGCACCAGGGTCAACACTGTTCAGACCAGCCACGAAACTGATGGGCTCGCAGTCCAAGTTCACTTGGTAGTGGAAGGAACCCTTGGGGAAGATGGCTCCCTGGCCAGGGTTGAGGGTGTTGGTGACAAATCGCGCCCCGTTCTCTTGGATGAAACCGACTTTAAGGTTCGACCCGGATATCATGTAGAGGAATTCAGTAGCACGTGGGTGGAAGTGAGGCGTGGACAATCCGCAAGGCCTGCGTACGTCCAAAGCGGTTCAGGTCAGCGGGAGAGAGATGGGGACAGCGAGACGTACGCCATTTTACCAACAGTCAGCGACATGCCCTGACCGACGAGGAATGGGAAATCTGAGAGATTGGCGACCGTGATGTTTCCGCCAGCTCCTTTGCCGACACCTATCCCAGCGTTGAAGTCAAAGACGAACTGACGAGGGACGTGAGTCAGTACGGTTCCGGATGTGATCAGTGGTCATCGAGAACGCACATCACGTCCATTGAGCAGGTTGAAGCGGGCAGCGGAGGTCGGTGCGTCCTCCAATTGGTCTATGATAGCAGCAGCCTGGGCAGGGTCCGCAATCTGAGCTGTGGCTCGCAGGACAGCGCCCAACACGAGCGTCGTTAAGGCAGCGCGCCTCATCCGTGCCTCCGTAGCTGCACAAACGGCGGGATCGCAAACGGGATAGGATATTGGGAGTGAAAGAGGGGGGGGGAGGGCAAGGGAAGGAACAGAATGCGACCACAGGCCTCTGAATATATTGGCCAGGACTCCGAGCGGTGAGTACGCCAGGGACTGACTGACAGACGGCTGTGCATTGCCTCGAATGGCCTCAGGGCTCGACGTCTGTCAACTCGGGTCGCCCAATCACAAGGAGCCCCTGAGCGGTTTGATGACGACTGAGACATCTGAATTGTGTCGATCGGTGAGTTCCTGATCGTCGATGACCAGAGCCGTGGCAAATCCTTTCCTGAAAAGGAGCCAGGCATGGCGGTCGCGTTTACCCGAACAAACTTCAGGGCACTCGAGTTCCGGCTGTGTAAGCACCACCGGAATGGTCCAATGGAGGAGATTGGCCGGTATCGTTTGGCGTTTCCACTCCAGATGTTTCTTCGGACCGATTCTGGCCAAGGTCCATTCTCGTTGCACGACCTGACGTGAATGAGCATTAGGAGATCATAGGGGCGTGAATCCTGACAGACTAACTTTACGTAGCCGCCCCTCTTGGTAATATATCCAGCCGTGACAGCTCTAACGCCGCTCCCGCAAGGAAGGTTGATCTCCCGTCCCTCCCGGTTTCTTCAAGCCAAGCGTCTTCCCATGCTTTCCACTTTCAAATGGGGAGAACCGTGGAGCACAGAGAGTAGGATGTGGGTGGGCGGGCGGGGGATCAATCCCTGGATGTCCTCATCCGGTTTCCGGAGGTCGATCAAATACGGATCCTAATGCGTATGAGCATCACGGGGCCAGAACAAAAAGGGGACGCACAGGAAAGGGCTGCTTGTTCCGTGGTTTCATTTGGTCATAAGCGAGGATGGGCGGCAACCAGACATCAAGTGACGCTCCCTTGCGGTACCTGCTCCAGACTCCCTCCCAAACCGGGACACAAAGCGGCGGAGTGGCTCAGGCGAGGATCCCTTGGAAATTGCCAGGCCGGAGTGAGGCCCCACTGACCAGGCAACATTGCGGTCGCGAAGCTGAGGTTCTGGGCAGCACGGGGGGAGGGGTGGGCAGAAGGCGCATTCGCGGTTGGAGTGAGATCACTTGGGAGGGCGTCGCTCCGGGGAAATCCCGGTCGAGTAGCGCGTGCGTCACGTGCCGTGGACAACCGCCGCCCGCCTCCGGTCATCTCGGAGCTGCCCTGGCTGCACCTCGACCTCGGTGGACAAGGCCAGATGCAGGGGCTTCTCAAGTTGCGAGGAGGATATGAGTGGTGCTCCTCTTGGGTGGGGAGCCCTCTTCGCGATTCTTTTGAGCCTAGCTCAGTTGTATCTTCCAACCAAAAGCCCATGCCTACGAGCCCTACACGCGAACCTCTATTTCCTCGCTCCCCTTCTCAAACCTTTCGCGAGATATGAACTTCGGGCATCGGACGGAGTAACCGTGGGAGACCCACGGAAAATGATCGACTAATGGCTCCGCTCCGAATATTTGTTCCGCCCACTCTCCCTTTTTAGCTTCGACCATGACCATCCAACAGAACGCCCCACCGACAACCCAAAGCTCGGAGAGTCGCTCGAAAGGCCTTGCTGATCTTGATGTACGTCCCAACCCAAATGACTGACGGAACCAAGCTATTGACCCTCGGATCTTGGTACAGGCCTCCCGTGTCATCGTCACCAGGGCTGAAACATTGAAGCCACTGCCAACAACTGATGACCTTGTGTTTGGAAAGGTGAGCGACTTTTATGAAGCGTCTGCCCTGCGTTCACTCCGTCGGCATTCAGCACCCAACCGATCACATGATGGTAGCTACCTTCCACCCCAAGACGGGATGGTCCGCACCGGAAATCAAGCCATATGGACCACTCGCTCTGGACCCAGCATGCTCTTGCTTCCAATATTGTACCTCCGTTTTTGAAGGAATGAAGGTCACCTCCGCTCTGATTTCCTTCCACCGCCCGTGTGTAACATCTATCACAGGCTTACCCCGGACCAAACGGGGAGCCGCGTCTTTTTAGGCCCAGGAAAAACATGGAAAGGATGACCCGTTCCGCCGCCCGAGTGGCTCTTCCTGTGAGCCTCCGCGATCCACTTTAGTCTCCATGCAATTGCACTGACGTCGTATGGTTAGGTCTTCGATCCTGACGCTTTGTTGGAACTCATCAAACTTCTTGTGATGATCGATTCTCGCTGGGTACCTCAATCGCCAGGATGTAGCCTGTATATCCGACCGACTTTGATCGGAACCCGTCCCTGTAAACCCTCTCCCCTCCTTCCCGCCCTCATCGACTCACACAGTCATGTGACAGCCCTCGGTGTTGCCGCTAGTGACGAAGCCATGTTATATGTGATTCTTTCACCGACCGGGCCATACTTCCGAACAGGAGCGAAGGCGATTCGTCTCCTTGCAGTGGGTGAACACGTCAGATCGTGGCCCGGCGGAACAGCTGGCTACAAGCTGGGGATAAACTACCCCGCTTGCTTCTCACCACAACAAGAAGCCGCGAAAATGGGTTACCAACAAATCCTCTGGCTCCTCGGCGACGGGAGCCGAGATTTCCTGGGTATGAGAGTGACAGAGGCTGGAAGCATGAACTTCTTCGTCGTGGTCAAAAGCGAAGACGGGGACGGTACGTGCATAGAGGGGATACCCCGTCGTAGTTGTCTCATCTGTCCTTTCAGGTCTTGACGTCATGACACCCGACCTGGATGGCACCATCCTTCCGGGGGTGACCCGGGAGTCATGCATTACACTTCTTCGATCTCACTCACCTGATTTGCCTTTGGACTCATTGGACCCGGATATTGCCTTGCGCGTCCACGAGACACCGTTCACGGTCGGGGACATGTACAGATGGTCTTCAGAGGATCGATTGCTCGAGGCGTTCGGCGTCGGTACCGCTGTCGTTGTATCGGGAGTCGGCGCCATTGGCCTTGAGGGACATCCAGACATGAACATACCGGAATATGACGGCGGATTGGGACCCGTCGGTAAAGCATTGTACAACAGAATTACTGACATACAAGTGGGGAGGGTTGAGTTTGGAGACTGGAGCTGCGCGTGCATATAGTCGTGTGGATTCCAATGTTGGGTTCCCCGACATCGTCCGTGTCGCAAAGGCGACTTAGAACGCGGAGCCGTTGACCGAGATTTCAGCGATATACCGGTTCGTCAACAGGATGTCATTCTCAATTTGTAGTTACGCTACTGTATAAAGTGGGGCCCAATGTTTATGCGTCGTTCATGTAACCTCCAGGAGCCCATGGATTCGCACCCGCACCACTGCCCCTGGAAAGTTGTTCGAATTCGGCCGCTCGGGTGTTCGATGCAAGGAGCTGGTGGTTGCCACCTCCTATTGGCGCTCGACACTCCGGACATCTTGAGGCCTCCATGGCACCACCACACTACGAAAGCATTGTTGGTGTGGGTTCTGGCATTGGAAAATACTTTACGCACCTCAGTTATGACGAAGGTATGTCCGTTCTCGCAGTTATAGAAATGACCGCTGTGACCTACACAGATTCTGTGAGTTGTGGGGGCAATCGGATGGCTTGGGCGTGCTGCATACCAAAGCCGAGAGCCTTGACGATGTCCGCCTTCTCTCGCAACGACACCGATTGGTAGAAGACTTCTCCCTTGAGGACGTGTTCCTGGAGGTCCTTATACGCAGCAAAGACCTTCTCGGCCTTCGGGGTGCAATTCTCTGCGAACCAGAGAATCTCTTCGTTCATCTCTTCCCGTGACTGAACTGGCCGGCTCTGAAGATACCTTGTCCTCACTCGCTGGAGTGCTTCCCGAGCCGCAGCCCTCTGTCGTGCTACGCATATGCCCAAACCCTCCCTCAGATGTAGTTGAACATTCCCACCCTGGTCCGAGACCTGGATATTGCGGCGCCTCTCGAGGGCATCAAACCTGTCCTTCTCAAATTTGCAGCGGAGGTCCATGATACAGACCCGAGTTTCTTGTCTGAGAGCGGAACACGAACGTGCGAGGGAAACTGCCTTCGCACAATCCTGGATGCAGGAATCGTAAAGGTACCCGACGAAGGTGATCCAGATCTGCCGATGTCGAGGATGATCGGGGTCGTTGGACGTGAGGGGGAGTCCTGCAACACGGGCGGAGCCAATCTGAGCGAGCATGAGGCGCAGCTCAATGGACAGTAGGAAAGCTTCTATGTGGTATTTACGGTCCGCTTTGTGGGGGGGCTGTCCGATCTTGGCATTTACAGCAGCGAACGCGACCTCATGTTGCGTCCGCTCATCAACTTGGGAGGGATCCAGAGCGACAGCCTCCATCTCGAGCTTGAACAGGGTGGTCATGGCTGCCTCGTAAGCCTTCACGTGGGCGGAACGTGAGGACGCAATATCGGTGATCGCATCGTAGACCCGGTTGATTTCCTTCGCGATCTTCTTCCACGCCTCTGCTTCCTTAGGGGAGAACCCGTGGCGGGTCTTGAGTTCTCTCAGTGCGATTACAGGGAGGGGTTCGTCCGGTTTTCCGAATGGCTCCGTTCGCCTTTCGCAGATCTGGACGAAGGCTTCTTCCGACGCGAAATCGGCCGCAGTGGGAATCTTCTGCACCTCGGTTTCCAATGTTTCGAGGGCAGCAGTGATGGATTCCAGGGATGGTCCGTGTTTCTCCAGTCGTGCTGACATGTTGCTGGCGACGTTCTGCTCGAGGATGTCCAGATTTGCGCGCTTCGTAACACGACCATACCGAGGAGAAGTGATGGGGCCCCTACAGGTGGGACAGGCGGGTGGTGTCTGGTACTTGATGGGTGGAGCCTTGGGTGTGATATAGCCACCAGTCATCGGATCGATCTCATAGTACTCGGACATTGAACAATGACCATCCAACGTCTCGACCGTGAACATGTGTCCGCATTCGAGGGTGATCAACTTCTCGCTGACGTCGTCAGATGTCGTATCGATATCTGAAACAGGTCGCTGCAGAATGAAATCGACGATGGCGGTCTTCGCATCATCACTCATGCAAGCAATGCATTTCTGAGTTGCGCAAGGTTCACCGCAGACTACATTCCGATTTCAACAGGATATTAGAACACGAGGGACACGAAAAACTCACCAGATGGGCAGGGATGGCCACAATCAAGGGTCTTGGTACATGGCTCATCGCAGGGAAGCCGGGCGCAGATCTGAAGATGCATTTCAGCGGGGGCAGGCCCGAGGCCAGTCAAATCAACTCACCGATCCACAGGCCACTGGACACTCGTGATGGTCACACCTCCACGGACAGGGTTCCAAACATGGGGCACAGGTGGCAGAGCAAGGTCTGGGACACGTATAATGGATGCAGCGCTGACGGCAGGGTTGCTTGCACTCGCCGTTGCACCCTTGGTCCTTGGGGTGGCACGGGTTTCCACAAAGGTGTTGGCAATACAACGCGCGTTCGCAAGGGTGGTCGGTATGATTTACGCGTTTGATTAGCCCCGATCGAACCTTGTTAACGTCCAGATTGAGCTTCTGACATCCCCCACATCTTCCCTTGCACTTCTTGGAACAGCAGCCCATCGGTTGGTCACACAGTTCGGTGCAAACGGCAGAGGTTGGATCCTTATGGCAATCAATTTGTTTCGAATGCTCGCAGTACGGAAGCTTCTTCAGGACCTTCTTCTTACACTTGACGGACTGTAGGTCCTCGAGTTGATGACTGAATATGACGCAAGTTCACATCTACACCATCAGAGGGGAATGACCCAGAACTCACCACGGGACCCGCTCCTCTACATGACCGCAGGGCAATGTTACGTTGGAGATTGGGAATTCGCAATTTCCGCAGGGTTGGTGACAAAGTCGGACGCAGGGGTGCTGACGGATGCAGGCCAAGCGCACGCAGTTTTCGTAACACAGCGTGCTCTTGTGGTTATCAAGGTCCGCGTGACACTAGGGGGTTGTGAGAAAAGAAACGGGAACGGGCCAAGAACTCCCTCTTACCAAGGATCGGCATGTGTGTCCGCAAGAAAGCTTGAACTCGCATGGAAGTAAGCAGCCACCTGTCGGGGTGTAAGTAAAGGGGGTTGATGATGTAGTTATTGCCTATACCCATTGGTGCAATCTTTGGTAGCTGGCCGGGCTCAGAGATATTCTTGACTTGCTCTGGGTGTCGCGCGCAAACAACGGGAAAGCCGAAACCGATCTGACCCTCCATCTCCATCTCATCGAGGATTGTAGACCAAGTAGGATTCTTCCGTAGGTTTGAAGCGTTGCCCATGATATAGAGACCGTGCTTGGCTCGTGATAGAGCGACGTTGATACGATTCTCCGACTAACTCAAAGTCAACAAGATCGCCCGGGTGACAACACAATGTTTCGTCACCTTCAAAAACCCGATCGATGCATTGCCGGTGTCGAACTCTCCCGAATTCCTCACGAGTGAAACGATGACAATCTTCGCCTCTTGCCCCTGGAAGATGTCGACAGTGCCGAGCCGGATCTGGGAATCATAACCCAAATTAGATCAAATGCGAACCGTTCGCCACAGCCAACGTACGTGTTTGGTAACCATAACCTCCTCGATCGACGACGGAACCTCATCCTCACCCTGGAGTCCTTGCTTCACAAGCTGGTCTTCATCGCGCTCGTCGACCGCGACGGTAACCTTCAACGACTGGAGCGCCAAGCGCACTTTCTGCAATTGACCCAAATAGGCGCAGAGGACGGCGATATCACCTTGACCGTTGTATTCTCCTTGTCGCAGGAAGTACATGACCAGATCTACGATCATCTTTACCTGGGGGAACCAAGTTTGAGTGGTTGCGGATCCTCACATCGCAAATACGTACCTCGAACGAGTTGACTTTGGATACCGAATCCTGGCCACCGTCTTCCTTGTGATTGTGCGTGAAAAACACGACATTTTCACTCATCCCCTTCACATCGGGGTAGGACTTCACGATATCGTTATCCTCGAGTTTCGGGTACAAGATCGTTCTGTGAAAGGAAGTATTGATGACGATGTTTCCATCGCTGAAGTAAGGTCATACCGGATGTGGTGAGATATTGTGGGGCGCATACGGCGCTGAACATTGATCTGAGACATTGGGAAACCGTTGTCCGCAAGTCGTTCCATCAGCGAACGATCGAACTTGAAAAGATCCTTGCCACGGCCACTGTCCATGGATAAAGCTATCCGGAAGAACGTGAGCTTCTTCAAATAACCCATTAATGTAGAAGCCACCAACAGTACGTCGCCAAATTTGGCCTCAGCTGCTTTGGGTCCCCGATGCAAATAAGGTGTTGGACTGGGTTTTATCCGTGAAATGCTGGAGGGAAGGAAAGGGAAATGAAGACGAACCGGAATCCACAAGCGAAGCAAGGATATGTGCCTCAAGCACCTGACCGGCTTCTTCGACGACAAGTACCCTCGGTTGGATGCTCTACAGGTATGTTAGCCAGATCGCACCTCATCCCATGGGCAACGATTACCGTTAGAAGGGAAATAAGTTTCGCAGCACCTGGATATTTGGGCACTTAGCCCAAGGGAATGGACACCATTCAACCTTGCTCACCGGTAGTCGTGCACCCAATCAGATCGACATCTCTCAACAAACGACGTTTCCTCTGTCAGGAGTGTCAGCAGCGTAACGTTTAAAAATAGATTAGATCCTTACTTCATCGGCGACAGCCTCGTACTTCTCGCATGCTTCCTCATACTGTGCCCGTAGCGCCACGTACTCGTGAAGGTGATCGTCGTATGCAAGTCGCCGCATTTCCTCCTCCCAATGTTCCGCTAACCTCTGTCGTTCTGCGAAACTCATCGCCCACACAGCAGGCGAAACCTCGAGCTGGATGAATGGCCTGTTGCTGGTGGGAACTGGGGGTACCGAATCGCCGAAACCGAGGTCAGAGAAGAACTCAAACATCCGTTTGTGGTATGCTTCCTGCTCCCCCTGAGTCGGAGGGACCTCCACGACCGACTGGGCAGCCTGTGCCCCTAGCTTCTTCCTCTGTCTCTTCGATAACTCGACTGTGGTGTAACGAGGTTGGGGTGGTTGGATAAAGGCGATATCGAGGCCGCGTTTCCAGAGTCCGTAGTAGGTGCGAGCCATGAGTTGGGTTTCCTGTTTCCCCTTTCCCTTCTTCCCTTGCATCACCCACTCACCCCCGCCAGCATCGGGCTCAGGCTCCCACAAACGGGCGGCGTATTCTGCAATCCAAAATGGCGGCTCGTACATCATTGATAGATGATATTCCCAGTATTCCTGTAAATATTCCTTAATCTGGTCCTCGGAGGGCTCAGGAATCTGGATGTCCTCCATCACCTGACGCATCTGTTCTTCGAGCTTTTTCTTGCAGGCGAACTCTCTCCCGATTTGACGATTCGTGGAAACGTCCGTGAAGGCCCTCTCCAGACTCCTGAGACTGTACTCGCCGATCCGCTCGTCAGTTGACCGGGACCCCAGCCGAACAAACTTCTTGGTGATCTTCGCATCAAGGATGGAGGTCAACATGTGGTCCAATGCATGGTTGGTGAAGGCAATGAGGACGATCGGCTTGATCTTGTTGTCAAATAATATCCGGAAGAGCTCCTTCCCAGTGAAACTCTAGGATCACCCCTTCAGTAAATCCCCACATAGTACTCGAGCAAGCCCACCTTTCCCGTTCCGGGCGGTCTGTTGGGTCATCAGCAAGATCTCGGGGGAGAGCGGCGCAAAACCCACCCTTGAATCAGCGAAACATCCCTAGTCAGGGAGTCCACGACACCGTCCGCTTGACTCGGGTCTAAAATGCTGTAGTGCCGTAATTGTGCTCGGGCGCGAGCAATAGACGCAGGGTTGTTGACGTCGAGCGGGTCGATACTCAGACCCGGTTTGGCCACGCTCTGCAGTTTGAAACGGAATCCGGGGGCAGTAGAGTACCTCGGTGGACGGATCTCGATATTGTCGAGGGCAGTCTGCGCGCAGATGTATCGGCTGAAAGGAATCGAGGTGGAATCGATTGTGCAGAGGGTCTTGAGGAATGGTCGGACGGATTCAAACATGACGCCGTTGTCGATCAGGATTGCGAATGTGTTCGTGTCGATGGTGATCTTCTCCTTTCTCAAGGCCTCGATTTCCACTTCTGGGTCAAAGAATGCCGCCTTGACCTGGATATAATCTTCGGAATGTTTGGCAGATTCGGCGATGTCTTCCGCGGATGATACAAGGTTCGCCAAGTATGCCCTAGAAGAGCCCCTGGAGACGAGAACCAACGCAACGAGGGAGCCGGAAGCCAACCTCTTACTTCCTGCGCGTTTCCAGTGCTCGACCCGTTTTTTCGAGTCGGGATCTCGGCCGTGTCCGCCGGGTGGGCATCGGACCTTGAGCCCAATCGCAAATCCCTGAGATCTTGTGCTCAATTGAGCGTAGTGCACGTCGGTGTAGACGTTGAAGATGACCGAATTCTTTCCGGCTGATCTGAAAAGACCACCCCCCTTCTCCAGTAGCTTCTCTAATTCTGTCTGCTCGCGTTTTTTCTTCCCATACGACTGAGTCCACATTGCATCCAGGTCCTCTTGTAACACATTCAAAGATTCACGGATAGGGAACCTGTGAATTGTTGAATAGACGATCTTAAGGCCACGAGAAAGTCTTACGTCAAGTCCTCGCGTAACAGTCGGAACTGCACGTCAAGGTGCCTTTCCATCGAGCCAGCCGGGAGGTGGTGAGGAGCTCCAGTGACTGTAACTGGAAGGTATGGGGATATTGGACACATGAGTTCCTCGCTGGTCGGACAGATTCGGATTTGCACAATGTTGGCGTAGTCGTTGTCGTGCCTTGGCCCTTCTGGGCGCAAGTGACCTGGGGGATCATAAGCTTGTTCCAGTCGTGTCAACAGAGCCTGGGTCCTCTCTGCCTCGCTAATGACGGGCTTCATCGTGACGACACGCCTTGATTCGGTAACGTGGTGCTCGCGCCCGATGACGGTCCGAAGCCTCTCGATTGTCTCGCGAAGGGTCTGGATGGTAAATCTGCAGGTCTCTAAATTGGACGTAATGGGATCCTGAAATGTCGGAGGGTAGGACATGATACCGGTCGCCCAGACGTCAAACCATTCGGTGAGATTCTCGACGAGTCCATTGAGTTGCGGATATGTCTCCAGCGCGGTTTTGAAGCGGTTGAATACCCTGCTCAAGATGTGAGCAAGGGTTAATAGGTGGGACAAAGTTTCAGCGTACTGGATGATAAGGTCTGATACCGTCTTAAACACGACAATCCCGGTCAGCTTCCCCTGAAGCTGTTCAGGGAGTCCGGGGGTTGGGTCGTTCCATGTCCGGTATGAAATCATAAAGTTCAGTGACGATTCGACGATAGCGGACACGGTGGCCCAGTGTTCGTATAACACTGCGTATAAAGCGCTATGCAGAATTAGTGGCACGAAGATCAAAGTAGGGACAATGGGGGTACTTGATGTTGTGATGCAATGTCGACTTCAACACGAGGTCTGATGTGAAGTACTGGGGAAGAGTTCAGTTGGGTGGTCACATAAGTACACAAAGTCGGGACCTCAAGAACCGGAAAATAATCGAGCTGAAATGATAGGAGGGTGAACCCCGTTGCGGCCCTTGGGCTGACGTTGGGGAACTTGAGGATATCGCCGATGCGGCTAAGCAGTCCTTCGCCCTAATGCCGTGATCGTTAATCGTTGGGAAAACTACGAGCGATCCAGGAGGACCAACCCGGATGAGCATGTCTAAGAATTCCTAGAGCCACACATCAACAAAGAGATCTCTTTGACTGCGATAGGATATTACCTGAGCCTTGTCCACCGTCTGCAGAAGGGTTAGCGCCAATCTGGCATGAACGATGAGACCATACGCACCCATGAATGATTCCTTCGGTTAACACTAGCCAGAATAGAGATGAGAGGCTTCATTTCGGTTGGGTTGTTCAGGGGTCCGCCCCCGATATATCGTTTGATTGAGTTGTGGGCGTTCTCCGGCGTACCCTCCTGGGTTCTATGAAGTCCAACTCCGGCCATCTGCGTCAGGTTGTCCACCGTGAAAAATTCCAAGGCTGCATTCGCAACGTCTTCTTCATCCTCTCCCCCAGCGATCCCACCGGCCACGTTGGCGCCGCCAGGTTGTGGGGCGGCGTTTTTCTGATGTCTAAAAGTGCACTCGAAACCACGGTTGCATTGACCAGTATTCCAATAGAAGTCGCAAACGTTTCTCGGTGCGGGGTTACCACTCCTTGCCGGCCGAGTTCTCGGCGTGGGAGGGGTAGATGAGGATGGTGAGTTCTGTCGATGTGGATGTGGTGGGGTTCTTGATCCAGACGTCGTGCTGAGATCGTGAGAAAATTTGCATTTCTTTCCGAAACGACAATTTCCCTGGGTTGCAAAGTGGCGACAAGGCACCTTGGGTCCAGGGGTAGCCATTTCTGAACGAGTGAGGTGGAAGAAAGAGAGAAGTGGCGATGGACGGCGCTCCAGGACACAACAACTGCACGTGACCCGCCACACATTTTGGGGACCATCGACCAATGGGAAGGGGCCTGAAGGCAAACAAGCCGGTGACATGCGAAAAGAAAACCCTTGATAACGAGCACAAGGCCAGCCGGACAAGAGAGAGAAACATACGCAACGGACATACCTGTCGATCGCGGAGACCTGTGGGCTTCACCCAGATCGAGGAGTTATCTCACCCGAGCATCAGATTGCAAGGCGTAGTTCACCGAAGATAACAAGCCAAGTGTTCGCCAGAGGCGACCAGTCCAAGCACTCAGAACTCTGACGGTCAAGATAAGAACGCGTCGGTGGTGACAGCCGATTCACGAGGGTTTTGGCAGCTTTATCTGGAATGTACCTGTGGGGCGGCGGGAAACGGTTTGCCATAGATGCGCGAAGGAAGGAGCGGGGGAGCGCACATTGGGGTAAGGTGCTAATTTCTGGCACTACTACACCGATCAATCCCAGCCTCGACAGAGCTCCTCTCACAATCCCCGCGGGCATCATAACATACTGGGTGGTAAGTTTTATAAGCGTACTGCGTAGGACGTTCGAGGCCCATCGTACCACTTTGGCTCGCTTGATCGCGTCCTGACGGCCATCCCACGAAGACAATCGGGCGATGGGTTTAAATGAATTGTCTTGTAATACATACACACCCTAAACCGAAATGAGAGCTGAGGGAGAAATAAAAACTAACAGAGACTGACCCGATGGTTCGTCCGGAGGTTATCCACCTGCTTATCCCAACACGCCGTCCAGAGATCCTTGCAAACAAACTTTATGCTTTCGAGCGTTTCGGAGAAGTATGGTTTTCCGTGGCACAGCCTAGGGAAGGTGCGCGCAATGATATGAGAAGCGCGTAAGTGGAACGGATGGACGTACCTCTCGGTGATATTCGCGCCGACATGCATCCCAATTGCTTCTAACCGGAGTTTCAGTCCCTCCTCCTCATCGTCGCCTTTCGTCGTTCCCTTGGAGGCCAGGCTCGTCGACGACTCTCTATGTTCTTTGCGTGTGGGCGGGGTGGGCAGTGGGGCAGGGAGTAGACCGGCATCGATCATCTCTTGCTCAACCTTACGAGCCCGCGCTTGGGCATGTGCAGATGACGCTCGGAGAGTGTTGACCATCTCGATTAGAAAGAAATCGAACGCTGCACCGTCCATAAACCGCACGGGGGCGTCGGCCATGGCGGTGACGAGCGGTGAAGAGAGCGAGCCAGTTAGCGGCGGGGTCGTCATTGGCGGCGCGAGTGAAGTCGACTCGATCAGATTCAGTTGAAGTGACAGCCTCCTTACGATCCCAACCTGCCACCAAACCACAACGAAGACAACGGGCGGCGACGGATTGAGCGAAGCTATTTTGACGACTGGAAGGTGCGTGCCCCGCGATATTCCCCGTCAACCCACTCATATCAGGCCCGTGATTCCATGAATCCAGACAGCCGCCCCACTTACGAATCAACGAACATCGCGATTTCTCCTCCACCCCCACCCCCACAGTTCCCTCTCGAAACCCCACCAGATATAGCTCACCGCAATGTCTACCTTCTCGTCGTTCCTGCCTTCCAAGTTGCTCAACATCAATAACCGTGATCGGTCCTCGGATCCATTGTCTCGTCTGAGATTCGCCCTAGAAACGATGCCTGGCTCACGGAAATACGAGTTCACCCCTCTCACCCGCACCGAGATCATCACCGAGTTGTATGAGGCGTTCTGGGGCACTCACGCCAGCCACTTCGTCCCCAATCCGAGCGCCAATCTCCCACTGCACGCCTCTCTACACGAAGTGCAACAACGGCAGGGCTTTGGAGGGGCCGGGAAGGAGAGAAAACCAATCCCAGGTAGAGCGTGTGGTAATATCTTCAGGAAGGGTGAATGTTGCTTCCGGTGTCGGTAAGTCACCTCATCCGCCCGATCACCACGGTCTTGACCCTGATCCATCCACGATTCCAGCGATTGCGCGTGGGACGACAGCTGTGTCCTTTGCTCACGGTGTTTTCACGCTACAAGCCATGCGGGCCATAACGTCAGCTTCTTCATTGCCCAGCAGTCTGGTGGTTGCTGCGATTGTGGAGACGCTGAAGCATGGCGGGTACCAATTGGTTGTCCGCACCACCCTCCAGCAGAAAGTTCGAGCGAAACCCCAAAGGTTGTCGCTCGTAACATTACCGATATCTCGAACCCACAACCAAAGTCGGATCAGACAGTCCCACCGGAATTGCAGGAGACGATGCGAAAGACGGTAGCCTATGCCCTCGACTTCATCTTGGACACTCTTGACTACTCCCCCGATGAACCATCTGTCCCGGCTGGCGAAGCAGATCTCCGACTCCAACCCTCTGCCGATCCTATGATGAAAGATCAATTCTGCGTTGTACTCTGGAACGACGAGAAACACTCCTTCGACGACGTCATTAAACTCCTAATCGACACCACCAATCGGAGCCGTGAAGAAGCCAACGACGCCGCAGTTAGGATTGATGAGCAAGGCAGGGACATCATCGATATGCACGCAAATGCCGCACGACTCCTTGAAACCGCCCGCACGTTTTCACAAATCGATCTTGGAGTGACCGTCAGGCGAGCATATGACACCTTCCGCGAGCAGATATCAGTCGTTATCATCGAATGGATCCTGGATCTAACACGAAGTCGCCTGGGTACCGACACTCATATCATGCGTGAGGTCATTGCCAGCCAGCTACTCGCCCCGAGGAAACCGAGTACTCTCAACCCCAATCCCGAAGCCCAAAAGGCTCTGTCGGAGGTGGAGTCTCCTGTGAGACTCGACTACATGTTCCTGTATCATACGCGATTATGGAAGCGACCAAGGCTGAATCTCAAGGAGGTATATGCGAGTATACTGAGCCTGAGCCATGAGCACAAACTCGCAGTTGGTGAGTACCCTATGTGCGCATCTTCGAGGGGCAATGGCTAAAAACCGAGTTCTAAGCCTCACACTTTGCCAACGTTTACCATCGAATCATCGATTCCTACCTTCTCGTGGATCGCGAAGCCGAAACCTCGATCAAATACTTCGCCCTCCAACTCTTCACGGTACCATCAATCGCACTCCACATTGTCCGCCAACACAATATCATCAATCGGCTCCTCTCCATTATCACCTCCTTCTTCACCAACCAGATTCAGGGCAAACGAATCATCTACCCTACTGACCCGACAGCTGAGATCGACGTGGACGCGTTCCCTTTCAAATCGAAACGATTCATGCCCGTGTTCTCGGACCTCAGGTACCTCAGCCACAATGAACCCGTCCAGGAACTCCTGGCCCACAACAGGGAGTTTGTCCAGCTGTTCTCGAAGACGTGCCAACTTTTTATGTGCATCAACCCTAACAAACGGGCGGCCGTGAGTCACGTGGAATACGAAACTGACGCATGGATATCTGTCTTCAACGTTACGCTCTCGCTCTCTCGGGTTATCAAAGTGTACGGGGACGCCTTCTCACGTGCATCTCCCGCGGAACTCGTTGCGGCGATCAGCACCGTCATGCACGACATCCTCCTTGTTTGCACCCTCACCTCCGACCGATTGGATAGGGAGAAATTCCAACCTATACAATTCCACGACGTCATTTTCGGGGAACAGACCTATCCGATCGTGAACTTCGACGTGCTGGACGGATGGGTGAGCTTTCACCACTCATTACAGTGGTTGCTGGCGGAGTTGTTCAAGCACGTGGATATTCTGACGGAAGAAAACCTGCGAACGGTTGGGTTAGAGACAGTGAGGGAAATTTGTTTGCGGAACGCGAGCGAACAGGCAATTTTGACGATCATCGACTTCCCACTCCGAGGTATGTCCAGTTTACCGGTCCTTGGAAATCAGGTTTAACCAGTTTATCCCGCAGTCCTGGCAATGATCGCCCAGATCCGAACGGGTCTGTGGGTGCGAAACGGTTTCGCGATTCGTGGACAACTCCTGCATTACAGGGACTTCATGCTCCGTGAACTCTGCTACGACCAAGATCTATTCATCCTTCAAATGGCCCTCGTCATACTGGATCCCAACCTTGTGTTCGTCTCCGTCCTAGATCGGTTCCAACTGTTACAATACTTCTCCGGAGCAACTCTCCACGAAGCATACGAAGGACCTCACCTGTCGAGCATGGTCGAGGAGCTGTTCTACGTGCTGATCACCGTGGTCAGCGAGGAAGCAAACGCAACAAAGATGCCGCTCCCCGCCCAAGTCCGTCGAGAGATCGTCCACGCTCTCGCTATGGGACCCTGTTCATACACAGACCTAACGAAACGGGTGGCAGAACGTATGGCGGAGGATGTTTGTTTCGAACGGGTGTTGAGCGAGACAGCAAACTTCAAAATTCCGGAATCCACAGCCGACTATGGGACGTACGAGCTCAAAGACGAAGCATACGACGAGGTGAACCCGTTCTACTTCCACTACGCTAGGAATAGACGGGAGGAGGTGGAGAACGTGTTGAAAGCGAGGTTGAAGAAGAAGAAACCACCCCCTGGTAACCCGAACTCCGACCCCGTCGTCGTCCCGAAACCGTGGAAATGTGAAGTGGGTCCTTTCAAGAACATGTACACTGTATTCGAGAGCGAAGTTCTGCTCCAAATCATCTTCTATGGGCTCCACAACATCCTCGCACTCACGAACTCGTCAGGGGAGTCGCCACCCTCGGCCGAAGCCATCTTGGATCAGGTATTGCACCTGATCATGTTGGCTCTAGTCAACCATGGAGCGGCGTTCAGTCTCCTATCTTCTTCCAGATCCTTCTCCCAGATAACCCTCCTGGACGTGATCTGCGCATTGGAACACCACGACAAGTTCAGACCCTATAGAGCCCGAGCGGAGTGGATCATCTCCCGATACTACTTGCACGTCCCTGAGGAAGTTCAACGTCGTCGGAAGGTAGAAGATACGGCGAATGGGGCCCCCGATCCCGAGGAATCCAAACGTCGCGCGGCTCAGGTGAGGAAAGAGGCGCTGATGAGACAGTTTAAGGCCCAACAGGCGAGTTTCGCGATCAACTTCAATGAGGACGAGGACGAAGACGAAGAGATGTTGGACGAGACGGATGCTCCTGTGTCATACGGGACGTGTATCGTTTGTCAGGAGGAGCTCAATGACTCGAAGGTATTCGGGTCCTTGGGACTTCTCCAGCCGAGCAAGCTGATTAGGAAGCACCCGGATGGTCATAACCTCTATCTCAACGAGACTCTCTCTTCTCCCTTTTCCTTGGATCGTTCACCTTCCGATGTGGATACTTCATTCCCCCCAAAAGATGCAGAAGTTCGGGATTCATCCTTCCGGCTTTCACTCAACTTCCAAGGTTTCCCGAACCACCACACTCGCTTCGGCCTCTACTCTAGCGTGTGCACCCATATGATGCATCTCGAGTGTTTCCAGGTCTACCATTCCTCTATTCGCCAACGTCATCGCGCACAAGCAACAAGGAACCCGCCAGAAAATATCGCTAGGAAGGAGTTTATTTGCCCACTATGCAAGAGTTTGGGCAACGTGATGCTCCCCGTGCAATTTCCCTCCCAAATCTCCCTGAACGACGTGTCTTTCCCCGATTGGATCCGAGCGGCTGGTATCAGCATCCTTAAATCCCGGCCCGACTCTCTCCTCGACGCTCTCCACCCAAGGACAGGTACTGGAGAGTTTGTGTTTTGGAGCGCGCAGGATAGTGGGTACTCAGCTCTGGTAAAGGACCGGTCAGACCAGAACGGAGATGTGGTGAAGTTGATCGAGATGGTCATGTCGATATCCAAAACGTTCTCTCAGCAAACGCGACACTTACGGGACCGACCGGAACCCGACCAAGGAGAACGCGGAGCTGGGCTCTACCTCCCGGAGGAACTTGTTGGATACACCATTTCCGCCTTGGAGATTGCCCAAAGGGGATCCGGGGGAGCGGGCACGATCGTTGCGGATAACCTTCCTGAGGCGCAGATGGGCATGATCCGTGGTTTGATCGCGTTTTTGAAGAAGATGGTTGGGTTGCAGTTCCGTGGAAAGTTGGAAGAAGGCAGGGACGCGGCGAGGCAGGCGATCATCAAGAGGCTGTTGCCCGAGTGGAGCAGGACGTCGTTAATGACTTCGTCCTTCTCACATCCTCTGCTCCTGAGGGAACCCTTCACGATCTTAGTGGAGACTGCCGCAGTCGTGCCAGAGATCCTACGACACGTTCTCATCCTCACGTATTATGCCTGTCTGGCGAGGACGGCAATTGGGATCATTTTCATCCTGACGAAGACGAGGAGCTACCAGACCGTGACCATCGGAGGGAGAACGCAAGAGAATTTGTTTGGAGACGTTCGGGTGTTTTTCATGTCGGTTGTTCGGCACTCTCCAGTGTTTGAACATGCTGCAGAGCTTGCTTTCCAAGCGTTTGGAGAAGCCAGGATCGAGAAGCTTCTCTACTCCTTCACACTCCCGTTCCTCCGACGAGCCGCTATCCTATGCCGAGCTGTTCTACCGAGTTCTTTCCCTACAGTGGTCCACCCAGAGGCACCAAACGAGTATCAGAATCTCCTGACAACGCTCGGCATTCCTCCCCTCTCCGACCTCCCCAACCAGGACACCCTCCAAAACGCGCTCTCGGGCTGGTGTGCACACTACGGCCAATCGCGGGCCGCTGCCCAGATGAACTGTGGGGTCAGCCTTGACTTCCCTGCGATATATCGCACGGCCAAACTACCGCTCGTTTTGGATAACTTGTTCGTCGATCAGGAGAAGGCGTTGATTTGTCAGAGGTGCAATACTGCCCCGTTGGATGCTGCGATTTGCATGATTTGTGGGACGGTGTGTTGCATGCAGAGCCATTGTTGTGTGGATAAGGATAACGGAGATCGAGGGGAGTGCAATGCTCATACGCGAGAGTGAGCAATTGTCTGCTGAGGACAGTAGATTCCTCACGCTGACCCTACCTTTGTAGTTGTGGTGGAACGATCGGGGTCTATTTCTTGGTCAAGAGATGTTCGTTGTTGTACCTGTACATCGACAAGGGTACCTTTGGGTCGTCGCCGTATCTCGATGACCACGGTGAAGTTGATATGTCGATGAGGTGCGTCCAACTTGCCACTGACAGGTTAACCATCTAACGTCTCTCTCGATCAGGCGTGGGAGGAGGCAATACCTACACGCAGCCCGGTATGAGGAAATGCGGAAGATCTGGCTCAGTCATGGGATCCCCACCCTCATCGCGAGAAAACTAGAAACGACGGTGGATAATGGTGGTTGGGAGACGTTGTAAGATTGAGTTTTATACCCCCTGTTCGCGATTCTGTTAGAAGTAGATCGTGCCTTGGACGTTGGCCTCTTGGTGTTTACTATAGAGTTATATCAGGCTAGCCCCACCCGGGCATGAATGACCCCAGGCCCAAGTTTGCTGGGATTTCTCAACACGATCACGCATATGGGTTGAAGATGACGGATATCGGGCAAACATACAGACTGCAAGAAACGGCGGTGGACCATGATACCACGTTACGTGACCCCAGGAATCCTTGCAAAGGGAGTAATAAGATGGTCGGGCAGATGAGCAGACGACCCATCAAAGGGAGGACCCTTGTTTCTTCGATAGGTAAGTTCTCGAGAAAAGATCCGATTGGTGTCCCCCTCGTGTCCCCGACGCAATATATTTCCCATTTGCCTGATGCGATTCGCGCAACACGACGTTTATGTCGCGTCACGGGTTTGATTCCGCCCGCCGCAAGCGCCTTCGAATGTTAATCGTGACGCTGTGAGTTCGAAGTCCTGGAGCTGACGTTGATCACCGATGCGATGATGATTGAAAGAGAAGAGAGAACATTTGCTTCAGCACATCCGGCAACGCCAAGTGGGTACGTACGGATCGGCCATCATATGGGCGCCCGTCACTCTCTCGTACTAGCAAGCAGAGGAGTCAGGAAAGGAGGAAAAAGGTCGGAAGGAAAGCAAGAAGGTGGAGGTGCGTTTCGCTCGAGAATGTCTGGGACGGACGTAGCCGCGGTGACTCGGGGCCACGAGCTTGTCCCTCAGCGCGTCCCCGTCACCCTTCGTATATGTTCAGTGATCGCCGATCTGAAAAACCACACTCTCCCCCCGTGACGACCATCCCTGTTCAGTACGTCGCTCCGAGAAGGAACACAGCCAACATCGGGA
>Ga0307509_10004373_pt1 | contig 20463 bp, 20 predicted proteins | sample 10_EM_MG_FD_202245 | JGI IMG/M metagenome (GOLD analysis project Ga0307509, IMG submission 202245) | Populus trichocarpa ectomycorrhiza microbial communities from riparian zone in the Pacific Northwest, United States - 10_EM | ecosystem: Host-associated > Plants > Roots > Unclassified | place... | reverse complement strand
AACACCACACCCAACTCCACCCCCCCCCCCCCCCCCACCCCATCAACGGAACCCGGAAGGTAAAAAGGAAAATAAAAATAAAAGAAATCCCCCCCTCAGCAGGCTTTCCTAGCATAACACTTGGCCCACTTGAACGCAGTATTCTCCTTCCCGCACTCCTCCACAATTCCCGCATCGGCCCACATTCCCCCCTCTTTAACCTCCACCACGCCCTCCGCCAGAACGCCCGCTCCCTCGCCCTGGGCGTACAGCTCGTCATACAGAAACCTCCCGACCCGGCTCGTCACGGTGGAAAGCTCATCTCCAATACTCGTCGTAGGCATCCACATATCGCAAGTCTTGACCTCAGCCCACAATCCCCCCGCTGTCGGTCCCATACTCTTAAGCGCCTTCAATATGCCCCTCGACGGCTTAATAACTCCCTGGGCCGCAGTGGGAGCCGGGAGAATGTGTTTCGCGATGTAGGCCGTCGTTAATGGGCCCATGTTATTCAACAACGGGTCGACGATGGTAAGCTCTAGATACCCACTAGGCTTTAGTACGCGGTGGAGTTCGTGAAGGATTAGCAGGATTTGCTGGTCGTGTGGAGTGCTTGTGGCCGGGGTTAGGAAGAGGCGAGGGAGGAAGTGGGATACTATTACGTCAACGCTTGCGGAGGGGATAGTGGCGAGGGAAGTTAGGGTTGGGGCTGTTAAGAAAGTTAGGTTTGGGGGGTGTGTGGCTGTTGGTGGGGGTCGAGGGCTCGCAGGGAGAAGGAGGGTGTGGATGTTTGAGGCTGGGTATGTCAGGGAGAGGTGCCAGGACCAGCTCGCTTTGATGGGTTAGCTATCACGAATTAAGGAGGTTGCGGGCGGCAGGAGGGGAGGGTACCTATTCCCCCGTTGTCAAGGTCGAGTATTGTGCCCCCGTTATTGAGTACCATCAAGTGGTGTCCTGGGGAGAATAATACCCTCTCGAAGGATAACCACTTCATAGCGCTCAGGAACCAAGCCCTCCGTTCCAGGGTCCCCCTCAAATGAACAAACGATTCATCCGAGTTGACGAAATAGTCATCAGTCTCGCTATCCTCCGCGTCGTAATCAATGGCTGAGGCAGAATTGATCGAAATTGCGCCCCGCCGAACCGTGCCATATTTAGCAAAGGTGAAGAGCCGAGATGTGTTTGAAAAGGTGACGAGAAACTGAGTGAATAGATTCAGGAGTGAAGCCGATAACGGCCGTCTCGTAATCTCTTCCGGCTCTGGAGCGACTTCGCTCCGGAAACGCAACCTTCCATCTTCCGCGAATATGATACCTCCATCTCGTCGGGTTGGCCGACTGGCAGAGGAGTCGGGCCTTATTGAAGAGAAACTCGGACGTTCGCCCTGACTTCCAAACGAGTGGCGCCGAGATACCGTTCCCGACCCCGAACTATTAGGTGATCTTGCCTGCTTTGGAGAAGGCTTTGGAACAAGAACATAATCAGCCACAGTCTTCAAGTAATTCTGTTCCCCCCCCGCTCCCAGACCCGCGGCCTGTCCTCTTTCAGAACCCAGTCCCGACCCCGACCCCGACCCCCCCGACGCGATAGTCCCCAAAGAGCCAGCTCTCCTCCTATTGGAATGCAAATCATCCTCCTCCTCCTCCTCCTTCTCTTCCAGCTTTACAGCTTCTGTGCCCACCGGCGGCGGCTTCTTTCCAAAAAACCTAAACCCTATCCCTATCCCGAGCCCAAGCCTTGGCCCCGAAGATCTATTTGAGCTCCCCGAAGAGCTAGAAACACTGAGAGTTCTAGAAGCCCTTGGATCCGGTTCCGCAGGTGGACCCTCGATCGGGGAAGGAATCTGTCCGAAGTATTCCGCCCTCGCTGCTCTCCCAGCTTCCAAAGCTTTGCGCAACTTCCGTTCCTTCTTTGACGCCTCACGGTCCTCCTCGCTGCGTTGGTCGGGCTTGAAGACTAGCCTATTTGGATCATTCCTCTCGAATATGCTCCCCTTTCTGGTCCGCTCTCTTTCCTTGAAAGATTCGGAAGAGGCAGAAGTCGTGATGGATGGGGGCCGGGAGGTAGTGCTATTTGTGAGCGACCGCCTGAGCGAGTTTTGGGAGGAGGCCAACCCACCGCCGGCACCGGTGGAGTCTTCGGCATCGGCGAGAAGGTTCTTTTTGGCAATTTTGTAGGAATCTTGGTCGATCCGGCCTTCGTCCTTTGCTTTCCGGAGGACTTTGTAGTCCTCGCGGTGGGCTTGGCTTTGCAGGGGTTTTTTATATACCAGGTGGGACATGGCCCGTTGAAAATGAGGCTGCCTCCCGAGAACTGTTCAATAGACCGGCGGAGGATGGCAGGGGTGGGGTGAGTGACGAGCTAGGTGGGATATTAAATTTGTACAGCGGTATGCAGAGAGAAAGGACAACACGTGGAATAGGCAAAGTCGGGGCTTTTTTTATATCCCAAACCCAATTTCATAAGGGAGTGGGTGGTGGTGAGAGAGGAGTTAGAGAAAATGGTAAGAAAAATCAAGATCTCGAAGTTTGAAATGCCGTGGAGGGCTGGAATCATTAATATAGGATCCCTACTAATTGAATAGCGGTATGTAAGTACCCGCCTGACATCTCTGGCCCCCCTCCCCCTCCTTGGCTCCGCCCGTCCATCCATCCATTTCGCCCACCCTACACCCGCCCCGCCTTGACGCTCTTCTTCCCCCCCACATCCGGGTTGCGCTCGAGCAAAGCAACAATATCCATACCCGCGGGACTGGAAAAAAAGAATTGGGGAAAGTAACCCGCGGAAACCACCAATGAGGCTTCGTTGAATCAACACACCCCACGTGCGGGTGGTAGCGCCTTTGATTTGCGAGACTAGCACTGCTAGCCCGCCCGTTGTGCAACATGTTACCCAAGCACTTATATTCGGGACGCTAGCGCGTTGAATTTTTAGTTTCATTCTGTTCTTTTTCTTTCTTTTTTTCTTTCGTTTTTTCCCTTTCCTCCTTGCTAGAGATCGAAGAAGCATTTCAGGGACTCAACCCGCACTTGCCCGAGTGCGTGGGGAAAAGTATGTCGACAGATTGATGAGAACTCCTGATCGAAGAGGTGGGACGGGTCGAATGAACAGAAGTATTCTAAACACGGGGAGGTCTTCAACATGGGACTTTGAAAAAATAGGGCTTTCCGATGGGGCTCAAGCCCCTTCTTCGCAATGTCGGTCACGTCAGATTCACGTATGATACAGCAAAAAGAACTGTACTAGGACTTCAAGTGATACACTACCCGCCGAAGCACTGACGATTATATTGCAAAGTGCACCTCCTCCTTCCCCCTCCCCCTACCACTCCCACTTTCGCCTCAAGCTTTGGAAAGGCGAAATTGATCGGGCTAGCAGAGGCAACACGGATAACACGGATGCAACCCGCTTGAGGGTGAGGTACTGTACAGTAGTTGGGGTCCAGTTATCAGAGCACGCACTGAGCCTTACTGTATCTAATCCGCCAATCCACTGCTGAGGTTGAGCACGGTACATAGAATCTCGGATACCGGTGATCCAGCCGTGTGCTAGGTAGTCCAAAATTTCCTTCTCCGGAAGTGGGTGAGGGGGAGCACAGCAAAAGGTGAGGCGCTAGCCCTCTGAAGGGAAAAAACGATAGCACACTCTTCAATTCCCCGGTATCTGTGGTGCTCAGGGACTGCGCATTATTGATAGCCCGCCCAATGCTTGTTTTCTGAGGAACCGAGGCTGCAAAACTTTGTCCTGCACTAGGCAGCCATCTGAGCTGACAGCGCCCAAGGGCTTGGGATCGGTGGTGCATCCCATTATAGTCGCGTTCGAGGTTAAAAAGAATCGGAAAGAAGCTGGCCTAAATTATGGTAACAACAAGGCGGCGCTTCTGCGCATCTAAAAAGCGCCTATGAGCACACGGTCATACGTTTCATGGGTGATGGAAAGCCTAATGCCTTGCGGATACGATGTGCGAGTCAGGGTCGAGGATGGGCTCAAAGAATCACCTGCTGTGGTGGTGGTGGTGGTCAATGATCGCAAGAACTATGTTGTGCTCCAGCAGCAGCAGGCAGATACCGGGGCGGAACGGCCAAAAATGAGCCAGGGCAAATGTAGCCAGTGGGGAATGCCATGCGGTAAGATACTGGTACTGTAGGGATTGGATATGTAGCATTTTTCCTAGGCCGGCATCTGCCTTGTCGGGTACGTAAGGAGAGCATTATAAGGGACCACACATGCTACTCAGGCACAGTACTCAAGCCCAGTTCTACCAGCGCTCGAGGTTTTTTAAGGTCTCCATGATGGGAAATAAATAAGTGATAGCTTCTCGGTACTACATCTGGTGGGAGTTACCGTAACTTGTACCAAAGACATGTAACTCAAGCTCCGGTAAAAGTCGAATCCCGCAAAATCCCGTGAAATACGCGGCCCCCGCCGCCCCCGCCGCCCCTTAAATCCCCGGATTCAGAGATAATAGCCCGTGGAAAGGACTAGTATTCCTTGTACGGTATAAGATTACCGTAAGCCAGTGGTTGTGTTGGATCTCAGTAACTCGTACTCGCAATTCTCTTAACTTGTCGAACTGAACCTATGACGAACTGATGAGCTGACTTCCACCGAGTATCTGAGAGCAGGTTCTAAGAGTTTCTACAGTACTCGCATAGGTAAGATGCATCCGATAATAGGGATTCACGAATTATATGACACAATTAGTGCCTTCCCGAGAGCCCGTACCGTTTCACGGCCCCTGTTTTGCGGCGCTACCAGTACTTGCATGCAACGGAGCACTCTTACCGTACGAGGTTTCAAGGCGTCACAGCATAACTTCGCTTATCCAGGCCGATTGCTTATTGGACAAGACTTGCGCGGTAGCCGATAGTACCGTAGGCGCAATTAGCACGGCCTCACGATTTCACCCGAGAACCGGGTCCTCCGGTTTATTTGACTTTGATGGGTAAAAAAGACGAACCAAGGGCAAGGGTGTGATAGTTCATGATTCAAGCTGGGTAGTACTGCACACCCGCGTCGCTATAATGGGCCTCCTCAAGGTGGAGCAACTGCTATTAGGAAGGAATCGCTCGGGGACTCGAATGCCCCATACAAATTCCCCTCCGTAACGGACCTAGAAGGCATTTTCGGATTCCAACCAACCCCCCCGTCCCCAGAAAACCCAACCCGCTGCACGAAAAGGAAACCTGGCTATAACAGGGAAAGTGTTGGGTTGGGTACTGAGTATGCGCTCTATTCAACTGCTGCTTTCGGGGCCCTGACGACCTTCGGAACCACTTGGTGTCTCTCGCCCCCCACCAGAGTTCCCGTCTGTCGACGGAGGCCTCCCCGCGTATTCCCTATCTGTCTGTTTGAGAATTCCGGTAACACTCTGCGTACCACGGGGGAGCTTTGGAAATCGATCGTGACCGCCCCCCTTTTCGATGCATTGCTGGAGTTGAAGATTTCAGTCTGGTAGAGTGGGTATGGTGAATTCCCCCACGCGCACGTGGGCAGCTAATTTACCACGGTGAGGTGATATAAGCATGGAATTGATTACGAGAAGTGCACGCCACCGACATATCGATAACTATTCACTCAGTGAGGGGCTGCTTTTCCTAGGCCCCTACTCGTGTACAGTAAGCAAGGTAGATAACCGAGACCCTGCACCCGGGTAGTTGCGCCAGGGAAGTGCAGATGCACGAAAATAGGGATTAAAGGGGCATCGTAAAATCTCCTAAGCTAGCACTTCACAATATCCGCTAGGTGTCTAACCAGCGCACTCAGAGACAAAACCCCTAAAGAAGGATTAGTTTTTTCCTCACGCGGCAAAGCCTGAGAGTGCACAGAGTGTTGAATCGAACTCGAGTACCGTACTCGGGGGTGGACGTTAGTGATGGGAGTGATTGGGGTTTGAAGTCCCCGTGCTCATTGCTGTCAGAAGCAAAAAATTATTTAATTTGGTATCATAGGTACTCGAGTACGAGTATAACGCTAGGAGGGGTAAAAAGCTTTGACATCTCGGACCCCTGTCCTTCCCATCACTAACGTCCACCCCCGAGTATTGGATGGTGTTCGCAATTCACGAATTTTTGACCCTTGTCTCCAGGTTCTTCATTCCTGGAACATGTAACCTGTCAAACTAACCTATCGTCGGCCGATGCCGCAATTCCCGCTGGTAATCTGAGAGTGGGCCGTACGAGAATTCACGGGGCACCCGGCACCAGCAAACTCGAGAAAGAGTACCGTACTCGAGTGCTCGAATACAAGGAAACAGGGGGGGGCATAGTTTGTATCGGCTCTCAGATAAGCACGTTTCTCGCCATGTACTCGTAGGCACAGTGTGCTCGAGTACCGGAAACAGGGATGCAGTATATGGCAAAAAATTCAGTGCGTGTCCGAGTGCCCGTGGAAATTCACGGCCCCTGTTTTTATTCCCCGTGCTTCTTCCCTACCGGTAAGACAAGTAGTACTAGTACTACTCGTACGAGTACAAGTAGGTCCCCTCTAATGTGCACCGAGCACCAGCCAATCAGCGTACTGGAGCTACAGATTCCCAATAGTTGCTAGAGCTGTAGCGCCCCTGTGGGGGTACCCTTCTGCTCTAAAAAACGCTCACCACGGTTATCCCCAACTACCGGCACCAGAGTGAAATTTGGCTGTGGTCTTCCCCCTCAAACTGCCCCATGGCAGAACTATGCCGAGTTGTCTCGTTGTAATCTGACGACGGCTTGTCCCCCGAGTGGGAGGTAATCCACGAAACATTGGCAAAATAACCCCTGCACCCGCCGAAACCATCTTTTTGGAAGGAGTGTTTTTGCTGGTGCTTAAAACCTACCCTCTGATGACACCCAATGTCGTGAAACCAATATCCCAACTTGCAACAACACCAACAAATAGAATCCCCGAAATCCCTTCCCCAAAGTTTTCCTAAGTAGTGATTGGGACAGAGCGATTTCCCTTGAGTCTTCTGGACGGAAGGTGCGGAGGTTTGTGTGGGAAGGACAGTGGGGATTGTCTTGGGAAAGAGCTTTTGCCGAATAATTAGCCAAGAGACTTCCTAATTAGGGAGAGCCCATCTCCATATTAGGACTAGAGTTCTTGATTTGATGCGAGGCTCAAGGGAGGTTCTGCTCGAGAAGGGTGCGGGCGCCATGCCGAGTATGATACGAAGGGTAAGTCTATCGAACTTCCAGTGGTTAGCTCAAGAGACTTCTCTTGTCGCATCATCCACTCCACCAGAGATCCAAAAAGTGATAAAACAATTAGGGGCCCTTTACCAGGGCTATGAGGAAGATAGGACATCTTCTGCATGCCCAAGGACGTCCACGAAATGCCTGTTTGAGGGGTGGGCGGAGGAGGGATACCGTAAACTCCCGATAAATCCACCATCCGCCATCGGGCCCCTAACCTTCGCAATCCGAGACAAAGCACCCCAAGAAGCAATAGTGTTTTCCAGACGCGTTATAGCTTATTTAAGATGAGCCCACTGGATCTCATTAACTGGTATTCGTAATTCTGTTAACCTGCCCCGCTAAGCCTATAGTTGTTTAGACAGTGAATTCTGTTGAGATCCCCGTGGTGGATTTATCGAGAGTTTTCGGTAACTTGGGAAGCGGCTGATGGAGAGAGGGCTGGGGTTGGCTGTGGCTCGACAGCAGGCCGGGATGCCCCTGTTGATTCTCGGTAAAAAGCAAAATCAAGGTCTAAGTGCCCACTTTCAGGCACAGCACAATAAAAAATCTTGCAATCCGCTATCTCTGTCGGCCCGGGGTGGGTCTAGTTTGATAAGTTATAGTAATATGATTGCGAATACTAGTCAAGTTAATGGGATCCAATATCTCCCACTGGCCGATATTATACCGTGACAGGAAAGTACTAATCCTTCTTTAGATATTTCTTCTCCGAGCCCAGAACTTGGGGGCGTGAGAGGAGAGCGAACTACCGTACTAAGTGCAAGAGTTTTTTCAGGACTCGAGCGGGTTCCGAGAGGGGAACCACTAAAACACGAAGGAGGATAATTGAAACCCCCTTGCTCAAGCCCACCGGAAGCTGGCGATTGATATTTTTAATATAGCTTCCTTCATAGCGGATATCTCGATAAATGTCTGTATGGGTCGAGACGTTCATTTTCCCAAGTTTATGATCTTACCATTCCAAGCTATATTCCTTTTACAATTAAAGCCCCACACCTTTCTACCTACTCAGTGGATTGAGTTCATGGGTCTCACAAAACTAATTGGATAGAATTTAATTCTCGTCACAGTTCCAGCTAAAGCTCCGCCGGGTCGTATATACACAATCACCAAGGGGGTGTATTGTAAATACTTCCACAATAAGGCAAAAATAGGCTTTGCTATAGTTAAGGCCCAGGATCTGTACTATACAGGACGGTGTTTGGTATATCATACCATGTAATCTAAGTGGTGGGGAAATGGCCAGCACTTATTTCTCTACCCGGAGATGTTCACTTATGCGCCGAGGAAGTCACCCAGTGCCACTTGCGATTTCTTAACTTTTCTGCCCACCAGCATTTTATTAAAGATCACCCTACCCCACTTTCTACACTTTGGCGGGTATCTCGTCGGTTTTCCGAAAAATTAATCCTATCTCTACTGTGCTCCACAGCACAAGATTTCCGTTATCGTATGTATTGCGAAGCTCCCGAATATTGGAGCCCGAGTTTGGTATGGGGGGATGGAGGGGCTCGGGCGCGTAGATAATTCGCCCTACAAATCTTTAATTCCCTGTGTTCGAGTATCGGTAATTTTACTCTCCTTGTTGCCCCCGGCAACACCCGCAGGGGCGGTGAAAATTTTCAATGTTTCCGTATCTGCACTGCCAGCGAGAGACAGTTCACCAGCGACACGTGGTGGTGGTCAAAATTTTTATTCCCCCCATTACAATCGGACTTCCCATTCCCATTCCTCAATCGGCTATATATTATTCCCTTTCCTATGTTGGTTTTTTTTTGTTTGTTTGCTCTGTTTTGTTTTCTTTTTTCCACTCCCTCGATTTGCTGGTGAAAGTCTGAATCAGATACAGCACCGAACACCGTGGCCGCGTTCGCAATAACTGACAGCGTTAAATTTTTCATAAATGGTGGCAGCAGCCATCCAAAGCCCTAGAACGCACACACCCTGTCCCACCTGTGACTGTCCAGCAGTGCTTTCTTAACCAACAGGTCACTTCCAAGCATCCACGGGGATCCGCCTTTCAGTCCTTGTCCGCTTGGGATCCACAGGTTGTAAAGGGGCGGGGTCAATTCGAAGGGAGGGTGGGAGAGGGGGGGAGGGAAAGAGAGAGAGAGAGAGGTGGGGAACAAGTAGAGGTGGTGGTATATTTACTTCACTGCAGCGTAGGTACCACTTTTCTCTTCGGGAGCGCTTGGTCTGATGAAGCCGAAAAGGATGATTCTAGCAACCACTGACAAGAACCATCAAACGATAACCCATGTTGCCGCATTGCTGCCGGGAAATCCTCGTTCAAAGAGAGGCTTCCTCGTTTGGATGGGATTGGACCAGTTGAACACAATGCCTCAACCCTTTGGCTCAGTAAGTGGTTCTCCCCCCTTTTTATCCGGATCCCCAATTCTAACCCATTAGTCTCGGTAGACAGAATGTTACCACAAACCCTCTAGTTAACCTCCAACCGCTACAATGATTGATCGCCGACCTATTCAAACATCTGGCTGCTCTCCCGGTGGCTTCCACTAGGGCTGACCGCAACACGGCGAGATAAGATGAGGACGATTGGCGGTAACCGGCTGGCTGGATACCTTCTCCGCGAAGGTATCCAAGCTATTTAAGCCTAGGAGGGCCGACGAAGGACGAGCACACGAGGTCTGGGTAATCTTATTATGGACTAGAATGGGCTTCGACACGCGCACACACCACAAAACACATCCACCCTCATCCTTTCTCCCTAGGCGAATTGTGGGAACAAGGAAAACTGAGTCTCTCGATCCCTGGCGGATTGCTTGGTGTGTAGTAATGTAATCGGGGGGAAACAGGTTTGCAATGAATGAAAGAAGAAAAAAATGAACAAATGAAAAAAAAAAGAACCGAAACAAAAACAAGAGGCAATGGCTTCCCAAGGCGCTTTAAGCGGTTTGCGATTCGAGATGTTTTTTCACTCCTTTCCAACAATTTTCTCGAACGTACAAACTTACGCCCCCGCCGGAGTGACCATTAGGTGGCGGCATGAGTAGCGCGAGTTCCGACTGGGAGCTGCCCGTTTCTTCTCTCTCCCTCGCTCGCTCTCTCTCTCCCCACATATTCTCAGTTGGCGGGCCCAGTTGTGGAAAAAGCGGAGAACGACTCACATTTATACAAAGATTGTCTTCCGGCGAGCTTCCCTCCACGGCAATTGAGCTATAGATCAATCAGGAGGAGTTGGTGGCTAACAATTGGTTTAGAAATCCTAGCCTTGACCTTGCTGTGCAAGCAGAAACGATTTCCGAAGCCTGGAAAAATGTCTTGGAGAAAGGAATGGACCCGGTCTCCTTCTCACATTGATTGGATTGGTGTTATCCTGAACAGACAGCGCAACCAGCCCCCTTGGATTCTCTCGTTATTCAGACGGACGCCGAAAATAGCTTAGCTCCCCGTCGTTTTTTCTGCACTATCCTCCTTCTCTCATTCATTCATGGGCGCGGCGTTTCCCCCGTTCTTGAGCGCGATGGTTTCTTGCAAAGGGGTGAAAGGGGGAAGGAAAGCTATCATATGCACTTGGGAAATTTTCGAGATGGCAGTCGCTTGAAGATGCCCGGACATTTGCTGGCGCCAACATCTTTAGGTCATCCTCTGGTGGCTGCGACTGGTGCCTTTCCTTGTGCGTCACGAGCGATCTAGGTGGTCCACGTTTTTGTCAACCTTGTAGGTGGTCATCGACGGGACTCCATTCATATGCTTTAGGTATCTTAGTGCGCGGTAATTTCCTACCACTGATGATATTCTGGCAGGACTTTTGTGCTGGATGGGAAGGGTGCTTGGGCGGGCTGGGTGCGGGGAAGCTGTGAGTTGGCTTGTGCCGATTGTGGTAAATGTTACACAATGCTAAAGCACCTAGGAGCCCCAACGCTCGGGAATCTCCCGGATCCAGGAACCGAATCCTTCAAACAGGCACCAATACCATTGGAAGCTTGCCCCGCACCAAAAACCGTGCCGCTGGAGCGCTTCATGCAGTATGAGTTACAACTGATACCCCACTTTAAACCATTGGGATTGTCGTGGGGTGTGAAATGTGTGGGGTTTTGTTGATTGGGGATGTGCAGCCGTGGGTTGGTTCTCAGTGGACACTTTGCGGATCGTCAAGATAAGCTTGTGTTGTCGACCTTGTCTGGGGATGCGATGTTACCCGGTACAAATGTGGGGGGGGGGCGGGTGTTTTTCACCAATTGGAGGGAATTTGAAGCAGTAATCCCGCAACACGAGACTTGTAGTGCACGGGTCTTTCCATGCACCATTAAATAACTGGTATTTGGAGTTGGCTTCATTTTACCAAATCCTTCTATTCGACTCACGAAGTAACGCCCTCGGATAGCAGATGTAAGTTTCGTTCTTTCTTTCTCTTCTCTCCCTTTCCCTTCAGTTGTACCCCCACTGCCCCCCACACATCTTAGGCATGTTGCCGAAAATCGTGAGAGTTGATAGGGCTGAAATGACGAAGCCCGTCCAATAGCGATACCACACGTTCGGGCAAAAGAGTATTCACTCTAAATCAGACCTGTGTAAACTGGTTTATTTTGTTCCATCATATGCAGATCCCCAGGTCGGAGATTTAGGTCATGAGCGTTTTTTCTTTGGGTTTTTTTCATTACATTTCACATTTCTCCCTCCACTGCTGATCCCGAGGGGAAGAGAGCGAGATGAAGGAATAAAATTAAAAAAACAAACAAACGGAAAGAAAAAAACAAGTCTTCTTTTTTTCTTTTCTTTTTCTCCAATGTACCGGTATCACGCCTATTGCCAGAATGTTTCTTCCAGTCTTTGTGGGGGCGAATAGAGAGGGAGCGAATACAGGAGATCTGGCCTTGTGAAGCGGTGCCTGGCGTAATGCTCAAGATTCGATAACCAAAATTATCCTCTTTTGTCGTATCGTATGAGGAGGGAAATTTCTCGTGTTATACTCCTGCATTACAGTGCCAACTTTGGGATGAAACACCTTTGGGAGCTGGAGCAAGCATAGGAAGCCAAAAAAAAAAAAGAGAGAGGGTGGTGCCTTGGCATTCTACCTTCTTTCGGGTACCGGGTTGATTTGCTCCTCCAGATCATCTATTATCATCCCGGGAGTGAGTATGGATGGCAGCGACTCGGACGAACGGCTTCGGGTGCGCACTCAATGATCGATCTGCAGCGGCCTTCTGCTTTTACGTCTCTTAATTCACATGACCTGGGAGCGACATTATGGTGATTCCTGGGAATTTCTGCTGGTTGCTGGGCTGGGAATTTGGGCCAAATTTGACCTGAAGTCGGCGTAATGAGCCGTGGGGGTATTGATCTGACAGTTTGATTATTGAGGAGGCAAAATGTATGGACTGGATGGAATTCACTGAGCCTGCAACATCAATGGCCCAGGGTGGTGGTCCGGAGATGTGTCTCACCCTTCTGCCCGCGTGCAGGTCTGATTCATGTGTCGTGATCCTTCGGTATGTTGGGCACTAACAGGGATTTCTAAGGCGCCCTCTGCAGAGTTGCTTAATGATTTGGGAGCTCGGGGCTAACCTGAACTCCACAAGCCAAGACTTCCAAATCTCTTCTACCCCCATCACCTTGTTTTCCATACCTTCGAAGAAGGAGCTGAGTGCGAGCCCGGAGGAGTAGTACAGGGCAGAATCTTGAGAGAGGCGTCACACGAGCGCTGGGTCTAGGTATTTAATGGGCTAATATCTCTCTTCTCTCTCCATCCTAGTTCAAACGAGTTGGCAATCATCTTTCAACTACACCCTTCCTTTCTCCTATTTCTCTTGCCTTCTTTGTTACTTTTTTGATATCTCAATAATACTTATCTTATCGTCCAGCTCAACCAGCCCCAAACTTTTTATTATGACCAATATTACCAAAGCCCGTGGCCAGTCAGCGGCTGCCCGGCGCCCGTCCGCCGCCCAACCGGTAAATATCGATGCCCTCACCACCAACAGTACAACGTCTGGAGGGCAAGAGCCAATACGAGGTTAGCCGTTCACATTCTTTCCCCAACAATTATTGTCTCCTGGTGTAAATGTCGTGCGGGCTAACAGTTACCGTTGCTGTCCTCAAAAGGGGCACGACCCCCGATAGATCCCGGACTCATAACCCAGTGGTCGCTCGCCGCGGCCAACCCTAAGGTTAGTGTTGGACGGCTTAAGAGGATCACGGAGGGTATGCGCCAGACCACTGCGCTCACTTCGGATAGTCTGCGGAATAATGGCATGGGGAAAGGGCAAGAGGGGCATGAGGGAAATGAGGAAGATAAGGGAGATGAGGGAAATGAGAGAAATGCTCCTTGCCCGGTTACTGGGGGTTACTGCGGCGAAATTGGCTATGGCCCTCATAGGATTCATATCGCCTGTGTACGGTTGGATATCTCGGCCTATTGCGAGTGACTTTACTTCGTCGTATTGGTCGAGAAGATTCTCGGTTGTTTTATTTTCCTTTTATTTTCCCGCATCCTCTTTGTTTTTTCTTTCCGGCTCGCTCTTATGAAGTCATCGGAGGCTGTTTTGTAAAAGTAAACATGCCGGTTATCTCTTGACCTTTATTTCACTGCAAAATGCTCTGCAATTCGAAATCTTGGAACGAGCTTGAGTTTTTGTTCTTGGTTGGATAGGTATGAGGTAAAGTGACCGAAAGATGAGGATCGAGTTTTCACCGACTCCCACTGCTCATGCTAACATCTTTGGGTACTCGGTTATTCCTACGAAGGAAGCTGGAAAGCGATATATTCCTAGAGCTTAGCCGGCCATGTCCAACGACTAGCCTACGATTCAGCCTTAATCCAGGTTCGCGATATCGCCCCCTTTGAACTTCTATATAGCGTGGAATTATTTAGATAAATACTCTTTGGCAGAAGCCGGTGGGACCCGCCAACTATTCTACGATTGATCTGGGGGTCAAACCAGCGAGCAGCCTTGTCACATGATGCGGCTGATATTCCCGGTGTTTAGGGTAGGTATGGTGCTCCAGATTGCCTGTCGTTCTTATTGGCACTTCAATTATGTTTTCCCCCTCATCTTGGATGGGGAAAAAACAAATATCGGTGCTACCTCTGGTACTCACTGGTCTAGGTGGTGGGGTTCCACAATGGACAACGCGGCAATCCTGAGACCTGGTGGCTATGTATGATATTCTCCAGCATACTCCTGTCGACCTATGGTTTGCCTTTTGGTGTCAAATTGGGCGACATAGCAAAACAAAACACAGAATCTCACTCGTTTCTGGGCGCATGCCCTGGATAATTGCTTACCCATGTTAGTGGCGTAAATGAACTTACCATTAAGCACGTGCCTGATTGTACCATCAATTCGTTGTTGGTGTCGGGGTGAGTCTTGACTTGGCACTCTACCCGATCTCAATAGCATTTTTAATAGCATTCAAGTGTCACTTTGCTGCGCTTGGTGTACATGCTATGGCCGCGATACACTCTCCCGACGCTCAGAAGCGGGTGTTGAACTTCAACACCCAGTGATTAAACATGCTGTGCGCCATAATGCACTGCTCGAGTACTCGAGATGCAGTGAAGTTTTCGAAACGGACTGCTATTGCAAACTAGCAAAATTGTGAGGCTCTGGCTAATTCTTGGCTGTATGCAATAGCAGCCCGTTTCGCAACACCACGACGTTACTAATATGTTCCAAAAGCAGTGTTTTCCCTCCTCCGCACGGACATGGGTGCAGCTTGCGCTTTGGGGATTCCCCCTTTTTAATACTCCCAAAGTAAGGCTGGCGAGATTCTCTCCAGCCGGCGGGCTTGTCAGGCCAAACAGGCCCATCTCGTGTCGTACGGCTCTGTGCCCGAAATACACTCGAGTACGTGGTCCACTTAGTGTTGCTGCGAAGTTTTCTGAGGCTTTGGTTTCGGCTGGGCAAAGCAAACTGTATGCACTACTGGGCGCTAGACCAAAACGCAGAAAGACTAAACGGGGCTTCTGGCAACAGAGGGGAAAAATTACCTTCTCCGGCACCGCATGCCTTGTGGCTTGTGTCTCGTTGATGTTGGTGGCGGAAACCGTTGCCAACAGCCGCCCCTGCTCCTCCGTGCCACCCTCCTGAACATGCTTTGCTGCACAGTAGCTTACTCTCGCAACTGGATTGCAACTGCCGTTTGCACGGTCAATCACTCGGCGGTCTGGGAGATACGACGGTACCCAGTAGGCCTCGAACCATGCCGTCCGACCCGCTCGGTCGGAATTGTCTAACTTCTCGTGCACACACCAGCAACACACCAATGTCAGCAGTACGACGGGCGATGGCCTTCGATCTGTTCCACTTGTACTATGCATTGGTTCCACCGCTGGTGCCCGTTTCCTCCTCCGCCCCATTCTGCGAGCAGATTCAACCTACCATCGGGGCCCCTGCGGAATTCTAACACTTCCGTGGCTGTGACATAACGTCACTAATAGTCCTACTTAGTATCCTAGCATTCGAGATGTCAGCTCCAAGGACCTCCACAATGCTAAAGCCTGTCGACGCTTTGCTCGCGTGTTCCGTTAGTCCGTGGTGAGGCGGAAGAGGAAGTATCGTTTCTCATTGGCTTATTTCAACAAGATCCCCTGCTTGAGAGGGCCTCGATCTGTCATGTGCTCAGATATGATGCATTAGTGTGCCATATCGTCTTGCGTACTGGGTCGTGCAGCAACCGCCCTACATCTGGTGGTATCTCATCCCAGATACTCCAATTCATACATCGCGAGATCCACCTGAAAGAGTGGAAGCTTGGCGCGAACTGCCGAGTGAGGGCTTCGTATACGGAATACGCCGCCCACCGTTCCGTGAGCAATAATGAATGAAATTGCGAGAGGGTTTGTTTTGTTCTGCCCTTTGGGAGCTTCCTGCAGGCTACTCGCCGAAACTCGGAGCACTCTGTGTACTTCATTTACTCTCTGCGGCGATTCGTTCGATTCGGGGATCTTGTTAATTGCTTTTTACAGACTTCCCGATGGTAGCCTAGTATTGCGGGAGCACTAGTCCTGCTAGGGAGGAAGACGGCGACTCTGTCGCTCTGGATCGGCCTTTAATCGGGAGGTTACGGAACCCGCGGGTGGAAAGGTTTATTTATAACATCCTATTTCGGCATGTTAAGTTTCGACCGGATACCTGTTTTTTTACTTTGAATTGTGCTTCTAGGATGGCAAATATGGCCTCGCGACCGAGCTCGGGGCAGGGCTTCTTGCAGCGCTGGCTACAGTACTACGCACAGCAGTCATGATGGCTTCGACGTCGGGATGTTGTTAAGGCTTCGGAGAACGGAATTGCCCATCCTTTCATCTGGGCATATGATGACTGATGACTTCCGATGCTAAGCCAGGCCGGCACTAGGGAACGGCTTTGTCTACTCGAGCAGCTCTAGCCATCCGGGCCTATTCGAGGGAGGAGCGCCAAGAAAATTCGGGGGGGGGCGAGGATTGGGTGTTGTTGTTTCGTGACTGGTCATAACGGAAGGCTTGCGGTAGGGCATTGGGGGGGGGGGAGGGGGCTTCTTTCCGCGACTACCGAAATTTCTATCCGCTACGGTAATGTGTTCTAGGGGAATTGTAGGAACGGTCAGGTGGAGCCTTGGCCAGGGTGAACATTTTGACGAATACTCTTGGGGCTGGAGATACCGGTATGTGACAAAGCCTGTTTCCTTCTTTCTTTTCTTTATTGACAATACTTGTTCTGGCTGTCCTTTCGGAGGCGTAAAGTCATTTGGCTAGCATAGAGCGAATTCGGCAGGGTAAGCAAAAATTACTTGTTTTTGATCCCTGTTCGATACCAGTGCAGTTGGGTGGGGGCCATAAGCCTCAGCACTAGCCTAAAGCTCGAGTATCATGATGGCCCTGAAGTGCGTTCGTTGGTGAAACAGTACTAAGAAAAAAACTGCCATTGGTCATAAAGAATTCCATCCCGCTCTGGGTATTCTTCTCATGCTTTCCCTGTTGAGCAAATGAAGATGATCGAGCGCAGCCTAAGCACTGTTTCATCTCTGGTAGGAAACCTAACGGCGATGATAGCAGGCTGCTGATAAAGCAAGCCTATTCAAAGACCCCTGACAAAGGCTTTTAAATGGATCCTGAGAACATGTTTGTTGCACCACCGAAAGATATCTTCAATTTTCTGGGAAAAAAAGAAAAGAAAACGATGTCAGGGAGCTCCTTTTAGGGTTTAATTTAAAGCCCTATGTCTGCTTTTTTGGAGTCCTCACCGGGAACACGACTAAACTGGCATGGCGACCAATAGGGGGTGAGCGAGGAGTAATTCCTCATTTGATAAATTCACTTTTTTACCCTATCAGATACATACCGTACGACCTACTGTAACTCGTCGCCCATCCAGTTTTCGCCGTCTCATCGGAGAAGAAGTGGATGTTTTCTGTGGCTGTTCAACTGCACGTGGCTTGTAGGAAGAAGGAAAGAATGGGCAGATTGGATTGGTTGGAAGAAACGGGCACACGAGTTGTGGTTGTTGTCTACGAACGCCACACGGATCCTGCCACGGCTTAGCGAGGAAGATCAACGGATAAGAGTTAACCCAGAATCTTCTTGAAAAAATCCATTATCTGCGGGGAAGGCCAGGATAGGTTTAGCTTGACGAGTTAACAGAATTGCGGAATACCAGTTAATGAGATCGAATGCCCAGTGGGCTGATTTTTTATGCCGTGCCAGGAATAGGCTAATACTCCTCGGGAGCTTTTTTGACTACTCAGATTCAGGAGATCGCAGGGCTGAGGGGGCGGGAGGGGAAGGGTGGATCCCGAGTGATTTTATCATACGGCACTCGGGTGCAATAGCCTTTGCCCCTTTCTGTTCGAGTACATTTTGTGACTGGCGTGGTGGTCGGGGGTAGAGAATGGTACTTGTGGAGTATCAATTCTTCTTCTCCCCCTTTCAGTCCTGAGGGGAGGCTCTAATTGACCAGTTTCTTTTTTGTCTTCCTTTTTTTTTCCCTTCTATCCTGCGGGCGATCGGTTTCTGCTGGCTGGTCTTTTGGTATCCGGGCACCTTGGCGCCAAGGTTAATGCAAATTAGTGCTAAGGTATGCGGCTACTCTATGAATGGGTGAGTGCAGTATTGTGTTTCCCACGGGGTTTTTGTCCCATCCATTCCCTGTCATCACCGAGCCCCAGTTTCGTCGTCGTCTCCTAAGCGGGGAATCTAACTATCCGTTCACTCTTGCCAGTTGGATACAGACCGAGTGGGAAAAATGTGAATTGGGATGGAGAGCGAGAGAGAGAAAGAAGAAAAAAGAAAGAAAAAGAAAAAGAGAAAAAAGGAAAGAGAAAAAAAACGTCATTTTAATGTGCGTATTAGAATATACCCCTATTTATTTTAATTTTGTTATTTTGCGGAGAAAAAAACGCTAAGAGTATGTGGTTTTTGTGGTTGCCAGACTGCTCCTAAGGTTGTAGTCCAGGTATGAGCCTCTTCAGCTCGGGAGGAGTATTTTCGGAAGGGTAACCTGTTGAGAAACCGTGACGCTGTTGCTGGGGATGAAGGGGGTTGCTTCAAGGTGTGTCGGTAATCCGGCCACGGACCAGGATTGCTCCTGAAAGGCGCAGATTCACCTGAATTCTTTTAATCGAGAATGAGGTTCCCTTCAGGTCGTGGCCCACAACACCTCAGTGGCTGTGCAACAGTAGAACCTCCAGGATGGGGAGCACCGCCAGTTAGGTTCAGTCAGGTACGGAGAGTACCCCAACTCAACCAATCACTACAATATCCCTACAAAGTGAATCACCGCAGATACGTGGCGGGCCGCCTCTTCAACCAATACCACACCACACCAGGGGATATGTTTTCGTACTAGGGTACCGTAGGAGACAGGGATTTGTTGCAGGTAAACCTAAGTTAACTACCGTCCCATACTCACTAACTTTTCAGCAGGTTATTGTATCTGTACCTACATGCGCTACTCCCGGATACAAGTAAAAAAACCTAAGTTCGAACCTTAGTCCCAAATCCCCGGCCAACGTACCGCCGGTATCACAAACCCAAAAGTTGGGAAGCGTACCTAACTCCAACAACACCACCCGCACGAGCCCATCAATAACGCTCATATCAACCATCATCAGCTCCTCATCTCAGATCATCTCAGAGCCATGCTCCAGGGCCCGCGAAAAACCTAACTTGTCCAAAAAACCTGGCAAACTCATCCATCCCTTCCTTCCCACATTCCTCAAGGTGTCCCCCACTTGCACCCCCACGACTGACAAACCACCGTCATCGTCATCCAAGCCCCCAACCAAAACCCCACGAAAAAGCTGACAATGGTTAAGAAAGGGTATCATCGGGAAATTGGAGGGGCCCAAGCTCATAGGGTAATAGGAAGCATCGTGGTACTGGGTTCAAGGAAGTTGAATGGGGGGAAAAGAGAAAGAAAAAAAGAAAGGAGTTCCAACGGTTGTGTGAGGTCACTTATAGCGTTGTTTAGTAAGAAGTGAAGGAACCCCCACTCCCGATGCCGACCACTGGTATGGTACCGGATAGTATCCCGGAAGAGCACCCCCAATTCCTCCTCACCTCAGCCGAGACAAGTTGTCTGGTGCAGGCTCAGCTCCCGACGGCCGATACCCGACAAGGGCTCCCAATCATCTTAACCAAACCAAACCCTAACCCTAACCAACATCTACGAGTGATGCACAGTGTCTCCCACATCCCACACACCACCACCGGGCTATGGGGTTCTAGGCCACGGACGCGAGGCTCCCCACTCTACGAACTCTTAGGTGGACTGTGCAGTATCGTGAGTTGGCACGCCTGCAGAGAGAGAAATCCCGCACGGTTGTACTTGTGTGCAGCGTGGAATAACCAACTGCCGCTACCCCCGGTAGGGGGGTTGTTGGGTTTGGAGTGCGTCGGATGCGATACCGATTGGTATAGTCTATGGTGGGGCACAATTACCCCATGAGCATTACGAGAGTTAAAGAGGTTTACGTCGTCCGATGTGATCATGCCGATTTTTATTTTATTTTTTGGATCCTGCTTTGTGGAGGGCGCAGGAGGAGTGGAATGCACGAAGCACTGGTTTCCCCCCATGCCTAAAGTCCGAGGATCCCTCGCGATATTCGAGCTGGGAAGTGAAGTGAATTTTGCCCTCGAGCCACAATCGCCTCAGCCACTGGTGTGGTCGCGTGGGAGTGAACCGCTTGCTCACTATAACTCGAGCACCTAAGGAGGAATGTGCAGCAGCCCCGCATATGCATACGTACTCGGGGGTGTCCATAAAAATCGGAAAGATCAAATCCTTGTCATGCAAGGTTGGCGAGCAGAAAGCAACAAAACTTGGAAAACTCCCCTGGGGATCAGCAGTCCAAGAACCCGTAGTATGTT
>Ga0307509_10004371_pt1 | contig 20466 bp, 22 predicted proteins | sample 10_EM_MG_FD_202245 | JGI IMG/M metagenome (GOLD analysis project Ga0307509, IMG submission 202245) | Populus trichocarpa ectomycorrhiza microbial communities from riparian zone in the Pacific Northwest, United States - 10_EM | ecosystem: Host-associated > Plants > Roots > Unclassified | place... | reverse complement strand
ATTCTAATTGTCTTTTACGTCGTGGGAGAATTTGTTCAGAATTTATTATTCTACTATATATAGAAGGTAAATTGAATTCTGCACGGATTCTGCGCGCCGCAGAACTGTCCCCTTCCAGTAGTGTGAGCAGTTTCATTTGCAAGGCACTGTAACTCTCTTATCAAGCGTCGTAGGCCATTTTCGTGGCAAAAAAAATGTTCTGGAAAGGAAAGGTTGAAAAAGTGTCCCCTTTGAGGCAGAGGCAAGCTAAAACAAATCAGAGCGAAATGTCGATCGCGAACTGTACGTTTTTTTGCAAGACCCTGTATCTCGACTTTTTTTCAGACAGCATGAAACAAGTATGTACCTCGAAATAAGACACGCCCTTAGTCAATGAAGGAGTCAATGAAGGGAACTGAACATCCCCTTCTGTGCAGCCGTTGTACGGAGGCGGGGCAGGGCCAGGCCTTGCCACGAGGTTGGAAAGCGCGATACCTAATCTTTTCCGGGAGGGGATACAAACTCTGATACCCCAAGGCACAATGGTGACGCATCATTGTGCCGGTGAAGATAACAGGCCCTGCTTACGAGTGATAAGATACACAAATAGTCCAGGAAAGAGCTACGTCTAAGATTTACATCAACGCAATTATTGGAGAAAGGCAACGGAAGACCACAAATTACTTACAGATTCCACAGTGACAGAAAAAATATATGTAACTAGGTAACGAATGGCGTCAAGGTACAACTTCCAACATTCAAAGGTACTTTTTCAACTAGATAACGAACGGAACAATTTGAAATAGATTGCACACTTTTTTTTTTCACGAAGGGGCAGTCAGGGAAATGCCCGAAAGGCCTAGCGTCGAAGACCCAAAGATAGTTTCGTCTAGTTTTATCGCTTCATAAATCCGGAACGTTCGGACATGTGTGAGTTCGTCGCGAGAATAAATCGGCGCAATACTGGCTGCATCGGAATCGCGGGGGCCATTCGTAGGATTAGCATTAGCATTAGCAGGAGCTGGAGCCGACGAGGGGAATGTCGACACAGTTGGGGCGGCGCTGTCTTCCAGTTTGGCAGTTTGGGAGGTCACAAGCCGATCTCGGGATTCTGAACCTTGCCAAGCAAATCGTTGTCGGAATTCACTAAAGAAAACATCAATCAAGAATATGAAAGCTATGTGATAAGCTCAGGACTTACGATTCTATTTCCCACATCGCGTCAAGGCCATCTGAGGAGACAGATTCTGCAATAGACCCTCGCATACTGGCAGTATCAGAACCCTGATCATCACTTGGCGAACTCGAAAATGGTGGAGGATCGAATCGACGACGAAGGAAACTGTTAGGAGGTGTTCAATGACCTTTAGCTTAGTGATATCAAAACTAGATTCCGGCAGCAAGCTTACCCTTCGTATTCCCAAAGCGCCTCCAACACAGATTCTTCATCAATCTCGTCATCCTCTGTCGCCTCAATCGCGTGCTCCAAAAGGAAGCTTTTGCACGAAAGGAGCATCCTCAAATGCTTGGATGCGTGTATTTCAATTTCGCTCTGTTCCATGGGAATGAAAGTCGACGGCCACAGTACAAGGCCAGGAGCCTGTGACAAACCCATTGATTCCCGACGCGAAGAACCCCCAAGTTGACGCCCAGTAGCACTGGCATGTACAGATGAAAATCCTGCCTCCGGAGGAGCGAGTGTAATATGCATTGTTTTGATTTCTCGTGCGTGACCAAAGACCTCCTTCATCATTTCGAGAATGAATTCGCTTGGGTTTTTGTTAATGCCGAATTTGTGAAGAAGCATGTGTTCGAATAAGGCCTCCAAGTCTCCAGAGGTAGCGCACGCGCGGGTCCAAGAACGGGCATCGATCCTAGGGTTTCTCGAACGAGGATAATTTGATGGATCTGCAGGAGCTTGTACACCGCCCCTTCCATTCAATGTCGCAGTATCATCTGCATCCTCCTCTTCGACCCCATAGAGCTCGTAACAGTCTTCCGCGTCCTCGTTACCCATAAGAACACCAAGTCCGGGGTTATTGGTTCCGCTGTCATAGATGCTAAATGTCGTAAAATTCGCGGATGGTATGGTGATATCAAGCCTCGGAGCGATAGATCGCGCCTGGGCATTGAACGCCGAATCGAGGACATCGAGCGAGGTAGATGCTTTCCCGTATGGGAAGAAAATGAGATCATCGATCAACTCTAACCGTCCACCAACCATCAGTACACGGGCGACCTCTTGAAGGACAAAGATCCAGGAGTCCGACGTGATACAAAGAGCTAAGCATGACATCCTGACCAGGTCAAATGAGTCATTGCTAAACGGAAGGCGCTGCTTGAGACTGTAATTATTAAAGAGGATCAATCAACCCCTACCGCATCACATCAGTTTAAATGAACTTACAAATTGCCTCGAATGAATCGGACGCTGTCTGTAACGCCTTGCTCCTCGGCCCAAGGTAGCAGGCTTTTCGATATGTCTACCATATCGTAACCTGTCACCTTTGTTCCGTAACCCTTCCATGCAATCGCAGCGTCCACTACCCAATGCCTATAAAAAAAATGAATAAGGTCAAAGGGGCAATGGAACCACTGGTAACATACCCTTGGCCACATCCAATGTCTAGAACCGAAGTTGGTGGGTTGTTGCCGTAATTATGAAAACTCGGCGAGCCAGTGGGATTGAGTCGTACGAGAAGTTCTCCCGTATGTCGATCACTGAGCGAGAAAGAAGAGGAGCGTGAGCGAGGGGGGTTGAAACTAAAAATATCGTGAATACATACTTGTCCATTAAAACCGAATCGTAGGGGTCTAAAGGATAACTGCCAATCCTCGACTTGGTACGCTTTGCCCTTTCCCGGCGCTCTTCGTGCACAGCCGCCTGTGTCACCTGGTAGCTCTCGGGCTGGTTCCTGATCACAGGAACTGTGGCCTCTTTGGCAGGTTCTGGCTCCACTGGAGAGCCAGTTGGGGTCGTATTCGATCCGTCAGGCGATTTTGGCGCCTTGGTTTTCTTCTTCAGCAACTTACTCATGAAGCCAGTTCGTTTCCCTTCGTTCTCATTATTGGTAGTGCTGCCTGAGAACTTCCGCTGACCTTTCGACCCATTCGAGACTAGCTTGGGCTGGGCACGGGATCTCCCAACAGGGAAAACGTACACGGGCGAGGTGTTCCCCGAGGACCCAGACATCTTACGCGCCCGGGCGATATCCGTCTCATTGCTAAACACAGACGATGTTTCGGAATACGTCGTGTCTGGGAACCCCGGTAGAACGTGCATAGGATTTGTGCTTCCAGCGCTGGGAATGGGAATCGTATTAGCGCTCGGTAATCTGGCAGGAGGTGGGGCCGTGGGTAGCGGAGGAATGGCATGAGGGAAGTCCGAGATGGGAGATTTTACTACAGAATCCTTCCTTCGCCGCGATTTGCTGCGCGACTCCATCTTCGCTGATGATTTAGGACGGGCAGCAGACCGGGAACCAGGGAACACGAAAGTAGGCGAAGAAAGAGTTGGATTCCCACTCGAAATAGACGGCCTCCTACCGGATGAATCAGACGATCCAGAACTGGACTCCGGAGCTTGCGGAACAGGTGTTGGCAGGTAGTAGGCGTTTCGTGTAGGGGAAGGTGGGGCAGATGACCCATTCCCACGGACATGGTGCCAGGGATTTCTCTCATTATCCGTTGGGGCAGAGCTGCTTGTATATTGGACTGGAGGCTCTGGTATGCGTAATAAGGAAGATGAAGCTTGAGAACGCAATGGTGGAGAAGGATAAGAAGTTGTTTCAAGGTACTGGGCATATTCTGGGCGAGCTGGTCGTGTAGGGGGAGCAGTATTAATGGCAACTTGGAGAGGAGGCCGGCCGGTCTGAACAGAAGCATAGGGAACCCGGGCAGATGAATAATCAGGCAGTTCTGTAGAAGTGGGTGAGGAAGGGGAAGCAGGCTGGGGAGGAGAAGTGGACGGAGAAGGCAAGAAATGAGAGATCGCATGAGTCGGGGAGGGCACTGGAGGAGGGTAACTTGGCGGAAGGGGGAGAGTGGTAAGGGTATTATTTGTCGGTGGCGCTCGTGGAGCCTTTACCGGGACAGGTAGCCCGCGACGTGCGTTATTTTGAATAATCTGGGGTGAAGGAGGAGGTTGATAAGATGCTTGCACAGGAGGTGGTGGTTGATAAGATGCCTCAACGTATGTCAACGCTGCAGAGTCACCATAGTAATTGGTTTGACCATTTTCGCGGGGTGAATACTCAAGCCGAATGACCTGAGGGTGGAAGTCTTCATGAGGGGGGGAGGGATACACTTGTGATGAAGACGGGGTGCTAGAATCCATCCTTTTGTCAGTTGGTTGGGGATTGTAGACGGCACGCGAGCGTTGCATAGGTACGTAGTTGGTGGCCAAGTCTAGTGGCGTGCGGGATTGGGGGTGATGATTTGGGGTAGTACGAGGGATAGCTGGAGAGGAGTACGAGGGTGAAATGTCTATAATGTCTATCGGAGTGGAACGCGGTTGCAGAGACCTAGAACGCGCAAACGAGCCTTTGGGCAAGGAATACCCTTGTTCGTCGTCTGGTGGCAGGCGCTTTTGAGCAAAAGGGGGCCTAGTAGTAGTGCGAGGCAGCATAAGAGGGCAGGAGCCGAGTGTCAAACAACGGACTTTGCGGTCGAAAAGGAAAACAGATACTATCGAAACGGTGGATTGATTGGGTGGATGCAAAAGTGAACCCGGTTGGTCTGTGTCTCCTTTAACCGTTGTGCAAAGAGACTAAGATAGCACATCGAGGCAAGATCAGAGATCGAACACACTGGTTAGTCTGGAAATAGATTAGAGTATACCCATATGGTCCTTGATGACTTCGCGGGAGATAGGCCCGCAATAACCTCTTAAGGTCTTAAGGGCCGAGGTATTCCGGCATCCCCAGGAAGCTTCTCCTGGAAAATAAACCCTCCTGAGGTCCTGAGCTCCAGGGGAAGGATTTGATTTTAAGATGCGGCGTACTCGACACTGACGTGTGAAAAAAATCATCAGCATATCATGATAATTGAGTAGTGGGCTGATGATCAGTCAAGGAAATTCCATTAAATGTCAATTCAATTCGTTGTAGAACAAACAAACAATTACCTACATGGACAGCATTAGAAGAGGTCAAGACTAGGCAGTGTACCACCAGAGTCGTGGCCACGATACGTCCAGAATCCAATTTTAACCACGCGACCCTTGCAAACCGATTATCATCAGCTGAAGCAACTCCCACCAAGCGCTCTCATCGGTGCTCACTTGAGTAGGGGATGCCTGATTCGTCTTGTCAGAGCAAGAGTCCCTGGGACATTTTTTATGAGAACCCAGGATCTGGGAAAACACGTAGGCCTCCGCATACGGGTAGCTTGGATACAGTAAAGAATAGCATCTCCTCAGATCCACAAGACCACACGATATTTTCTTCAAACTTTCTCAGCCTATATATGTTTAGGTCTCTCCGAAAACGGTTGGTGGGAGTTGCTTTGGTTATTTGCAGAAAACATACCCCACGCAGTTTTCGAAATCATGGTGTTGGTATGTAGTCACGTCCAAACGGAGCCGCAGGGTGTACAAAAAAAAAAGGGACCAGTGAAGTTCACAGTCACAGTGAAGGTGACACGGGGCAAACAGTCCGTCCAATCCAAGCACGCGACACAGCCACATTCAAACTGGCCACCAAAAACCCTGCAAACCGATGCTGTGCCTGTCAGGTATAAGGCCCAGGTAAAACTAATAAAAGTACAAGTTCAGGTTATGCTAATAATCTTACAAGTAGACCAATTCAAACTAACTATGCGCAGGAAAACCAAGGAATTCATAAAGCATAAACTAACGCCACTAATTTCTGCAATTCCTCATCGCTGCATCATGAATAGTATCATGCTAACCAATGAGAAAGCAGAGCTGAAAATTTGTACAAGCACTGGCAGCATTAGTTTGCTTTGTGAATTGTCGCTCCAATACAGGATTTCCAGTCTGCTACCGTTTGGTATTCTTGACCTCCAGGATAGGAACCGTACGAAAGGTAACAGGTAATGATGAGTTTAGCTTTAGAACTTCAATCGCGGAGATGTTGCTTTTGTCGGGAGGACGGCGTTGCTGAGGATTGACCGCGAATCGTTCCTTAGAATAGGGTTGAGAAGAGGGACCGTACGGAGGATAATTTATTTAGGGAGCTCAAATTAGTTTGAAATATTCGCAGTTCCGGGGGAGTTGGAACAAAGTTAGAAGCATAGTAATGCAGTCACGCAACATTATGTTGGTCGAAGGTTGATCATGATGCGAGGTTACTGTAAATGGAAGGAAGGCAAGGGATCAATGGGGGATTGAAACTTAGCATAGACCGTTGATCAAAAGAACTTACATGTTCTGTCGAATAAGTACATATATACACAGCCAAAGTCATTGTGGGTCCGTTGCTGGACTAAACCCATTGAAGCGTCCGGATCCGTAATTCGAAGTCCAGACCACCTAAAAATAGATGGTTGCAATTAAAAATGCATGCGAAGCAAATGATGGCAAATTGTCTAATCCTCATCTTCCTCAAGTTTGCCTTAAGTTCTAACCTTTCGTTTACTTAATCTTGCACCATGAGCTTCGACGAAACTACTAGTGTGTGTGACTACAACATTGTACCTCCAACCCCCTCTGCAATGAGGATATGAATTCCTTGGCTGTACTCGCTCCCCAACCCCTAGGTTGTTTGAATTGGTCTACTTCAAGTAATATTGCTAGTTAGTTGAACCATTCGCTTCTCACCCTTATCTCTACCTCACGGGAAAGGATTACTTATTGAGAAATTTGCCCAAACGAACAAAGCTAAAAATGGTAGGTACACAGGCCGTTCACCTTATTGAAATTCTCGCGAGATTTCAAACCTTGCGATAACCTCAATGGCGGGGTTAAGAACGGAGAGAAATTTAAATTGCAATGAGATCTGGTTCATTTATGGATGCATTAAAATGCATCATGACTATTGAACCCGAGAAATGTCCGGTTCTGTTCCGGTCCACCGATGAATGTGCCCCGTTCCCAACATAGCACATACATACCAAGCGATAAAAAATACGTGTATATTGAAAATGTGATACCATTACCTGACCAGGAAGTGAGCCAGTTCCCTCGTCTTGTCATCCAAACAACAAAACCCGATAGGCTCGTACAAAACACAAACAGCAAGGTTGAAGGGATTTGGAAAGCAGATGGGTGGAGGTAGACATGTTGGTACATGTAGGGATGCAGTGGTCATGGGCCGATGCTTGAAGAGGGACTACTGCTGTGAACTGTTGCAATACTTTTTAGTAGCGGTTCAGGGGTGTGGAGCATAAGGCAGAAACCTCACCAGGCAGAGCGCCTTGTAAAGCTTAGCCAATTGACTGAGCCACAAGGGTGAACGACGTGTCGATGAAAAAATAATACGGGAGGATAAAGGTTGGGAATTGTGCAATTCAACGTATTGCCCACAAAAAATGAGCATATAAAATTTATGGACTTGCAAACTGTGGTTCGAGCTCGGCGGAAAATTGATCGCATTTGCGTTTGACTTGATCAAAGTCCCAAGTTAGATGTTGCGCACCTTTTACATTTCTCTCAACTGAACGTCTGGGTGTGTACTTATGCAATTTCTGGCTCAATGCCCCCCACATTGTACGAATCATGGTTGTTTATGTATCACTCTGGTCAATACTCCTGTTACCGGTTACCTATAACGGTGAAAAAAAAAACGAAGGCCGTTTTCAGCCCGCACCTGCCCTACTTCGCTGGACTTCAATTCCGTTATCCGGCAACTTTCCGTTTGTTTTCCGTCATGCAACAATTGTCTGAAGAGGAAGCAAAACAATTCCCCATACCTTTCGCTGGGACCATTACCGAAAAAGTTACGGCAGGCAGGCAGTGCACCTCTAAATTCATGCCAATGCTTCTGAACACCGCCAACTCTCATAAGAACTCCATATCCCCAATCAAGCTGGCAAACGTACGGACTCCGGTCCACGTATCATCGGTCGACAGTTTACTGCACCGAACGATCATTAAGATCTAACGAAACGCGAACCCAGCATCCATTCCGAGTCCCAGTATCATGTGAGATCTCGAGAGCGGTGCAGTGACACAAAGAGACTAATATCGATCCAAATTGCACATTAGGAAATCACCCCGATTCGAGGATCGAGATAGGCTCTTTCAAGTTCAAGTTGAACCGAACCACAATTTTCCGCGAAATTTAGCGCTCAATGATTCTCGTTCCATGGCCATGCTTTGCAGAAAGCGAAGCTCCATCATCATAGAAACGGGGTTCCCTGGGAATTCAATCTAGGCACCACCTGATGATCTGAATGCTAGGTTACTTCCCACCTTACTTTCTAATTCTAGTAATACCCTACTTTCTAGAACCGTCGTGTGGGCACTCAAACCTCCAGGGAACTTTATTCAGATTGCTTACTTGACGCAACCTTGGAACCCAGAAGGACTGATATAGGGATTACCCCTGCACACGCGTTGAGGTGTATTGAAACGGCCGCCAAAGTTGGCACAAATGATAATCATTCGCCTGCTGGTTTATCCTCGTGTACTTGTACTTCCTAATGTGAGGTTCCCGAGCTCGTATCATTTTGGTCTTATCTTTGGCATAGGTAATAGGCCGCTAATTATAGACGTGATGGACAGGTGGCCATTTGGCCACGATAAACGTCAGATTAGCAATTCCCACTCTGACTAGCCCTTTTAAGGTCGTACATAACTCGTGGACCGGAGTTATTCCTTCCCCCCCTACAAAGTTTATTCCTTCACTAAGGAGTCTGCAACGATGGTGAATGTCACCTACGACGCATGTAGGTTTTTCAAGGATGCTTCTGTGATTGCAAACCCTCATGGTTCTTGAATATTCTAGCTCAGTCACTCATATGGACCGATAAGGCGGGAAACACTGGTGTCTATAACCCAGGAGATATCGCATGGGTCCTGGCTTCGACTGCATTAGTATTCATAATGGTCCCCGGTGTTGGGTTCTTCTATTCTGGCTTGCTTCGGTGCGTTGTTATCTAGAGCTCACCGGGAAAATATGGCTGAGGCACTGCATTAGGCGGAAGAATGCTCTATCCATGATATACGTGAGCATGATGACCATAGCCGTCGTGTCGTTCCAAGTGAGTCAACTGCCAACGAATAAAATGACTTAGATTGATATGTCTTATCTAGTGGTTCTTCTGGGGTTTCTCGCTTGCATTCAGCGAAGGCGCTAGTCTTTTCATTGGAGATTTAAGTGCGTACTCTTTGGTGGCATGAATTGAGGTTTTTTTTTTTTACAAACCTCATTCTGCGCAGAATATTTCGGCATGAAAGGTGTCCTCGAGGTACCTTCCATTGGAAGTACACGTATCCCAGCTATCGTTTTCAGTGTCTATCAACTCATGTTCGCGGCTATTACGTAGGTGTTTATCTCGTGGTTCAACTCTAGCAATGCTAATACCCATGCCACAGACCAATGATCGCGGTCGGTGGTTTTGCCGAACGTGGGCATCTGGGACCCCTTCTTTTCTTTGTCTTTGCATGGTCCACTCTCGTTTATGATCCCATTGCCTGCTGGACATGGAACTCCAAAGGCTGGTCTTTCGTCCATGGAAGTTACGACTTCGCTGGTGGAACTCCTGTCCACATCTCTTCTGGCACAGCCGCCCTCGCTATCTCTATCTACCTCGGAAAACGACGTGGATATGGGACTGAGGTGCTTGCTTACAAGCCTCACAACACTACCTATGTTATCCTTGGCACTATTTTCCTTTGGTTTGGATGGTTCGGTACGTCCTCAGCATAATGACGAATTACGAGTCGTATGACCTCCAACTCGTACATTTTCCCCCATCTTCCAGGCTTCAACGGAGGTTCCGCCCTTGCCGCTAACTTGCGAGCGGCCCAAGCCTGCATCGTTACCAACTTGGCAGCGAGTGTTGGTGGCCTGACCTGGATGCTTTGGGTAAATTCATATTTTTTCCCCTACTCTTTTCCCAGTTATTCATTACCAATTTCTATCTCTCAGGATTATCGTATTGAGAAAAAATGGTCGGCTGTTGGCTTTTGCTCAGGTGCTGTCGCCGGCCTCGTCGCCATTACTCCCGGGTCTGGTTTCGTGGGTTCCCGTATGTTTTTTTCCTGAGAAAAAAAATAGGGCAACTCACATTTCATTTCGAATAGCTGCTGCTGTTTTGTTCGGAGTCATGGCTGGCACAATTTGCAATTTCGCCACCCAACTCAAGTTCTTCGCTGGCTATGATGACTCCCTCGATGTGGGTCCATTCTTCCTTCTTAAGGGATGTTAACTAACTATTGATATTCGCCATCAATTCGGCTATAGATCTTTGCTTCACATGCCATCGGAGGTGTCGTGGGCAACTTGCTAACAGCGATTTTCGCCCAAGCCAGTGTTGCTGGTTTCGACGGTTTCACAGTCATCCCTGGTGGCTGGTTGGACCGCCACTATATCCAACTTGCATGGCACGTCGCTGACTCTGCTGCTGGCCTTGGTTATTCATTCGTGATGACGGTGAGTAACAACCCCTGATCCAATTCTAGAATACGTTTCCTTGGCGTTGCTCAGGAACTTGCTTCTTATCTTTTTTCCCACCCATGGGAGCGATAGATCATAGGACTGACATCTTGTTTATTGATATTAGACCATCATCCTATGGGGCATGCACTTTATCCCCGGTCTTCGTCTTCGTGTCGCAGAAGAAACCGAAATAATCGGTATCGACGAATCCGATATGGGTGAATTCGCCTACGACTATGTCGGTCTCGAGACTGAGCTCAAGCCACACGTATACGTCCGTTCGACAGCCTACGAATCTGGCCACGACTCCGAGCTCAAGGAACGCTCGAGTGCGTAAAACATACCACCAACCACCCGTGTTATCGCGCTTAAAGTTGGACCACTATTCCGCCCGCTCGATTGAGTTATTTTTGCTATCCAATTATCACCACATATGTAACGATCTCCTTGTAATCTTTGGCGGTAGTGCGCACATAATGCTGCGCCCTCATCTCGCGATATCCTTCTTTGAAATCTCGTATTTTATTTTTCTCCCAGGGATGAAATTACTAGTACATCCATACCTGTATATGCGTTGATAAACCCGGATTTTGAACGCTCATTGTACTCACTCAGGATCTAGATCATGTATATCGATTGGGACTTCACTGCGCATATACTGGCACTCCATTATCATGGAGTCGCGGAGTGCCAACACATGGCTATACAATTTCTTCATTGAATACATCACAGTTGAAATGATCTGCTGAAAACCAAGAAAGGATACAATACAGTGGAGGGGCTTTATCTCGTGCCCCTCAATTACTTCACAGAATATCCTGAATCCACGGAAGCAATTCCCCTAGTCTCTCCGCGGCCAATAATGACGCCGCGCGAACCGTCATCTGATGAGATATAGCGATAAGTGGCCAATCTTGGAGTACACCCTTTTGCACGAGCCTAAGAGAGAGACACGATCAGCCTCCCTGCACCCGAAAAAAAAAAGCATGAGTGGGAATTAAACATACCCGCGATTCCCAACTAGAGTATCGTCATCTGAACTTTCTTCCTCCTCTCCCCTCCTCCTCAACACAAAACTCTGGTCTACCGTCAACACATGATCCAGCTCTGGGCCCATCACATTCACATTCACCACTTCTCCATGCATCGTCACCAAAACATTATTGTTGGTGGTATCCGATTCGATGCCCAAGGTAGATCCAGATCCAAACGGTACAGCGTCATAATAGACGGTCCCACTGACTCCGCGGGCACCGAACTGATACGGCCCCATCGTAAGCAGGGTATTATTGATTTGTGGACGGCCCTGTATGACCACTGAAGGTGACGCTCGCGAATCTGTAATTAGATGTCCTTTCGTGAGTACATAACTATCAAAATGCAATTGAAATCAAACGCGGCAAAGCACCAACAAGACCAGGATAAAAAATGATATATGAAAAGAAGTTGATCATTACTCACGGGTTGAGCGGAAGGATGGTTTCACCTCGGGCGCAAAGAGTCCTGCCATTGAGTAGGAGGGCTCTTGAAGGTGATGCACACGACATGTGAAAAGCGCGTTTTTAGCGTAGGCCATCTCCAATTTAGAACGGTCGGTATCGAAAAGATGAATGTACCTAGAACCATGAGAATATTAGATCAAATAAACGGAACAATAGAAAAACGTTAAAGATCAACTACATGAAGCACTGGGGGGGTCAAATGGAAAAGAGAAATGAAAAACGCACCGTTGCAAATAGTCTGTAGACAGCGTCACCATTTCATCCTCTTCCTCCTCTTCTTCCTCTTCGTCACTCGACGACCCATCCTTTCCTCGGCTGTCCAGATTCTTATCCTCGCTCTGACCATCAGGGGTATCACAAAGAAGCTCTTGAGCAATGCAATCAGCATCGCCCAAGTCGCCGTCATCGGTGGATTCTCGCTCTATTTCCGGGTTCTTCGCCTTCTCTTTTCCTTTCTCAATTGGAGCGGGAGAACAAACTTGTTCTTCAACATAAACTTCCCGAACAGTGACTATTTTTGAACTCGAATCACTGACTGGCGTGGGAAAACGAGAACGTGGAGGTGAACAATGATCATCAACCCTAGATATCGGAAGCGGAGCAGGTGTGGTTGATTTGCGTGGTACATGCGAAAATTGTCCAGGTAACGAAATCCTCGAGGCAGCTGTAGGTTCCGAGGTGGTTGGAGCGTCTGTCAGTTTAGGCGACATCCTAGGATCCGAAGTCGTTGGTGTCAGTGTCGGTGTAGGCCGACGAGGTTCCCACCCTCGTTGAACAGTTTCCTCTTCTTTGATTTCTGATTTCGGTGTATTTGATCGCCTATGCGTTGAAGGCGTGTCTGTGGCCGACGAAGTTGAAAGTGAAGAACTTGGTATTACATTTGGAGTCGAAGCCGAAGATTTCGAGCTTGAAGGTCCCGCAACAGGCTCCACTGGCTCGGAGAACCCAGAAAATGGTGCAGATGATGCTGATTCCTGGGGTATTGGCGTGCGTTTGAGCACCACTGGATATCTGCTACAACTACCCGCAGTGGGTAGGCCTGGAAGTTCTGGGTTGGCTGTCGGGTTTTGTGACTCCTCTACCGAGGTTGGAGTCGCCAACTCGCCCAATGGGCTAGAACTCGCCCCAGCATCGCCTGATGCTCGTGATGGCATTGGCGCAGTTGAAGAATCCTGGAGTAGGTCGTTTCGTGGAGGAGGCATTGTTGGTTTGAATCCCATCCATTTCGTCGAAGGACCCGTCGAATTGCCCGTCGCGGTGGGTGTAGGTGTAGAACTAGCAGCGCGAGTTGGCAGTACAGGAGGCGGCGCCGACGACGTCACACGGCCTCCAAAGTCGGGATCTCGAGGAGAAAAAGCAACAGGTGTAGCACATGTTACTGCAGCATTGGCGGAAAGAGGCTTCATCAGAACTGCCCCGTTCCGTCTCGTCGGAAGCGCTATGCGCTTCTTCGCTCCTTGAGCCTGCGACTGACTGGCGACCATCGGCGGTGTTGGCAATCGTTGTCCGGATGTAGATGGCTTTCTTGCGGCTGATCCTAGCCTCGACACAATTTCAAGCTGGTCCGCTGGAACTCCGGATGCCCAATGAGTTTGTATGGTGGAACTTGATTTTAAGCTTTTGGAAGAAGACGATTGGGTAGAAGAAGATTTCTTGAGAGAGGGTTCCTCTGTCGAAGACTGTAAGGGGGTTGGTCGTTTGCGTTTCTGACTTTTATTTGATAAGGAGTGGAGGTCACGATTAATTGTATGCGCTAGTTGGATGGCAGTGGCTAAGTCTGGGATATCTGGTAGGAGGGTATCGGACCACACCGGGACCTTGCTCGTCCTGCAATAAATTCAATACATATCGGAGTTGAAGAAGAACCCGGTGTACGTACCATTCGATTACAAGGCCATCGTCTCTGGATGAAAATCAGAATGCAAAATGACGGAACAAGTAGCTAGGACCTACCGATAGAATACTTTAGTCTTCTTCAATCCCATACTGATCAAGTGTGCATTCTTTTCCTGGAAAAACTTTTTCCTGTTTTCTCGAGAATCCGGATTCGATTTTTTGCAAGAGTCTGGAAGAGGATAAAATTCGCATGATTCAGTGACAAGCTTTCGCTGTGGTTTGATAAATTGCGGAGGTGTTGGCGAGCGTGGTTCTTCCTTGACATCTACAGGAATAATGTCTGGGGTAGTAGGGCGCTGTGAAACAATTGGCTGCTGCATGGTGAATGATTTCCGCTGATGTCGACCCGGTAATGGCATCCGTATACCAATAGATGGTGGTGGCAGCATGCGTGTTTCGTCATCAAGAACATGGTCGTGCTTCCGACGCTTTAATGGGGAAGGTGGCAGCTTCGGAGTTGGAGAGCGAGAGCGAAGCATCCAATGGTGAGATTTCTCCATGTACAGTGGACTTTCGGATGCCGGGGGGGTCGCTGATGTTTGGGAAAGTGGCCCTTGAGACACATAAGGTGTCGGTGAATAACACCTTTTCGCTGGTACCGTTTCCTTGTCAGCATACCACCCAGTCGGTGATCGCGAGTCATCGCCAGCATTTATGTTCCTCGACGACGAGGAAGAGCTTGAAGAAGCGGAATGTCTGGTGACTCCTAACGGCATTGTTGGATCCAACTGCAGACCACCTTCAGATCGTCGAGATTCGGTCACAGACCAGTGCTCCAATATCGGCCCATTTCTACTGGAAGAATGCCCTCCACGTTTGGGCTGAGATCCTCTGCCTCTCCTCCCTCGAACTGCATACTGGGTCCAACCACTTTGGCTCATACCTCTACCTCGATAGCCACCTCGACCTCTGAAGTTGTCGGTTCGCTGGGGATGCTGTATAGTACTGGAAACTCTAGGAGGCTGGTTCCTGCTCCGTCTATTGAGTTGTTCGTTCGGTTGAGCGTCTTCGGGGTGAAGAAATGGGGCAGCTGATGAGGCTGTTCCGATTCCGTATTCCAGGTGTTGAAGCATCATATAGCCATCTGCCAAAAAAAAAAAGAAAGTAAAGCCACTTTATTGTAAAATGGACTAGAATGCATACCTCGGTCGTCGTCGTTCGGTGTTGTCGTACAGCACGGCGTGAACGAGGCGTCGGGGCGGCAGGGGCGGACCGAAAAAGATCACGTGTATAGCGGCATTCGCCGCCGGCCCTTCGAAGTTCGACTTTGAACTTGCGACACTGTCAGAACTCTATTATCAGCCAATCTCTTCACATAAGTACACCTAAGGCGCCTTATAATGTGTACTGGAAATCCGGGTGCTCATCTCCCAAGTCCATCCACGCTCGCAACCCACCATCTTCGTCCTTTTCGTATTTTTCCAACAGCTCCTCACGTCGCCCAGTCCGGCGCTTTGATTTATTCTTCCAGGACAAATACGCGATATTCGCCAAGGAACCAAAAACGACACAGATGGAGCTGGGTTGTTTTTTTTAAATCTGTTGAATGATTGAATGGAACTCGAGCAGGTGACCTACAATATGAGGAACAGAAACATTGTTCTTCTGTGCTTCGGCCCTTCTTTCTTATGGAAGCTCCATGTATTAAGGAAAGCGCCCTAAATATCGATGATTGTTCACAGGTCTAAATCACGAAAAAGCTCAAAGAAACCGACGCACTGAATTCAAGGACATAAACCCAACCGAAATACTTGTCGCTCGTCGATAATACGGTTCCGAATTATTTGCCATCCAAGCAGATAGGATCGGCGTGGTTCCATATATCCCGGGAACTAGTAGGTAGAGTGCGCCGTATGCAGCGAATTTATTATTTGCGGCTGTGGAATGGTCAAATTTAGCACAAGTCCTAGAGTGCTGCCGAATGCCAATACCGAGGAACATAAAGCATCCTGCAATTGCCAAGAAAGTGGTCAACGCTATTGCAATACCTCGCGATTGGTAGCGGTCAGATAGGTATGATGATACTACTGTAACTAAATTCAAGAGCTATCAAAACCGGGTTCTCTGGACGGATCAATTAAAGCACATACCGAAAAACCCCACAGCGAATGGCCCAGCAGTAAACAATGGTGTCTGACTTGGACTGAATCCAAGCCCATTAACGACGGAAGGAAGGAAGGACGCCATCCCGTTCAAGGCTGCTCCCTTCATAAATAGTACGATGAAGAGTATGATAACTTGAGGGGAACGAATGGACTGAAGGACCTCTCTGCCACTGAACTTGTCGGCGGGCCTAATTGATGGTCGGTCGCGCTCAAGTCGAGCCATTATGAGCCTAAAATAAAAGTGTCAGAAATATCCACCAGATATGGAAATTATCTATACTCTTTCTGCTCATAAGTAAGAAATCTGGAATCTCTTGGAGTTGAAGGTATAAGAAAGAACCCGACAACACCCATACAGATCGTGAACGACCCTTCCTGGAAACAGAGGTTCAGTTGAGCCATCTTTCGATGAACTGACATACTAGGATAAATATCCAGGCCCACCCTGGTCTACCACCGATACCATCCATGTTCCGAATTGCTGCTGCTAACAAACCAGAGAAAACCTCAGAGAGCTGCAGAATTCATGAGAGATAAGCATGGTTTTTACAGTTGATTCTCAATACTACCCACCGATGCAGTTGAAAAGAATAACGCGATCCTTGAAGTATGATCATGGGCAAAAGAATAGGTGGACAAGATGAAGAAAGAAAACCTTAACGAGAGTTCTCTACGAGTATAGAACCCAGAGAGATAGCAAACGATGCAAGGGCCTATCGGACCTTCGGCAAGACCCAAAAGCACTCGCGCAATTGCTAATCCTGCGAAGCTCGACACGAAACCTATAGCGTTTGTTAACTACCATCATTGCATCAATTCAGTCATTGGTGACACACCTTGGAATGTTACAATAACCCCCCAGATAGTGATAAGTACAGGCATCAAAATTCCGGGGCCGACCTTGCGCAGGATGAGGTTCGAAGGTAGCTCCCCCAGAACGTAAGGACTAAGAAAGGTTCAATCGAGGAATCACATGGAGAACCAGATACTTTTGCCGTACATAAAGAGCACTGTAATACAGATTCGGTACTGCGCCTCTGTCAATTCAAGACTGCTCTGCAACCCAGCGAGGCGAGCGTTTGCTGTAGAGTGCAAGATATCAGCCCTATGCTCCTTAATTCAGGGTGATATCAGAAATACCGATATTTGTTCGATCCTATAAGATGAAACACTCATTTAAGTCCAGATCTTAGTCGAGGGCTGGAATTACTCACCAGGAAAGCAAGTAGGTAATACATGGATATCACTGGAATGACTGTATAATCAATCCGACGCACCGCTTTCCTCTCCGAGTCCTCATTTATTTCTGGGAGCCCTTTTGTGACTCCTAATTCACAGAATCCAGATAGTTCTGAGGGTGAGGGTGAACGGTCCTTTTCCAACATGTTGCAGAAATATCTTGAGGCTCAAGCAGCTGTATATAAGGAAATGGTCGTGGCAGAGCTAAAATCATCACCAAACTACTGGGCCAGGAGGACAACATTTGATCATTTTTGTGGTTTCGGAAAGTAAGGTAGTGTCCACGATGATGGATCCCAGCAAACCCAATATACAGGAGGGCTTCCCAGCCAGACTCGGACCGAAAACAGAATCTCGAATTGTTACCATTTTTTTTTCACCCTTGATGACTAGTAAAAATATAGATCCTAGCCAGTATTGTAGTCGGCCGAGTTCATTTTGCCTATATATTTGAGGTTACCGTTCGATCAAAACAAGTTTGCAAATTTACACTCCGTGGTGTTAGTGGTTTTCTCGAAGGACAGCTTGGATGTTCGGGACTAATCAATCCTAGTGCAGCAAAACCGGCAAGCACTATCCCCGAATTTTACGTGGACTCGGAACTGGGAAAAAAAAAGCGTGGCGCCACAGCATGGAACTCACATACTTATAACTTTACTTAGTAACATCTATTTCGTTATTTTGTACTGGCAAATCCGCCGAAATGATTCTCGGGTGGGAAAGGACCTAGGATTTGGGCACGTCAGATCTCTGTGCGGACAAGGAGTTGATGGATATGCCACAGGACAGTGCGGTCAAAAAATTGGAAATCCCTGAGGTCGAGAACCGGACGAAAGTGGTTCAAATCTGGATGGCCTACAGGTTCTTGCAAAAAAACGTACAGTTCATCATTTGCACCCATCTGTTTGTCCAAGGTTGCACAACACCGAAAGCGGTAATAGCCTGATGTTAGCCTATCTCGAGACTACCACAAACCTCAAGGAAAGACCTCAAATTATGAAGGCGGAGAACATTAACCCTCTTATCAAGCGTTGTAGGCCATTTTCGTGGCAAAAAAAATGTTCTGGAAAGGAAAAGTTGAAAAAGTGTCCTTTTTGAGGAAGAGGCAAAGTTATACAAACAAATCCGAGCGAATTGTCGAACTGTACGTTTTTTTGCAAGACCCTGTAAGTCCAACTACTACAAAAGTCCAGATTAACGATTCAATGCGAAGGCCATCAATAACCCTGCGATATCTAGGGTGTTGACTAAGAAGAAAACAGTTACGGCGGATGGTGAGATGAGTGTCAATTTTGAGGACGGTGAGGATTGGTGGATACTAGGCCTTGCTAATCTTATCTAAATGCGGAACGCTTTAGGAACGGAACGGAAAATCTGAATCCAATGTGCGAACAAAGCACCCAGATGTTTGAATCAGGGGTCTGTCATGAAAATTTCAGGTCCTAATGGGAACGGCTGGCAAACTGCAGGTATTTCAAAAAAAAAAAAAAAGGTTGGAGCCGTAGTAAAGCCGTAGATTCTGTAACCAATCTACCGCTGGCACCCGCTCGGTTTCGAGTACGATATTGAATAAATCAAAATAAAGAGGTGAGAGGTCGACCGATCAATGTCTATAGTCCTTTCCTAGATGCGATATTAGCTCTTCCCTCCTTGTTTTGAAAATTTGTCCCATCGTATTAGCGTCCATCGATATTGTCAATATGTGGAAGCTCTTTTTTCCTTGCGATGAAATGGAATTTTTTGTCTTCGCTTCCGAACACATTTTCATCCGATCGCGCCAAGCATTGATCGACAATCGTTTCCCCAAATGGCAACGGTGAATAGCTCCATTTCTTAAAGTCCTCGAGATCAAAAGCAGCTAGTACTGAAATTTACAAATAGCTATCAGGGACAGCTCTGGGATGCAAACAGCCATGGTGATTCAAAATCCAGTTTCTGAACTCCAAACCACCACACACACCTCTATAGAATATAAGGAAGATGTCGACAAATGGTATCAAGATTCGTTGCACAACGCCAAATTCAAAATCGCTGGTCGGAGTTATTGAAACTCCTTGATTTTGATGGCGAGGGCCCGGTTGGCGGGAACAGCCAATGCAGCCCATTGCAAAATTGGTTAGGTATGACCATTGACCCTGAAACAAGATCGGCATTTCGAAAACCAGCTACTAGCATTTACAGTCGGATTCTAGTCATCTGAGTCAAAGGTTTCATTTCGAAAATAACTAAATAGCTAAATGTGGTAGGAATCGAGAATCTGACAGTACCGTTATCAGATGACCTGCCATTACTATACCATCGTTACATAAAATGAACGGGTGTGCCGCTGATTCATTAGGGTGAGAAAAAGGACCTTCACAATTGCGATTGCCGAATCAAACAAGACGGCCGAGGATTGAAGAGAAGCGCGTGTCATGTAACATGCACCATGCAGAGACTGAAAGTAACAATTGGGAAATATTTTGGGTACCCTTGGCGCGGCCTCCGGAATTCCAACAAATGACTCATTGGTTGTTAGAGAGCGTACCGAAAATCCGGATACCCATCTCCCAACTCCATCTAGGCTCTCAACCCGCTATCTTCGTCCTTTTTGTACCGTGACTTTTCCAACAACCTTTCACGTCGCCCAATCCGCTTCTTTAATTTATTCTTTCAGGACCAGTAAGCGACATTCAACAAGGAACCAAGGGTGACACATGGAACTGGGTTTATTTTTTTTAATCTGCTGAATTAATGAATGGAACTCGGGAAGGTGGCTTACAATATGGGGAACAGAACCATTGTGTTTCTGTACTATGGCCCTTTCTTCCTGTGGAAGCTCCATGTGCTAGGGATCCCACCCTAAGTAGGAATAATCAATATTTAGGGAAAAGCCCAAACAGGGACTCACTGGATTCGAGGACATAAACCCAACTACGATACTTGTAGCTCGTCGATAATAAGGTCCCCCATTATTTTCAATCCAAGTAGGGTCGGCGTGGTTCCATATATCTCGGGAACTAGGTAGAGTACGCCGTATGCAAGAAATTTATAATTTGTGCTTCTAGAATGGTCGCATTTACATGAATTAGGACTAGTTCTCGAATGCCGCTGAACGCGTTTACCGAGGTAAACAGAGTAACCTGCAATTGCCAAGATGGTAGCCAACACTGTCGCGATAGGTAGCGACCAGATAGGTGC
>Ga0307509_10004370_pt1 | contig 20466 bp, 17 predicted proteins | sample 10_EM_MG_FD_202245 | JGI IMG/M metagenome (GOLD analysis project Ga0307509, IMG submission 202245) | Populus trichocarpa ectomycorrhiza microbial communities from riparian zone in the Pacific Northwest, United States - 10_EM | ecosystem: Host-associated > Plants > Roots > Unclassified | place... | reverse complement strand
CCTCCTTCCCTTCCCTTTACTCTAGGCAGGCAGTGGCAGCTTGCCGACCAAAACCGGAGGCCTCCTCCGTGTGCGTCCGCCTGACCTTAGACCGGCATCTCCGTGTCTCTTCCTTTCCTCCCCTCCCCTTCCTTCCCTCGATTCACCCCCCTTCCTCTCATTCCACACTTCTCCCCTCCACCTCCACCATCATTTTTCTTCATCAACATACCTTCACTTAACAGAACGCTGTTGTTGCGTTGTTTGGTTGTGGCCTAGCCGCGAGTACTCCGGAGCCCCTCTGTCAACGACACCTGGGAATACGAGTATCGCATTAAATTTCCCTCGAGGAATCCTTTCTTTAGTCGTCATTCGCAAACAACCTCCCTCAGCGGTGCTTCAGGCGATCTGGCCTCTGCTTTTCCCCTTGGTCGCCAATTGGGATAATTAGCTGTTCTTCGATTTCGGTATCCATCGCCGTTTATTGATCAATAGTCTGGTGAGTTCGGCCCGGATGGGAGTCCGTGTGATTCAATCGCCGCTTTCTCGGCCGTCGTCTGCATTTCGCGACTGAGCACTGACGCTAACATCTTTTCGCAGTTTTCTTTTCTTTTTTCTCTCTTTCTTTCTTTTTTCCTTCTTTTTTCGAAAAAAAATTCGCCACTACCGAAACTCACAAAATAGGTCCTACGATACCTGCGCGTTTGTCCATTCGAAATAATAATAATCAAACTATGCGGTCGTCTATTGCTTGCGTCCGCTGTCGGCGGTCCAAGGTAAAGTGTGTCAATGTTGGGCCGAACACCACCTGTCGCGCCTGTGAAGCTAGCAATAGAGAATGCACGTATCCAGCTCCTGTCGCTAGCGGCGCACCTCGGGCTGCCTCTGGTGCGACTCCCTCAAGACCAAATACTGGCGGTCCAGGTGCGAACAAGGACCTTGCGCCAAACGTTGGTGGTGCCCCGTCACATCATGGACATACGGGAGGTGATAGACCAGAGGTTTGTTTATTCATTGCATTCCAGATGTTCAGGCACTTGAGCTAATTTTATTTTATTTTTGATTCCATCAGGCTCCGAAGAAAGCGAAACCCAAGAAACCAGCTCCATCTGGAGGCGCTGCAGCTAGCGCGGCAAATTACACAGGACCAAAGGCGTGGAAAGAAGCGCTTGACTCCCCTATCTTGAACCAGGCTCTTTTGACACAAGTCGTAAGTTTCATTATTCGCTTCTGTTTTGGAGATTTCCACTGAATATTTTGTGGTTGTAGTTCGAGGCGTTTCAACTGCATCACTCGCCTACACTTCCATTCCTTCATCCTCCTACCTTTCTCTCCCGGCTGCGTGTGCCAAATTCAGCACCCACAAACACCGGGCCTAGTTCTACATCTCCTCCAGCTCCTGACAAGGGTCATTCTCCATTGCTGATGCTGGGTCTGCTTTGCCTTGCTGCACGTCATGTATCTACCCTCTCACAACACTTCGCGCCGGCACTGCCCACCCCGGCGGCTGTTTCGGATTTTTACGCATCGGCACTCAAATATCGCTTGCAGAACGATGAAGATACTGGCCACGGAGAACTTGGTGCAACTTTTGCCGCTCCCTCTTTAGAGAAAGTACAGGCTATTGCTATGCTGGTTGTACATGAGTGGGGGATGTGCCGTGGAGCGGAAGCTTATGTTTGGCTTGGTGTGGCTATTCGGATGGCTATGGCATTGGGGCTGAGTTGGGATGATGCTCCCGAGCCAGGCTACCCGATTTCAGAGCCTGCTCTTTCCCCTGGAAACGGAGATAGAAATGAAGGTAGCCCTAATTCCAAGAGAAGGAGATTGGAAGGTGGGAAGTCTGCGGGCGCTAAGATCACCGGGAAGGAGTTTACCGATAAGGAAGTGAGAAGGAGGACCTTTTGGGCTTTGTTTATGCTAGACCGTTCGTTGAGTTCTGGTAGGTTTAGGCCTAGTGGTATCCAGCTTGCGGATGCTGCGAGAGTCCAGTTACCTTGCGAAGAGAGAGGATTCCTGTTTGGAGAGGGTGTGCGAACTGGATTTTTGACTGTCGACGGCCTGGATGAGAAGAGCGATGATAGAAACGGTGATAGCGTTGGAGGGCGATGGGAAGTTGGGGATGATGAAGGAATCCTCGCAAAAGTCGTTCGCATTACAGAAATCTGGGGAAGAGTGCAGGAATGGGCTTGCGCAGCTGGAGGTAGAAGGTATTTAGTTTGGATTGGCTCTTCTTGGTCATTTTGCGGTGTACTGATCATCGATAGAAGCGAAAAACACCCACCTTGGTCTCCTAAGTCGAACTTTTACAAGCTACAGCAGATGCTGGACAGCTTCTACTCCTCACTCCCCGAGCATCTTCATTTCTCCCCCCAAACACTCTCTGCACACATGTCTTCGCGCACCTCAAGCGCATATGCTGTTATGCATATAACTCATTTTCTATGTCAGGTTGTGATGCATAGGGAGTACATCCCGTTCTTGCCTCTTCGTCTCACTAGACCTCAGGGCCCGCTCGACCCGCCCTTGTTCCTAGCTGATGACCCCGAGATCGACAAGGCAGGATTGGAGCCTGGCGTGACAATAGCCATGTGGTGGGAAGATTCTGCCAAGGAAATATTTAGGTGCGCTAGAGGAATAATGCAAATCGTTAATGGATTAGAGGAATGGAACAGCTCTGTCGAGACACCTGCTGTTGGGTTTGCTGTCTACATGGTTGGGGTTTGTGGTGTCTACGCTTGGTCTTTTCCTTGGATGGATCAGAAAGGGTATCTCACTGGGTCCATCCCCGATCCTACTAGCAAGTCGCCCAGCCATTCTGGAGATGATGAAGATGATGATATGGAAGGCGTTCGCGGTGCAAGAGGACCGGAAGGTTCCGGGGAAGAAGCTAGAAAGGCAATTGAGTTGATTACCAAGATGAGAGAGAGGTGGAAGATGGCCGAGGAATGGTATTTGACTTTGGGGAGACTGCGGGCCTATTTCAAGACAATTCGGGATGAATACGTTCGCCTTCATCGTCCTGGGAGTGACACCGAAGGAGCCACTGGTCCAGTCTCTGGAGAATCTGCGGAAGCTGCTGTTGCCAGAAAGTTGAAGCAAGGCCTCGGAGGTGGATTCGAGGAATATCGTCGATTTGAGAAGCTATTTCATGATTTTAGTGGAATGGATGAAAGCGAGCTTGTGACCAACGCTCGTGCTGGGATATCGCCTGACGTCAAGCCAGGGAGTCGGGCCAACCCTTCCGAGGTAGGAGCCGACCATCCCACTGCTGCCGAGATCAAAAAAGAGGTCAAACGTGAGGGAGATGTCGATGCTCTACTCCTTGCTGTCGAAGGTGTCATGCCTGAGGCTCCTGGTGGCAGTGGGGGGGATAGATGGATGGCTATCAATACGCCCCGCCAAACCCAACAGCAGCAGCAGCAGACGCAGGTGGCCCCTCAGCCGCAAGTACCTACACAGGGCCAAGCAGATAGTAGCTTTCTTACATCTTTGGCAACTTATGCAGCAGGTCAAGAACCGATGCCTCCGAATAATGCCAGCCCGGGTCCGGCTGCTGCGCACCTTAAGTCACAGGCACCTTCCGCTATGACCCCACCTCCGGCAAATGCGATACCGAGCCTTGGCCAAGGACAGACGCAAGCACCTTCCTTGGGCGGTAATGATATCTCCCCTTCCGCATCGCGTAGCACCATTCAAAAACAACCGTCCCCACCACCGAAACCGACGTTTAACCAACCAAAGCCGAGCCCTGAACCAGTGAAGAAGCTTACTGAACATGAACAACTCCAACGTGAGATCGACAAAGGCGATAAATGCGGAGGCACCGAAGATGTTGCCGTGTTTGTCAATGGTCGCGGTATCCCAGAATGGACATCGGGAGAGAACTGGCTAGGCGGTGATGGGATGTGGGAGAAATAGTCAGCTGACGGTTCAGTAGCCTTGGACTTGGTATGATAGTATTTACGATCATAGCCTTGATGCTCTTGTTTCGAGGAGTTTCATTCCGGTTGAGAATAATTCGGTTTTTCCCCACTTTTTAGCGATGGTGGGATAATCTATTATTACTTTCTTTTGTTCGTGCTTGGCTTTGTATAAAAAACCTTGGGGATTCTTCTTTTTCTTTCTTCCCTGGTCTTTACTTGACTTCATTTAGCACATTCTCGTTGGGCTTAGGGCATTCATGGTTGGTGAAATAAAAACGGATACTAGTGGGATCTCTTTCTCTTCTTTCTCAGTTTCGATTCCTCCCCCCCTTTTTTTCTAGCTTTACCGAATGTATTTGTATGACTAGTGTTTTTTTTGCTTCGTTTTGTTTTTCCTGCGGTTTGAACTTTCCTTGGGCTTTCTATTCACGCATACAGGTATTCCGAAAACCAAACATTTTTTTTAAAAAGAAGGAAGCGAGGGTTCTCTGTGGTTTCTGTTTTCTGCTTCTTGTCATGTTGAGTTTCTTAAAAATTTTCCTACTTTTTTGAGTTCAGTTAGCTAGTTGGTTAGTGGTTAGGGTTGCTTTGTACGGGTAAGTTAGATGGAATATATCATAGATGGTTCACGATACCGGTACTTTGCTTGCCACGTTTACACTACAGTACTTGTTCCTTTCCTCCGTCCCTCTTTCTCGTGATACAACCAACCAACCCACCGGCCGACCAACCAAGCGAACAAAAACGCCCCACCTTCCTTCCTTCCTCCCTTCCTTCCATCCTTCCCCCTCGCCCTCACACCGGAGCCCTCCGGAATCACGGAAACCACGGGATGTGGGGGAAAGCAACAACAAGATAAAACCCATACCGGTACTCGAGTAGGCTATCGCCAAGATCGGCAATGTGGGGGAAAAGAAAAGAAAAAGAGAGAGAGAGAGAAGTAAAAGAATAATCGATCGGTACTTGTAACTAACTTCGGTAGCTGTGCCCTTGATTGCATTATTTTTTCCTTTTTTTTTTCTCTTTTCTTTTTTTTCCTTTTTTCCTTTTTTCCTTTTTCCTTTTTCTTTTCTTTCTTGCTTCTCTTTTTCTCTCGGATGGTTTGTTCCGGCCGGGATTGCGCCATTGGGCGGTTAGGGTTGGTTGGTAATTACTCGTAAGGGGTGGTGGATCTTTGCGTGGGACGGACGGGATTGGAGGGAGTGGCTGAAGTTGGAAGGTCGTTCACTAGACAGGAAGCCAAAACACACAACCAAAATTGATGGTTTTCGAGATAGTACCCATACCATACCATATCGTAACCTAACCACTCATAGGTGGAAACAACATGGAAGTAAAATAAAATAAAAAAGGTAGTTTGCTATAACAACACCCGCGCGGAAAAAAGTCTGGGATTTTGATTTTTTTTTGATTTTTTTTCCTTTCAATTCTTCGAGCGGAATGTCCTTTCTTGCTTTCTTTCTTTCAAGGTATGGTACCTGCCAAGACAAGGGTTTTTGTATGATATGGGAGGAGATAGAGTAACTATATGATACATTGCAACGCACCTTGCCCAGTTCATGCGCCCGCAGCTCCCCCACAGACTCCAGGTGAGGGGGAGCTGAAATAAATAAATATATATTATATGATACTTCAGACGAGCTGAGCCTTTTCAAAAAAGGTAATTTCCAAGGCTGAGTTTCAAGATCTCTGTGGGGGTATACAATAGCCCGGAAAGACCTGCGGCTTTGGTGTGTGTGTGGTTGACTTGTGGCTAGTTATTATACTACATACACGACAACCTTATGGCTAGTGGTGGGTGAGTGAGGGGGTGTGATTGGGAGGGGCGGGGTGTGTGTGTGTGTGTGTATAGTATAGGATAGGATAGTATAGCACGGTGCGAATAGGGCGAATTGGAAGATTGCTACTGTAGGTTTTGTTCGTGTTGGTCCTGGAGCTATCGTGGATGCTGTAACTTGGACACGGGAGTTTGTTTCAGATCGGTGGGGGGCTTTGGGGCATAAGGGTTGTTTGTATGAGTAAGCTGGCACTGGGGGTTTCGCTTCGTTCCTTGGTCATTGGGTGGCTTTGTGGGCTGGGATATCAGGGATTGGTTTCTGGGAGGTGCTGGGAAATAGACCGTTCGGGGCGTCCTGGAGGAATGCTTTTTTCTTTTTTTAGGGGGTGGTTTGGTCGTCCCGAGAACATTCTCGGATGTGTCTGGCTTTTGTGGATGGGCTTTTGTGGTGCTTGGTGGGTATATTCCCTTCGGTCTTTGGCGGCAGCTCTCGGAAGTAGGGGATTTACCCTCGGAGTTGGTTTACGACTGCCTCCACGGGGCAAGTGATGTGAAGTGCTGGATTTCTGTATCATAGTTGCCGAGTGCTCCTCCCCCTCCCGTTCGTTGGCTCTCTAGGGTTTGTGGAGTCCCGTTTGGTTTTTGGTTGTCTTTGGATGTTCGGTTCGGGGGGGGATATATATCTCCCCTGGTGTGTCCTTGACTAGAATCTAGACCCGTCATTTACTCACTCGATTCCTTGTGTTTAGTAGAGCTTGCTTCGTGGAGTTATCACTCTCACTGATTCATCCTCTGCTTGTTGCTTCAAGGGCCAACTGACTATTTCTTGGGAATCTGTGTGTATCCCCTGCAGTAGTGATAGTGCCGAATTTCCCTACACCGTGCTAAAGAGGCACTAGCAAGATTAGCGTATTTCTTGGACCGGTGGATTCAATCATAGCGGTGTAGAGCTATCACATGACTCGGGATGTTGGTTAGTAAATCTCAACAGTTGCATTGCCTCACAACTACGGCTAACATCGCTCTCATATCAGGTTTAGTGTTCCTGTTGATGGAAAAAGATCTGCATCATAACTTGACATGAAATGCTTTTGATATGACTCGATTGACATATCTAGAAAGGTGGGGAGCTAATTTTTTAGTTTGTATTTTAGCGTGATGTAGGGAAATTCGGCACTATCACCACTGCAGGGGATAACAAGGCTTTTGACTTGTGTGAGATCCGGGGAAGGTGAGTCGCACGGAGTTGAGGAGAGGAGCTTGTATCTTTTATATGGCAGGATTAGTGTGGGGGTGTGCGCTGAAAACGGGACTTGAATGGTCTAGCTTCATCTGATGTATGGGCAGTTGATCTCCAGCTGTTCCTTGAGGGGGGACCTATCATAAAGAACTCTTCAGGTCTGGAGATGTAACACATTATGCTCTTGACAGGAGTCTAACTTAGCTTGCTATATTGGGCCATTGTGGAATCTCGGAGAATCCGCCATCGGGTTGTTAGTGGGGGCCAGCCGGTCTGCATAGGGTAGGGCTATTTTGACCGATTAACAGTTTTGCGAATACTCTGCTGGTTAACGAGATCCTGCATATCCTGGGGGGTGATCGTATTCAGTGCCTGTCGTGGGTTTTTGAGTCTCCCCAAGTTTTTTTTTGCCCTAAGGTGAGAAGGAAACCCGTGGGGGGCTCGGGGGTGGGGGTTCGTACCCAAGTACTGCTAACATGTATTGCATCATAGTTGCATTGCGAGGATTCTGAATTCATAGCCATTGACTAGCTCTGGGTGTACGAATGCCGCTCTAGGGTTTAGTGATACTGCCTTGGGGTTTGGAGAGCCGGCGATTTTTAGTCTTGGCCTTCAGTTGCTCTTGCCCGGCGGCCTTGTGGGACCGGCCCGGCCTGGACCATGGCAGACACACTCATTCTATATTGTGTCAGGGAAGCGCTGACCCTCCTCCTGTGCTTTTGTCTCAAAATCAGGAGGCTATCGGGATGACTGGGAGGGTAGATTTCACACCAGATTTTGCGGTATGCCAAAGAAGTTCGACCACCTCACTGTTAAGAATTGGGAATGAGAGTGCGGAGGCCAATATCCTGTATGTAGAGAATAGGCAAGCCGCGAAACAAACAGGTGAAACGTCAGAATGGGGACATTAGGAAGAGGAAGGTGCTACTCTTGCTGAGGATTTAAATGTGAGATGAGTTGTTTGAATCTATTATTATCCCGGGAGAGCACTGAGCATTTTGTGGCTCTACGGATCTGTGCTCTGAGTTGATCTTTAGCTATTTTGCTAGCTTTGGTTGAACAAGGATTCGTGCCTGAAAGGGCCTCTCGAAACAGCCTTTAAAAGTTGTGGTGGTGGATGATCTCCACCGGACCAGACATCATTACTCCCCGTTTGGGCCCTGTTGTTTGGGTTTGGTTTTTGCCTGGGACTTGTGCACTGCTCTGCAGTGTCGATAAAGAGGGTGGGGGGGGGGGGGGGAATAGAAAAAGAAAATCCGGAAAAAAAACATAGCGCCAAAGTTATCATGCCTCTAAGGAGGCAGCGTCTTATAAACTCACCCTGGCAGCCCAGTCGTCAAACAACCAGCCCTGGGCAATAACTAGTTTACAGGAAGTTTAAGATTTAAATCCCACCTGGGGTTCGGGGGGACTAATAATCGTTGAGGAACCTCATGTACTACCGTATGGGAATAGCCGTGTATCATATCAGCTAACAGTAATTCCTCAGTCCCAAGTTTTGTAAATCTCCCCAAAGAGCTCACATTATCTATTTACATTCCCTGTATTTCCACATCACCTGCCACAAGCATGACATTTACGCGCTAGCCAATTCTTTGCTTGTGCATAATTGTATCAGATGTCTGACTGTTCCGTCACCAACTTCATGTGAGTCGAGTGATAATTCGACGAACTCCAGCGGTTGGAAAGGGATGGATGGAGGGCAGATAATTAGTGTCTGGAAAGTGCTACTGTCGCTCCTCTGGGGTTTAGAGTTTGTGGTATTTTCACGTGCAGTGGGTTTTGGTGCTAAATTTTTTTGCATTGCGGTAGTGATCAAGGATGTTCTGATAGAGATCTTAACATACAATTTTCTTGGGGAAAGTAAACCAGCACACCCAGTGGCGGAGTCACTACGTGTAGCGCGGCGCTTTGGCTGCCCTTCCTTCAATTGTCTCACTCCCCTGGGGAATATCGTTTCTGGAATCTTAGTTTACACCACGTGTGGTATCCTCCGGCGCTTCAAGAGCTGCACCTCATGGGGGGGGATCTCTCGGCGGTATCATATATCAGCCACTGCGCTTCTGGATTCTAGAAAACGTGAGCTGGAGATATCCTTATGCTATAGATAGTGTTCTCAGGTATAAAAAGCTCAGGGGGGCCATTCTTCCCCTGTCCGCCTTTCAACCAAGCTCATTGGAGTCGACAGATTCTATTCTGAAAGAGCAACCATTCTCCTTCTCTCTTGGTCGTATATGTTCTGTTAGCCAGCCTAGGCTCCATTTTGGATCTCAAATATCATATCATATTCAATTCCTGGATACGTATCCTTGTCGGTGCGCGCTCGCCTATAAATCAGCTGCACTATGATTATGATACAACTTAAGGTGTGCATTCACGATACGATGCCTGGAGGCATTCACAAAACGTTTCCCAGAAACTTATATCTATTCAAACATTATTTTTCTCGGCCATGTTCCTCGCACAGCGTATTGGTGGCAGGGCCTAGGAAACCAGATTATAAAAGGCTACTTGAGGAATTTCAATATCTGTCTGTCTTCCACTTCTCCCTCACTCCCTCACTCGACACTAGGTAGGGGAGGCACATCGCCCTGCCCACCGTTTCCCGAGGCTGACAGCCGTTTCCGGAAGCTTTGGTAGCAATTGCAGGCAGAACGTGATTGCCATTGGTTCCCCTGCTTCCCCATTATGCCCCCCCCTTCGTATTCAAGGCTCGGTATGTGCCTTTGTGCCTCGGGTCTCTTCCATCGCCCTAGTTTTTTGAGGCTACTGATATCATCCCCTCCCTTTAGTTCCAAGCTATGAATTCTCGCTGTTTCATTGCCTTCTTTCCGGCAGGGGGATGGCTGTTTTGCGGATAGGATCATGGTGTCTGAGGCACCGGACACCGAGGTTAATGTCGTTGGCACTTCACCTGATATTTCTATGGGAGCGGATACTTATCCTACTGGTAGGTGGATTTTGGGTTTTTGTCCGAGTTTAAGGTAGTGATATTATATTACTAAGTGAAGAATAGGGCAGCCACGTCCTGAAGAGAAAGGGGAATATCGGCAGCGCTCATGGATGGCAACTGATAAAATCCCTTCGCGGGTAAAGGGATAATCGTGGCTGGAATATTGGCGATGGGGAAGGTTGGCTTTGCTATGAGAAGGATGGGATGTGTAAAGGTTACACCCGAAGAGCGTTGAGCGCCGGTGCCTCGGCAAGTGTATGACATCACGGCAAGCACTTTGACATATTATTCATAGCCTATGGTGATCTCGTTCTGGCTATTCCCCTCTAGACTTCAATCCTAGAATTGCAAGCTAATGCACGGAATAGCAGAATATCCGGGGGAGCGGGGGAACTTTACAGGAAAAATAGCGCATCACCGCCCACGTATCCCAGATCAACCCCCTTCACCTTATCCAATGCAGACGCTAGCCAGGCTTTTTTTTCTTTTCTGCTCGGGCGACAGCCACGTCAAGTCAGGTATGGTGACATCGTTGCCAATATACTGGAGGACAACCGTTTAATTTGATTAAAATCCCTTGTTCGCCTTTATCCTCCACGCTTAGGCTATTGCGGTGACCTCAATTAGCGGGGAGTTGCCCGCCCTCATTCCCTATCACTCGTGCATAGCTTTGTCGGACCTGTTGTAAGAAGCGGCTGTCATACTTCCTGGTAACCTCAGATTGGAATGGGACGAACTTCCTCCCTGCCAGGAATTGGAATGTGGCGGGTGGAATGGAGTTGAGAAATGTAATGAGTGGAATGGTAAGGAATGGAATGATGGAGCGAGTACGGAAGGCTGGGAATGTTGTGTATATAGATTAGTTGTTAGTCCGCGATCTTGAGGGGATAAGGTGAAAATGCGGAATATACGTTCTCACGATTATGGTACTATGTTTGTTGTTTATTTTCTTCAGGACCTGTTGGTGTTTGTACTTGTTACAGCGCGGTGCACAGCCCGCACGCTAGGTTGAATATTACTAGCGATGGGTTTAATAATTTCGCACTTAGCACGGTTTTGGTTCCACGCCACTTGGGGTGCTATGTATCATGGGGTCTGTCGTCTGGTTCTTGGGAAGTAGGAGGCATTGGCTTGGCCAGGAGCACACGGTATGTATCGTAATAATCGTAATAGGAGACTTGCGAGATCTATCCTTGGCTATGGTTCTATGTGTGGCATAGCAAAGGGTTAGGGTGCGTCTTGTTGAGTGGCCTCAAGATGTGGCTCTTTGGTGCCGAGGGTAACAACGCTAATGTGGGCATGGCGCAAACAAATGTGCGGGTCATGGGGATGTGAATAATAGTATCACAAATTCTGGGCAAACTCGACCCGTCACTATTACCTGTATGATAGCTACTATCCCCGGAAAGGCGAATTCGCCATATAGTTAGTCCTTAAGAGGAACAGTGGCTACCTTAAGAAGGCGGGTTTAAGAAGGCGGGTCGAGTTTACCTAGAATTTACGGTTTGTGAGTTGGAGTGATTCCAGATTCTGATTGGCCCCATTTATCCTTTTTTTTATATAGAGATTTCGCTATTCTGAAACCAATCCTTAGGATGTAAAGGGAAAAAATATGTCGGTCGCTATGTTATTCATGGGTCTAGGTGCAATACTATCCACTGCGGGCTGGCTATGAACATGGTCAAAAAAAAAAAAAAGAAAGTTAAAAGACTATTAATCAGACCCAAACGCTCGCGAATCCCTCACAAACATAACAGTCCCATCAAGGAACCCCACGGGTCAAGCAGAACGAGTAGAGCAAACATAATCCTTGAAATATCGGGCGGGCTATAGACTAGGCAAAAGTCTGGCGCCAAAAAATTCCTACCAGCGCCGCGATGAGAACGACGGGCAAGACACTCCCGAGCTCCCCGAGACCTGCCCATTGAGGCTCAATACGGAATTTAACGAAGGCGCCAGCTGCTGCGAGAACAGCAAATAAATTCCAGACGATGGCCCAAGAAAAGCCTGCCAGAATGCACCGCTTCACGCGAATACATAGATCAAAGAATTCAAGGATCGAATTCAGCGAGGTGGACAAAACCGCAATATCAGAAGCAGAGACAGCGACCTCAGTTGAGTCTCCAAAAGAAAACCCAACATCGGCTTGGGTAAGTGCCACTGCATCGTTTGTGCCATCTCCCAGAAACATGACCGTGCCACGGGAGGCTTCTTGGAGAGATTTAATCTCAGCAGATTTCTGGTCGGGCGAGCAGCCGTATCTATAGTTTTTGTCGGAGAGGCCAAGCTCTGTGGCAACCTTCTTAACAGCCCCTTTGTGGTCCCCTGAAAAGATATAGGCCTCGATTTCCCTGCGGCGGAGTTCTGCAATCACTGCGGGGGCTTCAGGTCGCACAGTATCTTCTAGGCCAAAGATAGCTCGCAGAGTGTGGTCGATCGAGATAGCAAATACGCTGAGCCCTTGTTCAACGATTTCTAATACCAAGGGATGGCTTCCACCCCCCACAGCGGCCCAACTTGGCTGACCACCTCTAATGGTTCCACTGTCAGAAATAGCCTGTAAACCCTTTCCAATGATAGTCTCAACCTCAAGGCCTGATATTTCCTTGCCGGCCCCTACTTTCGTTGCCAGTGCCCGGGCAACTGGGTGTTTCACGTTTTTGCAGAGAGTTCTAACTATTTGCTCGGCCTCGGCGTCAACATCACCCCACTCCCCGTTGAGGAGACACTTCGCAAAAACCACATTCAACTTTCCAGTAGTCAAGGTTCCAGTTTTGTCGAAAACAACCGCTTTGGCATTCCATCCTCTCTCTAGGGCCTTCGGGTTTACTAGTAACAAGCCGCATTTTCTGATGCCAACCCGACTAGTGAAGGCAATGACCATCGGAACAACGAGTCCAATCGCACAAGGGCAAGATACTGCGAGGGTAGCGACGGCATAAGTGATAGCAATAACGGCGCTCTTTCCCCAAGTTTCTTCGCGAGAAAGACCGTGAACAAGAATCCAGACAAGGAACACTACTGCTGCAACTCCAAGGATGGTAGGGGTGAGATAGAGGGCAACCTTATCTGCGATCTCTTGAATTTTTGGTTTCTCTCCGCCAGCTGACCGAACCATGCGCCTAATGACAGCTATAGTGTTCTCGTGTGGCAGCCTTGTGAGTCGAAACCGGATGCTCCCTGTAACTACGATGCCCCCAGCCATTACGAGACTGCCAGCCTTCATAACTGCAGGCTTGCTCTCACCAGTCAAAAGACTCTCATCCACCTCTGCCTCACCGTCAACCACTACTCCATCTGTAGGGATTACATTGCTTTTTTCAACGATTAAGACATCGCCGTATTGCAATGAGTCAAGGTTTATCGCTTGGGGAGTAGCGCCTTCGATAGAAAGCATAGCCATAGGGGTGCTTTTATCCTTTAGCCCCTCCCCTTCCCCAACGTCGACAACCCTCTTGAGCGCCCACATCCTCACTTTGGCCGTTATCCATCTTCCGACAAGTATGAGAGTTACAAGAAGACAGCAGGTTTCGAAAAAAGGCTCGATAGGCTTGTTCTCTGATGTCGAGCTGCGATTCCGTCCGGAGATTATTAAAATTGCTACGGAAGCAGCCCAAGCTGCCCCGGTGGCTACCGTGATAAGCACGTCCATGTCGATTCTCTTTCCACCTGCGCCTCCTCGAAGTATGGTACCCCATGCACTCTGATAAATGCGGTATGCCGTAGCCATGACCGCGGTTGCCAAGAAAACCTGGATAATATGCGCCGAAGGATCTGGTATGTTTAGGGGAGCCCATGCAAGGATCAGCACAGGGATTGTTAGCGCGCCCGCGATAACAACTTTCCACCCCAAGCGCTTCAGGTGAGACTTTTCCAAGTCCGCTGTCAACATTTCTTCGCTTGGGATAGTGGCGATCTGTGCTTCGGTTCCGGGATCTCTATCGGCTATTCCAGCAAGCAAATCTCGAATTCCAATAACGGTAGGGTCATATGCTACTTCGAATAGATGTCTTCCTTTAGTGGTTTTGAGAAGCTTCACTTTGGCTATCCCGTCGGTGTCCTCGATAGCTCGATACCCGCTGCTAGTGGTATTGACCGAAATCCAGGCCTTGGCCAGTCCAGCATCTTGCATATCCCCTGAATCCAGAATGACTACTCTGAACCCCGTCGAGCGCTTCAATTTCTCCATAATTTCGTCTTCATGTGCGAGATCGGGAAGGAAGTTTAGATCCGCTCTGCCCATTAGGAAGTTCACGTTTACACTCTCTTTCTGGACCCCGGATGTCGATTTGAGGGCATGAACGACTTTATCTGCACAACCCGTGCATGTCATGCCAGTGACCCCAAGGGATAGAAAGCGGGGTGGGATGTCATCCATTATTGTGATAGAGATCTCTGCATTTTCGGTTTTAGTTTCTTGGTGACTGTGAGAATGCAGGGAACAGCAACTGCTCTCCATGCCTTTCCCCGGTATTTGACAACATCCTCCCGATAGAGCAAGGGAGACCTGAGATTGTGTCTTAGAGCCAGAGATCGCGTTTTTGGCGCTTTTTCTTAGATCCTTCATAAGTGTACAATAGCACTTCTTGACTAAATTCCCCGAGGCAGTGGTAAGGGTAAAAGCAGCGTCTTTGGCAAACGCATAACATTTAGAGCATGTCAACGCTTCTGTGTGGAGGGCTTTCTGTTGCCCATGGCTGTGATGGTGATGGTGATGGGCTTCGTTTGTATGGTGGGGAGCGTGCTGCGACTTGCTGGTCCAGGACATGTTGGGTAAAGGAGAGGTGGAACCATTTATATTACAGCAGCGAGTTTCGGGGTCGGCATCCCCATTAGAGTCGTTGCAACGACTTCTGCAGAGAACCGCAGCATAATCTAACAAACAGTTTTCTACATGACTTAGAGCGTTAGTCTCGTGCATTATGAAAATACCGGTTGCATGTCTAGCCAGGTTATAGGAGAAGAAACGGGATCCTTACCATCACAGGAACAGTAGTTGTTAACCAACGAACAGCACTGCTCGATAGGCTTTCCCGACGCCTCCCCAACTGCTGATTCTGAATTTTCACCTAGAGCATTAGTCTCATGCATGATGAAAATACCGGCCGCATGGCTAGCCGGATTATAGGAGAATAAACAGGATCCTTGCCATCAGAGGAACAGCAGTTGTCAACCAACGAACAGCACTGCTCGATAGGCTTTCCCGATGTTTCCCCAGCCACTGATTCTGAATTTTCTCCTTGAATTGTGGTTGTATCCTTAGGCCCAGAGCAACAGCCACCCCCGCACCCTGCCTCCTGGATTCCATGGGAACGATCATGTGAATGGTGCTCGATCTCTGGAGCTACATGAGGAGAAGGGTTTTCGTCGGATTCTCTCCTCGAGCAGCAGGAGGAGCGACACTTTCGAGATCCCATCAAGACAGGCGGGCTATGGGAATAACGGGTCGGGAGTTCGGTCTAGTCTGTTTTCTAGGGAAACCGTCAATGGAGAAATCTTATGAGATGGGGTTGAGAGGGCGCTTACAGAGGTACTCCAGGTACTAGGTTGGTGGAGATCACCGTATATGTGGTCAAGGTGGGAGCTGAAGAGGTGATGCCTTGAGCGAGAGGGGGGACAGAGCTTGGGTGTCGAGAGAGGGCAGTTGAATTGGACGGGGGTTTCGCACGAGATCCGGTCCCTAGAAAAAGGCTGTAGGATGACTTAGAAGAAGAAGAAGAAGAAGAGAGGGTAAGCGTCGTGGTTCCCCGGTTCTTTAACCAACGACCGCGCTGCCGTTTTATCCCACGACACAAGCGCACAAGCACCCGCCTTGCGGACAAACCTGCGGAAGTTTGCATCATGCAAACACAGTTTCATTGCTTAGGGATGATTTCGTGATACCTGGCTCTCGCTAGCTGGATCTCTTGTGAGTGGTTGAGTTCTTCGGGGGTGCTGGTGATATTCTATCTAGTAGGTGGCACATTAGAGCAAAACAAGCAAGCTATTTCTCGAGCGGCAGGAATTCGGGATTCTTCCTGATTAGAGGTTAAGTGGTGCATAGCAAAAGTGTTGGAGGTGCATATTTTAGGTCTCAAAGACCCAGCCCTTACGACACGAGAATCCCGGCCTCCGATCAGGTTCGTTCTCTCACAATTCTATTAGGAAATAAGATTGATCCCCACCGTCATCCCCTGCAGGAAAGGTCCAAACAGGCTGATTGAGATCTAATTGCTCCTGACCAGGTGAAAACGGCATCAAAAAGCCACCCAAGAGTCCGATATTGCTCTCGGTTTTGTGGGCGGAGGGTTCAGGTCCTGTGGTAAGAACAGTTCCACGTATCTGTTAGATCGGCCTTGGCTTTCGGATACCGGTCCTGGGCTTTAGCATAGTCCGGCAACAAACCCTGAGAGGGCAATCTACTGGGAGCGAGAGATTGAACGCGTTGTTTACAGATCTAAAAGACCACATGACTTAGTCATCATATTCTAATACCTCACCTTCTCGGAAACTAGAAGGTTGAGTTCTACACTGTGCGGTGTGGGTTGTATTAATCACAATGGTCGAAGCAATGATATCCACAGCTTAGCAAACTCCTATCGAACTGGTTAACAGTGAAGTGCGGTATGTTTCCTTTTCTCTTGGGGGTAAGCTGTCATGTGCTGCTTCGTCTCCATTCCATATCAGCCGCACCTCGATATGATGGCCTCAGCATACCCGAATTTTTGCTGCAATAAGGAAAACATTTGGGGAAGAAAATCGTCACAAAAAGCCAACAAATGTTGTCTAACACACAGGGCGATGTGTTAGTTTAGGTGATGCCTTCGAAGTGTAGAAGTTGAATTGTTGGAGCCAACATGAAATTGAGCGCAACCCCGAGACATAGTTCAGATTCTCAAATCATTTCATTCAATCCCATCCGCTGCTTTACCCCCTCCCACCCTCTTCCATGTTCCTCCCCCTCTTTGCCTCTTTAGGTCCCTCTCACACTCATTAATCACCTCCCCCATAGTTCTCCTAACCGAGGTGTTTAGGTGTTCATCCTAGGGGTCGAAAGAGAGTCTTTCGATCATCAAGTTTCGGATGGATCTCCAGATTTGTATGCAAGAGTGGGGTTACACACATCAATGTCCTCCAACTCGAGAAACCCGCATAAACATTTTTCAAGCCATCCAGCCTCTGCCGCAGCCCCCCGCAACCAATCCTTGAGTTTTGTGCAACAATAAAGTTCGTTACCTGGCCGGCTAAACCGGATATGGAATGAATTGGATTTGGTGATTCGATGGGAATTCGGCAGATCCGGGGGTGCCACAAGCAGCCGGTGGGAAGTACCATACCAGAAAACGGGGGTTAGCAAAATATTTGGCTAATCATCCGGGGTGTCTGAGTGCCCATCCTAAATTGTCACTCGCATCTTCTGGTACTTGTTACTCTAGTTACTTGTGAGTTAGTTGTGTTTCGAAGAGACCAATTTTGCTACCAAGAACCGCTATTGTGACCACTTTTGGTGTGGGGCGTCTGGTAACGAATTTAGCTGTTTCACACATCCCAAAGGTACATACAGTGCACTAATCTCGGAGTTCGTTATAGCAACGTACGGTCATAAGCTTCTAAGTTGATAGAAGCAGGATTCGCCTAAACCATAACGGTCGGCATTTTCTCCTCCGGGCGTTCTACGGCTATTTCCATTTCTTCCTCACTTCCACGATAGCCGGCGTTATTAGCGGGGACTAGTGGTTCGGTCGTTTTAGGAAGATTTGAATTTACTGATAGTGGGGAGCCCCACCCGGAAGTGAGATTTAGAAGTGGGGCAACAGCCAACTTAGGCTACGAATGTACGATGCCGGGGCCCCCTTAACTGGGAAAATCATCCTCTACTTCCGCCTTAGAAGTGGGAAGTTGGAACTCTCGGCCAGCATTTCGGGGGAGGGGAGCTACCCTACGGGGGAAGTTTATGTCACTGCGTGTTTCTTACATTTTCTACAGAGTTGCTTCTAGCATGGCTGCCTGGGCTTCGGGTTTCTAATTTCTAACTTTCCTTTATGCACAGGGGCACCGTCACTCTAATATCCACAGAAAATCAACCCCATCAAGCTCTCTCTCTCTCTGGCGGCCGAGCCTCTAAAGATTTCCCAATACGGCGGCCATCTACCGTATTAGAATCATGTCGGGCTGTATGTCGACGGATGCAAGCACTAAAAAATTTCGGATAATCCACTACCTCCGCCAGGCCTCTAATCTCCACGCTTAGAGGCAAAGAACCCCTAGGAAGGATCTGTGGTTGCCTCAGACGGTAAAGCCCAGGTGTGCTATTATAAGAGCGATTCGCGATTCTAGTAACCATCGAACTGGGGCTACCGGTAGTCGATAGGGCAGAATCCTGGCTGATAATCTGATAATTGATCATCCCTCGAGCTGCTGAGACTACCCAGCCCAGTTTGAAATCTGGGGACCAACCTACCGTATTCTACTCTTAGTTATCTGGATAGAAAGATCACTGGGACTCGGTAGCGCTTAGAACCTTATGTGTACTACTCATCGTGGGCGTGACACACTTAAGGTAGGATTCCTAAGGCAGATGGGGTCACGACTTCTCGGATAGGCTCTGCCCTCAGATTGCAAACCGGACCGGAAAGTCCCAGAAGTTTAGCGGATACGAAATTTTACGGTATCCGGAGCCGAGGCACGCAGATGGTACTATACTTGAACAAGGTCCGGCAGGAAGTGATCGAACAGTTATTTAAGGTTGACCAGCCAAATATATCCCTGTCCGTTTGGGTTAATTGTTCCCTACCCTTGCATCCTCTCGGCCGCTGGGACGTTGGGCCGGGTTTGGGTGTTGGGCACTACCCTGTTTGGTGATCATGATATGGGGAACTTCGGGCCTCAGGAGTAGCATGTGCTCAGAATACCGGTAAGGCAAAATTTCTAGTGCTCAGCATGGCTATAATGGAAACGAGATTGCCCATGATATGCACTAACTTGAGTTTTATATTTGGCCCCCGTCCCTCATGTGCTTCATGAGCCATGGGGGGCTAATATGAATTGCCGATGTCACAAGGGCCAAGCGTAAACTGAGGCATTGCTCTTCCTTTTATATCCAATCTAGTTAGAAGGCTCGCGCCTGAAAAATTCAGTTTGATCCAATCTTCCTTCTTTCACCACGATATTGTAAAGAGAGCTTTTAGGTCTAAGGGTCCCGAAGTGTCAAGCAAGCGTGGGCACCACAACACATACAACCCTTAGGGCCTGGCCAAACCCTTCGCCCTGGGAGGAGCACGAAATGTGAAGGACAGTAGTGAATGTAACTCGCGTGACAAGAGTGAATGCATCTTACCTTTTGACTTCCACTTGTTGCTATTTGCTTATTGTGTCATTTTTGGTATCTTTCCGTAATATTATAGTCTCATAGTAATATCATGCTTATATCATAAGATGGCATAGATTCGATTTTGAACGACCCATTCGCTGTCCCTCTGCTGTCCTTCAGCACACCTGCTATGAATTAAGACCCAACGTGGAGGCATCAAAAAAAGTCTTATATCGATGAACTGAGGAAAACTTGGTGTTTTCCACGCTAGTTCTAGAGTTTGTATGACCAGCCGTAGTTGAAGTAGATATTCCGTCTGTGTTCTCCAACCACGCAAAGCGAATATCCGAGTGTGGAGAGTCTAGGGAAAAAAGGTAACCTTGAAGCCAAGTCGTGTGTTCCATGTTTTGAGAAAGTACAACCCCATGAGAAAAAAAAAGGGGTATACTAAAGAGTATTTGCCCTCGCTGATATTTAAGGAAGAAGAATACTCAGGAGCAGGTATTCAAAGGGCAGGGGAAGATGCATTAGAGAACCTATTTTCTAACTTAATAAGGGCCTGTTCGGCATGCACAATTTTGGAAATAGCGTTGTATTTCTTGAAAATGGCTTATAAGCTGGGATGAAAATACTGTGGTATTATTATGGTATTATATTCCTGGTAGCAAATGCATTTGGTATGATAGTTCGCTGGAGGTTTTTTTTGTTTCTAAGGCAACTGACATCATAATCTGATTTCTTGAAGAACATGAGACAGGGAGTAGAATTTCCCATACCAAATGTAAGCGTTATTACCCCTACTATCCTAGGCGGGTATATTTACTTTCTCCTTTGGCCCTAAACTGCAACATCGTTTCAGGAAATACCAGATTAAAAAATATGGTTCCGGCAGTCTACAACGTTCACCAAGTCTATTCCAACGGGGACGCAGGCTTGGCATGCAAACGTAGGTCAAATGGCTACTGTTGTAAGGACTTGGGGGTTTTTTGTCTTTTGTTATGCTGAAGATTTTAAGTTATCGTTCAGGATATGGGAGCAGTAGTGCAATAGAATAAGGGGAGAGATAGAGCAGCAGATGCAGACCTGGATATAGGCTGGTCTGCCTTTTCGATTAAACTGGTTGAGAATCCTCATAATATTCTATTACTTTGATCATATTGCACAAGGGAAATTATAAGGCCCTGTTCGGCGCGCCACAATATAAATATATCACAATAAAAGTTGCAAATGGCATATATGTTAAAATAAATTTATAGCATATTTCAGAAATATAAGGTGTTCTTTTGCACAACCAGGAAATAA
>Ga0307509_10004369_pt1 | contig 20469 bp, 28 predicted proteins | sample 10_EM_MG_FD_202245 | JGI IMG/M metagenome (GOLD analysis project Ga0307509, IMG submission 202245) | Populus trichocarpa ectomycorrhiza microbial communities from riparian zone in the Pacific Northwest, United States - 10_EM | ecosystem: Host-associated > Plants > Roots > Unclassified | place... | reverse complement strand
AGATCTATCACTGCCACGCCAGATCAGCCGCCCTATCCGCCGGACTTTCCTGGACTTCTTTCATCCCCCACTGACGACGTGTATCCCCACAGAGCACCAGTTCTGGAGTTGCTCCGGGAGCCACCACTGTCACTGCAAATTCCTCAGCCTCCCAGACCCCACCTTCTGCTGCGGAAGTATTGATGAACGCACTTCGGGGATCTCGTCAATAATTTTATTCATTCGAGCTAAATTTACCGTAGCCGCTCATAATTTCTACATCTCTCATAGTAAATCATACCTCGTTGACATTATAACAATACCCGCTCTCCACTCCTGGACTTGTGCTGGCTCCATACATCGATTCAGTGGTTGAATGTGGCAACGGGTGGCACAAAGCGGAGTTGTTGACCTTTGTTTACAGCATGTTGGACTTTGCCATCGTTCCACATGCATCGTTCCTCAAGGCCTCACCCTCCATCACCTTGCTCTTCCTCTCCATTTTGAAGACCACATTCTGTTTGTGGCACGGAAGTTAGTCTTCTGTTGGACATCTGTGATTGTTCTGTTGCCAATGGCCTGGTTTGTGGGCCCCATGTTGAATGGCGCAGATGTCCTCCCTTTTGTACAATTTTTTGCCTTCATCGTGCTAGACGCAGATCATCAAATGAGTGTCAGGGCATGAGGTGAGTTATTCTGGCACTGTTTCTACCTTGACCATTGCTGACAGTGTCCTTTGGAAGATCTCTGAACATGGTCCATGGCCATGCCTTGTTTCTCAGGCTCCACCCTCGATATCGCTCTGAGTCTGATGCTCCTCCACGCTCCTTCACCCATTTCCACCTGGCTACAACATTTCATGCCCCCCTTTGTGCCCCCAATGCCCATGTTGCTGCATTCAGACGAAGGGACCTCAGCTGGGATGTGCTATGCGAGATTTGGGCTTTGTTCATTTATCCTCATGTATCCATTATCTACTATAGAATGATAATTATTCTTCAACACCCTACAGCTGGAGGCAAGGATTGAGGGCCTGCGGAAAGAATCGGAAGACGACCGGATGCTAAGCCCAGTTTGATCTCGTGACCTTTTCCCAGATGAATCTGGTTCATCTGGGGATGAATCGTGTTTAAACAGCATGAAATTCAATGGATGTTAGCTCGCTTCGGAATTAAACTATGCACCAAAATGATTAAACCTGCTGCAAATATTATTTTTCCAGGTAAAATTCAATAACACCCCTGGCTGTGTACACATGCAATTATTACACCTTCGAGACCACCCCTCCTGATTTAATCATATTGAAGAAATCGTCCTTGTCGACCGTGCCTAGATTGCAGTCCCGTTAACCAAGGGAAAGGAGGAAATTTAAAATACATACTTTCTTTGCCTCTACCGATAATGTTGTCCTTGTTTTTTCCTTTGCCTTTATTTTTACACTCCAACACAGGTGCCGCTAGGGAAGGTTTCCCAGTACCACGATTGCCTTTTGCTTCTTCTGCTGCAGCACTGATAGAAGCTTGGGATTGCTGTATCACATTGAAAAGCCTGACAACTGAGGGAGCGTCAACAAGGGCCTTTAAATGCGAAAGGTGTATAAAAGAAAAACACACCCCCTCGTTGTGCAACTTTTCTCAAGGCTCTCTCACTTTCTCCTCCCCAACCTCCAATGACATCTTTCACCCTTGCTTTATCCTCCTTTTCTTTCCTTTCTATTTGCAGTGCTTTCTTTGCCCGCAGTTCCAATTTTTCATCATTGCGCTTGCGAGCTATTGAAGGTTTGAGGGACAGTGGTAGATTTGAGGGCGCTTCTGTATCGAGCAGAAATTGTAGTGTAGCTCCGAATTTTGAGCCGCCCGTCGCTCTGATCTTTCTCTTCGAGGTTTGGCGAGATTTTTGAGGCTTTAGTCCTTCGATTTCTTCATCTTCATCAACTTGCGAGCCGTCTGCACTGGCGCTGTCCATGCCTTCATCTTCTTTGTCCATAAAATCGGATTCTGCGGACACATCAATAGAGCTAGCGTCATCGTTGCGGTCCTCCTCTGGTGCAGAGATTTTTTGGCGTTTGTAGGGCGGCATGGCAGTGAGAGAAGCAGTCAGGGAATCTGTCAACCTCGATCACAATTTCGGCACAGTCAAGTGATGGATTTGTGATGGGTCAGAGTACCCTTCTTCCTCGTCATCATCTTTTCTACGTCGCTCTCTGGATCTCATCATTCCTGGCATTCCATTGCATTTCCAAAGAAAATTGTGCTCGGTCGGCATAAACCCTTCTTTCTTCCCTCGCAACGACGCGTACCACGCGTCGGTCTAACCCCTACATAGTCTACCCACTGCCCACTGTTCTCGAGATTGTCAGGACATCCTCGTGTCTCCAATTGCGGCCTACCCGCAAGTGCTAGTTCCTGGGGATGGAAACCGCACCCACACATCCAATAGATCTCTCCCCGGAACCAGACCTTCATCCATTGTATCCAACGATAACTCAGATCTCTGAGCAAATCAGTGCCGACTCTGGCTTGAATCCTTCTCAGAAAGCAGAGCTTGTAGCTCACTGTCTGACTCGTGCTTGTGCATTTGGAGATATATCTGTTGTCCAATATCTGTTGACCGATCGTCAAGCACAAGGCCACGTCGATCTAGAGTTGCATGACGAAGATGGTGTCGGACTCGTCAGTCTCGCAATCTATGGCTTTCGTGGAGACTCGGATCGGGACATGGAAAGAGAAGAATGTGTTCGCCTTCTCGTGTCACAGGGAGCCGATTTAAATGCAGATCAAGGTAGGCAGATCCCAATTCTTTTCTATGTTCCAAACTGAAGCAATTTCTTATCGTCGAAAGCTGGTTGGACTCCTTTACACTATGCCGCAATCCTCGCTCCCCCAACTCTTGTGTCATATCTAATGACTCATGGCTGCTCTCCTTTTGCACTCACAGGGAGAAAACTCACACCCCTCGACATCGTTACTGCACATTCCGTACTGCCCGGGAAAGAAGATGTAGCGTTATTGCTCGAGGAATCTATGCGAACCCAAGGTTGGATGGGGGGACGGATGGAAGAAAGGCGAAGGTTGTTGGAAAAACGCACGAAAAAGAAAGGAAAACGGAAGGAGATACGGGAAGATGTTGGGAAGATCCTGGGAGTTGATCCAGATTGGTGGCGAAAAAGTTCAGAACTCTCTGACTCCGATTCTGATTCAGATGAAGACGAAGAAGAAAGTGAAGGCGTGTATGTGAGTGCTCCATGCTCCACAATCATACTTGACGGCCGACACACTTGTAGACGCCCATCCCAGATTATTCAGCCATGCTCGTTTTCTCTCCGCCCCTACTCTCACAAATATTTGAGTCATTGATCACAAACTATCGACCGACATTCAAAGATGCAACTCCGGCCAATACCCTATACATGCTTGCGAGATTTGCGGCGTTGACGTGTGACCACACCTGGTTAGAGGACCTTATTATTGGGGCTACGGATGCTATCGAAGAAACATTTTTTGTGCGTTAGGCCTATCACACTTTAGAATTTGGTGCGTCGGTTCTGATCACTATTACAAAAAACAGAATCGAGCCGAGGATCTCTCATGTTTGGTGTTTTGGCTATATAACACGACCCTATGGTTACATTTACTGGAATGCGACACCTCAATAAACGAAGCCTGCGAGATGCTGGGTTCTTTTGAACTCATTGAAGAGGTTATTAATTCCGTTTTCGGTAAGTGCTCAGATTGTGAATCATGAACGTCGCCAATGTGTTGTCCTTGCAGTTTTTATAATCCGATTCGCAGAACGGCGAATAGACCAGCTTCTGGATGTTGCCATCTTGTCCTACGTCCCAATGGCTTCTGAATTTGAAGCCGTGCAATTTGAGTCTGAATGGTCATTCCTTCGACCATTCACTGGAAAACGCAAACCCCCGCCAGTATCGCCTAGCGGAAAGAACATGGTTCTAACCCCACCTACTAGTCCACAGAGACCGCTGTCACCGGCTCGAAACCAGCCCGCGGCTTCCTTGGCCGCTTCACGAGGCTTCTCTTCTTTGCGCCAAACTATTACACGCGCCAAAGGACAGTCGTCTGCACCATCTCTATCTTCCGTCTTTCAAGAGCCTCCACCCTCACCTTCACCGTTTGACTTGACTTCATTTCTCACCTCCCTTCACACACTTCTGGTACTGTCCGATATCAACCCAGCCATCACAACTCAGTTATGGTCGCAGGTCATATATTGGACATCTTGTACGTGTAATTTACCCGTCGGATTCTTCCCTATTAACTTGAACAACTTACTAGGTGAAATATTCAATCGAGTGATTACAAGGAAAAAGTATATTTGCAGGTTGGTTCCTTCGTCTTTCAAGTATTGTATCTATATCTCACAACAGAAACGCCTTCTCAGATCGCGCGCTGCCCAAATAAGCATGAACTTAACTGCGATCGAAGAATGGATTGGAGAAATGGGCATTCCTCCTGGCATTCAAATCCACCTCGCCCCTTTGAGAGATCTCTTGACCTGGCTTCAGGTAAAATAAGTAATGTTGACCAATATATGTTCAATTCACATTTTACAGTGTCTTTCTTCTATCACCGAATTCCCAGATCTTGTTGCCACAATTCAGAGTATGAAGCACATAAATCCACTGCAGGTCAGCCGTCTCGTGCTGCGGTCTTCTGTTATCCTGATTGGTGTCTCCAAGATGCGCAGGGCCGTCCGGGATTACAAGTACGAAGTAAATGAAGGGCGAATGACCGAAGAGTGCATCCAATACCTCACTCAACTTCAGAAAGATTGGGAAAGACATCGGGTAAAATTAGGAGTGGAGGCCATGAGAAAAGAGGTGAACCATCAAGTATTTGCTCGGAATCCAGCCCCTAATTTTAACCTAGATTGGAGACCGAGAATGGGATAGAGAGGGGAGCGTCTCATCCCTCATGAATGATGCTTCCAGCGTCTCAGAAGCATCAATAGCACCCTCCGTCGAGACCAACCTACAACAAAGTGTCGACTCACTGTTTGACAAAACGATCGATGTCACCCTCTGGGAGCCAACTCGCCCACCTCAAGCCCTTGGTGAATTATTGGACTCCAGATATATGTTACCCTTGCTTTTTCCAACTAATCCTCGTTTGTTGGCGGCCCTACCTGACAAGAAAATATTGCTCGATGATTCCAAACGGTTCTCGCTTCAAAGCATTTCTTCAAGTTCGGACAAAAGCACGAATGATGCTCCCACCTCACTAGCCTGGAAATTAAGAAATCGAAAGGTCCGGGAAGTAGGAATCGGAACACTACGGTGGGTCGATGGTATTCGTTCCGCTTCTCGTTGGGGTCGACCAGTCATGCACGACTATGAATCAGAGGGTGAGGACGACCACCTACATCCTCAGACAACAGAAGACCAAGAGCAGGATGCCACCGAAACAACGATACAAATCAATACACACATTACACCTCTAACTCGAAAACCTTCCGGTAGATCCAAAGGTAGACCAAGCATGGGCGAAACGACGCCTATAGACGCCTCTTTTAACAATCGCATAAACAATCCCCGATGATCGGACTTGATTAACACCGTTCCCCCACTGTATTATATACTTCATGATTTCCAAGGCCATCCACGACATACGTATATGAGTATATTATTACGCTTAATGGAACATAACATTGCTGTGATCTATATGTCAACTTCAATAGTCGACGATATTTATGTAACCAAGAATGCTTTCCGTATTCACCACTGACTTACGCTAAACACGAAGGGCTGAGAAGACCGCAGCTGTGGCACTGCCATGCGAGCTCCGCACCCTAAACCGAACACAGCACACACGGTCTACTCATCTCTCTCTCTTACACAACTTACGCCGGATATCCCACAGCTGATACCTATTCCGAAGCTTCTGTTCCATGGCTGGCCCACAAAACTTTAAGCATCCTTATGACAGTGAAGAACACTGGCATTCCGATCCGTTCGCCTCCAATTCAGACGCTTATAAACGATCACCTTCCTCGACGGAGTACACAGTAGACAACAGCTACGACCCCACAAACGTCGGCAAACCAAGGGCAAATGCAGAAAACGCGGACCCATCCTACTATAACGACAAACGTCACAAGGTTTTGTCGTATTCTGACGACGGTCTAAATCGCCATTCACAGGAGCAGACAATCGACGAGTCCCCTGGTGCACCACTTGTGCGGGGCTTATCCACTAATCACAACTCAAGATACCAAGACTTAGGTGTGTTCCAACCGCTCCGCGTTGCATGTTATTTATTTCCTAGAATACGCGGAACCGGATATCCAGCAACAAAGAGGTAATGCGAAGGAGAAATCCCTAGCGAATTTCTTTGCGGGAGCAAAATACCCACTTCAACAACGAATTGAGGATAAGAAACGGGGAATTGGCCGCCAAAAATACCCCTTTGTTGGTAAGGGCCTTCATTTTCTACCCCTAGGATTTTGTCGCTAAATTATTGAATTGCAGTGTATGGCTTAACTGCTGCAATGTTTGCAGTGTTCGTCTACGAGCTCGTTCTTAACGCACGCGAGCAAGGCAGTCCGATTTCCTTGAAGGTAAATGGAATTTCAATGCACTCATCCAAAGCCTTATACTATAGTAGCCTGTGATTAACCCAATGTTTGGGCCCTCTTCAAGTGCCCTTATAAACCTTGGGGCTCGCTTTCCACCCTGTATGAAGTTTGTCAGCCAGGTTCCTCCATCAACGCTTCTTGGGTGTAAGTCGGCCTCTTCTTCAGGTTCACAGAACAAAGTCCATTATTATATTTGAATAGGCATGAACAACACAGCTAATCCTGTGACATCGATATGCACAGTTGAGGAATTATGTGGCTTTGAGGGTGTGTTCTTTCTCACTTTCTTTGTCAGCCGATGATTTGATCATTGTACGAAGGGTTTCCCAGCGACTCCCCAAACCAATGGTTTAGGTGCGAACTACTGTTCCGTTTTCGGAGATATAAACTCATTCACTTGAAGATTCATTACACCCATATTTCTACACGCTGGCATTATTCATATTCTCCTCAATATGCTTGCACAAGTGACGTTGTCTGCTCAAGTATGTGCCTGTTCTCTTGGTGCCTAATTAGAACTCAATTCGGTTTGCAACAGATTGAACGCGAAATGGGTTCCGGGGGGTTTCTAATCACTTATTTTGCTGCAGGGATATTTGGGTGGGTAACTCTTGGATTTCTTTGGAATCATCATTCTAAATGACTTAGCAATGTTCTGGGAGGAAATTTCTCGCTTGTCGGCGTTCCTTCCGTTGGCGCGAGTGGAGCAATTTTTGGGACAGTGGCCGTGAGTCGTCTTGCCCATTCATCGCAGAGGCCTCCTCATCTTGATTACAGGTCACCTGGGTTGATTTACTTGCTCACTGGAAATATCAGTACCGACCTGTCAGAAAAGTGTGTTATCCCAATGGTGCATGGATAAATTCTAATTTAACTCTGATGACCTGATTTAGCTTATATTCATGACTATTGAAGTTCTTATTGGATTTGCTATTGGATATATACCCTGTGGGCCACTAAGTTTTCCTGATGACGAATAAATACTTACAATCCTTGCACAAAGACGTTGATAATTTTGGTATGTTTGCTCTTACGACTCTCATTCTTGGACCCTGCTGAACACGAACTACAAGCTCATATTGGTGGCTTCGTCATGGGGCTTCTGGTTGGTACGGTTTTCTATCCCGTAATCAGCGAGACGAAGCGACACCGAATCATCATTTGGTGTTTCCGTTTGGCGGCAGTACCGTTTGCAGTTATTCTATTCGTCCTTCTGACTAGAAATTTCTATACTTCTGATCCCTATGCTGGTAAGTTCGCTTTTTTTATATCCTCGGCCACATTTTGCTGAACTTACTGCAGCTTGTTCTGGATGTCGATATCTGTCCTGTATTCCATCATCTGCAAATAATAGATGCCGAGGGTACGTTCATCGATTATTTTTTCCGTCGCCTATGCTCATCTTCATTTATACTTAGGACTGGTTTGTAGTTTTTTCTCATCAAAACTTTACCATTGATATAAATACAATTGCAGGACTAACGACCTCAGGCAGCTCCGGGGTTTGATCCTCATTCATTCGAACATTTCTTACAGAAGCTCTCTTAGTGAGCACTGAGTGAACTTGTATAATACCCCTTAGTATTTATTACTTTCGTCGCAATGGAACCTGGACAGTACATATTCATTTAATAATATGCCAGACGTCTTGTCTCTCGAACCCAAAAGGAAGGGCCTTGGTGGTGCGCTTGGGGTACCAAAAGCTCGCCGTCTCCGGAATATACAATTCAGTTCGGGTATTGGTTGCATCATACCTCTTTATGATTGGATACGGACACACAACATTTTATCTTTAGTTTCCTGCGAATTGCTCAAGTTGGTTGATTAAGCCTTATCATCCTACGTCTCATCGAAAACACAATATTAGGTTTGGTACGGCTTAATTTCTTCACGATTTGCCTTGCATTCGATATGAAGGCAGACTACATCTTTTATTATTTTACACCACTGGTCCATGTTGTGCATCTCACAGGGGCGCGGTTGAACGGCAAGACGGGGCTTCTTCTCGTTAAAATCATGCTCTCAGCGGGCATGATGACCTGATTTCTGAAGGAAAGTTGGCTGCTGGAAATGCCATTCCACATCTTTCATCGCTTCTTTGCCATTCGCTGGGTATGGGCATTCCGAGCCAACCTCGACTTGTGGATCGTATACATGGGAATGTCAAAGCTCGGGAATATCGCCTCGCGGCCAATCCTCGATGGCCTGGGATCATGAAAGCATCTACTGGGGCTGCTGCCCTAATTTTGGTGTGGTTTAAATTGGCTTTCGAGCTGCACCAGGAATCCAAGTTCGCCTATAATTCCTGGCATCCCTAACTTTCTTTCCTCCCAGTTGTCGTCTCCGGAAACCTTCATCATCCAATACCATTTCTGGCTTACTGGTGATAACAAAGGAATTTTGCTTGTTGTTCCCGGTACTTGATTGAGGCCACTCAACCTAGTTGTCACTGGGATGATGTTCCTCTACTACCTTTTCGATGGAGTGGCATATTCCACGGGCGAAATTGTGACCGCTATGTGTGGCACAGTGGCGCAAGTATTACCTGCAGCTGCTTAATGCTGCTTGGCCAGAGGGACAGCAATCCGAAATTTCTCAACACGTCGATGAAACCGTCAAGGATGGGCCGGGAAATTCGTTGCCAATCAAAACTGGCACCCTGACTCGGGCAGGGGGATGCGTTGATCGGTCAGAGTAACGTAACGCGGCAGGACCACTCCAATATCAGGTTGCTGGACGTAGTCCACTCCTGCTCTTGAATGCGAAAGTATTCCTCTTTCTGGCGGTCCTCCGGTTGTTTAACTTCTTGTAGCCAGAGACCCCGGAACATTTTGACATATAGATTTATTTGCTCTCATCTACTCTAATCTGTTCAAACCCACTCTGAATCCAAGAAAAAAAGGTTCCTTGTTAGACTTACCGTCAAATGTATTACATCGAGCTTCTCAGCTTGCAGGACTAGAGATAACCCTCGTCAGTATAAGCTTGCCACAAAGAGAAGAGAGGAAAGGGGATCAGTATTAGCATGGAAAATCGACATCCCCAGTCCTTTAGACTGGGTCAGTGCTTGACTTCTATTTTATTCTATCATTCGAAACAAAAGGCCAGGATACTCACATTGTATACCAAGTCCTACACACAATCATAATCAGAGAAAATAAGCGGGGACTAGAAGAAAAGGATGAGTTAATGGTCTTGAGGTTTGTGAAAAATATCAGAAATTTGGGTATATGAATGACGTTCATCAGCCATATGGCTTCGAAGTAGCGATTCGTTTGTCTCGTCATTGAGACGGCAGAGGCAGAAAGGAACTTACCCGAAAAGCAGCGTGTTCTGGTGGACAATGACAAAAGAGTTGAAGGATGCGCATTTTATAGAACTACTTAAGGGCAGGCACTGTGATGTTCACGTGATGGTGTACGCGAACAACCTTGCTTGAAGGGTGTGTGGCGGCTTCTGTTCTTGTCTTTCATCTCATTCATATCATGGCCAATGTTCTCCATCCTCAAATCGACTTTCATCCGAGGCCCGTGTCTCACTCTCCATCTCCCTTTGGCTTCGGTTTCGGTCTTGGCCCGGCTGCCTCAACCTCTATGGCCACTCCGAGTTGGGGCACACCGACTCCAGGCCACACCAATCCTGCGGCATTTCATCAACTTGCGTCCTCTATTACACAGTCAGCCACGAGGCCTCAAAAACGAAGACTTGATCCTGAAGAAGAGTCCGAGAATGGCCGATATCCAATTTCTCGCGATCAGTCAATGGACAGAAGCCCAACACCCGAGAGGCCAAAGCGTGCCGCCCCAAAGCGAGCCCGTGTCGTGAACGCTGGAGATACTGCCTCGAAGTCTGATCCAAGTTCGAAAGAAAACCGATCCTCTAGCGGAGCAGGAGACGACGATGTTGATATTGGGGTGTTATTGGGTCAGTTTTTGTTTCACGCATCCTTGAAACCATTCATTAATTTGAAATATTTACAGCGAGTCTTCCGCCACAATCTCTTCTCCCCTTGCTTTCATCTTTGCTCAAGGCCAAACCATCCCTAAAGGCCACTATTTTGCCTCTTATCCCACGCCCTACCCTAGAGATCGCCGTGCAAGCACTGACCGAGTCAGCGAAGAGGCTTCGGGAAGCGTATCCTTATTCAAGCAACCCTGTGCATTCCCTTTCTGTATTTGATACCGCGAGGCCGTCTGCCAATCCAACCTTTGGCCAATCCTCACAACTGGTCCCACCTGCAATGCGTAATTCTTACATTATTTCTCGACTACGACCACACGTCTCTGATTACGTATCAACTTGCATGTCCTATTTCCCATATTTCTCCTGCATACCGCCACTGTCCAACGTTTCTGCTTCGGCTCCGACTGCCAACACGAACTCGGCTTCGACCATCCAAACCTTGCACAAGGATAAATTCCACCCTTCTGAGACCTTTCTTTTTCTATCGGCAGTCACCAATCAAATTGTTAACCAACCCTCTCTCTCTATTGGGGAACTTGCCCCTATGATCCTTCCCCGGTTATCTGAGGAGTGGAAAACATGGGTGGATAAGGTAGACGAGCTCGTCAATGTTCAAGCGCGCATGTTTGGAAGCGAGACCGTCCGAGGCTGGGAACGTGGCCTCGATGAACTGGCGGAATGTAAAGCCCCAGAGATTTCTGAGGTTATGCGGGGAATCAGAGATAGTTGGGTGACCAAAGTTGGCTGGTTGATTGGGAGAACACTGCAACAGCCGATGGACGAGCTTTGAATGAAGGGAGAATATTACTTTTTTTTTTTCTATCTTTGCGACATAGGAATTCAATACATACTTACGGGGAATGAGCATTCTGTGGTACCGATGACCTTTGAATTAAACAAGTGTCCACAACTCTAACTGTAAAAATTTGCTCTATATGGAGCGGCGCACTCCTTCCCATGCATGCCCCTTCGTGCCCTTCGCCTACTTCGCCTTCCAACACATTCCGAATCTACATCACTTTCGTTTTTCGCCACCCTGCAACTTGCAGCCAGTCGTGCGTGGACACGACGTGCCGATGCGTGTCCTCCGTCCAAACCTCGGGGTCTGAGGACCGTTACCCAATGTCAAACCACGTCCAAACCAACTGAACCGACAGCATCTCGCACCTCCAAGTAAGCACACTCCGATGGCGGCTCTCCGAAATTGCCCTGACCAAACACATGTAGCTGCGAGAAGCCACGCCCGGGGTTGGATCGCGTAAGAAAGAATTGCGGTCACCATACAAGGTCTGCAACCAAAACCACGCTGCCCAGCCATTTGCCCGCCCTTCGACGAAAGTCGAAGTCGCATTCGGCCAATGTCGTGGACTTTGATCCACTCCAGAACGCTTATGAACCCACAGGCGCAGACAATCCCCAAACAGACCTTCATGCCCGTGATTTCCTCAATGAAATTCCCGCAGAATCCCTTCCCCAAATCCTCACTTTGATAGGCCCTGATACAATGCGTTTAGGCGAGCCTTCTCTCCTTCCTTCGCCCAAAAGTCGGACATCCCTTTATCGGAATTTACTCTATCTTCGCAATGTGCATACCCCTCCCACAAGGCTCCCCGCGCTCATCGACTATCATTCTCTTTACCCGCAATGGCAATCGACGCCTTCTTATAACCTTCTTATCGAGTTGGCCATACGCCATCAAGCCTACGAAACTGTCCGCAGGATTTTGATTGCCCAGGATGTCAACAAAGTCCCCAAGAATCTGGAAACTCACAAATTGGAGGTTCGTTGGTTTGTGTACCAGGGATTGTGGGGCCATGCTTGGCGCCATGTGCAGCGATTGAAGGACAATGGTACCCTTTCGGCCAATGGTAACACGGATGATATTCCGTTACCAATTTGGCTGGAGTTTTTCAGTGCACCCAAAAAGCGCCGAGCTTTTCATTCGGTACCAACGAACTATGGGCATGAACCAGAACAATATTGTGGCAAGACCCAAGAACGATATGAAGATCTTCAAATTCGTCGACGGATTTTGAACGACAACCGGCCAGAAAACATGCCACCTCTCGCTCAAACTTCGCCATTTGCCATTTACTGTATCGTTAATCTGTTGGTTAGGGCGGACAACCGAGATCGTGCGTTGGCACTGACCAAGGCCTTTTTCGAGTCAATACCACGCTATATGGACACTAGAACGGTTCGACGGTGTCTCAGTATAATCCATGTCCACATCGTCTCTAGCCCTGCCAAGAACGGACTGCCGAGATTTTATGAAGCGCGAAGAACATTAATTTCTCTCCTGAAGCTGCACCCATCACTTCGACCCAATTCGAGGACCCTCTTCCTACTCCTCGCGCCACTTCACCGTGCTAAACGATGTGGAACAATTGCTTTTAAACTCTTGAAGTCATTCAAATCGCAGTGGGGACCTCATGTTGAGGACAGGCGGGTCCAACGCCGAGTTACGCAGCTGGCATTAAAGGAGGGTCGCATGGACATTGTCGAAAACATTGCTCAGTCAGAGAGATCTGAGCAACGCTACCGTCGACGGCGACTGCTTGAAGAACATGTGGTAGGTAGTCTCACACGTGTACCATCAAGGTGGCATATTCGGTTTCCTTTGAGGAAAGTCTTCCCTAGGAACGGTCAAGAAACACGTTTGTGGACCCGCCTCAGAGCCCGGACGCGATTGAAGACCTGGGAAAACCAGGGGGCCCGACCTCGATAACGGATCCATAGGTCTTATCCTACTTCCGGTTTGGGTTCGAGCTGGCAAGCCCGAGAATGGCCAGCCGACTTCACATGACACCGATCACCGCTTGCACTGCTCTCGCTATCTCGCACTAAACTTCATGTAGTAACCGGTGTTTGTCCTGAACTTTCGTATCCACGAATATATAGAGGACACCTATCACAAGGCCTGTCTTGACCCGATCAGGGATTTTATACGGTATCGTAAAACATATCCTGCCATCTAATTCAGTGCGTACATCTATGTAAGCTCAAGAACTAAGAGCGGGCTGTAATTTTGAAGCTGAGCGCCAATCAAGCTCTATAATGGACACTACTTAATCTAATTAGCTTTACTTACCGAAATTAATAGGGTCCATGTTATTATGACATCGTTGAAGGTAAGTTATTCGATTGTAACAGGCAGGATATTCTAACTCCGTCAATTTCATTTCCAGGATCCCTCACCGCTCAGGAGGTTGCTGATCAGAATCAAGTTCCTGTTGGATTGACGACTAAGTTCCCTGTCAGACCGATCAGCTCCGTCTTCTACTTCATTACCCAACCACTGTCAGGCTTGATTGACTCATATCCGCAAAGGATATCGGAAATATACTTTTGACGCACCAAAGGAGGTAAGTTGCCCGCAGTTTTCAGTGGTTATGGACACCAATTCAAGACAACAAGATTTAAGCGCGGCAGTTCCTTACAAAAAAAAACTTATATTCAAAGTTTTTTTTCGAGCCCCCCCTTTGCTTTATGATCCATACCTCGCAAGTTGTCAAGACACGGTTTGGCATCCTACAGCAAGATTGTCCACGATCAAAAATCTTAACCAGCCCAATGTACGGGACTCGGATTTTTCTCGACACTCACTATTATCCGCCACATGCTTCGAGGGTCGCTTCTTGGGACGCGCGATTACACCGGACGCCGATCGTTTTCCGCATCTGAACTCTCAAACTGTTTTCCATTATGCTGGACATGCAAGGCGCTGGGTCCGTGTCTTGTTTGTCCCCTTGTCACATTCTTGTCTTTCTCGGTGCTATATGAGCTTTGGTATGTCTTGTCGTTTACTTGATGTCAATACCCATCACCGATTTTGGACATGTCAAGTGCGTTCTACCCTGTCTTTTAATTCACTTTCAGTCACTATACAAGAGCCATTCAAATTCACCATTTTAGACTAAATCCAACATACACGCCACATTCGAAAATGATAAAGGCAGCGCAGCTGGTGCTCTCCAATGTCAACCCATTTACTCCAACATTCTCCCGTAATTTTTATTTTATATGGCCCCTCCTGAATTTTTTCTTGCCATCAATTGCACCAACGTTGGTGTTGGCCCAGGCGGGACTACGAATTTGCTTGCGTGCGTGCTTTAGCGTCTCTTGTTTTCTGATCTCCCAAATGACCTGCCTCTCATAGGAAAGTATCTATTGTAAATTACCGTGGCGACTCGGTCTACGATTCCTTTGTTATCCCCACTACAGCAGTGAGGATCATAACAAGGTTGTGCTTATACATCTGGCTTACCCGCCCCCAGGTAACAGATTATCGTACGGCCACTACAGGTATCACAGCGGCTCACCTTGCTTCAGGCAAGTATCCCTTCGCGTCCTTTCCCACCATGCTGAACCCTTTCTAGCCAATTCCAGGAGTTTCACGGAGGTCCAGAATGCAGTGGCCAATCATCTCCGAAATCGTATCATCGTTGGTTACTGTCTTTGGAACGACCTAGCCGGTATGTTCATTTGAATCTCTTTTCATATTCAACATTCACTGGTTCGGTATCTATGTACTAGTCCTAGGTTTGCCCCATCCAGCTGTAAACACAAGAGATGTGGCGCTGTATCTTCCTTTCCGAAACAGCCTCAATTCTGGCAACCACGTCCCTGGTCTGCAAACCCTTGCCCAACGGTTCTTAGGCAGGAATTGCCAGCAAGGTCATATAGAACCTGTGAGTATTACTCGTCGGGGATACCGAATAGCTGATTCATCTTGTTATCAGACCGAAAATGCTCGCGTCTGTATGGACCTCTATCGTTCGGATCCTGAATGGGAAGCCTCAGTCGCCCGTGGTAACTGGGCCTGCGCTCTCCCGCCGAGCACTTTCTCGCGTTGTTATCTCTGAAGCAAGCATTTCTTCCCCTTTTTCTAGTTTTGTCTCTATGTACACATTAGTCTGTAATTTGGTATCTTCTGCAAGCCAAGCACTGAGATAATGTTTAGAGTATTTCTGTTTCCGTATTAATATCATACCAGAAGCTATAATTATGTTCCTAAGTATTTCGTGAGAAATCAGCCCATAACCGTCATATTATCTTATTTTGGCATTTCATTCCCCAAAAAGGGACTTTGACTTTCACATGCAAACCTCGACAAACTTGAGCATATTTCGCCTCCGACCTTGAAGGCGACATGAACACCGCTGTACATGCGGAGGTTAGTCAATCAAAACTCTAACTGCGCGTCTGTCAGGGTTGTAAGATTGCAGGACCATTTGATGAAAATTGTGTGGTATACCTTTTCTGCCCCTAGAATCCTCATCGTCCCTTCATACACGAATATTGCGGAGGCGTTGACAGGGAATGCACGCAAAAAACATGGACCGAGACCTCGGAAAAACCCGCGCATACCATCGCGGGCATAGATCTGGCGTGCGACGAGAACGAAAGACGGACACCTTATAATTGCCGGGTTGGATGTCGTTCCCTGAGGATAAGGCAGGGGATAAGGATGTGCCATCATACGACTAATACCTTGTTAATGGTGCCACAGGGAAGCTCACTGCACCGAGACGCACTTCTTGATATTGTCAAACGGGATGGCCATGCCCCAAAAAGCAAACGAACCAAGACCCCCAGAGAAGAAATTGGAAGAACCTGTGCCTATCTCTTGTTCTCTAAATGAGCGGTCAAACCCTGGCTGTAAAGGGGAATACCTGATATGGCGTCCCTTCTAGGTTTGAAAAGCCACGCATCAAAGCCTTTTTGGCCAATTGTGTTCAGCCGGTAAATATCAAGAAGAACTCCGAAATCACACACCTCAAAAGAGAGGAACATCCAGAAGAAATTACTTCGGAATGCAAGACTACCGGTGAACCCTGACCACAAACCACCAAATCCCTGGACACGGACAATCTGTTTGGCGCAATCTACGGGCCCTTTGAATTGACGTTCTGACACGGACTTCTGCGACTGAAGCTGCAATTTTACTGTGACAATGGGGGTTAGTCCCTGTATACATCCATTCCGTACCACAAAGACCTTTCAATAACTCCACAGGTGTTGCGACAAGTGCGCTGAATAAGAGGACATTTTAGTGATTAGGAAATCCAAGAGTGCAGCTACGTATATTGGGAACGCACCTTGTCCAACCAGCGAACAATCCTGCAACGCCGTGTGCAAACAACGTGAGCCGAGGCAAACCAGAAGGTGATATTTCCGTCATCCCATTCCGAAGCAAAAATAATCGATAATTATGAAGCGATCCAAGTAAGACTGAATCTATTGCAGCCCATCCCACCGCGGGAGGCGTGGCTCCCTTGTACAACGCAAATATCCCCTAATGATTATCAGCTTAGCACATGTTGAAAGGACTGCAGAAGACTCACTTCGTTTTTCACGACTTTTTTTAGGACATCATATGCACTGCGGTATGTTCCTGGAGGTGTACATTGCATGCGCGTCTTGACAGTGTCAAATCTTTTCAAAAAGCCAAAAAAAAGGTTCTTATTGGAGATGGACCTAAAGGCGCGGTTAACATAAAGATGTTTTATATTGAAAACACAGCATTGTACCCTGATCGGAGGGAAACATTTACCCATGTCCCACAGCAACCTAAAGATGTCGCCAGTCAAACAGGGCGTTATGCGATTAAGCCAGAGGGATTACTTTGGTTAGACCTGAAGAAACTTTTTATTGTGGTGATCAGACGAGAGACAGAAACAGCGCCATACCACTTCCCATGCCAGCAACAGCCCCGGCAAGTTTAACCTGGCGGTTTTGCCCATCTTGGCTCATCCGAGTTCAGTTTCTATGGAGAATGGGTCGCAAGAGAGAGAGAGCGAGCTAACGGGGGGAGGGAGGTGATCGAAACTTTCTGTTCGGCTACTAGGAGGGAGACCGGCCCCCGATGACAGGTGTTCCCCGTGCATTCAACTGACGTTGCATGAGTTGCTTATGCAATTTAGTTAGATAACGATTCCAACTCCCATGTCGGAACAAGAAAAGCAATGCAGGATATGCTTGGACGGCCTGGACGCTGAGCGCGAACTTGGACGTCTCATTCGTCCGTGCCTTTGCAAAGGTTCAATCAGTGTAAGTGGTATTCTGCGAAATGGGCCGCATTTTAACATTCTTTTCCCTAGTATGTGCATGTTCAATGTCTCCACCGATGGCGCCAAACGTCGGCTTCAAGGAGTGCTTTTTTTGCGTGTCCTCAATGTCGCTATCAATACCGGTTTGCCCGAACACGTATTGCTGGCCTAGCAACTAATCCCGGTGAGTGTTTGTCTCGTTCATTGCTCTGAAAATGAACGTGACTGAGTTGAAATTGGTCTACAGTCATTGTTGGTGGTCTCTCGGGCATATTGTTCACCTTCATCGTGATGGTAGCCTCATTCATTACGACGTTCTTCATGTCTGCCTTCGAGGAACCCACGTATCATAGTTTATTCTTCATCTCTCCCATCGAGGTGGCTCAAGATTTGATTACTGCGGCCTTTCGCGTTTTACGGGACGGAGAACTCGCTGGAGTATTTGAAGAGCCTATATTCTCACATAAATCTACCACTGCAATTAAGATGCCTCTTCCAAGTCCGAGTCGCCCCCCTGGTGTTCTGAAACGCTTCATTCGCCGGTTCATACTTGGCCTCCCGCTTGTAGGAGCTTCCTCCCTGGTTCAAATGCTCTTATCTGTTGGAGCACTTGGCCCTGTTCAATGGATAGCGCGATACAGAGGGAGTCGAAATCGGAGAAACAACAATTCACGAGATATTGCTGCTTTGATCATCATCAGTTTGTTGCTTGTTGGTGCTGCCAGGTACTTATTCTTTATCTCCAATTGACCATGGTTAGTGACCAAAGATTAACCTACAGAGCCTTGTATAAAGTGTATCAATTTACGCAAGTTCTTACGAAAAGAGCACTTCTTCGAGCTGAAGATGCAATTTTGGAAGTGGGCTGAGCTGAAAACATAATCCCATACGTATGTAATTTAACCTGGATGTCAAGATAGTACTTGCGTGAAATCATGATGAAACAGTGCATGAATACAGGTACAACATCTACACTATGGTCTAAGTTGGTTTACCTTTACCAGTATTGGCGAAGCTCGCGTTTGCCATGTTCGTAGAGCTTTTTCGTTTCTGTGCGGCTGGGCTCCAGCTCTGAGAGATATTGGTCAATGGCAGAATCAACACGGCCGACTGGAAACTCGGCTCTCAATATGGTGGCTTGAGGTCGAATGGCCTCAGTTATCCAATCGGTTAAGAGAATGGCAATTTCCGAAGATACAGCCTGGACATTGGCCTGGGCGTTGAAGGGGGGAACCTATTTAATAATTCCGTTAGACTCATTTTCGAGGGTGTATTACTTAATTGCGTTACCTGAGATTCGTACATCTCATGCAATAGGTCCCATACTTCAGCAAAACGAACCCCACATTGAACCAGGATTCTGGCGGCCCATCCAGCGGGCAGGACATCTTTATTGACGAGCATAAATCTTACGAGCAGGGTCGCAATAAACCCTGTACGTATAGATGTTAGCTTGGGTCACAAGGTGAATGGCAGTACGAACGCAGAGGGAAAGCACTTTCTGACGGGTAAAATCGTTGACCCAATGGGACAACGCGTGCCATAATAATATCCGACCTCTCCTTCGGGTCGTCAGTTTCTTCCATGACTGCACTAGAAATTTAACAGAGGCAAAAGACATTGGGTTCAAAGAACGCACTCTCGTCAAGTATCTGATTCCAAATAGGTCGGACGACACTCTCATCACGGTGTTCTGAAACGTGGAGGCACAGTAGCTTGATAGCAGGAAGGTCGAATGGAGTCGCGAACTTTTGGTAGAGCTACGAATCTATCAGCACATGTGTAATTTGAAGATTTGAACTTGGCTTACATCGGTCATCGTGAATAATTGGGTCGATAGAGACTTGATACGCTCACCCACTTCAGGGGCGTCATTAACATGGGGCAGTAACGTATTGTATATCTCCAGCTGAACTTGTGCAACGTCAAGCTTTTCTTCAAGGTCCGTGAGGAATGCAATGGCCGTTTCATGTCGACCCCCGATTGAGATTGGATGCGATTTGGCGTTGGCAACTGCCAACGTTAGATACTCAATTCGAGCATCAAGATGAAGGTCGAACCTATTGTCCGTTAGTCGATAGAATGGGATAATAGAAGGTTCTTACTGAGTAGACTCGGCCAAAGCTCCCAGAACTTCAGCAGCCCGTAATGGTTGTCCATTCTTAACATAAAATTGCCACAGAAGCTGAAATTTTTGAACGGTGGCAGGGTCTCTCCTAAGATGGGCCTCCAAAAAGGCAGGTCGCATCTAGTACCTTTATCAAAATATGTGACAAATGCGATTGATATTGAAGACCCACGTCCAAAAGGTCATCAGCAAGACCACGGCCGATCAACCAGTCATACAGGGTCGAGTGGAACATCTCATCTTCGCTTGCAAACGCCAGCTCATATGCGTGGCTACGCACTGTCTCAGGGTCATTGAGGGGTGGTACAGTCCCGGTAGTAGCCGCAGGTTGCACCTTAGTGCAGTTATCTTCGAATACAGTGAGGGAATCCAAAACAAGATCATAACACCGTACTCTTTGGCTAACGAGTTCAAGACGGGGATCGTTTGCTGGTGAACCGGCGTGCCAGCATTCCAAGCCAGCGTTATCGGTGTCTTGAACTTGCCTGCATATCAATGGAAGGGTAACAGCACCTGTCGTTTGTAATCACCATGCTGGACGGGCAAGGCTGATGAGATGATTTACCCTTTGCGTAGTTTAGTTGTTGGAAGTCGCCGATAACCTCCCGAAGTTTTTCGAACTCAAGGATCCGAGCACCTTTCGAGAACAGCCTGAGGTGAGATCAGCTCGATGCAGTAACATAAAGGCAAAAACACAGACCGCAGCGCTTCTGCCAGATACCGCTGTCGTTCTGTTGGATTCCGTGTTTCGGC
>Ga0307509_10004367_pt1 | contig 20471 bp, 7 predicted proteins | sample 10_EM_MG_FD_202245 | JGI IMG/M metagenome (GOLD analysis project Ga0307509, IMG submission 202245) | Populus trichocarpa ectomycorrhiza microbial communities from riparian zone in the Pacific Northwest, United States - 10_EM | ecosystem: Host-associated > Plants > Roots > Unclassified | place... | reverse complement strand
TTGATTCTACACTTTTATTTGTCAAGAAGATGGTGATGGAGTTTTTTTTGTTATATTAAGGTTTTTCTAGGCCATACTTAAGGGTGCATGCCGGAGTTTTCCTGTAGTTAAATACGAAATAAACTCACAGGATTTTACAAAAAAAAAATACGCATCACTTGAGCTTGGCCCTCAGCGCAGTCGGTGGATAAGATCTCGTGGCACAGAAGCAGGGAGCATGACACTTGTACCACGGTACCGGCACTGGGATATCTGCAATAATATTGGAATAATAGTCAAGAAATGATGTTCCATGTGTCTCTGGGTGTGGAGCTGAACAACGGCGGTAGGAGATAATGGTGAATTTAACGATAGAATAGACACCTAGCCCAAAAATCTGATAAAAAAAACCTCAATGGTGGGTTGGAACAACCCAATGCCAATTGGGAAAGCCCATTGGACAGCGCTGGGAGCACGGGTTCGGCTGCAGGGAATGGCGGAAAAAAGTATATCCGGTTGCTGGGACAGTACGGGGTCATAGCTCAGAAGCTATAGGTCCGTGGACCCCCTAGACATATCCCACAGCAGAATCCCGTGCCTACGACATCACTATCCTCTCTACACCTCGCGGTTATTAGTCCCTATACCACGCGTTCTTTAGTTCCTTACATCTCGCGTTCTTCATGCCCACCCACCCCCCCTCACATACGTCCTAATGCGCCCTCATTGCCATTGGGGATACTTCGGCGGTAACGATCTCCCAAGGCAAGGGCAGCGGTCACCTCACCAATTCCTCCTCAGTGGATCAAGCGGACCTAGATGCGAGCGAACAGCACACTTCTGTATTTCCTTTATCGTTATCAGTTTTACTTTTCTTTCTAAGCTTATTTCTTCTTGTTTAATATATCTCAAATGAATGGGTTCTGGCTTCGGGAAATTGGTAACTCACTAATTCGTCCATCCGCTTGCCCAAGAAACTATTATACAAAACTATTGTGCTAAAGTCACCAACTTCATCAATAACGGTGCGAGAAATAATCTTCCATTCCCTGCCTCACCAACACCCGCCTTCCGGCTCTCCTCATCACCTATGGATTCCGAATTGGCAATACCACACTTCCTAGTAATCTTCTTATCATGCTCCATCAACTCTCCAAATATCTGCATCTGCTCCGCCTCACTCCTCTCGAATATCTTCAGTCCCTTGCCCGAACAGAGGCACATTATTAGTAACATTAGTCCTTGCGCCGACAATCCCACAATAGCAATCACTGGCCACTTCATCCGCATCATATCAGCCAGCGCTTTGGGTTCAACCGCTTCCATGAAGGCCGGCCCTCGACGGGTCAACGAGAAGTAATTTGACCAGCATAAGCAACTGTTGTAGTACCCTATGAAAGCGGCTAGCATCAAGCCGGCTTGCATTATGGCAAAGATCATATCCTTCGTGATAACCAGGCGGAAGTAGTATTTCCCGGAGAATAATTTGCTTGCGAGTTTTGTGAAGAGTGCGCTTAGAAACCAAGTTATGCAGAAGGTGATTTGGGTCAGTGAACGGCAGCCCAAGCCATTGGGAGGGTGCATCCAGCTCAGGAGAACGGCGGTGAAGGTTGCGATGATTACAGGGAGGCAGGATAAGAGTAGGAGAAGCCAGTTTGGTCGATTCCAGGAGTGCTCTTGCCTGGTTTCTAGTGCGCTTGGCCTGGGGAATCTCAGACTCGTGTTATGACGGAAACTGTAGCTTCCGAAGAAACTGAATGACTCTTCCAATATTGTAAAGTCCTTGAGTACGGGGCCATCTGAGAGAGGAAGTCTAACGATTGAGGGGTAGGTAACATCAGCCGGGTTTGTGATCGTCCAGTCATCTCGTAGCTCGTCTTTGATTTCTCTTATTACCCGCCTTCCGGCTCGTGTGCTGGCGAATCCACCAACCCTTGCACTTATCACCACTGCTGGAATAAGCCATGAGTAAAGAATAGCAAAGGCTAAAGCATGGACTGTGCGATTGGATGCTCCGGATTCAAGTGATTTCAGAAATGCGCTGACGATACTGACGATATATCCCACTACCGCTAGCCAGGTTCGAAGAGAGTCGTTCACCCGGGAATCAGAGAGTCTATGGGCAGCCTCCCTGCAAGCGGCGATAAAGTTTGTCCTCTTCTTTCCCTCCAATCGATCGAATAATCTTCTCATTTGAGGATATACGCCACTAGCGTTATAGTTCCATTCATCGAAGAGCACATTGACAGTAGCAATATCTCGGAGTGCTCTCCTCCGCTCCTTCTCATTCTCGCAGAGCTCCCCCTCCCGAATCGGCGGAGGAGAATTGACCCAGTGCGCGAGTATCCTTCGTGAAACCTCAAGTTTGACTAGCAGACTATACACCGTGTGTATGGGGTCCCCGAACAGATGGGTTGCGATGCAGAAGCTATTGAGAGGCCCTAGAGGTGGAAATTGAAAATTCCCGACTAACATGAAGACAGGTACAAGCCATAATGCTAGCCTCCTTATAATTCCTGTGGGGTGATATCGAGTATACCCGGTGCCGCACATTTCCTGGCATTCACTAAGAGGCATACGAGTGCGATTGTCGGATGTTATGTTCACGAAAGCGCCCTTCAGGAAATAGCCCCAGGCATCGAGGGGGCCAAGCTCCACTATTGTCCAATTGCAGGCATTATTGTTGAGGGAGTGGGGAGTCTCGCGAGGTGAGCGCTCGAGGGGTCCTTGCCTCGGAATTGTCGGATTACTGGCGGTATCTTTGTCAGAAAGGACGGAGGTCAGATAGCACAAGAGGACGATGAATATATCGAGAAAGAGGTGGCACCGTGAGGGCATCCTGAAATGGAACTGGGTTGTGGTGATTCGGAAACCAATTCGTATAGCTGTCAGTTAGGAAAACTAGGTTTTCGGCTGGATATGCTAGGAGATACTGCCTAGAAATGATGCGTGAAGCCTTGTGTTTGGATGGTGTTGGATACGATCAGCGGGCACTTATATCTTTATAATACCGTATAATCCCATGTAACTGAACAACGTGGTGGGTCATTGGAGTTGCCTCCTCAGGTGGGGTCTGGTATTTTTATTTTTATTTTTTTCATGTCCCCCACAGGGGCTGAGCAGCTCTTTTTTTGCCGCGACCCCCCCTTTTCAGAGGTAGGGAATTCTCGACTACGTGGCACATGGTCCAATCATTTCAGATTCTACGGTAGTTTCCACCTCAGACTCTACCACTCAATTTTTGTGTTACTACTACAGTGTGCTATCATTGCAATGGCGGTAGCGATAGAGCACCAATGGCCCAATGCTCGAAACGCCATAAGTAATATGATTTTGGTGTGGGAAGAGGGCTACTACCGCTGTTTCCAGCCCTCCAGTAGCAAAGTATGCCGGATGGGGGGTTATCAGTGAACCAAACATCACCGCCCCAGGAGACTTGAAAGAATGTATCGTCCCACCTTAATGACTGAATACATTCATGTTACGCGAGTGCTCTCCGTACAAGCATGTTCTAATCGATAAGCTCGTGCGCTTGTCACACAAGTCCGCTGTTCCGTCAGCCTTACTCGAGTAAACCTGGAAATTACTCGCGGCGGGAATAAAGGCCCGTTTACCGACAGACGGCCGTCTAGCAGCTCGAAGTGCCGACCGTTAAGAGGAGCTTGACGGTTGGAGGCGTGTGCGGGAGTGGGGAGGGGTGTGGGCAGGTAGATGGCATTCACCTAAAGTAGTTTGTCATCTATAGTAGAGTCTGGTGGGATTGGCAAACATATCTCCGAGGCTGCCTCACATTTTGACCGTCTGGCTATGATACAAGAATTTAAGACGGAATCGTAGAAAATTAGATAAGTTAAACACTTTTGCACCGTCTATCGGGTAATGATCTAGGGTTGGACGCGGCAGTCTAGTTTTATCACCCAAGTTTCGGGCGCAGCCACGATCCCCGCAAAATTTAACACCCATGATAACCACAATAGTAATTACAATTACAATAGCAACTATAATGAACATTAATACTAAGAGCTGTATATTTATGTCCCTCCTCTCTACAAGTATGGGATTTGGTAATGACCTTTTATTTTGACTGACTTGAGTTGTTGTGGTAAAGCGATAGCTGAGTCTCAGGACTTATTCTCGCCGCGGGTACAGCATTAGGTAACTGAAGCCACTGGCTCTCCTAGCCCTAGAGTAGCTCTTTTGGGTTGCGTAGCCATACAACAAGCACGAAATAATGGGCGACAGGCTTTGCACAGGTGAAATATCGGTACCTATGTGGTCCAACTTAGTATGACAGATCGCTCCCGGGGAATTTAAGATTCAAAAATGAGGGGAGGATACTAGCCCTGAGGTAGCGGAACCTTCCCTCCTCAGAGTCGAGGCGGAAATGGAAACCTTGTGTTGTCAGCCTACCCCTACTTTCTAGGACAGACCTCAACCTAACTTTGTAGAATACCGGTACCTGATCCAAAAATTATATGATTCCATACTTTGCGTTGCTATTTTAGATCGACATATCCCAACAACCGCTTTCGAGGCTGTAACTTATCGACAAAGGTGCGCTAGGTCCGCGAGAAGGTCCCGGGGCTCCAACACAGGAGCAAATATAGCCCGAATCACCTCGTCGACGAACCCAAGAACTCACGTTTAAGACTTAATACAGTAGCTGGCTCCCTGACAAGGCAAACAAGTTGCAACTGTACTCGAGTTGGCGAAGTAATCAGTTATCATGCCGCCTTTGGTGCCCCCCCTGGGTGCGTCAGCTAGTCGGCGCTTTAGGTTAAATTTTCTAGCGAAGTATTATACCTGCCGCTGTACCGCATATGTTTTCTGCACAAAGACCGTAAAATCCTTGTACTTGTAGAACCACTCTCTAACAAGCCTAAGATACCCTGGACACAGTGGTAATGTTGCTTCTGTGAGACGCAGTATCTCTTTCATCTTTATCATACCCGATAAATTTTATTGTTGTAGATATTACCTAGACAGCCTACGGTACGAGTAGAAACTGGATCAAGTGCTATTTGGACGGAGTTTCCTCCGCTAGCAATATTTTGAATCTATTCCTACCTTCCGCCTACCCAAGGGATTAAAAAACTCTTTCCTTTACTACCTCTCGTTTTAAATGGATCAACGGCGACAACAAAACACCAATGGTTCAGGCGACGGATGTACGATCGCTGGTGCACTACTTTGGAGTGAGTGGTTTAATAATTCTTTTAGCCTATCAAGTTAGGGAGCGGCTGCCCATGGAATGAGTGGGGAAGTTCACTCATTCTCTTTCAATTCGCTATCTCTCGCGCGCTCAACTAACTAGTTGTAAAGACACAACGAAGTCGTCCTCCTATACTTCCCTGGATTGCGACACATATCCATTCTCTTCCGCATGACTCCCTTTCCCCTTTTATATACTCCCTTACCTATCGAAGGGATACAAAAACTCCCACTGTTCGTAGCCTCCGGGTATCCAACCCTCCCTTCGGGCTCTTCCACTTTCCTTTCCCATACGGATGTATTAATCTAAGCCTAAGCACATTCCCGAAAACTATCCGAACAACGAAACAATAGAGTGAACATGCCAAGCAGCATCTCACCACTTCCAAAACTTCGAGCCTCTTATAGAGGAGGGAGTTTACGACTGCATAACACTTGGTTGAGTCATTCCGATTTCCACAGTATGTTAAACCCCGAGAACCAATCACTTTTCGGCCATACTTAAAAGTGCTCCCCGTCTCATCTAATCTAGAATCCCCTTATTAACGGCTTTGGGTGACATGCATACTCATCGCTAGTACGAAACCTAATCCTCGTGTATGCTGGAAAATCGGCAATGGTCCATTTCCTGGGCACTGGCGTTGTGACACAATGAGGTTCCCATCCCATCAACTTAGCGTCTTCCCCTGGGCTAATTTAGGACCTTTAGCAGATCAAGTATGATACACCTCCCTTAAAACCACGGGGCATTAGTGCGGTACCCAGAAAACTTAGAAACCCTCGGCCTACCGGCAATTACTCTTCACCAACCCTACAGTACACCGACAAGCCTGTTAATCGAGACTGTAGGTATGATACGTAATACTTTCTGATTCACCTGTCCCAACCCTTCCCATAAACCTGCCATAGCTTACTGCTGTCTTTCCGTATGATGCCTTCTCCGCCGTCGGCATCATACTCCAGCCTACCTCCAATGCAGATACTTATAACGATTTCTCGGGGTATTAATTAATTTTTTTCAATCCCCCCCCGGTAATTTCCCTGATGTTACTAGAACTTCAGTTTAGATACCTCTTAATCCTATACCCCAGACCCCAATCCCCACTACTCCATATCATCTGTTTATACGCTCTCACAAGTGAAAGGAAGAGGGAGATGGGATAAAAAGTATACTGCCGTGTGAATTGAATATGGGATCTCGAAAAATTATGACTCCCGTAGTATAACCATAATTCCTCACTAGTTTGAGCGTTATATAGTCCAACAGTCTAAGAGTACATTTTAAATGCAATATTATCATATGATACATGATATATCATGGAGCCATTCTTGTAGGAAGGGTCTGCAAGCAGAGTTGCCGGGCTATTGCCCCCCTTCAGGAAAATAGCTACGATTGACCCTTCGTGTGATTCCCCACACTAAATTTTAGCCATGATAGTATAATGAGAATTGAGATCGCCTCACTTGAGCTTGGCCATCAGCACAGTTGGTGGATGAGATCTCGTGGCACAGAAGCAGGGAGCATGATACTTGTACCGGTGATGGCACTGGAAGATCTGCAATAATAGTACAATAATAGTCAAGAAATAATGTTCTACGTGTTTTGGGGTGTGGAGCTGAACAACGGTAGTAGGAGATAATGGTAAATTTAACGATAGAATAGACACCTAGCCCAAAAATTTGATACAAAAACTCATAGCTCACTAATTAGTCCATCCGCTTACCCAAGAAGCTAACATACAAAACTACTACGCCAAAGCCCCCAACTTCATCAATAACGGTGCCAAAAACAATCTCCCATTCCCCGCCTCACCGGCACCCCGCTTCCGGCTCCCCCCGTCACCTATGTATTCCGAATTAGCAATACCACACTTCCTAGTAATCCTCTTCTCATGCTCCATTAACTCTCCAAATATCCGCGTCTTCTCCGCCTCACTCCTCTCGAATATCTTCAGCCCCTTCCCCGAACAAAGGCATATTATTAGTAAAATTAGTCCCTGCGCCAACAATCCCACGATGACGATGACTGGCCACCTTATCCGCACCATATCCGCCAGCTCTTTTGGCTGGACCACTTCAAGGTAGGCCAGCCCGCGACGGGTCAATGAGAAGTAGTTTGACCAGCATAAGCAACTGTTGTAGTACCCTACAATAACGGCTAAAATGAAGCCGACTTGCATTACGGCAAGGATCAGATCCTTCACGATGACCAGGTGGAAGTAGTATTTCCCGGAGAATAATTTGAGTGTGAGTTTTGTGAAGAGTGCGCTTAGAAGCCAGGTTATGCAGAAGGCGATTTGGGTCAGTGAACGGCATCCCAAGCTGTTGGGAGGGTGCATCCAGCTCAGGAGAACCGCGTGGAAGGTTGCGATTATTACGGGGATGCAGGATAAGAGTAGGAGGAACCAATTTGGTCTGTTCCAGGTGTGTGCTCTCCTGGTTTCTAGTGCGCTTGGGCTAGGGAATTTCAGACTCATGTTGTGACGGAAACTGTAGCTTCCGAAGAAGTTGAATGACTCTTCCAACCTTGTAAAGTCCTTGAGTAGGGGGCCATCTGAGAGCGGGAGCCTAACAATTGAGAGGTAGGTAACATCAGCCGGGTCTGCGATCGTCCAGTCATCTCTTAGTTCGTCTTTGATCTCCCTTATCACACGCCTTCCGGCCCGTGTGCTGGCGAATCCACCAACAGTTGCACTCAGCACCACTGCTGGAATAAGCCATGAGTAAAGGATAGCAAATGCCAAAGCGTGGGCCATGCGACTGGACAGTCCGGACTCAAGTGTTTTCAGATATGCGCCGATGACACTGATGATATATCCGCCTACCGCTATCCAAGTTCGAAGAGAATCGTTCACCCGGGAATCGGACAGTTTATGAGCAGCCTCCCTGCAGGCGGCGATAAAGTTTGCCCTCTTCTCGCCCTCCAATCGATCAAATGACCTTCTCATTTTTGGATACACGCCAACAGCGTTATAGTTCCATTCATCGAAGAGCACATTGACAGTAGCAATATCTCGAAGTGCTCTCTCCCGCCCCTTCTCGTCTCCGCAGAGTTCCCCCTCCCTAATCGGTGGCGGAGAATTGACCCAGTGCGCGTGTATCCTTCGTGAAACCTCAAGTTTGACTAGCAGACTGTACACTGTATGTATGGGGTCCCCCAACAGGTGTGTTGCGATGTAGAAGCTATTGAGAGGTCCTAGAGGTGGAAATTGGAAATTCCCGACTAACATGAAGACGGGAATAAGCCATAACACCGTCCTTTTTATAATGGTTGAGTCAGGATATCGAGTATATCCGGGGCCGCAGATTGCATAGCATTCACTAAGAGGCATACGAGTGCGATTGCGGGAAATTATGTTCACGAAAGCGTCCTTCACGAAATAGCGCCAGGGATTGAAGGGGCCAATCTCCAATGTTGTTCGATTGCAAGCACTATTGTTGAAGAGGTGGGGAATCTCGAGCGGTGGGCGCCCGAGGGGGCCTTGCTTTAGAATCGTCAGATTACGGGCGGTGTCCTTGTCAGAGCGGACAGAGGTCAGACAGCACAAGAGAATGATGCATATATCGAGGAAGAGATGGCACCGCGAGGGCATTCTGAAATGGAACTAGGTTGTGTGGTGATTCGAAAACCAATTTGGACAGCTCTCTGTAAGGGAAACTAGGTTTCGGCTGGATATGCTAGGAGATAGTGATTACCAGTGATTCGTGGAGTAAGCCCTGTGTTTGGATGGTGTTGGATACGATCAGCGGGCGCTCATATTCTTATGATATTATGGTATCATCTCAAATAATTGAATAATATGCTAGGTCGTTGGAGTTGCCTCCTCAGGTGGGGTCTGGTATTTTTTTATTTTTTTCATGTCTCAGAGGGGCTGAGCAACTCTTTTTTCGCAGCGATTCCCTCCTTCCCCCGAGGTAGGGAATTCTCGACTACGCGGCACATAGTCCAATCATTAGAGATGCTACGGTAGTTTTCACCGCACACTCGAGCACACAATTTTTGTGTTACTACGGTGTCGTATCATTGAAATGGCGGTTGTGGTAGAGCTCCACGGGTAGCCTAATGCTTGAAACGCCATAAGCAATATGATCTTGGTGTGGAAAGAGGGCTGCCGCTGCTTCCAGCTATCCAGTACCCAAGTATGCAGGATGGAGGATTATTAGTGAACCAAACATCACCGCTGAATATATTCATGTTACGCGAGTACTCCTCACGAGCAGGCACCTTCCAATCGATAGGCTCGTGCGCTTGTCACACATGTCCGCTGTTCCGTCAGCCTTACTCGAGTAAACCTGGAAATTACTCGCGGCGGGAATAAGGGCCCGTTTACCGACAGACGGTCCTCTAGCAGCTCGAGGCAGTACCGACCGTTAAGAAGAGCCTGACGGTTGGAGTTGTGTGCGAGAGTGGGGAGGGGCGTGGGCAGGTAGAAAAAATGATCGAAGGCTAGGAACGCGCTTTTTCGAACCGGGGGGTTATAAGATAGAACCCCTTCTAACAAATCGGTAAACCATGATATCTGAAGGCCGTTGGAAGCAAAGAAACAAATGAAATGATAGGAAAAGAGGGCAAAATGTAGCAGAAGCAAATAAACTAGAACTGGCACTCCATTTCCCTGGCTTCTGAGCAATAAATACAGGCATATATGGGTTAAAGGTAGAAATTCCCATCAGAGTCCCTGCTATTTTTGCTTACTAAGACATTAAAGAACCCCCCCCTTTATTCCCCATTTTCAGAAGCCCCGATTCAAATCCTCCCTCTTCTAACCCCCCGGGTTCGATCATCAAAGGCCTTCTTTGCAACACTGGGTAGATGGCATTCACCTAAAGTATTTTGTCATCTATAGGAGAGTCTGGTGGGATTGGCAAACACATCTCCGAGGCTACCTCACCTTTTGACCGTCTAGCTATGATACAAGAATTTAGGACGGTATTGTAGAAATTCGCTAAATTAAACACTTTCGCACCGTCAATCGGGTAATGATCCCGGTTGAGACGCAGCAGCCTAGCCTTATCACCCAAGTTTTTTGGCCCAGCCACGCTCCCCGCAAAATTCAACACCCATGATAACCAAAATAGTGATTACAATTACAACCACAACTATAATGACTATTAATACTAAAGCCTGTATATTTATGTCCCTCCTTCTCTCCACAAGTATGGGGTTTGGTAATGACCTTTTATTTTGACTGACTTGAGTTGTTGTGATAAAGTGATTACTAAGTCTCAGGACTTATTCTCGCCGCAGGTACATTGTATTAGGTAACTGAAGCCACTGGCTCTCCTAGCCCTAGAGTAACATGCATCAAGATGGAAAGATTGAAGCTGAGGAAAGTGGCCATCACCAATCAATTACCCGCTGGAATAGCTCTTTTGGGTTGCGTAGCTATACAACAAGCACGAAATAATGGGCCACAGGCTTCGCACAGGTGAAATGTTGGTACCTGTGTGTGCGCACTTGGCATGATCGCTCCCGGAGAATTTAGAATTCAAAAATAAGGGGAGGATACCAGCCCTGAGGTAACGACACCTTTCCGCCTCAGAGTCGAGGCGGAAAAGGAAGCCTTGTGTTGCCAGCCTACCCCCACTTGCTAGGGCAGACCTCAACTTAACTTTGTATAATACTAGGACCTATACCAAAAATGATATGATACCATACTTTGCGTTGCTATTTGAGATCGACATATCCCAACAACTCCTTTCGTGGCTGTATTGACATAGGTGCGTTAGGTCCGCGAGAAGGTCCCAGGGCTCCAACACAGGAGAAAGTAGAGCTCGAATCAGCTCGTCGACGAACCCAAGAACTCACGTTTAAGCATACAGTAACGGGCTACCCGGCAAGGCGAAGCAGTTGCAACCGTACTCGAGTTGGGGAAGTAATCCGTTATCATGCCGCCTTTGGTGCCCCCCCTCCGTGCGCCAACTAATCGCACTTTAAGTCAAATTTTCCAGCGAGGCATTATAGCTGCCGCAATACCGCACATGTTTTCTGCAGAAAGAACCAGTGCTGAGATCATGAAGTTGGATACCCCACAAATTTTATCGTTGTAGAGATTACCTAGACAGCATACGATACGAGCAGAAACTGGATCAAGTGCTATTTGGACGGAATTTCCCCCAGTAGAAATATTTTTAATCCTTTCCTACTTTGAATATTTTCCTCCCTTCCGCCTCTCGAAGGGATTAAAAATCTCTTTCCTTTACTCTTCCGTTTTAAACGGATTAACGGCGACAGCCAAACACCAATAGTTCATGCAACAGAAATACGATTGCTAGCGCACGACTTTATAATGGGTGGTTCAATAATTCTTTTAAACTATAAAGTCAGGGAGCGACTGCCCATGGAGTGAGTGGGGAAGTTCACTCATTCTCTTTCATTTCGCTATCTCCCGCGCTCAGCTAACCGATTGTAAAGACAGGAGTATATATAAATCACGGCGATGTCGTCCTCCTATGTTTCCCTAGATCGCGACACATATCCATTCTCTTCCGAGTATGACTCCCTTTCCCCTTTTGTGTGCCCCCTTACCTATCGAAGGGAGACAAAGACTCCCACCGTTCGTAGCCTCCGGGCATCCCATTCTCCCTTCCGGCTCTTCCGCTTCCCTTTCCCCTGCGGATCTATTAATCTAATCCCAAGCACATTCCCGAAAACTATCCGAACAACGAAACAATAGCGTAAGCATGCCACACGACTTCCAAAATTTCGAGCCTCTTATAAAGGAGGGAGTTCACGACTGCATAACACTTGGTTGAGCCATTCTGGCTTCCGCAGTATCTTAAACCACGAGAACCAATTGCTCTTCAACTATACTTAAAGGTGCCCCCATTACAGAATCCCCTTATCAACAGTTTAGGTGACACTCACCGCTAGTACGAAACCCAATCCCCGTGTATGCTGGAAATTTTACCAAGGTCCATTGCTTGAACGCCGACACTATAATCAATTGGTTCTCATACGTTGAACCCACCTCTTCGCCCTGGCCAGTTCAGGACCTTTAGCTTTGAGATCAGGCATGATACACCTCCCTTAAAACCACCCATTATGGATGCAGTACCCTGAAAACTTCTTAACCAATCGTACAGTACACCGACAAGCCTATTTCTTATGAATTTGATCACAGAATGTCACTCGGTAGACTGGGGATCGGACATGTTGTAAATAGCGCAATAGTCAAGCTCTATACCGAAGGCTTAGGAAACGAAAAAACCATGGAGAGTTACATTCTATCTAAGGGACCGGAGTGCCGGCTATTTATGCTGCGCAACAGGAATACATGTCCACAGTAGAAAAGAAATCCAAGGTAACAAAAAGAAGATGAATGCAATATGATGCGCATAGAATTGCATCTATGATTAACCGATTGAGTAGTGAATGGAATGAAAGATCCAAAGCGAATGAGTTGAGCGTATACTCTGACGGCATTGAAGTGAGACTAGTATGAAGTAGGAAGTGTTGTCGTATGATACTCAAGAACGTAGAGAGTGCATATCCGAAAGTATAATTTCAACAGGACAGGGCAAAAAAACTCACCTCCGGGAGGGAAGCAAATAAAGGTCTTCCCAAAGGCCCACGAATAGGGCTCGTCACTTATTATATTATGAGAGATATTAGACCAATAAGAGCCACTTTGCCGTACCCCTATATATTCGATTTAGTCCGGCCATATCATAAAACGACCACCTGAGGTTCTCCCCCAATATGATCGATCACCCACAGCAGCCAGCATCACTGGCTTTTCTGAGACAATCTACTCCTCATCACCGATATCACTCACTCTAAGTCTGACTGCGAGGCGGAATCGAGGTTCCCCTCAGATAATCGGGAAAAGAACAAAGCCCCTTAGGGCAGAACCTAGACCAGCGGGCTGTTGCCCGCGTTCGGGAAAAGAGCTAAGATCGGTCCTTAGTGTGATTCCACTAACTAAATTTTATTCAGTATAATAAGAATTGAGATCGCCTCACTTGAACTTGGACCTCAGCAGGGTTAACTTAGTGGACAAGATCTGGTGGCACAGATGCAGGGAGTATGATACTTGTACTATGGTGCCGGCACTGGGATATCTGCAATAACACCATATTAGTCAAGAAATAACGTTCCATGTGTTTTTTTTGGCGTGAACCTGAGCAATGGCAGCAGGAGGTAATGTTAAATTTAACGATAAATAAACACAGTAGCCCAAAAATATGTTACAAAAATTCATATCTCACAAATTGGTCCATCCACTTGCCCAAGAAACTATCACACAAAACTACTGCCCCAAAGCCCCCAACTTCATCAGTAGTGGTGCCAGAAACAATCTCCCATTCCCCGCCTCACCAGCACTCTCCTTCCGGCTCCCCCCGTCACCTATGTATTCCGAATTGGCAATACCACACTCCCTAGTAATCCTCTTCTCATGCTCCATTAACTCTCCAAATATCCGCGTCTTCTCCGCCTCACTCCTCTCGAATATCTTCAGCCCCTTGCCCGAGCAGAGGTATATAATTAGTAACATTAGTCCTTGCGCCGACAATCCCACAATAGCAATCACTGGCCACTTTATCCGCACCATATCCCCCAGCGCTTTAGGTTGGACCATTTCAACGAAGGCTGGCCCTCGACGGTTCAATACGAAGTAGTCCGACCAGCATAAGCAGCTATTGTAGTACCCTACGAAAACGGCTAGCATGAAGCCGACTTGCATTACGGCAAGGATTAGATCCTTCATGATAACCAGGCGGAAGTAGTATTTCCCGGAGAATAATTTCCCTGTGAGTTTTGTGAAGAGTGCGCTTAGAAACCAGGTTATGCAGAAGACGATTTGGGTCAGTGAACGGCAGCCTAGGCCGTTAGGAGGGTAAATCCAGAACAGCATAACGGCGGTGAAGGTTGCGATGATTACGGGGACGCAAGATAAGAGTAGGAGGAGCCAATTTGGTCGGTTCCAGGAGTGCGCTCCCCTGGATTCTAGTGCGCTTGGCCTGGGGAATTTCAGACTCGTGTTATGACGGAAACTGTAGCTTCCAAAGGAGCTGAATGACTCTTCCAAACTTGTAAAGTCCTTGAGTAGGGGGCCATCTGAGAGCGGAAGCCTAACGATTGAGAGGTAGGTAACATCAGCCGGGTCTGCGATCGTCCAGTCATCTCTTAGTTCGTCTTTGATTTCCCTTATCACCCGCCTTCCGGATCGTGTGCTGGCGAATCCACCAACAGTCGCACTCAGCACCACTGCTGGAATAAGCCATGAGTAAAGGATAGCAAATGCCAAAGCATGGTTCATGCGATTGGATGCCCCGGATTCAAGTGTTTTCATAAATGCGCCGACGACACTGACAATATATCCCACTACCCCTAGCCAAGTTCGAAGAGAATCGTTCACCCGGGAATCGGAGAGTCTATGGGCAGCCTCCCTGCAAGCGGCGATAAAATTTGTCCTCTTCTTGCCCTCCAATCGATCGAATAACCTTCTCATTTGAGGATACACGCCAATAGCGTTATAGTTCCATTCGTCGAAGAGCACATTGACAGTAGCAATATCTCGGAGCGCTCTCCTCCGCCCCTTCTCGTCCTTGTAGTGTTCTCCTTCCCTAATCGGCGGCGGAGAATTGACCCAGTGCGCGAGTATCCTTCGTGAAACCTCAAGTTTGACTAGCAGACTATACACTGTGTGTATGGGGTCTCCCAACAGGTGGATTGCGATGTAGAAGCTATTAAGGGGTCCTAAAGGTGGAAATTGGAAATTCCCGACCAACATGAAGACGGGAATAAGCCATAATGCTATCCTCTTTAAAATGTCTGTGAGAGGAAATGGAGAATACCCAAGGCCGCACATTGCATAGCATTCACTAAGAGGCATACGAGTGCGATTGCCGGAAGTTATATTCACGAAAGAGGCCTTCCCGAAATAGCGCCAGGGATCGAGTGGGCCAGTCTCCACTATTGTCAGATTGCAGGCATCATTGCCGAAGAGGTGGGGAGTCTCGCGGGGTAAGAGCTCGAGGAGGCCTTGACTCGGAATTGTCCGATTACCGGCAGTATCCTTGTCAGAGCGGACGGAGGTCAGACAACACAAGAGGATGATGGATATATCCAGGAAGAGATGGCACCTCGAGGGCATTCTGAAATAGGACCGAATTATAGTTATTCGGAAACCAATTCGCACTATTGTTTGTTAGTGAAACTCGGTTTCGGCCTAATATGCTAGGAGATACTAACAAGCAGTGATGCGTGGAGTAAGCCCTGTGTTTGGATTGTGTTGGATACGATCAGCGGGCACTTATATTTTTATAATACCGCACAATCTACAATATGCAGGGTGGTTGGAGTTCCCTCCTCAGGTGGGGTCTAGTATTCTTTTGTTTTCTGATCTCTCTTTGTGGGGCTGAGCAGCTCTTTTTTCGCCGCAATCCCCCCCTTTTCCGAGGTAGGGAATTCCTGAGTATATAGTATATACTGATAGTCTAATTATTCGAGATTCTCCGGTAATTTCTACTCAAGACTCGAGGATATGATTTTTGTGTTACAAATACGAGGTGCTACTTGTATCATCGGAGTAGCAGAAGCAGTAGAACATTATCGCGTAGCCCAATGCTCGAAATCTCATAGGCAACATAATCTTGGTGTAGGGAGAGGACTGCTACCGCTGTTTCCAGCTATCCAGTACGCAGGATGGCCGGCCACCAGTGAACCAAACCACCGCCCCCCGAGACATCGAAAGAAGGCATCGTCCCACCATTAATGATTGAATGTATTCATGTTACGCGAGTACTCCTCAAGCTCAAGCATGGTCTAACTTAAGCGATAAGTTAAGCTCATGTGCTTGTCACACAAGCCCCGCTGTTCCCCAGCCTTAAACCTGGAAATTACTCGGGACGAGAATAAAGACCCGTTCACTCGTAATTCTCCTAACACAACTGCTACTACATATGAGCAAAAGGTCGGCCGGAGCCGCAAAATTTTGGTGTATGCAATATTCTACTCGTAGCAGTCGTGTTCACAAACTTCAGAGAATTACGAGTACCGATAGACGGCCGTCTGGCAGCTCGAGACGGTGCAGACCGTTAAGGAGAACTTGAGTTGTGTGGGGGGGGGGGGGTTGTGGAGGGGTGTGGGCAAGTACCGTATTATATCGAGTTAGGCAGTATCCCGCCAAGGCCAGGCGTTGCTTAGTGTGGGTGGTGCCCAGTCTAAAATGGCCCCTCAATGCACTCAGCCAACATAGTGACCAAGTGGTGGATTTTAGGTGTCTACAAATGCGGCTGAATACGAGTGCAGCCGATAGATATATCCGTCACGTGCTTTTATCAGGGCACACTGCGACGGGAAAGTTCACCAAAGTTTGACCCACGTGACGGATATATCTATCGGCCGCGCTCGTATTCTAGCCCCTGAACTTCAAGGTTTGGGATGGTGATTAAAGAAGCGCCACGCACTTGGGGGCGAAGGGTCGGACACCGAAGATCCACCCCTTTGTTACTATGTGATCTGAGGGCATTGAGGGGTCATTTTAGATTCTGGGCACTCTACTTTAGGGCCTAGTACGGTAGATGTACAAGTGCCATGGGGGATACAAGTATTTTCGTACAAGACAGGGATCGTTTTGGTGGTCCCCTGCGTTGTATCGTACGAAAAAATCCCCCATGGCACTTGTACTGGTAGATGGAGTTTACTAGGTCCTAAAGTACTAGTAGAGTGCCATATAGTCCGGTGGGATTTGCAAACACCCGAGCCAACGTCACGTTTTGACCGTCTAGCTACCAGAATTTAAGACGGTATTGTTACGGTTGAAATTTGGCTTTCCTAACTTGCAGTTCTCTTGCTTATCTGCGAGTGGCTTGGGCTAGATACCGGTATAGCCAGTCGTGATCTTGGCTTGGAGAGATGTCGCCTTTCTGCAGGGGTGGCTGTTGCCTCGGCTAGGCAGGCAGGGGGCTCTATGTAAGTTAGGTTCTTTGACTTCTCTCACGCTTTCCCCCCCGACTACGACGACAACGAGGATCGTGAGGAAGGAACACAGCACAACGGAGGAACCGTTTTGACTGTGGGTTGAGGAAGGAAAATTGGGCCTGTACCTAGTTAGTCGGACAACCTGTAAGGTAGGGCTTTCTTGCGACGGGATTTTTCAGTCTTTTGTGCGGTTCTCTGGATTGGTTTTGTGAAGTAGTTTAGTGAGCTTGAATTGATCGTGACCAGTGTGGTTTTCTTTTCTACTTGAGATTTCTAGAAAGTGACAGCAGTTTTCCCGTACTTCTTCCTTTCCGCAGAGTAGATACTGCTGCCCGGATTTTCTTGTTTTCAGTATCGTAGGAAATTAGGTAAGTTAAACACTTTTGCACCGCCCACCAGGTAATGGCGCCCGCCGGCTAAGACACCGTAGTCTACGAGAGTGGCTGAGAGATCCAAGAGTCACGTGGATCTAATAAGAAAAATTTAGTGAACCTCTGGGTTGCGGCGCTGGATAAGGCACGTGACTGTTATCGTCGGCCGCACTAGTAGTTTTAACCTATCACCCAAATTCAGGAAACAGGCCCCGAGCCCTGAGACAACGGGCGGAGCCACGATCCCCGCAAAATCACAACCTCAACCATAATGACTATTAATACTAAGGCCTGTATATTTATGTCCCTTCTTCTCTCTACAAGTATGGGATTTGGTACCGACCTTTTTAGCTCGACTGACTTGAGTTGTTGTGATAAAGTGACGGTTGAGTCTAAGGACTTATTCTCGCTACGAGTACTTGAGCACAGTATTAGGTAATTGAAGCCACTGGCTTTCCTAGCCCTGTGTGCACGCAATTAGTATGACAGATCGCTCCCGGAGAATTTAGAATTCAAAAATGAGGGGAGGCTGGTGGCCATGAGGTAGCGGCACCGGTGGTTCACAAGTGTATCCCGCCGCCTCAGAGTCGAGGCGGAAAAGGAACCGTTGTGTTGCCAGCTTACCCCCACTTGCTAAGGTAGACCTCAACTTGACTTTGTAGAATACCTGAGCCAAAACGACATGATACCATACTTTGCGTTGCTATTTTAGATCGGTGTATCCCAACAACCCTTTTGGAAGCTGTATTGTTATAGATCCACTAAGTCCGTGAGAAGGCCCCGGGGCGGCACAATAGACTCAAATAGAACCCGAATCAGCTCGCCGACGAACCCAAGAGCTCAAGTTTAGCATTCATACAGTGACGGGCTCCCTAACAAGGCGAACCAATTGGAACGGTCTCGAGCAGGCGGAGTAATCCATTATCATGCCACCTTTGGTGCACCCCCACAGCGTGCCAGCTAATTGGCACTTCAGGTCAAAGTTTCCAGCGAGGTATTGTAACTGCCGCTGCATCGCATATGTTTTCTGCAGAAGGGCCTTAAAATCCTTGTAGAAGCACTCTCGAACAAGCCTAAGACACCCTGAACAGATTGTGGGCAATGTTGCTTCTGTGAGACCCAGTATCTCTTTCAACTTTACCCAAATTACTACCATTCACCATTCCCTTATGATCCAATAGGCCATCCCTTCCAGCCAAACCCTACCTAAGAGACAGTACCCGTGCGATGTTACTTTTAAGGCTTACCAGTAGTAGATAAGAAATACATAAAAACGGGGGTCGTGGATTTGGATGGGAGGTCAGATATCTTACCCCTGGATTTTTTAGTACATCTCCGCCAGCCCCTACCCTCAGGAATCTATTTCCCGCTACAGGGGTCATAGAGCTACTCGAATACTAGTACAGTAAGGTATCGGGATGGTGCAGCAACGCTTACCAAGCCCGAGGACCCACCATCCCGCTCCAGTTCTTGGTGCATCAATTATCTTGGGGCAGAATGATATCACAAGAATCCGTCCGGGGATCATGGATGAACACCCCACAAAATTTATCGTTGTAGAGACCACCTAGACAGCAGAATACGGTACTTGTAGAAATTTAATCAAATTTAATGCTATTTGGACGGAGTTGCTTCCGCTTGCAAGATTTTCAACCTTCTCTTGTTTCTATCTCTCGAAGGGATCGAAAAGTTCTTTCATTTACCCTTTTTCGTTAGACAAATCAACGGTGACAATCAATAGTACAAGCAAAATAATAATACGATGGCCGGCGCAGTACTTTAGAGTGAGTAGGGAAGCTCGCTTGTTCTCTTTCACTTCGCTATCTCTCACTTCCGCACTCGAACTAACGGTAAAGACAGGAGTACATATAAATCACAACCAAGTGGTCCTCCTAGTCTTCCTGTAACACAATCTGCCCATTGTTCTCACTACTCTACTCACATGATGTTGGATAACGTATTATACCTAGTTATGGGTCACCCCCTAGTAATGGGTCACTATTTTCACTTCGTCAAAAGCAACAAAACTTACAACAACCCACTCACTATACATCTGAAGAAGCTGATATTTGAATAGTTCAATGTCTTGCACCTGGTAATAATCAGCATAAAAGCATATTAGCAAAATTAAATAAACTGCACTCTTGAAACACACAAGTGATAATTGATGATTGAATTACTATTTGTTCAATAATCAGTACTTAGAATAGATTTCTAGTTAATCTTTTCATATAGCAAGTATTAGGAATAGGTTGTTAATAAACTATAGGTATTAGAAATGGAAACTTCCATCTACAAAATGTGAGCTATAAGTTTGAAAACAGGGTAAATTAAGATATTTGATATTTAAGAGAGTATTAAACTTAATAAGGTTTATCTTATTCTCATGTTTCTTTTAAGACACCAAACTTTGTATACTACTACCTTAACATACTCACTTTAAAATATATTAATTGAAAGATCATTGGACTCTTCCTGCTCTCTTAGTTACCATTTCTTTAGTATTGATCTTTTCTGTAGTTTGAACTTTATTTATGCTATTTTCCATACTTTCCAAAACCTAATCTATTGAATTCTATCTTTCCTTCAAGTGCGTAGCATGTTAAGACACTATTTGAAGTACGAGAAAGCTACTACCGCTTCTAAATTTTAAAAATTCACTTTGTACTTTATACTCTTAAGAATATCTTGTTCCATATCTAGTTTTGATTGATTTTACATGAATTTTCCATTCAGATGTATTTGAGATGAGTATACCTACTATATAAAGTGAGTTTGAGCTAGAGGAAGTAGTTGTAGTGAATGAAAACCAGTATCGGTTGCATATTTGTACAAAGTTCGTACACATTAAATATAGTTATTGTATAGGAAATATAAACAAATAGAGGCTTTAAAGATGAAGGGAATGATTAAGACAAATATAGAGAACTGGGAAGTAGTGAGATTTGAGTATGGAGACTAGATATTTGATTGTTCATGAA
>Ga0307509_10004366_pt1 | contig 20481 bp, 21 predicted proteins | sample 10_EM_MG_FD_202245 | JGI IMG/M metagenome (GOLD analysis project Ga0307509, IMG submission 202245) | Populus trichocarpa ectomycorrhiza microbial communities from riparian zone in the Pacific Northwest, United States - 10_EM | ecosystem: Host-associated > Plants > Roots > Unclassified | place... | reverse complement strand
GATAGACCTCACGTACTCATTCCCTAATATACTGGTAAATATTTTCAATGAATGGGGACAAGTGGTGTACGAGATATAGGGGGTGCACGGTTACTCTTCGCGCACGGTTTCTGCGTGATCGATAGTATAAGTTAGATCCCTGAGAAACCGAACCTCGGACCTCGCCGATACGCGGAAACGTGCCGGCGGGCCGCCCGTCGCAACGGCCAAATCTACCACCACTCCCGTGGGGAATGTTGGGAGAATACAGAAGCGACAACATTGGATTGAGATAAGGCAGTTTATACGAATATATTCACGGCTTCCATAACCCCCGCTTCGTCAGTGACTGCCTTCGATCCGTGGGGAACCAAATGCTGTGCGTCGTAAAAGGTGAGGTGGTCAATCAAGGATGTTCGAATTGTAAATAGAGGCGATGTGGGCGATGTGGTTACGATACATAAACGAGATGGGGGGACACGTTGCAACGCGATGTCGGAGGGCCACGAACGCGACCAGAAAAATAGGAAGGTAAGAAAGCATCTTTTTTTGGCCATCACATCAGTCTGAGCCGAGAACACAACGAACCGCGCAACGCATACCATCATGTGGTGACCCACCGGGATCACCTGAAGCACCTCTGGGGGAATGTGTGCTGTACGCTGCTGTACGCCGGCTAACGGATTCGTTACTGGGCCACGTGGTAATGTCGGAGCGGATGGGCCGGCGACGAGATGCCTACATTGTACACTCACTTTCACTTGATGACCGACCTGGAATCTAGGGTTACACACAGGCTCCAGCTTTACCAAAACTTGAGGGTGTAACTTCCCATCGGAGGCTTGGGTCACCGGTGGACTGTATCCAGGCAATGGATCGCCTCGCTGGGATGTTCCTTGTCCCCTCGTACACTCCGTAGCATTGGCTGGTTCTCAGGTGAACCCCATCAAGCCGTTTTGAAACAGCCGATGCTGGGCAAGTCCCAAAGAAGCACATGTTCTTTAGAGAAGGATGGTGAAAAGATCTTCGGGCACTATCAGGCTACGAATCCGGGGATGCCGAGTTCGATATTGGTGGGGAGTGACATACAACGATCGCGAACCAGGGACGACAAAAGCTATTCCCTCGCTGATCAAACGGACATTCACTATGGCAAACGGGGAATACATGCTCCTACGTCAACTGTGTCTCGATGGTATCGACACCGTGGGGTCCGAATTAGCCACGCTCTTCGTCGCGCCCCCCCGTCACCCTCACCTCTGGGGGGAAGAGCCCCCCGACTAGGTTTCGCTATCATCACCGCGCCAAGGACGCCACCTTTCGTAAGAGGATCATCCGGAGACCCTTCGGTGCCCTTCGCGAACAGCTTTGAAAGCAACTGGCTCACCTTCGACAGCTCGTCCTGGGTGGATCCCGGCCGTCCCTCAAGCGATCCCAGCCGCCCCTCAACTGACCCCAGCCGTACCCCAACAGATCCTAGTCGTCCGACTCAGCCGACCCTAGTTGTCCCTTAACTGATCCAAGCTGCCCCTCAACCGATCCAAGCTGTCCCTCAACGGTCTCCAACCTCTCTTCCATACGAGGAGGAGGTTAAAATGGTGGTAGGTCAAGGACGAACCTCATTCCATAAGGGAGACCTTGCTACTCCTCTGGTTGGAACCTAGCAAGGCATCTTTCAGCCTGGTGTATCCTTCGCAAAGTCCGTCTCGATCGCGCTGCTAACCCATGCGTACGACGGACATAATTTACACTGCTGCAGTTGTGGAACGGTTTGTGAAGAAAAAACGGGTCCGTTTCAAGAAAAAAAAAAGAAGGGGGTGGGAAGTGAATGGACATAGCGAGGCAGCGGCCTGGACTTTCGAATACAAGACGATGATGTACTAAGAGAAGGAGGTACGGCCAACGTTTCTGGGGGACAACTATTATGGATCCCGCGTGGAACGCAGCGAGCACAAAGCAAGGAGAAAGTAATTGAAACAGAAAAAAACAAATTCGATAAGCAAAACGCTAAACGTCCGTTTGGTCACAGAAGTGACCTGCGCGCCGCCGTTCATGCCATACCAGCCTCGAGGCCCTAGGGGATGCTCACGCACTTGTTATCGTCCTGGTGCCTCTTCAAAGCTTCGGCTCGTGAGAACTGCTTCCTGCATCTCTCGCACTTGTGTGCCGGCCGATCCTCCGAGTGCGTCTCGTAATGGCGGTTACGATCGTGCAGGCGGGAAAACGTAGTGCCGCATCTATCGCACTGGTAACGAATGGGTGGAGGGGACGTCGTCTGGACTGCTGTCCTCAGAGTGGTCATAAACGGCGATGGGTTCGGGTTCTGGAAAATTCCCGGCGCGACGAGCGGGGGCATGGAGATGTAGTGAAGTTGATTAGGCTGATGGTTGTAATCCTGCCAACTTTGTTGCTGATGCACCATGATGGGCTGGGGGCGCGGCGGTTCTAGGTAGCCGTGTAGCCGAGGATAGGTGTAATGGGGGATCGGGCCACGGCCTTGAGGGTTCGTAGGGACCCACACTTAACGGACACAGATGCGTCAGCGATACGAAGCGAGGTAGATCGCGGTGGGCGGGCTCACCTTGCGGGTCCTGGTGAAGACTGGGCACGTCATGCGAGGACTGGTACTGGGGGCTGTTCTGAGAGGGCGGCTGGTGCTGGGAGTTCTGCCAGGGGATGGCCGGGCGAAGCGGTGGAGGCAACAATGGTAAGGAGATTTTTTCTTCATTCTGTGGGGGGTATTCCTGGCGCGAGAGAGGCCGGGGCTCTGGTGGTGGTATCCTATTCGTTGCCTCGTGTTCAGTTTCGCCGTGAATAGGTGAAGGGGGTGGGATGATGCCGGGTGGGTTATTGAATACTGTCTTCGCAGCGCAGACGTGATCCCCGAGCTCATGGATAGGGACCGGCTCGCTGCACTCTGAGCATTTGACGGTGGGAAGGAGCTGGGACACCCTCCCCCCTGCGGGGTTGGGCGGAGTCTGGCGCCCGATCGTTGCCACTGACAAGAGCGTGAGCCACCGGTGACCCAGCGACGATAACAACATACCTCCGCTCCCATCTACTGTGATGGGTGGCTGGTTCCCAAATAACTGGGCAGACGCGTTTATGCTACCTCCATGCTGCGTAGAAGGTTGAACAGCTGACATCTCCCGTAATTACGCGCCTTACCTCACGAAATAGTGCGATGTCTTGATGGTGGATGAGTACAGACTCGGCTTCAGAGTTCTAATATGGGAGAGTTAGGGGTGCCTTGACGTTGTTGGTGTTCTCATCGCCAACTTGCCCGGAAAATGTAATCAGCAACTTCATCGAAGTCATCCCTCTCATCCTGCGGAGGGGGTATCATAACGGGTAAGACCGGGCGGAAACGGCAATGAACGTACGGGAATAATGTTGTGGATAACAGCGTCAGCTTCGGATTCGACGCTTGTAGCTGAACCGCTGTCGTCCCCGCCATCGCCAAACGGACTTGATGTGGTGTCTGAGCCTGAGCCTGAGTCGGAATGCGCCTCGAGCGGTGACCCTTCACCCGAGTTGGGGCTCCCTGGATCAAGATTGTGCGGGCCCGCAGCTGCTTTTATGACCCTGGGGATCCCCAGCCTCTTCCGTATAGTATAGTATCGGACAAAAACACATTTATTACACTCATCCGAATCACTTTCCACGGGACTCGTGTCGAAGGGAGGGTGATGCGGTTGGGGGCCACAATTCGTATGAACGACTCCTGGCGCGCGCCGTGTCCCCCACGGGGGGGCAACCCCAGGGACTGAAATCGTGAACGCGGCTGTCAGGTCGTCGTCGTCGTCGTCTTTCGAATAAGTCACCGTTGCGAAATCCCTGGTCATGTCCATGCCGGTGACAAGCACTGGCTTAATGTCACTAGGGTGTCCACACTCACGGGCGAACGCTACCCAAGAGTCGTAATGCTCTTTCGTATATTCCTCAAGGTCCCCTCGAGTTGAATGTCATCCCTATAAATCGGATGCTTAGTCAGAAGGGCAGCACCTCGGTCCCCTGTGAATTGGAACGAGATGCTGGAATAGGGTTCCAACATGCTAAAGCACGCGTCTGAGGTTCTGAAGGGAACGGATGCGACGGAGTGAGCGTACGGATATATCGATGCACCGGGGCGGTCTCGAGTTTCTCGGACAGTTTTTGTGGAAAGAAAGCCAGGTGGCCGAGGTTCGATGGTGAAAGTTTGCCCAACGTCTAACTGCTTGAAAGTGCGAGGGATATCGACGCCCAACTCTTTCCCTTCTGCCGAGGAACCAGCAGCAAACAACAAATGGAAACAGCCCCTTCGAACATAGCCCACGTCTCCCAGCTGGATACGTTTGAAGTATGGGAGTGGGGCAGGGTTCCTAGAGATCGCATGTGTTCAGGGATGCGCAATGGAAGACTGGACAACAAACCATAAGGCGTCCCCATCGCGGAGCCGAGACATTTCCCTAAGGCAGGTCGGGCCCAATTCTGGATTAAACTGATACTAGAGCTCACTTGTTGTATATCTCCCAGCGTGATCGGTTGGGGGGCATGGTTGGCGGTAAGTGGGGAGGACGGAACGTCGTGGATGGTGCAAGAGGTGGCGACCGCTGGGCCCCAACAGACAACTAGCTTGGCTCTAGACTGTGTTGCAGCACAGGTCTTGACAGCGCGCGTGTTGCCGTACTAAACTTCAGGTAGTGGTACCACGCAGTTTGGTGTTTTGAATATCTATCCCGTCTAATCCGCTGCCTGTGGATCATTTTCGCCATGACCATCCACCGTCCGTATTTTGACAGGGACAAACAAGGGTAAACAATGCCACGGGAAGTCGCGTCTTGAAGCTTGAAGGTCGACATGAAGGGTCCAGAGATGTACGACTTCTTGTCGACCCTGGTCGAGTTCGTTTTCCCCCGCCTGCGCGAGTCCAACGGTGTCCAATTACCCGGCTCTTCCTCGAATACGCAGACCCCTGCCGGGATGAGTGGAGTCGTCAGCTTCGGACTTCCGCCGGAAGCCCTGCAGATCGAAGTTAACCTCGATTCGTACCCGAAGAGTTATGGAATGCACATACCACTGTGGAAGAGGAATAGGTAAAAGAGTTGGGTTTTTTTGGTAAAGGTGGTATTTCTTTGGAGTTATTGGATAAAAGTTAACCAGCTCAATATACGTCTACCCCCTATACCTGTACGAAAATTGGTTGAGTAATTGGGGTCTGGATGAATTTACCCAACAGTTGGGTAAGTAGTTGCAACTCTTAGGAAACAAAACTTTCCAAAAACCCCCGGATACTTTACCAATTTTACCCGCACAGTGTACACTAACGCGGAGGGTCAGGGGGCACAACACAGGGCTAGGGCTTTGCTGAGTGTTTTTGGGGTACCGTTCATTCGGAAGGAATTCTCAGTGTGTCCCCGTCATATCTCGCCCCTTGACTTGTCCAACCGACTAACACACGTTCTTAGCCCAAGATATTCTCCCTCCGATTAATATAATTAGAAGTACCTCAGAACCCCCTTTGTATTGATCCAGGGAACCATCGCTGTTGACGTACACAGCGGGCCCACCACCCATATTAATCAACCCTGGGGATATATACCACCTAGCAACGAAGAGAGGACGAAAATAACACACAAATGTGAACGAAAACACTCTGAAAACGATGCCAACAACGAAATCACGACCTCTCGACCTGCTGTTATTGAACGTCATTCCTCTCCACCCCTCGTCAGCCAGGTGAGCCTCCCACTGGTGGCACCAGTTCCTGAGGGCACTGGGCTGGTCTTTGCTGGTTTCTGTGGGAGAGGTCGGACCGCATGCTGAGCCAACAGGACATTTTCTGACGCAGTCCTCCTCGCTTTCTTCTGATACCTGGGGGTTCCGACTCCGTCGATTATCCCTTCTCGCAAAGACGCGGAGCCTCCCAAACCCACAGAGATGCTGGGTTTTAGGGCCGGAGCGAGGGTGGGCATGATCTCTCTGGCCAACTCCCTCACTGGCACAGCTTCGTCTTCCTTGCTGAGCTTGACGACTATTTCGTAGATCCCGTGTTTCTCGACCAGGATCACGCGGTTGGGATGGACGTCACAGACAGTGTTGATGATCCGCAAGAGATTGAGTCGAACGAGTGCCTTGCTATGTCCAAGCCGGTCAACAACACGTCTGAAAAACTGTGGTTTGGCGATCCCGATGGCCGTGCCGGCAGATAAGCGACAAATCTTCAAGAAGGGGTCCAACAGTCCCTCGAATGAAATTGCCTTGGCGGAGACGAAACATTTGAGCAACGCTTCCAACGTCTCTGGCTTCAAGAGCTGGTCTTCAACTCGAGCGGTTTCGTCTTGCAGCCTGCATGGAGTGAATAAAACCGCACGTCGTTGGATAAAACAGCGAACACCAACCAAGAATGAATTGCTTCCAACGCGCTAACCTGATAGTGAGGATCATCCAAGAGCCTCACATACATCCCTAGCACATCGTACTGCCACAGGAGCCCCCTACAGCTCTTCCCAGCGCTTGCAAGGTCACATAAAATCGGGAGCGCAAACTGCTTGAGAGGGGACTTCGATTCTATGACCCGCTTTAGGCTGGGAATAATGCCGGCCTGCGCGGCTTCCTCCTGCCGGGACTTATTCAACCGGCAGAGGTTATAACATGTTTGGAATATGTGATTAGATACCTCCTGCCAATGGAATAAGTACAATGTTGGAGATCCGGGTTCGGGGAGATGCTTACCGTGTTGTGCGGCCCGGAGCTCTGCTCGTCCAGAAGCCGAATCAGAATTCCCAAAGCATCCGCATTCTGGAGCTTTTCAAGTAGTGTGGGATCCATTGAAAGGTATTTGACAGCTTTCAGCATATTCACAAGGTACTGCGGTTCCAAGAGCTCGCACCCTCGAAGCAAACCTGGAGGAGCGATTATGATGGGACCCAAGCTTTGAACGCAACGGGATGCTTACGCCGTATGATCTTCCTCGTTCCCAAAGCATTCCGAACGTGAATATCCGATTGCGTCACTTTGGAGAACACCAGTACGATTTGAGCGATTTTTTTCTTCACCTGGTCCGCAACTTCACCACGGATCCCCATCACGTTGAGAAGGGCTGATGTCAATGGATCCAGCAACCCCTCTCGGATGAACATCCGACAAAAGTCGTTCCTGGTCGTGGGGCTTTGAAGTTCGAAGACACTACCGATGCCATTTATAGCATTGACGACGAGCTCGGTTTGCTCGGCAGGGTCTTCATCGAGAAGATCGACCAGGACCTTCAACCCTCGGCATCTGAAAGTAGGTTAATCCCAGATAACGAGTCTCAACTGCTGACGCACGAGATGAGCATCTGCAACGTGAGGACAGAGGTATTGCACAGGAGGCGGATGAAATTCGACGCCTCAAGCCGATATTTGGAAGGGTATTTCTTGGAAGCAAAACCTGCCAGTTTTGTCAGTCTGGTGACCCCTACCGCGGTGTGAAGTTGGTTTACCTATCATGACCGGAATACCGCTGAGGAAAAGTTAATAAACAGCCATGGGTGCCAAATTAGTACACACCCGATCAAACAAAAACTTTCAAGGAATCCCGCGTCTTGGGCAACGAGCTAGGTAGGGTGAGGGCACCTCCAAGGCATGGATTCAGGGGGAGGGCGTACTAGGTTTAAAATGTGGAGAATTTTCATGTTCACCTGTCCTGAACAATTGCCTTCCAAAACTTCCAGTATCGCAAACAATCCATGTGAAGAAGCGAGTTGCGACAGCATTTCCGGTGCGTCTGTGAGGATGGTAAGCTAGGTAAATAGTGGCTATAAGTGGGGTTCGCAGGAAAAGAGTGAAACAGGGTGGATACCAGCTGGTCGCAGGCTCCCTGTAGCTGAAAGTCGAGCGCAGCGGGCGTAAGTTCGTCGATCAGTTGGTTGACGGTGTTGCAGAGGCGGGCATGTTTGTCTCTCTGGAGGTTCGCTTCCAAGTCAGCTCCGGCAAATCCCCTGTCGATCTACAGGGGTCTAGTGATCCCAGACGATGGGGAGGGGACGAATCTCCTCACCTCTACAAATGGATCTTCTACATCGGAGTGTTCGTCTCCAAGCTGATGAGATTGCGTCAGCCACAGAAATGGCCCGTGGATTCTAGATTACACCGACCCATGATTTACTCGAAAGTCGCGTTGTGAGCTGGAGCGGTAGTGTCGCTGCCGTCGTGTAAATACATGGGGTATTGACTTACGCCATGGGCACTCACCTGGACCGTTAGGCTTAGCAAAGAACACGTCATCGTAGTCTTCGCCATCGGTTTCTACGTATTTGTTGAACTCCACACTTTTGCTTGAGGCGCGTCTGGCGTCAGATCGGCCATAAGACCCAGCGCTGGAAGATGACCGCGAATGGGAGCGGGCAGACTTGGGTCTGCTGGATGGTCGGATGGTTTGAAGGAATGGATCGAGAGACTGCCGCTTGATGTCGGGTAAAGGTGCTGTCACAGGACCGGGACTAATGTGTGTAATCCCGATGATGTTGGTATCGTCGGGGTGGAAAAGGCCCCTTTGCGAAGGGTTCTTCTTCTACGGCGTGGTAAGTTGTGGATGCGGTAAAGGAAGGGTGAAAAGGTCGCACCCGGAAGTCTACGACTTTTCCAAGCAATTGCTCGTCGTCTTGGTCGATCGCAATATCAGAGCACTCTTCGACGATTGGGCCGGTATCTGTGGGAAGTTTTGTAAGAGGGGTGGTTTTGCCAAAGCCAGGCGGGCCGCGTGAGGGTCGTATTGTCCGCGTATTACCATCAGTCTCCTGTTTTTCTTCCTCCGTCACAGGTTTTTCAAGGGCTGCACGGTGACATCAGTGTGTAAAAAACCTCGAGCCCCACGCGAAGCAACCCCACCTTGTAATTTTGTCAGGGATATACCCTCCTCGAAATCGTCGTCCCAGTTGTCGGTTTGTTCTTCCGGTTGCTGGAGCAAAAATTGGAGTGCTGTTGGTTCACGAATCCGAGTTAATATCAGAGGCTTTGTGTTCGTGTTGGACAGAGTCCGGGCTTTCCGGGCATTGAGCATAGAGACTGTCGGTTGAGAGCTACCGGAGCTAGAAGTTGATAGAACGTTGGTAGACCCCCCTGGGAAGGCCGAAACGGTGGGGGAATGTGGAGAGGGAGAGTGTGACCCTGGGCGACTCCGTGCAGGGTGTTTTGAGGGCCGTGAAGGAGCTAGAACAGAATTACGAACGTCCCTTGGGAATAGAAAAGCACGTACACCTCAACGCTTCGTTCCACTCTTGGACTTTTAGCACCGCATCGTCGAAGTTGTAGGTGATTTCTCGCTCCCGCTGGGTGGCGATCTTCTACAACAAAGCTGAGGTTTAACCTTCTCCCGGGAGTTTAGGATTTGACCTTACGGGGTCAGGAGTGATCTTCTCCGTTTCGATCGGGGGTGGGCTCTTCATCAGCGCCTTCTAATTGGGTGACTCAGAATAAGTAAATTCATCCCCGCAGCAATGATCGACGCACTCGCTCGCGTGCCTGGTCCTTTTCGGTCTCCGCTGGACCCGCGGGTTTCGTGGTGGTATGACGCCCCATCTGGGTAAGAACACTCGACTTTGTGGACGCGAGAGATCCTGACCCGCTACCGCTAGACCTCTCGAACGAACGATCTTCGTCCCCTCCCCCGCCACCCTCCTCGTCACTCGTCAAGGACAGATTCGACGTTCCCTGAGTCACGTCATCAACTGGGGACTTGTTGTCAATCCTCACCTTCTGCTTTCGCTCCTGTACCAGCTTCGCGAGCGTCCCCGCGCCCCGTTGACTACCAACTCCAGCTCTCGAATCGTCCGTTTTCCTATGGACCCGACAAACCAAGTTTGGACAATTGAGATCGTCAGGTCGGATTTTCCGGCCGCTGAACCGGGTAATTGCAGCAGTAAGGTGAGCCTCCGTGTCGAAGCTCACGGACGCGCAATTCGATCGGGCGATGAGGGGGATGTACGAAACGTCGGTATTCTGTTCCGTTGCTCCCTCTGGAGGGTCTGGAGGTTTCCCGAAGAACTCCCGGAGGTCATCGATGGTGATACCCGAAGGTACATTATCCACCCGCATTACCCATTCCGACCTCCGAGGTGGGGTGGGATGATATGGCTGACGGACCGTCCCCTTGCCAGTCCGTTGGGGTAGCGGCAATTGGTCCGACGAGTCCGATATCGGGGAGTGCAGGTGTGGCAGCGGAGAAGTCGGGGCAGTAGGATGCGATTGAGGTCGAGTTGGTGTGAACCTAACTTGCGGTTGGACAGCGTGAGGGGATCGTAACTGGAGATCTGTGTGAGGAGCTGGTAGCTGCTGTTGCCGATAAGGCTCGGTGGGCAACTGCTGCTGCAGGGGCTGGTATTGTATGTGGTAGGGCTGCTGAGGCAAATATTGTTGGCCCTCATACTGCCTCAAGTACCCCCACCGACCATCCTGATCGGGTTTTACGGAAGGCGGGGAACGGTGTACTATTGGGGAGGAAGAGGGGGGTGTCTGTTGAATCCTGTCGGTGATACGAGGCGGGGACCACGTTGTTCCCTCATTCCAGTCAGTGATACCGCTGTCGTCTTCGACGTCATCGTTGTCGATCAGTCCACTCGGACCCGCAGGGCGGGTTCTGGGGAGAGCGGATGTGGTGGAGCTCTGTGGTGGGTATGTTATTGATGCATCCCGGATGAGAAAAACATGCCTCACAGTTGGATCTACCCGCGAAGCGTCCAGCAAGTCTACAGAACCAGCACCCCAACCGGTGCCCCGCGAGGCACCCCAACCGCCGCCCCACGAGGCACCCCAACCATCACCCCATGAGGGGCCCCACCCTACACGACCGGCGTGTGGATGGTATCCGCCAGAGCCCCAGGTCGGGGTCGTGCTTCCAGCAGACCTGAAGATGGAACCACCAACGCGGGGAGTAGGTAGGGTAATGCCGAGCGGGCTATTGGACCGTGTGTTCGCTAAGGGTTCTACCTGGCGCATAATCGTTGCCACTAACAATAGCGTGAGCCCCCGGTGACCACCGATAGTGAGAACAAACCTCCGTTCCTATCCACCGTGATAAGCGGCGGGTTCTCAAGCTGGGCAGACACGTTTATGCTGCCTCCTGGCTGTGTGGAAAACTGAACGGCTGTCATTTTCTGCAGTCGTGCGTCTCACCTCACGAAATAATGCGATGTCTTGATGATGGATGAGTACAGATTCGGCATCAGAGTGCTAATGTTGGAGGGTTAGAGCCTCCCCGGCGTTTCTGGTACTCTTGCAAACTTGCCTGGAAAACGTAATCTGCAACTGTATCAAAATTGTCCCTCTCGCCCTACAGAGAGCCAATCAGAACAGGGGAGAATGGGCATGGATGGCAAAGAGCGTACGTACAGCGGCGGTGTTGTGGATAACGACGTCCTCCTCAGAGTCAGCGCTTGTGACTGAATCCCCACCATCGTCGAATGGACTCGATACGGCATCTGAGCCTGAGTCTGAGCTGGGTTGCGCCTCAAGTGGTGACCTTCTATCTGATTCGGGGCTCCCTGGTCTGAGATCGTGTGGGCCTGCACCAGCTTTTATGACCCTGGGGATCCACAGCCTCTTACGCATTGTATAATACCGAACCAAGACACATTGATTATACTCATCCGAATGGGTCCCCGTAGGACCGTTGTCTGTGGGAGAGCGACGCGGCTGGGGACCGCAGTTCGTATAAACCACTCCCGGCGTGCGCCACGCCCCCCACGGGGAGGCAATCCCAGGAGCTGAAATCGTGAACTCGACGGTCAGGTCGTTGTCGTCTTTCGAATACGTCATCATCGCGAAATCCCTGGTCATGTCGACGCCAGTGACAAGAACCGGCTTGATATCGTCAGGGTGCCCACGATCGCGGGCGAACGTTACCCAAGAGTCATAATGCTCTTTCGCGTATTCCTTAAAGGTCCTCTCTAGTTGAATGTCTTCTCTAAAAATCGGATGCTTTGTCAGAAGGGCGGCACCTTGATCTCCTGTGAGTTGGAACGAGATGCTGGAACCGGGTTCCAGCAGACTGGAGGAGGTGTATGAGGTTCTGGAGGAACTGGGCCGACGGAAGGAACGTACGGATATATCGATGCCCTAGGGCGATCTCGAGTTTCTCGGACGGTGTTTGTGGAAAGGTAGCCAGGTGGCTGAGGTTCGGTAATGACAGTTTGCCCAACGTCTAACTGCTTGAAAGTGTGAGGAACATCGACACCCAACGTTTTCCCCTCCGCCGAGGAACCAGCGGAGAACAACAAATGGAAACAGCCTCTGCGGGTATAACCCACGTCTCCTAGTTGAATTCGGTTGAAATATGAAAGTGGGGCAGGGTTCCTATCGCGTGCGTTCAGGTAGGACACACGACGGAGAACGGGACGACAGACCATAAGGCATCCCCATCATCGAGCTGAGACATTTCCCTAAACCAAGTCAGGCCCAATTCTAGATAGAACCGCTACCAGCACTTACTTGTTATATATTTCCCATCGTGGTCGTTTCGGGGGCATGATTGGTGGTACGTGGGGAGGACGGAACGTTGTGGGCGGTTAAATTGAGATATAAGCGCCGATTTTCACTGCCGTTTCGCATGTTGCCGTAAACTTGGACGTTTGGCACAGGAATTGCATTGCGGTCGTCCCGGAAAGCTTGGAAGGTACCAGTTCACAGAGATAACCTGCTCAGGCGCTGCCTTTGGATCCCAAGACCAGGGAAGGGTGTCACTATGGAGGAAAGTCGCGACCGTCAGGAAACATTCCAACAACTCCCGTGACTTTCAACAAGCTTTACCCGCACAGTGACAGGGACAAGGGGCAAAGGGCGCCCTATCACCTGATCCACACGTTGTGCATGCTTTTGGGCACGATGCAAAGGCGGTGTGGGTGACCGGTGGATTGCGGAAGCGAGCGACGACAATAAGTTACACTATGCAGCGCAGATCGGCGACGGCAAAAGGCGGTTTGTTCAAATACATTCCAACAGCTTCCTCCCAAGCTGATCAATTCCCCACTCGTCGGCGACCGGAAACCAAAGATCAAGGATCGGAAAAGGCGAGACGGTGAACCAGGGAAGTTCCAATTGCCATGAACTTTAACTAAAGTATAAATACACTTGAAAGGTTATGCGTGATAATATAGTTACGATACATGTGTAAGGTTTTGGGTTTGAGAGTACTTGAATATCGAATGTTGAATGAGGGATGGTTTAGCTCGTAGGGCAAGGGGGACACTGGGAATGAAACTCGAAACTCGAAGCTTGAAGCCTGAAGCTCAGAGTGGGGAAGTGGCGGGAACCCGCACAAGAAGAAAAAAAGAATATCGTGAGTGCGCATCTAGCAAGAACGGCGAACATACCACCAACAAGAAGGGATTACACATTACCATCAGCAAATGGTGGAAAATCATATAGTGAAATATCATGGTCTACGAAAGTGGTAGACCAAGATATTCGATTATAACGCGTTATAACAGTCATAATTCTGGACGCCAAAAGTAACCCCATATAATTCATTATAAGCCCTTGTTGGGGAAGCGACCAGGGCTGCAAGGTTATAACAGACTTTCCACGACTTGCTGATGACATGTTACAACGCAAGGTGAGAGACCCCAAATGCAACCAAAGAAAGAAAGAGGGAATAAAAGCATACTTTTGGGTTCGTCACCAGGATCACCTCATAATCTCAATAACGCTCTCCAACAACACCTTAGGCTTCACAAGCGTCCTCCTCTCCATCGTCTCCACCCCAGAAACTCTCGAAGCCGAAGTTCCAACCGGTTCAATCGGACTAAACATCAGCCCGACATCCTCATCCGACACAACCTTCCTCGCACAATCCACTCCAAACTCAATCGTGCACATCACCACACACTCCCCGTCCTCCCTCCCCAAGCCCTGGAACACATTCTCCATAGTACGGCGGTTAAACTTCGTCACCGAAGCCTTCGTGTCCCGTAGCTTTGTGAGGCTGGGTATAGTGGGGGGTAGGGTTTGGTATCCGTGATCGATGTGCGGCGTGGTGGTTGGCGTGCGATCAGGGTTAGGTGAATAAGTCTCCATCCGTTCGCGGTTCCTCATCGGTGAGGTTTGGGGGAAGGACGAGGGTAGAGCTAGAGAAGACTCGCTCATCCTCCTATCCCCTGCACCGGCATCGGATCTCGGCGGGACGGCAACGGTCGCTCGCCTTCCGCCTCTCTGCGGTGTGCCCACTTGAGGTGGTGTCCAAGTTTGTTGTGAAGGGGGAAGGGAAGTGGACGTGTGCATAGACGGGGTGGACGGTCCGGAAACCTTCGTAATGTCAAACCACCCGCTCATCACGCCCTCCCTTGTGACTCTGGCCAGCTCTATCGTTTGCTCTTGGATCCTCTTGAGAGCCTCACCAAACTCGTTGACGATTTTTGTGCTGTTTATCACGTTCCCATCGACGATCGCAGACAAGTCTCCTCCGGGGGTCAGAGGACGGCACGTGGAGGGTGGGAGTGGGGTCTGGTCCACCTCGAGGCCGACCCCTGAGAGGATAGCGAGGATACCACGGACGTTCAACTCGAACAGCTCTCTTTCTCGTAGGGTCCTAACGGACAGAGGCTGGTTTGACTGGGACCTGTAGAGCGCAGAGATTGACGGAGAAGCGGGCGGGGTAGGAAGTTGGGAAGACCCAGGAGCCGAAGCGGCCAAGACGCCGCGGAGGTATTCGTGCGTCAGCCCTCTCCACCTGGAACTCATCGGTTGGAGCTCTGTTTCATCCCACGCAAAAGAGGTGAACGTCAGTGTCTCAGGTCCAAGATCCGGAGGACGCGAGGATGGGAAAAAGTGACGTACCTTCACGTTTCATGCTCTCCCAGACATCAGTCAGCAGCCTCTCTACTTCACTGGGGAGACCGAAACAGAAACCGTCGAGGATCCGCGAACAACACCAGACTTGCCACGCCTGAATGGCGTACTGAACGAGCAGTGATGGATCAGAGGGGGGATCGGAGGATGTGAAGATGAGGTGGTAGAAGTTTGACCCCAGCGCATCCTTCAGCCGATCGTGTGTCTCTTGGGCGGACTTGGAGACGGGGAGACGTGGGGGAGCCTTCGTTCCCACACTCGCGGTATCCGAGCAATCGGAGTCGATATCGGATCCAACGACGAAGGATTCACTGACAGCAGATGCCAGCCTTGCGAGTTCTCCGTTGAGATCCTCCACGGCCTGGACAACCTGAGCTCCAGACCACTCGTCGTGTTTGGACAAGAAAGCTTGGAGAGAGTTCAGTTCCGAAGTCCGGTCGTTGAGGAGGGTTTTTAGGCGAGAAACGTGCGAGGCGGAGGAATCGTCGGAGGAACGAGAAAAGGAGGTTCCGACCGAGAGCGGTGATGTTTGGGTTGACGATTCGCGGGAGATGAGTGGGGGTGTGATAACGTCCAACGGCCTAGGCCTGAGTTGGATTTGCGGCGTCGGTGGGGGTGGCAATGGTATTGGTGCTGGGACTGGTGGGACTGGTGGGATCGTGGGCCGATCGATGGGGGTATTTGGCGGGGGTGGAGACAATCGACGGGGAATGGATAGTTGGAGAGGGGGAAAGGGTGCGGAGGTATTGAATAGTAATGCAGAATGGGCCCGCTGAGCCGAAGTGTGAGCTGATTGTAAAGCTTGATGAGAAGATCGAAGGTCATTATAGGAATTCTGCAACACGTTGTTTGCTGCCAGCAGCGTGGTATAGCGCGTCTCAGCGGAAATCACCCGGGTTTTGCACGACGCATGTTGCGTCTTCACCGCCTGGAGTTCGCGTTCGAGCTTGGTAACGTTCGAGGCGAAGGAGGTATTTGCGTTCTGGAGGACCTGGAGGCGTTTCTGAGTGGAATCCAACTTGGCCCGGAGATCGGAATTCTCCTTCTCCAAAGTTGATATCCAGTGTTGCCTATCGTCCGCAAGCCTGCGCTGTTCGTTGTATGAGATCTCGAGATCGTGGATTCGCCTGCTGAGACCTCGCGCGGGGGAGGGATCCTCTTCGGCGCGCCGACGGTCCCGGAGTTCCCGAAGGGTAGGGTGTGGGGGATCGGCTGGATCCGGGCTCCGTCGCTGTGGGGGGGAGGGTGGTTCTGACAACGCGGGGGAAGGTGACTGGCGGGCATAATCAACGCTCTCTGCGCGTTTCCGACGGAGGGCGCGATGTCTGACCACGGCGGGGACCTGGAGGGACTGAGTGGTGTACTGGAGGAGGTCCTGGCGGTTCATGAAGAAAGAGAGGTTATCGGAGCTATCGCGCTGCTGGGAAACGACCATGGGGTAAGAGAACAGAGGAGAGGGCCAGAGGTAATCGAGGAAAAGCCTGAGGGGCGACATGGCTCGTGTCCAGAGCGAGGTGTGAAAATGAAAAAAAGAATTGTCTAGTGGAGGGGCATTGAAGCTGAGATGAATCCCTGTAGTTATCACACACGCCCATGAGCCTGAATCGCCGTAAACGTTCACAAGACACTCACCCACACTCCCACCGTGGTCAGACCGACTGAACACCTTCTCGCATCGTGTCCCTCGCGTGTTTTCTTCCTAATCCGGACTTTACCTCAGCACGATTACAACCCCAGAATGACATCACCCTGTGGTTCGGTGGTGTCTAATCTTCAAAGTCAGTCGGCCCCTGTTCATCCAGCCTTCTCTCTCTTCTCATCTTCTTTCTCTCAACATGCTTTCCCGTTCGATTCTCAAACGTTCTTTCCTTCCCCAGCGTGCCGCAGCTTCAAGGCTCTATACAAGGTACGTTCATCTCCCGCATTCACTCGCGAGATTGCGGCATATGTAATGGACCAGCACCAGCACTATTCACGATAACGACCCCGAAGTGCTCGAGATCGAAAAACAAAGGAACCTTGCCGGCAAGCAGCATGAGACCTCCACTCCCATTTCCGAAGCACCGGGCTGGAACGAAAAGCTCGCTACCTCATCCGAGGCTCATTTGAGAGTGGGCGATACTCGGAAAACACCCAACGCGCCCAACCGCTGACAGCTTATATCCCAGGCCGACAAATCCAAAGACTCGGCGACTACCCTCGTCTCTAAGACGGTCGAATACATCCATGCTCGGGATTTCCCCGAGGACAGGTTGGGGAGCCGTGAAGCTACATACGAGCGGGACTCTGTCGAAGGACCGCTCAAGTCAAATACTGCCAAGAATCGTGAGCATCCTTTCTCATTCGCACAGACCTTCAGGGGCTGAGGAATGTGCTCGTTGGTGAAGCTGGCCCTCAGGTCACCAAAACCCGGGTTCACCAGCAGATCTTGGAAGGCACTACCACTAGTGAAGAAGCGGTACGTGTGTTCCTCGACCCCCTTACCCTCGCCATAATGTCGACACACCTTTCCTCAGGTAAAAGCGGACCGAGGCGAGGTGTGAAACCAACCAACAAAAACGCCAGAACGATAGGGCGATCGCAGAATCTTGTATGCATATCCTGTATTTTATAGACGATGACCGATACTTTACCCGCACTCGTGGTCACTTGGATCCCAAATCATCTGCTGTTGAATGTTGAAGCAGAAGTCTGACTGAAACGGCATGGTGGCGTCTCGAATTCACATTCTTGAGGGTCATGGGATCATGATCGCAAGGACATCAGCATTCACACGGCATAACCCCCGGCTAGTGGGTGATACGAATGGGCGAAGGAACCCTATCCAAGGGCGGAAGCGACTAGACCAGAGCCCGTTGGCGTTGGATGTGAGACAAGGTAAGAGAGAACGAACCAAGGTTCACTCTCCACCACCATCCTGTATCTGAAGCTGTCGAATCCTTTCCACTTCGGCAGCCTCGTCTTCCGCTTCCTTCTGTTTTCGATACTTGTCCAGATCCCAATCTTCTTCCTCTTCCTCCTCCTCTTCGAACCATTCGGGGTTGAACGTAAACTGTGGGAAAAAAACGCGATTAGATTCACGATCGAGGGCGGTAACAAAAACGGAGACGGGAGTGAAACGTTGGAGGGGCAAAGAGCTAAACGTACGAGATCTCGTCCACTCATTCCCGTGTTCTTTCCTGCCGCGTGAGTGGCCTCCTTGGCTTTCTTGACCGCCTCCTCTTCTGCTTGCTTCTTGTTCATCCTCGTTTTCTTCCACTTTGTAAACGTCTCCGGCGTTACGGGTGTCAGATTCGTCCCCAGTTTATGACGCTGGAGAAACCAACTTAGTACCTAAACCCACTGAATGCTAGATCAATGACTCAATGCGTACCTCGACTTCCAGGAACTCTTCCAGACTGATTGTGTTGGCCTTCTCAGCGTCTTCCAGAGCCTTACGTTGAGATTTGAGAACAAATCCTGCTGGGAGAGCGTGCCGGTATTGACACTTTTCACCCCCGTTCGGGCATTCCCAGAACCACCCGAACCTAGCGTGGACACGTAAGTGAAGGAGGGTGCGAAGGCAACCAACGTACGTACTTTTGTGTTTCGATAGCATCTATGAAGTATTTGCATACAATCTGCCGAAATCATAAGGTGGGTAAGACATGAATGAGATCAAGGATAAGACAAACGTCTGTGGTCGTGCGTGGGTTTCCGTGCTTCGAGAGCACAACATTCCGTAGTTTTTCCTCGTCCCAGTTCTCCATCGTATCCGCTGGGAGTTATCAGTGAGTCTCATGCACGCCAGGGTACTGAGTGTATAACACACCAGATTCATCCTGTTCCCTCAAATCGTCATACAGATTCCTCTTCTCGACCTTCCTCTCCACGTCTAGATTGTGACTGAACTTGCACTTGTTACCTTTCTCGCAAGTCCCGGCCTTGAAGAACGCGCAAAGCACAGTCTTCGGGTCCACCCCAAACGGTATTTTCTGCATCTGCACGGGTTTTATGAGAGCAGCTTCCTCCTTTCGACGTTTCTCATCCTCGGCTTTCTGTTTCTCCCGAAGGGCCCTTTCTCGCTCCTTCTCGAGAGCATCGCGAGATTTACCGGCCGCTTCTTGTTGCTTCTGGATAGTGGCCACTTGTTTCTGGACTTTTGTAGATCGGTTTTTCTATTGCTCCATTGGTAGTGAGCTTTTGAAGGGTGGATTCGGTGGGAAGGTAGCTCACGTTTTTCAAACCGAACGTCTGTTATGGGGATAAACGTTGGGATCGGTTTCGTGAATGGCATTTGGATGGCGAACCTGGACCGTACCTTGTCCTCTTTGACCTTACTCGAGGAAGACCCTTGGTTTCCTTTCTTCGGTGGCATTGATTCACCGGGGAGATATTGCTGATCAGAGTGCGAGGCTCGGGTTGACCGGGAGATGGGACCGTGGGCAGGCTAAAAAATCCCCGGAAAAATCTTGTTAAAAATTCAGGCGGTACAAGGCACGTCCTCTCACATGCAGATGGTGGTGGTTGTCGGAAACGGCGCTGTCGTGGCTGAGAGCGTGGTGATGTGATCGTCCAGCGGGAATCCCTCTCTCCTCCAGTCATCGACATCATGCGCAGTTATTCCGGCCTTTGAGAAACGCTGACGAATAGTTGGTTACCTGTGACTCGCGCTCACTCTCTTTCTCCTTATAACGACGACCACGACGACCATATACCCCTCAAGAATAACCCGCTTTACCCTCACAAGATGTCATCCTATCTCAGAAGTTGGTTTCCATCCGCCCTTGGCGCGCCCCCTCCGCCACCCGTTCCCGATATCGCAGAGCATGAGCCCGAGCCAGACGGCGGCGACGACGACGACGACGCGGATACGATAACCATCAAAGGACCCGACGATGATGACTACGACGACACCCCTCCTGCCTTCCCTGCCCTCAACAGCGCGCAACGGGCTGCTTCTTCCTCCTCCCGGTCAAATGGGCCCCCAAGGATTTTGTCGGATAAGGCGGTGAGCTTGATGCCACCACCTCCAATCCCTGGATTGGCGAAGAGGACCCCTGGTGTCCCCACTACTACATCGAGCTCCCTATCTGTACCGCGGACACCGAATACCCTGGCATTACCAACAAGTACGACGAAGCGGCCAAAGCTTTCAAAGAAAGTGCAGCTTGCACCGGGGCACGGGGCGCTAGATTGGGCGAATTTGAAGAATTCCGGGGCGGATCTGAGGGTGCGTCTCAACAATCTTCTCCCCGTTTCTCATCTCACGATCTGCTGGTTATGGTTAATAGGGAGTGGATGCCCTAATGAGGATACCGCCATCGGTTCTCAAACAGCACAACAAACGAGATGACATTTGGATGGCATTGTATGGGAAGGTCTACAACGTCACCGCATATATGCCGTACCACCCTGGGGGTGAGAAGGAGCTGATGAGAGTTGCCGGACGAGACGGGACGAAGCTGTTTGGTGCGTGATCTCGGAACACATGCATCTGGGATGATCTTTCTGAAGTCACCTTCCAGCTGCGACGCACGGATGGGTGAATGCAGAGTTCATGTTAGACAATTGCATGGTTGGGTTTCTGGTGCCAGAGCCAGATCCCGACTCTGATTAGAGTGTTAGACTAGATGAGACCGTATAGCATTCGAGAACGTATCATACGAGTGACGACAACGATCGACAGACCGACTTCACCGCTCACCTCCGTCTTCCGTTT
>Ga0307509_10004365_pt1 | contig 20486 bp, 28 predicted proteins | sample 10_EM_MG_FD_202245 | JGI IMG/M metagenome (GOLD analysis project Ga0307509, IMG submission 202245) | Populus trichocarpa ectomycorrhiza microbial communities from riparian zone in the Pacific Northwest, United States - 10_EM | ecosystem: Host-associated > Plants > Roots > Unclassified | place... | reverse complement strand
GATAAATCCTGATGGAGGGTAGACCTCGGACAGACCCTGAGCAGGACAGGGTGCTCGCACAAGGTCGGAAGTAGTGGTGAATGTCAAAGGCTTAAATCTGATATCTACTTAAGTTTAAGCGTTTGGCCTTCTACTTCGACAACCAACTTTTCCTCCAGAGAACTAAATTGAGTGAAGCTTCGAGCTTAACTATATTAAGTTTTACCGTTGATTCTTCTGAATTATTTTACCTCATCTTTATCTTCTACTTTGAGTGTTTGGTGCGGTCCCAACCTTTGAGTTCACCTCTCTACAGGGTGCCCCCGTTACACCTTCGCTTTTCAGTTCCACGTGTTCGGAAGAAAAGAATTGCCGAAGCCAATCTAATAGAAGCACAAGTGGCTTTACACTCAGCTAGGCTAGCGATAGGAAGTGAAGTTGTTAGCGAGGCATCTCCAGGTAATGATGACAACATAGAGTGTCTATATATAGAAGCATAGGTAGGAAATTACCTAATACCTGAGGTTCTTGTCGATGCAGGTGCCATGCTGGATCTAATCTCCTCGCACCTTGTGTCAAAACTGAAGCTCAAAAGATTTCCGGTTTCTGGATTTGGAATAAGACTTGCTGACGACCGTCTAGTGATTTTGAGGAATTATGTGTGGATTGATATTGTCGTTGCAGGTATTCTTGCGAGAATCAAAGCCTACGAAGTCACTATATCCCAAACCTACCAGTTGGTCCTTTCACGAAGATGGCTAAGACGTGTCAGAGCTGTGGAGTACCATGACACACAAATGCTCTTTATTGAAAGGGGAGATCGGGTAAGGAGGAAGGTTCCGGGTGTTGCAGCAGGGCAAGTGGAAGTTAAGATGGAGAGTTTGGAGCCTCCACTTGAAATGGATGTCGAAGATGAAGAAGCAGAGGAAGCTATTGAAACTCTTCTTCATGAATTGGATCACTGGAAGGATGAAGCAGAAGGAGATGGAATTGCGGAAAACTAGTTGCGTCGCTTTGGTGTCAGGGAACGAAGCGACGCATGCATGACCCTGGTGGATATTTGGAGGAAGAGAGCATGGGGGATTGGGCTTTTCTACGGGAGGAAGCGCGGTGGAGACCGGTTCACACGGAAGAAGGGAGAAGGCAGTGTAAGCCTCTGGGTTGGAGGGAGTATGGGTGAAGAAAGTGAGTGATGTGGAGGCAGAAGGAGGCGAGTGAAATGAGCACAAGAAGGACGAAGGGAAGCATGACTGGGGAGGAGAGCAAGGAGAACAAAGAACTATGGTGGAGATGAAGGATAATGGGAAGAGAGAGGTTGAGAAGTGGGATGTTTTGGGGACGACTGCTTTGACGAGAAACAAAGCACAACTCTTTCCGACTACCCGACGGCCAGAAATGCGCCATCTAATTAAGGAAGACGAGATTTCTTTCTCCGCAGTAGACAAATGGTTTGCTTCTACAGCCTTGCAGTTAGGCACAAGTTTGACCGACTCTGAGAGAGAGAAAGCAAAGCGGTTACTCTATACATGGAGAGATGTGTTTGAGACGGATCTCCTACGTATTCGCAAAACAGATCTCATCGAACATGCTATCATTCTTGAGCCGGGGGCAAAACCCTATAGACCCCGCATCCCCCTCTATACTGAGGAAGAAATAAGTTTCTGCGAGAGGCTTCTTCCTAAGATAGAGGAAGTGGGTTTGATCTTCCGATGCGATTCCGACTGGGGAGCCCGAACCAAGTTTCCACTTAAGTCCCGAGCCGACACTTTACCAAAGGAATCTCGTCTCCACATGGTCCATAATTTTATTTCATTGAATAGAGTCACCGAAAAATCTCGCTATCCCTGCCCTAGGATTGAGCAAATAGTTTACACAGTTGTGAAGACAGGCAAGCGACTTTTTTTTCACAACTGATGCCGCAAATTCATATTGGGCTATACCTGTTCGCTCAGGAGATGAACCAAAATTAGGCTTTGTCACCCCGCATGGAATGTATTGCTACAACGTTATGGGTCAAGGACTCATTGGAGGAACTCATACCTACAGCCGATTTCGGGATCGAGTCTTTGGTGCGATACCGGAGGGCTTTAGTGAGGAGAATCGGATTAGGAGAGCGCTGGCTGGATCGGAATCATTAATTGGGGATAATGGAGAGATCGCTTTTGACGGCATGATAGACGATAGCAATGGTAGTGCAACCACATTCGAGGCTATGTACCAGTTTCTACATACTAGGTTCTTTCCGAGGTGTTGATGGGGCCTGATGTATCTCAAAGACTCGAAGTCATGCTTCTTTTCGGACTCTTTGAGCTTTGTAGGTTTGGAGGTTGGCCCAAATAGTTTGAGGCCATCACTCCGGAAAAGAGAAACTGTTCTGAGATGGCCTACATCTATGAGTCAGAAGGAAGTAGAGGCCTTCTGTTACTTGACCCCATTTCTTCGGAGGGTTATTCCTGGTGGGGCCGAGTTAGTGCGCATCATGAAATATGCTAAAGAATGCTCTGGCAGTAGTGGGAAGGAAACTATAGATTGGCAACAAAGACAAAGAACATATGCGGAAGAATTTGTTTGGGATTCGGATAGAAACACCGCCTTTGAGGCCATCAAGCAAGCCATCGCAAACAATGCAATGGCAGCTCCCAATCTGAATGCCCAATATCACCTTGCTGTGGATGCGAGCAAGAAGGGCCTCAGAGGAGTTCTTTTTCAGCTAGGGGAGGTTGATCCAGGTACGGAGGCAACAAACACCGACAAACACCAGATGATGGAAAGAATTATCATGTTTATTTCTTTTCGATTAGCGGAAGTTGAATCACGCTATTCAAATTCAGAACGAGAGGCACTTGCAGTTATTAGGTGTTTGGCCGAGTTTCGGTGGATGATAATAGCATCTCCTTACCCAGTTTTTGTCTACACTGACCACGAAGCCCTCAAGACACTGCTTACTGGGCCAGATAATGATGCTCACGGTCCTATAGCCAAGTGGCAAGAAAGATTCTGTGAGTATGACATACGTCTCTTACATCGGCCAGCAAGGACACACTTTATGGCAATCGCGGATGGGCTATCTCGCCTACCAAGTCGGCTTCTTTCCTCCCACTTTGCTGAGGATGTAGAGGGATGCAGACCGCTTGTAGGGCATCTAGTTCAGGTATCTGGGCAAGTGACTGATGTGGGGGTGAATGGTGGAATGGCTATGGCATTGAGATCATCAGTAAAAAAACCACCCTACGCCCTGGTGCATCTGGTGCGCCCTGTCCGCCGGATGTACCAGGCGATTATAATGTAAACTCCAGTTCTGGGTGCTACCGCCCGGGGTGTTGCCCCCCGGGCGCTCCCATTATACGTCAGGGCGCATCCGGTGCCGTCCAGTGAACTTTGCCTAGCAACCATGCACCCAGTGAAAACCTCCTCGCCCCGACTACACCTGATACCCCTGGATCGCCTACTACCTCCCCCAGATGCCTTGCAACAATGAATTATCTCCTCCCAGTGACGCCCAGTGCCATCCCATGACACCTGACTAGGTTCAGAAGGTTGTCCTAAACTCTCCCATACACGCCCCAGTTCACCCATACGCGCCCCAGTTCACCCATATGCGCACCAGTTCACCCATAGTTCAACCACTTCTTCTTTTTCACCACACAACACCCATTCAGGTCTATAATTAATAGCTACTCATAAGTGATTTACGAATATAAGAATAGGCAAATAAATGAATATAGTCTGTTTATTAAAGCTATAGAAGTACAAGGAATTCAACCACTAGTAGTATATGACTTGAAGCTATAGATACTAGCCCGGGGAACAGAACAAAAAACTTTAAGAACACTCTACAAACAGCCGTCGCAAAAGATCCAGGAACCAGACCATTAGAATCCGGTGAACAAGAGAAATAGAGGGGAATAAGGCTCAAACCGGTGGCATGCTTGTAGCTCTCTGCAGCAAACAATCTGAAGATACCTGCCCAGTGAACAAAAGTACAAACCAGAAGGTAGCTCCATAGCCAGCGGTCGGATCGACTCGGGAAGCAGACCATTTGGTTCCGCCGGACGAGACGAATCGAATGGTATAAGGCTCGAGGCGGTGGCATGCCTGTAGCTGTCATCAGGTGAAAGAGAGTGATAGCTCATCAGCCAGGGGTCCGCCAGGGCCGGGGAGCGGACCATTAGAACCCGCCGGACGAGACGAATCGAATGGTATAAGGCTCGAGGCGGGGGCATGCCTGTGGCTGTCAGCAGGGTTAAAAGGGGTGATAGCTCACCAGCCAGAGGTGCGCCAGACCCGGGAGATAGCCCGTTAGATCCAGCTCGACGAGAGGAATTCAATGGTATAAGGCCCAAAGCTGTGGCATGCTTGTAGCACTCTGCAGCAAATATTCTGTTGGTACTTGCCCGGTGAACAAAAGTACAAACTAGAAGGTAGCTCCACCACCAGCGGTCGGATCGAGTTGGGAAGCGGACCGTTTGAATCCGCCGGACGTGGCAAATCGAATGGTATAAGGCTCGAGACGGAGGCATGCCTGTAGCTGTCAGCAGGGTTAGAAAGGGTGATAGCCCACCAGCCAGAGGTGCGCCAGACCCGGGAGATCGCTCATTAGATTCAGCTCGACGAGAGGAATTCTATGCTATAAGGCTCAAAGCTGTGGCATGCTTGTAGCCCTCTGCAGCAAACAATCTGAAGGTACTTGCCCGGGGAACAAAAGTACAAACTAGAAGGTAGCTCCACCACCAGCGGTCGGATCGAGTTGGGAAGCGGACCATTTGAATCCGCCGGATGAGACGAATCGAATGGTATAAGGCTGGCGGCAGGGGCATGCCTGTAGCTGTCAGCGGGGTTAAAAGGGTGATAGCTCACCAGACAGAGGTGCGCCAGACCTGGGAGATAGCTCATTAGGTTCAGCCCGGCGAGAGGAATTCAATGGTTTAAGGCTCGAAGCGGTGGCATGCTTGTAGCACTCTGCATCAGACAATCGGTAGGGACTTGCCCGGAGAACAAAAGTACAAAGTAGATGATAGCTCCACAGCCAGCAGTCGGATCAAGTTGGGAAGTGGACAATTTCAATCCGCCAGACTAGACGAATGACATGGTGTATTGCCTGAAGTGGTGGCATCTCTGTAGCTGTCGGGAGGTTAAAAGCGGTGATACTCTAGCGGCTGGAGATATGTAGGAACTTAGGTGATTTCATGCGGTGCTTGTGAACTTAAGTACAATCAGGGGTTTATTATGTGTGGTTACCGGGACAATAGCTTCTTAGTAAGCTTCTCTTAATATGCTGTATCTTCTGGAGATCTTGGCCTGCAGAGTTGGGGATTTAGATGATCATAGAGGATATCTGAAGAAGAGATACTAGTTGCCCAAGGGGCGCTCTCCCAGCAGGGGTAATTCATCAGGTCTCTTCCGGTGGATCTGGGACCCAGCATATCCTCTGGGTGCACCGGTTGTATCCCACCTGGGTTGGGTTGCACCAGAGGCCTCCGGGCGCAACCAGAGTATGAGAACCTTTGTTGGGCGCATGGGATGAGAAAAAAAGGTCTGGCGGACAGTCAGGGTGCACGGGATGCATAGGGTGGACGCAACCCGTCCGGACGTAAATCCTTTTTTGCTGATGCATCCAAGCATCTCAAAACTCCCCGCAAAAGTACAGATTTCCGCCGAGAGACAAATAAAGTTCTTGACTCTGTTGGGAAAGTATCACCAGATGATCTGCGCAAGCTCATATCACGATTGGGTGAGATGGGGGCTGCTGCTCAAGCTAACTTTGAAATTGCGGAAGAGAGTCACCCGATGGACCAACAGAAAGCAATTTCAGTTGCCCACAAAGCTGATAGATGTTGCCTCACTACAGCATGAGTCATTGATGGTGCTGAGGCACTTCACCTATATCAATTTCGCGATAAAGCTCATGCTGAAAAGACCCACCGGAGAGCTAAAAATAAATCCCACAACCTTCAAAAAGTGGTAAAGCTACTCCAATTCATGCCTCCCATGTCCGCCGACCTCAAGTTACCTTTTTCTCACCCTCCTATTCTCCAGTTGTCTCCTGTTCTTCTCCCGAAAGGATCACTGTCATCAGTGATAGTGATACCGGTGAATTCTCCCCCACCTCGCCTACTCCACCTCCCCACCGCCTTTGTCAACCACCTCCGATTGTCCCCCTAGCTACTCCTACCAACCGCACGCTACCTACAGCTCCATTCTGCATGGTCTTACAGGATCCGAAGCCTTGAAAAATTTCCTTCTTTTCTTTTCTCTTTTTCCCATCAAACTTCTTGTTTTTCTTTGGTTTACCTCTCAATTTCTTCTTTTTTCCAACTGTCTGGCTTTCACTAGTTCTCCTACTCTTCCTCTATTGATCTATTCCTAATTGGTTGTATTTGGTTCAGAATTGATCGAGTAGTCGCTTTTTTTACTCCTCCATTTCATTGTCCCGCTTCTGTGTGCCGTCCCGCTTCGCCGTCGGGGACGTTACCATCAAAGCAGACAACAACAACAACAACAACAACATGTCACTTGAAGCTGCTCGGGAGGGGGTAGCCTCTCGCAATCCTCAAGCTGCTCGGGAGGCCCGCCGGTAAGTCATCGCATCAATGTCCTCCAGGTGCTCACTCTACCCCTTCGTCACCTTGTATTGATTTCGCCCCGCTTCTCCCCCCTACCAAATAGCCGAACCTCTTCCCCGAGCCGTTCTCTTATCCATTCCCTTATAGTTGCTGCACAGGATTCTCCTCCAGATCGACCCTCGACCGATACTACAGGAGCGCCGAGCTCGGCTGGATATCTTGCTTGGTCCAACAGTAATGGTACACCTTACTGGAATTCCATGTCCTCTTTGCATGGTACCTGGAAATTGCTTCTGGATCGAGATAAGCCTCGGAACCTACCCCCAATGATGCCCACAATTTTGCTATCCACCTTTCAGTTCCCTCACCGGCCCTGAAGCGAGCCACTCAAGCATCCCGGAATGACCCTGCCCCGCCCTCTTCGTATGATACTGGCCTCGGGCCTCCTGGGGGAGGTCTTTCTCACAAATTCCTAAGGCCGCATTACATCACATGCTGAGATCCGCATCCCCACAATCCTCTTCTGGACGGCAGGCCTCTCCTCCCCCGTTGCTCACAACCAGATTTCCAACCAAATAACCAACGATGCAGGCGTCCCTATTGATTTAGAACATGCCATACCAAGCTCTCAGATGAACCATTCGCGAGCTCAGGGGGTGTTTGCGAATGTTGCTGGAGTGCAGGCCAATTACAACTTTTAAGGAGGAGCATGTCAATGTTGGCACTGGGGGGTCATTGACGAGCGAAGGGGGGTGTAAGATTGCGGGAGGGCTACGGTGATGTCGATGAACGTGCAGTGATTGATTCCTCCTATGAGGATGAGACTAGTAGTGCAGAGGAAAGTGTTGGATCAAATTCGCCCGTGAGCGAGGAAGCGGAGAGGAGAGGGTGGGCCGCTGCACCCAGAAATGGTTCCGGGCCCAGCAGTACCAGCAACACCAACGGAACGGAGGAGGTGGTGGGGAAAGGTCCGGGTATGATCAAGAGTATGATCAAGATTGTGGGCGATTCTGGCAGTGGTGGAAGTAAGAAAAAAAAGAAAGGAGGTGGAATAGAGGCCATGAAGGGCACTATTAGTATGCCGAGGACAAGAATGAGTTTACCGGCCGCCGCAGAGGAAGAACATATGTAGTCCTGCCTATATTCTAGAGGTGGCTCTGACTTTTCCGATAGGGAAGGCGGTAAGTGCTAGGTATAGTGTTTGCTCCCTCCTGCCCTCGATATCGATCACAACGTCGGCTAGCGTTCCTGGAGCAACGTCTCCTACAACAAACAGAGGACCAGGTGTGCATCCTTCTACAAATTTCGACCTACCATCGCATAACTCTACGCCATTGTCCTCGGATACAGAGGCACACGTTCGGAATCTGCATCATACTCAACGAATGGAGATGAGTTTGTCTCCTATCATTTCTACACCAGAGACTCAGCGTGTTATTAGGACAACTCTACGTGGAGAATATGAGTTGATAGTCAAGAAGGCGGAGGAAAGTAGTAAGTGGGTGCGAAAATATCTTGTTGCTACAGATTTGAGTGGGGAGGCTCAGCATGCTCTGGAGTGGACAATCAGGACGGTTCTTAGAGACGGTGATACTCTGATGGCCATATATGCCATCGATCAGGATACGGTGGGAGATGGTGGCAAGATTGTTTTAGGTGACAGGATAGCTGGGGAGTTGAGCAGCCAGGCTGCTGCCGTGGAAACTAGCCTTGCGGCTCTGAACATGCCTCAAGCACCCGGAACAGTGTCCCGGTTATCCAATATGGGGGATATTTCGGAGAGAAGCAGGGAGCGCACGAGAGCTGGCTGGGAGCGGTACGTTGCGGCCAAGGCAATCACTAGACTGGTGGAGAAGCTTTTGAAGAAGACGAGGCTGCAGGTCAAGGTCACCGTAGAGGTGATTCACTGCGAGAGCCTGAAGCATCTTCTCACTGAAATCATGAGTTTGCACTCTATTTCACGATATATGGTAGCCTGACGGATATGATTTAGATCGACTTTATAGAACCTACACTTGTGGTCCTTGGTTCCCGTAGATGGGGTGCGCTAAAGTGGTATGAGCCCTGAATCACACTCACAATTACATTATAAACTAATCCACTAGTGTCCTTCTCGGATCCTTCTCAATTACCTGGTCACTAAATCCTCTGTCCCTGTCATGGTTCCGCGGAAAAAACTCCTCGATACTAAAAAGTTTGCTAAAAACCGATGTCTGGTAGCCCAATAACCTCAACGACAAGCGCCCAGGGCTTGCCGGTGCAAAAGTGGATTAATTACTACACTAGCTTAATAGAGGGCCAGTGATGCGAGGTCTAAGATTGGGGAAATGGGGCGTTCTCAATAGGTTTCATTTTTTTCTCCTCTCTCTTTTCTCAACACCACTCATTATCGTCATCATAGAGGATAAAAAGTCACAGGCTCTCACTCGTGTAAATAAATTATATTACTAACTGTATTAATGACCACTATCACTCTCTCTTGTCCACTACCCCCCTTTCGCTTGCCCCTTTGGACGGTAGTGTCACTATGATCACTGTCGTGCCCCGCCCATGGAATATCATCACTGCCTATGCTGTGGTCGGAGCTTCCAGACTATTCGATCGGGTCAAAGGCGATTTGTGTGCGCTCTTCGGGGATGGGAGTGGGCGCAGGCGAGCGGCGGATATACAGGCGGATACGTGCGACAAGGGCGCGGAGGAGTGTAGTTTGGCAGGTGCTTGGAGACACGATTAGATTGGGTTGGGTGATTGGGAGAGGTGAGAAAGTTGTCACCATTCCGAACAGAAACAATTAATCAATTCACGATTGTGTTCTATCATATTGTGCGAGCGACACCATTTAGTACCCTTAATGCCTTTGAATATATACCATAACCGACCCGAGTGCGAACACGCTAGCTATATACTAGGAATCTATTTATTTATTCGGACCTCGGACCTTTGCTTCCGCTGCGGGACCTCCGTCTCCAGTCCTGGTACCACCTCGCCCCCTACGCCCTTGGGCCTTTCCACTACCGCCAGTATGGCCGCCCGTACCTTCACCTGTAACACCACCTTGACTTCCTCCCCCTCGACTACCCCTCTAGTCACCCCCGCCTTCACCCCTACCTCTGCCTTGGGACTTTATACCCCCTGCTGTGCCGGCTTCTCCGAAGCTACCGCTGTCTCAAGTCTCACCCGCTCGCATTCTGCATCCTACCATGTCATGAATTCTTGCTCTTCCTGGATTTCTTGGAAGCTTCGCAGCGTGCTCGCGGAGGATTCCCTTATAAGCCTCTTCCTGGGGGATGGTGTCCGCAAGTGAGGGTTTGAGTGTTGGCTCCACAGGCCCCACAGATACTATTCTTCAGGGTGTCGCAGGCTGCGAAGGGACAGTCTAGGTTGCTGTCTTTAGTACTAGGCGGGGTGTGAGGACTAGCAGTGGAGAGCGCGTGGTTTGAGGCATTGGTATGGCGGATAGAACTACCGGCGGAATTGGTGTCGAAGCCGCCCGGCTCGTAGTCTAGCCGCTACCATCTCTGGTTCCCTGTATTGGCGCCTTTGCCACCGACGTGTCAGGTGGCGCAGGTGTTAGACCTCGTTGGCCAGAACCTCTTTAAGACTGACTCGCGCACCGGTATTCGCAGCTACCTATGCAGGCTTCGCAGAGCTTGCACTCGGCTTTTGAATCTGAGTAGGAATAGCTAGCCCCGGAGACAGAGCTGCAGCAAGGGCTACTTGTCGCTTTCGCTCCCTTTGCGATAGCTAGGCGGGAGCAAGCTTTTCTTCAGAAGACAAGCCGATTGATAAATTGGATTTCCTGGATGAAGATGCTTGCTTCATTACCTCCTTCATATCTAGCCTCCTGTCTCCCAATAAGGCTGGAGGAGCACCCCATGGTTTTGATGGTGTAGTTGAGGTTTTGGTTGGAGAGGGCAACTCACGCGAACGAGGTGAATCACAAGCTAGAAATTGTGGGCCTGGATTGGGTGAAGAGGTATCAATGCTATTACCGTTTACATCCCCCCAGCTGCTTGATGTTCTCGGCACACCAGAGGTTGGGCTAGGATGCCATCCTGTTCTAGGTAATTTTGGACGGAGTCCCCGGAGAAGCCCATGCAATTTGAAGTCCCACCCCCTCAGCCTTGGGTGCCTTGAGAACAAAGCTAATTCTGGAGCCTTCCCCATCCATATCGAAGATCATTTCCCTACCGGCGTATGGCTCAATAGCCGGGCTAGCCCCTACTCTAATAGACTCCTTGCTCGCTTTCCTTTTCCCTTTTGAACATGAGGAGATCCGAAAGATTTCAGAGTCTCGGTATAGCTTTCCACCCGGCTGTTCTTGAGTGAAGTGGAGAGAGGGGCAGTATCACTTTCTTTCAGTGAATAGGACGCGATCAGAGCTTCCTTTTCCTTAGCTGCTGCCTCGAGCATATTAGGATATATCTCTCGAAGTAGGTTTTCTTGAACACCGGTTCGGGAGTGTGGGAAAAGTTGCTGTTGAACTGACTTCACAACCCTATCTAGGTCCATTATAAGATAGGCATCTAATTCGTCAAGAAGGCTAGGCGATTTAGGCAAGGTATAAAAAGGTAAAATATCAATCACTTACTGATTTTCAGCCATAGTCTCCATATTTAAGCAGACGTATTGCATGCACATATCCTTAAAACCATTCTCTGAACAGCCGGCCAAAGCCATCAATATATATACAGCCTTCCTCGTGTTAACTATCGCTACGCCGAAGTTAGAGTCAAGCCACGGATACATTGGATGACCAAGGAACCACTTACCATAGCATCCTATAATCTTTTGATACACTTGGCATATCCTGCCCAGCATCAACTGATTCGCAACACTGATTACCTCCCAGACAAGGTCTATGAATTCTTCAACCTTTTGACTTTCCTTCCTTTCATGATGACTCAATGGACCAACACACTTTCCCTACTAGCAAATTCGATTATCATATCTTCCTATTCGTTGAATTCCGAATGCGAAGGACCTGATAAGGCATTTGGAAAATCGCTTGTCATAGAGCAGGAAGGCTGAGATGCTGCTTCCAAGAATTTTGCGAGGTGATCGAGACTGATTTTGGACGAAATCGATGAAAGCTCAGACCGGATAGCTCGATAATGTTGCATTCCGCAATTGTGAATGTTGATTTGATTCCAAATATCAACAAGGAAATCAGTGTAGATGTAGTACAAAAGAATCAGAGATGTTTGTAATTTGACGTCTTTGAATACTATTCGTGCTTTCTCCCCGGGGGTGGTTGATGGGATGAAGTCGCCGACGACACCAACACTCCGAGGCCCCTCCACAAAGAGGCTTCTTAGTACTGGCGATCTTGCGGCAAGGAACACTTTATCAGCTGGGATGTCAATCTCCGGGCAATCTGAAGTTGACACCAAGATATCACAGTCCTCTAGCTCAGGTAATTCTACTACTTGCCACAACGCCCCTCCATGGCGAATCCATTAGTGATGTTGATTACGGGAGCTAATACAATCATCTACCTCAGCTAGGTTGAGGGCAAAAACAAGAAAAACATTGCCCATGAGAGTGCTAGACCTACTAGATCGCCATATTTCCGCACGAAATATACAATCCTAAGAGACCAAAACCACGAAAGCAAGGAAAGAAAAGAAAAAAACGAGAAGGAGAACGGACACGGGCGGGCAAAATAACTAGGGAAACTATAGAATCAACCGGAATCGAGAGGACCAAGACCGCATGGAACCCGTCACTGGTCGGCCTTCAAGCTAAATAGTCGTCTTCGTCTAACACACCCATTTGGACCAGGTGACGCCATGTCCCCTGCTCTATAGAACTCCTCAGATCATCCAAGGGGAAAAGTAGTTTGTCTGTATTGTCCCACCCCGGTTTGGCGAAGTCACGAAGCCGATCGCGAAAAAGCTCTTCAAGGGAGAGAATTAACTGCTGATCTGCATGGCATTTCGGGATAGGAAACAAGGTCTGCATATTCAGCATTAGGAAAAACTAAAACCTGAAATAGGATGGTTGTAGTTACCCTTCGGCCGCCATCCTTAGCCGCTTTACCATCCTCAAAGTGCCATACTTCTAAAAATCCTTTTTCTATCTGGCGCTTATCATCGTAGAGCGGGTCTAGTTTAATAAGGATAGCTTTGGTTATTTTACCAGCGCTTCCTTCTAGCAGTAACTTGACGTCGGCTTTCAGGTCATCATACGGTTCCGTATATCCGATTTCAAAAACGATGGTTGGCCAGAAGCGATTGCGTGGAACGATTGCACAGTCTGGAACTTTGGTACTATTGTAGTATGAGCATAACGATTTATAATAGAGAGCAAAAACACCTCACAACCTACATTCCTTGATATTGTCCGATAAATCCTCTAAAACGCCCTTCCGGAACCAGGAGGAGATCTCTCGAATTGAAAGCCCCGATGACCTCTCCTTCAAATTTTATACCTGCCGCCCAGTCCGCTACACCGGCGTGGATCTGCGTAGCCATCTTGATCTTTAGTTGACGAAGTGCTGGACGGTATGTATATCTACAAGTTGTTTGTCAGTCAATGATTCTGGAAAATATTGTGCATACATACGCTCTTTGTCGAATATACTCCTCTAATTCGACAAAGTTTTCCGGAAGAATATTCAACACTTCATATTCATTTCGTAGGAGTATCCTGATTAGTTGATTTGGTTTCATTGGAGTACTTCTGGGAGAAGAGCAAAATGAACGGGTGAAGCCGAATGGGTTGGAGGAAAAAATATAAATTGTGGTGTTTCCGAATGGTGGAGGAGGAAGGAGTATCGTAACAGCAAATGTGGTCCGCTGACGTACATACAGTTTCGTTGAAAGATTAGTCAGGGTTTAAGCTAGCAACACCGGGCCGAGCGGGTAAGTCTCAAACACTCCAACCACTCCTTATCGGGCCTTATTATCCGGAGAAACCTTGCCTATGTTTGGCTGTGTCAATCATGATCGGAAAAATAGGATCTCAGAGGTGCCGATAGAAAATTCCATCATTGTAGACAAGAGCTTTCTAGTGGTTGGGGCTGTTCTACTGTCGGCACTTGGCGCTCTTCCCTGGATGGCAGTTTGTAGGGTGTGAGACTTTTCTTCCCCACTACCGTACGGTATGGGGTGGGATCTGCAAGTCTGCTTTAGCGCCGGACTTTTTTCATCAACACCCCATCCAGCTTATCTTCAGCTTCCAAGGACATCAACTGAGCACACTCACTAGCTCCTCGCTTATAACAGTACGAGGGGAAGATTTCTCAATATACAGTCCATAATAGCACCAATTTCTCCGATAATAACAACTCTTTTAATGTACAGAATAACTATAGTGTTGTCAATGGTCAGTCTCAACTCCTAGCATGGCTATCGCCCCTAGAGCACAAGCTACGCTATCAGGACATCCGGGAGGGCTGCGTGGAGAATGTGGGAGAATGGGTCATGCAAACTGAAGAATTTAGAAGCTGGCATGACTGTTAGGGTGTAGGTGAAGGTCATAAAGAAGCCTTATTTTGCCATGGAGCTCCGGGAGTCCGCAAGACATTTATTAGGTAAGGAAATTTATTCTTGGGGAGAGGAGAAAGAGAGTTAATGCTAACGAGCCACGATTTGAGCCCACTGGTAGTGGACAGGCTGTGCAATCACGCTAGGGGACAAAATACTCCTGTTACATGTTTTTACAACTATTTCGCGGCGCGAAAGGAGCGATCTGCGATTAATATGCTTGGTTCCTTGCTAAAACAGGTCGTTTAGAAGAGATCCCGGAGGAGATATCATGGGCCTTTCTAGAGCAGGAAATTGCTGTGGTGAACGAGGACCGCTGCTTCTGGATATAGTGAAGATACTACAGGCCATCACGTCCTAACTCCGCACATTTGTATGCAGTGACGCACTGGACGAGTGTGCAGTAGTGCATCGAGTCAAGCTCCTTGATTCCCTGAAACAAATCCTCGAGAAATCACCGCGCACACGAATATTCATCATTGGAAGGCCTCATGTTTGGGCTGAGGTGGAAAGGTGCCTTGCTGGATGAGTGATGAGTATATCCATATGCTTCAGAAAAGATGATATTATTGGATACCTTCGTGTTAGAGTGGAGGAGGGTAAAACCCCAGAGGTGATAGACCGGAGTCTAGAGGCAGACGGTTTGTTGAAAATTCACAAGAAAAAATGTCGGAAATGTACGTTTGAGCAATGATACATGGAATCCCATTCAATGCTGCCCGCTAACAAATATGCATCTCGGTTTCTAATGGTTTCCTTAAATAGAGATGCAATCTTACACGAATCGACAATCTCGGAGACGAGAAAAGCTAAACAAAATGATGGATTGATCAGAGTTGGGAGATGTTTATGGTGCGACGATCGAGTAGATAAAGGCACAAGATGGGGGGACAAATCGACACCTGGGATGGCAGCGTTGATATGGATTGGTCATTCAGAAAGGATGTTGCAAGCGGATGAGCTCTGCCACGCCTTAGCAGACCAGTTAGATTCTCCGGATTTCGATGTCGGCAATATTCCTTTGATATCGACATTGGTTGGCTGTTGTCAAGGGCCTATTTCTGTGGATAAGGAGGCATTAACCGTGTGATTGATCCACTTTACTCGCCAGGGGTATCTTTCCGCTCATCCCGGTATTAGTAGACCTCATTCAGCAATAGCAGAAATCTGCCTGACCTATCTAATTTCTGAGCAGGTCAAATCTATTTGGACTGTTCCTTCTCTTAATACCCAGAACACACCCTTTCTAGAATATTGTTTTGTATACTGGAGGGCTCATGAGAAAAGGGAGCTCTCCGGCCCCGGGAGATTACTTGCATTGGAGATATTGAAGGAGCCTTATGGCCAGATACCGACCAAATTACTTTTCGCGCAAGCAAAACACATGTATCTTGGCCATCTTGATACCGATCATCCCTTCAGTGGACTACACTGCGAATCGTTCTTCGGAATTGTTGAGGTTGTGGCTGGTTTAATAGAGTTGGAATATTATGATGTCAATGGAAAAGAGTTTTGGGGCCGCACACCACTTGCCTGGGGTGCTTATAATGGCAATGAGGGAGTGGTAGAGGTTCTACTCGGGTGGGAAGAGGTCAACCCTGACATGCCAGATAAATTTGGTCGAACCCCACTCTTACATGCTGCTGAGTGTGCATATGAGGGAGCGATCAAAATGGTGCTTGGGCGGGAAGAGGTTAACCCTGAGAGGGCTGATAATTACGGCCAAACACGGCTCGGAACGGATATGAGGGACTGGTGAAAGTACTACTTGGGCGGAAGGAGGTCAACCCTGACAAGCCAGATAATTACGGCCAAACACCCCTTGCGCCTGCCGCACGGCACACACATGAGGGACTAGTGAAAATGCTACTAGGGCGGGAAGAGGTCAACCCCAATGAGCTTGATATTGACGGCTGAACACCGCTGTCGTTTGCTGCTGGGGGTGGATATGAAGGAGTGGTGAAAATACTCCTCGGGTGGGAGGTCAATCCCGACAAGCCAGATAATTAAGGCCAAACACCGCTCTTGTATGTCGCTTGGGATGGATATCAGAGAGTGGTGGAAATACTGCTCAAGCGGGAAGAGGTCAGCCCGGAGAGGCAAGATAATAGTGGCCAAACACCGCTCTCGTTTGCTGCTCTGTACGGACATGAGGTAGTGGTGAAGATACTACTTGGACGGGAAGAGGTAAATCCCAACAATTCAGATAATTACTGCCAAATACCGCGATGGCATGCCGCTCGGTGTGGGTATGAAAAAGTGGTAGCGCTGCTGCCATCCCATAAAGTGGTAACCCCCTCTACCATTTAAGGTCGATGAGACACCGCTTTGTGGAAGTAACTGCCTCCCCCTCCCCGCGGGGCATGCTACTCATGGTGATTGCCCTGGGATATCACCCTCTGTCGATTATGGAAATCCCATGAGTGCGAATACACATACATGTCTTCTCTCCTGTGCTTCCCTGGCGATTTAGGTTTGTTGTTGGGCGAGGGTTTATGAGTTTCGGTTCACAAAGTTGGGTACAGTTTGATTCGTGGGGGGGTTCTTCTGTTCTGGGAGGGTAGAGTTTATAGGTTGCAGATTTCGTCCTGTCAGTTAATTCTTCTCTCTGTGTAAATGCTTGCTTGTGTACTATCTGTGTGTGCTGTGCCATTTTATCTGGGCTCACCCGCTTCACTTCTCAGTTTGCAAACAGGGTTTTGCTGGGGTTTTAGCCTCGAGCTAAGCTAAATTACAGCAATAATTTCCAAGGAGGTGAGAATTACCGCTTAATTATTGGTGAAAGTAGGCAGGCGGAGAGTGGGTGTTTCTCTGCATCCAACAAGCTCTGGCAAATAGCACATTGCTCACATACATCGTGTGTATATATCCTTGATGAAGGATCAAAAATGATTTTGTGAGAAAAAAGAAAAGTGATATCGCCCGGGCTCGAACCGGGGACCACCTACTTGTCAGACTGGTGGGAAACCAACTACACCACGAAACCGCATGGCTAGTGTCACTTGTTGCTCCTTATAAGTAGGCAAACCGAGCAATGTTCCATTCAACCCGAAAAACCCTAACCTTGGGTACCAAGGGCAGGGGTATAAAGAGCCTGGATGTAGTTACGCACCTTCAACCCAACCATCCTACAACCACCCATAAAAGAAAGCAGTCAATACCCCAAAGCACCATGCTTCGCCTCACACTTCAAGCAAAGACCGTCTCCCCTATGTTTATCAATCAACGTCTTTTGTCTAGAAAATACAACACTAAACCCACTCCCAACGGCACCAGACAAAATGAAAAACCCAAGGATACTCCCTCCGAGAATGCCAAGGTGGGACCCAATACCGGCAGGGGTGGTGAATCTAACCTATGGGTAAGTCTCTCTACCGTATTAACTTGATAAATTGAGTATCTCCATGCGGGGATTTTATCTTCAGTGGGGATTCAAGCTTCTTGACAGCAGTTAAAGTGATCATCCTATTCCCCTTTTGTTCACTACTAGACTGCCTAGGGAGCTTTTGTTTCAGAACGGAGATTAGAACCCTGCACGGAGATACTCAATTTATCGAGTTACATGGTTCCTCAAACTAATCGTCCAAACTTGTGCTAACAAATCATGGTATAGTGGGATAGAATGAACCGCTTGGACGATAAGATTGACCTGTCAATCAAGGAATGAATCTTTCTTTGTTAGCTACTTTTTTATTTTGTGAGCTGGTCTATTATTTGGGATCCCGCTTGAATACGATATCAGACAGCAGCTATGAGTATCAATTAACCGAATGAATGGTGGCAGGATCAGGGAACGTTTAAAGTTGATGTAACCAAATCGATCGGTAACCTTGGTTATGAACTGGGCAAATCGATTCACAATCTCCAGTCTAATCTCCAGTTCCAGATGAACAAGGGGAAGGAGGAACTGCAGTCCGAGATTCAGAATGGAAATTTAGAGATGAACAAGTGGTTTGCGGAGTTTAAATCCGATCAGAAATTGACCAGATGGCAACTCCACACCCTATTTTTCGGAACAGCATCGGTTAGTTTCTCTTTCAGCTACTGTATCTAGCTAATCTAATGAGTATAGTTGGTGGTCTGGACCTTAAAGGACTACGTCCAGCTCTGTTATCCAGCATTTTTCGTGAATCAAGGAGGAACCCACGAGCACGCGGGGGCCCCTCAGGAGCACGGAAAGAAACAATGAGCCTGTTGTTTATACATATATTCTTCGGGCTGCTACAGTTCTGATGCGCACGCATCTTTGATTTGTTCTTGTCTTATCGATATGGGACATGTCACAGGCTCACTCCTGTAAATCAATTATGCTATTAAGTGCATTAAATGACCACTCTTACTCTCTCTTGTTATTTCTTGATCTGGTTAAATGGTTCCTTAGCGGTATCCATCGACGAGGAGCCAATTGAAGCCAATGAAATAGATGGTGTTGTGAATGAAGAAGGAAAAAAAGGATTGTGAGAAGTGAGAAAAAGAGAATGATTTCGGCCGGGCTCGAACCGGAGACCACCAGTGTGTTAGACTGGTGTAATAATTAACTATACCCTGAAAGTCACCATTCTACTTCTGTATTTTCCTAGCAGAATGTTGTCCACATTGCATATTATCCTTGAAGACGCAAGTGGAGTGGGGCTGATTTAAGAAGCCATTAGGCGTTGTTCTGGGGCTCGATGACCAGCCAAGCAGGGGTTGATGGTTTTGGGTTTACAAAAGCAAAGGTTTCCTAACATATTGGACTGGGAAGTGGATCAGATGGGGAAGGGGATCCGTAATAATGCACCCAAAAAATCGAAATATTGAAACCGCAATTGATGCAGAACCTTGAAAAGAAAATAAGATTCAGATGGGTAGGTGATTATTCTGATAATACACCATTTTTAGATTTGCTTAGTATTGAGCTAAATTGGGAGGATTTATTTTTCGAACTTCTCGTAATGAGGATTTATGCAAAATTCAAATACAAACTGATCCCCTTCTGCATCTGATCCACTTCCGGGTCCAGTACGTTATCTCCATTAAAGTTCTCCGCTTCTCTCCGCCACCCCTCGCATCCCATCAACTAGATAAACAACCACCCCTATTAGTGCATATCCCTTCCCCTACCTCATCAAACATGCCTCCAGTTGACTGCTCGAAATGGTGTAATACGTTTATTTATGATTCGAAGAATCATGCTACTGTACTCGGGGGTCTCTCAGCCGCCAATGGTATTACGAACGCCAATCTCTATTTCATGGTGGAGATTTTCTGTCCCATTCCCATTACCAATACTTTCAATCTGCACGACAGTAGTGGGCAAGTGGTTGCGAGGAACGCACAACAGCTTCAACCAGGCAATTACTTTATTGTCACAAATGGTAGGTTTCTTCATTGCTTCCATCAGTCCCGATGACTCATACGAAATCTTAGCAAGATGGAACTCGTTGTGATTCATTCCGCATTGCGGTACGCAAGCGAGATCGGTAATGTGTTTCTACAAACAAGTCAGTAATGCTAGCTGATTTTGACAGGTGGAGGGGTTTCCAAGCAGCTCACATATTCCCTCTGGCCTACCAGGCGAAATGGGATGAGTATAACTACGATAGTGTTATCACCATTCCCCCCGCCAATGAGCCCCACAGATGCGTCAACTCAGTTCAGAATGGGATCTTGATCGCCGGCTGTATGCATGACTTCTTTGATGCCTATGAGGTGACAATAAATCCGGATGTATGAATGGCTAGATCTTCAAGTTTTGGTGACTAATCATTGTGTAGGATAACTACAAGATTGTGTGCCTCACACCTGATCTCAATGAACCTCATATCGCTGGTGGTTATCTTGACCAGACGTTTACAGATAACCCACTCCAGCCGCCTGATACCCTCCTACGCTGGCACTTTCACCAGGCAGTCATCAGTACTGTGAAGGGGACTTGAGAGCCCCATTTCGGGGCCAACCTCCCACCGAGCCCAGGCGGGACGGGGTGGTCGTGGGTTGGTCGTGGGGCTGCATCAGCAAAAAATTACCCTGGGTCAGATACGGCGCCGTTGCGTCCCCAGCGTCCTGTCCGTCCTGAGTTATATCCCCTGCGTCCTGTGCGTCCTGAGTTGCGTCCCCTGCGTCCTGTGCATCCTGAGTTGCCTGGCAACGCCCGCTCAAATTCCATGCATCTGGAGCCAAACCAATACACCACCTTCCGTCCTGACATATCAGTCAAAGCAACTCTGCCTCCGGTGCATCCAGACTGGTCCATCAACACCATTGCTCATCATGATTTATCACTGAGTGATGCTCGCGTCACGGGTACCCCTGAGTATTTCTTGGCATAGTTCATCATGGTTTCTCGGCACTTAGCCTCACACGCGATACACTGTTCTCTCATCATCACCCTCAATATTCTCTTCTCTCATCATCACCCTTAACATCCATATTCCCAGGCATCCTGCATAATACTCCACTACAACTACACAGC
>Ga0307509_10004364_pt1 | contig 20489 bp, 21 predicted proteins | sample 10_EM_MG_FD_202245 | JGI IMG/M metagenome (GOLD analysis project Ga0307509, IMG submission 202245) | Populus trichocarpa ectomycorrhiza microbial communities from riparian zone in the Pacific Northwest, United States - 10_EM | ecosystem: Host-associated > Plants > Roots > Unclassified | place... | reverse complement strand
ACGTCACGTCAGGACGCAATCGGCGTTGGGAATGGCGTCCGGACGCTGGGGACGCAGAGGACGGAAAAACGACGTCGGATGCGTCCGGACGCGGCGCCCGCGCCTCAGACGCAGGATTAATTTTTGCCGATGTCTCTGCCTCGGCCACTACAATTGCCTGACACTCGCTGGTGTCAAGACTCTCAGGAGTTGGGGGCGCCCCTGGACATGGAGTTCCATCCTGCCTCTGCTTCCCCTTGCTCCAACTCGTTAACCGTTTGACTAAGTCAAGCTTTAACCCATCGTCCGATAGTCCACGCTCCAAGCACAATATCCTGAGCTGCCCAACTTTCAGCTTGTCAAATCTCACATCATCGTGAGAGATGTGTTTTCGACCACCCATCGTGCTCGTCCTGTGCACTTTAGTTAGCAAGCCAAGCATACTTGACAAACTGTACTCGCAATGTCGAACCGTTTTTAAAAACCCTTGGACGTTGTAAGTACAGTTGAGATTGGGCAGGCTGTTGGGAATGATGGTCCCACTCTGGCGTATGCGTTGGAAAAAAAGAGGTTTTCCAGAAACTGTTGTGAGGAAAGTTTGAAGTTGAGAGGGAAGAATTACAAGATTTCGGGCCAGGTGGTGTTTATCAATTTATGTCACACAAGATGCAGCCTTGGCACTGGGACCTTGACGTACAGGGGGTTATCGGAAGGTCTGTCGAACTCTTGGCAGAAAATCGCATACTAAACTCTGCCAAGAGTTCAAGTCAAAACTAGTTAAATAGAGCAGTAACACCTATTTAGCTAGGTTAACCTTAAATAACTGCTTTCTAACTTCCTGTGAGACATTTTAACCTTATACCTAAACTGGAATAATTTTTTCATAAGGTATCATATATCCTGTTTCTTAGATACACATATTAATTCGTTCGCAAAGATAATAGGCTCAAGCGTAGTAGTGCGTGCGAACAAACCATGGTCCTCAGCCCAAATGCCGTGAGTCCTTGGCACTGAGGGACCAAGAAGTAGGTTCACAAGTTAGTGCCCAGGGGTGGATCAGCGATGCGCTCAGCTATGGTGTGATTGCAGGGTCTGGGGGAGGTGGTCATTTGCTCAAGGGGATCAATAAAAAGATCCCAAAACACCCAAAAGAGGCACCTAAGGCACCACTCTTGGACCGCCGTGATGAAATATCACTCGATTCTCCCCTTACCCTTGCCCAGCGAGGCAAGGGTTCCCGGCTTTGAGGCTCTTTCACCTTGCCAAGAACTGAATCTGCCCCTCCAAAAAAATTCATCCCACTATTCTAAGACACATCCTCCAGCCAGTTCCGATCACATAGATATGAAGCTCGACACACATGCGATACGATACCTCACGAGTGAGGACTGGCGCGTCCTTACTGCCGTAAGACTTCCTTCTTCTCCCCCCCAGTACCCGTCTACGGAGCAAGAGTTCTGACCTCTGATCAGGTAGAAATGGGTAGTAAGAATCACGAAGTCGTCCCTACACCATTGATCACGCAAATATCTGGCTTGAGAGGTGAGAGTGGGGTCAACAAGTGCATATCGAGCCTGGCAAAGGTGGGACTTATTGCGAGAGTTAAAAACGCAAAATGTTTGTCTACCCCTACCCAATGTCTATCGAGGCCGCGGGAGAAACTGATGGGGAGGAGCAGACGACGGCTACCGATTGACGTACGGTGGACTGGATTACCTCGCACTAAACACGTTCTCGAAGAGGAAAAGCGTTTATTCCGTCGGGAATCAGATTGGTGTTGGGAAGGAGTCAGACATTTATGTTGTTGCCGACGAGACGGGCACCCAAAGAGTTCTCAAGATTCACCGGTGCGCCACATCCCCCTTCTCCATGTGGCCCAATAAAAAATGTATCGCTAACCCTTGGATTGGGTGGAATAGATTGGGCAGGATTTCCTTCCGCACCGTAAAGGCCAACCGCGACTACCTCCGCAACCGACATAGCGGTAGTTGGATGTACATGTCGCGCCTGGCAGCACTAAAAGAATACGCATTCATGAAGATCCTGCACGAGAACAACTTTCCGGTTCCAGTCCCACTAGACCAAGCCCGTCACTGCATAGTAATGACACTAATCGATGCTTTTCCCCTTCGTCAAATCTCAACATTAACATCGCCCTCAACGCTTTACGCAAAACTCATGGAACTCATCCTACGATTTGCCTCCCAGGGCCTTATCCATGGTGACTTTAACGAGTTCAATATTCTTGTCCACGAGGACACGCAGGAGCCTGTCGTTATCGACTTTCCTCAGATGGTCAGCGTGGATCATGCTAATGCCAAAGAATATTTCGAGCGGGATGTCAAGTGTATCAAGGACTTTTTCAAAAAGAGGTTCAGGTATACCGCTGACGATGACGGGCCGTTTTGGAGTGATGTTAAGAGGATTGGGAAGCTAGATGTGCTAGTTGAGGCGAGTGGGTTTTCGAAGAAGCAGGCAAAAGATCTGGAGAAGTATAGGAAGGAAGTAGTCCCACTGGCAGATAATCACGAAGAAAAGGGTGCTGCAGAGGGTGGTGAGGGTGTCGAGGATGACGACAGGGATGGGGGTGAGGAAGAAGAGGAAGAGGATGATGAAGGAGAGTCAGAAGGGGAGTCAGGAGGGGCAATTGAAGAGGCTAAAAGACCAATGATTGGTGAGGACGGGAAGGAGCTGCTGGATGCTCTGGGAAATACTCGCACATCATGATCACAGCAACCTAGCCTGGCGCTACGGAACAAAAGTCTAGGTGGCGCCAACGATTGTGCAATAGCTTTACCTGTAGCTACCGAATCACAGCTTATGGAAAACCTGAGTACACCACAATCCGAAATTTAGTGATGAACAGTTCCTGCGTTAAGTTACGGTAAGACGACAGCGATGACTCGCCGTGTGCACAATACTTCTAAGCTAGCCATCAAGATCTTGAAATAGATATTTTTTTATACGAGCTATGTACCAGCGTAATCCGCTTAAGGCAAGAAAGGTACCCTGGAAACATTAAGACAAGTCATGATAAGAGCGCGATGGCTCCACCATCAAAGCATCGTGAGTAGCTTCCCAATCAAGACGCAAGACCGGCACCACAGTCTTTCCACAACTATCCCCAATCAAGGACCAGAAATTTCCCTCCCCCCCGCCACACGCCTTTGATCCGAGCCTTCGCAAGCGACAGTGCCAGTGCGGAACCAAATATATACTAGAATAAAGGTCAGATTCTAACGGCCCCTTTCATTGCATTAAGGCATCAGCATTAAGGCTCGTGAAGTCCATTCGACTTTCAAACTTCAAGGCAAGTGAAATTTCATGTGCCAAGTTAGGGTCCGTTATGTACTCGAGTACGGGCGGGACAAGCATTCCATCTCTCCCCCCATCCCTGCAAGCATAACGGCTCGTTTGTGTTGCCGCCCGTCGCTCCGCGGTTCCCGATTTCATGACGGGGGGTGATGCCGCCAAGCCAAATTTACGTACGATACTGAACGGTACGCACAACACAGCACTTTAAGTTACATGCCAGAGAGAACCGCCATGCCGAGGGCTAGCTTACAATATCGTACACTTTCCTTTGTATTCCTCCCCTCTAACTATCTGCCAAAATCACTACCAGTGTGAGCTAGGTGATTTGATAAGGTAGTTAGCAGTCATATGGCCGTTTTGGGTTGACTGGAAAAACGCACACCAGCAGATAGCTCGGCTGTAGAGTTTTCTCATAAAAAGCCGCCTTTCATGTTTTCCTACTCGAGCAGACAGACAAGTACAACCACACCTCCCTTTCAAAGATATAGAACCTTTCAACGATCAACAGCAATTCGATCACCACTTCACCTCTATTGGACTTAGCTTATCCGTGATTTGCTCTTTCCATATCGACTACCTTACACCGTAGCTATCCGAGGTCAATTCTATCCTCACAATCTCCCGGTATAGCGAGCAGGTCACGAGCGCATTTCTACCTCACAGCCGTGCCCCGTCAGAACACCTAAGGGAAAGCCAATAAACACTCCCACACCGGTACTCGTATTCGCCGTTCACCCTTCAAAAGAATAAAATATCAAGAAACCGCAGTTACCATACCCACCTTCACGACCCCCCCCCCCCGAGATCATACGAGATGCAGCTCAAGTATATTATGGCTCTCCTCCTACCTGTTCTTGCTGCGGCTAAAAAGAGCGTCAACTACATTGTTACCTTCCAGCCGGACACTCCGAACAGTGTCATCCAACGGGCCATGGCTGCTGTAAAGGCAAACGTACGAAAACTTCTTTCACACTCTAGGGGGCACAGAGAAGGTTCTAAACAAGTCTTTAGGGAGGGCAAATCACTCATGAGTACAAAATTATCAGAGGGTTTTCTGTCTATGCCCCATATGAAGCCGTTAACCAGGTTTCAACTCTGGCAAGTGAATGGAGCCCCGTTATCGAGGAAGATAGTGTTGTAAGTTTTCCTTTTTTCTTCCCCAGACTTCCTTCGGAGGTTCTCATGGAGCTAATGCGAGTAATACAGGTTACCACGCAGTCGGGATAAGCCAAGCCAGTGCGGTGTCATCGTGCCGGATGAAGGCCTTGTGTGTTTGGGGTTCGATGGGTGGTTTGCTGAATCTATGGAATTACGAAATAAGAGTGCTGCCGTAAGACACTTCTGAACGGGTATTGGGGGGTTCTTTTTTTCTTTTTTTCTTCTTTTTTCTTCTTTTCCTTTTCTATCGCTTCCCTTCCTTCCCTTCTTTTCTTTCGTGTGGATTACCGGTACTTCATTTGGAGGGTCATTGTGATTTGCTTTGGCATCAGGATTATAATAAGTGGTCTTGCTCAATACGGTCGAGTGGTGGTGATGAGCGTATGCGATGTCGTGATGTTTGGGATGACGTGTTACTCGATCGGTGTGAGCAACTACCATATATGATCAGAGCAGAGATTGAAGGAAGAAGTTGTAATTCTCGGCGCGATAGTCTATTTCTATGGTAAGATAATAGGACCGTAGAGTCTTGCGGAAAATGACCCCCACCACCCGCACCAGGACCCGGACGGAGAAATTCATTTTCCCCTGCACCTTCGGTTGGTCGGTTTGCTTTTTAGAGCCCGTCGCCCGTGTGGTTAGGCGGCTCTTCCCAACCCCCCAGACACCGACCACCTCCCGAATCCCTTTTTTTTTGTGAGGCTGATTTCCTTCTCTTTCCTTTTTTGTCCCTGGCCAGTGGCAACAGCCAATCCTCCCTCCCCCCCAAAAAATAAATAAAAAATAAATAAATAAAAACATCAATCACCCTTTTTCCTTCTCTTTGATCAACTACAATACATCACCACTATCGTGCCTTCGCACAACAGAAGCGCGCGCTAGATATGGTGAGTACGTTGCTCTTTAATCGGAACCCAGCCTGTTGGGGTTGTGGCCAGAAACCCCCATCATTAGCAGGTGCTAGGAGAGCTCCGAACGGGAGTGTCCTGCACTTTGTCTGTCCCTCGTGCGGCAATCCGAATCATTTTGACGAGGTAGGTTTCTTCCATCTTTACTCATTCCTAACCCGACACAGCTCTGCTAACTTTACGAAGCGTGGTGAGATAAGAGATTTTGTCCCGAGCACCCCCGAGGGCCCAGCACCCCGATTCGCCCGAAAACGGTACTCACCCACGTCGAGAGCCGCCCATGAAACACCTCCCGCGTCGCCGGTCTTCTGTCGCAATTGTTTGAACAACCAGAAAATCGTGTCTACACGAATCGGAGATTATGAGTTGCCTCCGGACGACCACCCCGATCTCGATTACCACATCAATGTGCTCTTTCCACGGTTCCAGAAAGAACTAGAAGAGCGATTTCCTCTAGTTTGCGCGGACTGTGCGCCCAGAGTCAATGAGCAGATCCGTTTGAAGAACTATAAAGTCAAGGTGGAGAGTTTACGGCAGATGCTCGCTAGGAGTGGGGACCCATCTCGGACAAGGGAGGAGAAGGCGAATTCCTGGGGGTTGTTCGAGAGGCTTGTTTGGGTATTGAGGGGCGGCGTGTGGTGTTATTCTCATTTTGTTGTGGCAGCATGGGCAGGGACGGCAATGTTATTCCCAGACAGAGCGGCGGGAGTGATGTTGGCGAGTGATGAGGGAACTTGGGCTAGTTGTATCTCGCGCAGCTTGGAGGATGCAAAGTTTGTCCCGGATTGCTATGAGGTTGCCTCGAGACATGCGCTCAAATTCCTGCCCTGGAGTATTCTTGGATTCTTTTGGGTCTACTGGGAAAGCTCGCTGCAGAAGTATCCCGAGAAGAAACTGGTTGGCGCGAATGAGTATCTTTGGATGGAGATAGGGGTCTGGGCATTCAGAATGACGTGTTGGACAGCTCTTGCATATTTCAAGTTAACATTCTCGGAGGATATAATGTTGAGGGTATATCTGGGGATCTTTTTCTTCTCCATCATGGTAGGTTTTCCCTCCAATTTTGCTCCCGAACTGTCCTAATTTTCCACCCCAGTCGACGCTGGGCTCCCTCTCCTGTTTGAAGTTGGAGAACCCTCCATCGTTCTCGCTGCGTGAACCAATGCCAATTTCTGCGACTCCATCGCCTCCATCGTCGCCTCCGCGAGAGGTGATGGGAGGTAGTTACCAGCCGAGACCACCGAGCTACCAGTCCATGCAAGGAAGTCCTACAACTCCACGTCTACCACTCAAAAAAAAGTTAGTACCCCCTACAACCGGGGCAAGCACAATATATTCACCACAAACCGACTTCCGATCTACCCTCACAATGCGAAATGGTTCGGTTTCGCCATCACCCTCCCCTGCTCTTAACAAAAAGAAGGGATCTTGGTCTCCTGATGCGATGGACTGGAACCCGACTGACAGGGACGACGCGCTGTGGGGGAAACCAATCCCTCAGCCATCATTTACCTCCTTTAACCAGCGGTCATCTCAACCTCAGCCACAGCAACAGCAATATAAGTCACCATTTACCGGCACCCTCCCCCCAGCGCCAAAGCCCCCAGGCCACAAATACGTCAACTCCCTCATGCACCCAGCCCCGGTAAAGCCCACAGGATCAGGACTGGGAAAAGAGCAATTCTTCCTCCCCCGCCAAACCGGAACATCTCCCGAATTCGCCAAACTCTCCGACCCAGCCTACACCCCCACAAGTAGTTATCCGCCCCTAGCGAGCCAAAAGCTCTTTATGGAGGACGAGCAGACCGGCCTAGAAGGCCTCTTCGGCCCTGGCCTTAAACTTGACGACGAACCAGACATTCCAATCCACGCCCAGCCATACCCAGAATGGACCGGTGTCTTCTGGCGCGTCGGTCTACTAGCCGTGTGTCTAGCCGTGGTAACAAAACTCCGGGATACCGCCAATGTCCCTACCGCCGCGTTCCTAACCTCCGCAGGGTGCATCGCTCAGCGCGACAAGGCGAGCCGAAGCCTCGGCCGAACAGTCCTCGCCTGTGCCGGTGTACTCCTGTCCATTGCGACGGCCTTTCTACCAAGCGACCAGTTACTCAAGCGCACCCTGCTCGCGTTCGTTATCCTCGCGCTCGGCAGCGAGTTCTGGGGTATGCTGGTCCTCTTGCAGAAGGAGCGCGCGAGGAAGTTTTATGCACGCGAGAGGAGGAAGAAGCTCGAGGTTGAAGAGCGGATTAGAAGGGGGAGGAAAGGGTTGAATTCCTTTGCGAGTATGTCGTTGTAAAATAGTTTCTTTTAATCCCCACTGTTGTATTCGGTTACTTTTTGTGTTTTGCTTTGTTTGTTTGGTGTTTGGTACCGGATGTCTTTTTTCCCGATATTTTATGGCATTGGGAGGGAGCGAAGGAAGGCGGTGGGGGGGTGGTGATACAAGTGTAGTTTTTGAATTGGATGGTGAACGGTCAATGGTGGAGTAAACTTGTTTGTCAACCCTTTTTTTTTCATGCATGGTGGTAGGGATTGAGCAAATGGTTGGAAGAAATTTGTGCTAGTATGATAGCTCATTTGTAGCCCTGCTCCATGCACTCCAGTGAGGGAAATGAAAGATGCTTGTGGCCGAGTGACGGGTAGTGCCTTGTGGAGGTCGTGAATGCTGCATGGCCTCTGTCGTCGTGGGAACATTCCGAGAGGTTATGAAATTGGAGTCAACCTGGAGGTTATCTCCCTACTATACGGCATCTCGCTCGGGTGCTGGTATAATAGAAGAGGTCCAAAAACTGAGGATCTAGGAAGAATGTTCGAAGATGCCCCAGTTCTCTGCTCAATAGCTCCAGATCTCATGGCCGTCAGGCTCACCCATACCTCGCCAACTCGAGGCACTATACTAGTACATATGATATGCTCGAGCAGACAATAGACCTTGGCGGGGCCTTGCAACCTACTCTACCCATAACCTGTGAGGTATAATCGTGATTACGGGTATGCATACCCTGTGCGGCACCCTGCTCCCGCAGTCGAATTAATGAGGATCACCAGATCCCCCAAACTTATCATACGTGAACTTCCAATCAGGTTACCACCCACAGAATTAGGGGGTTGGGTCCCATTTGGGCTCTTTTTCTTCTCTATCACCCCTTAGGTACTGTATCACGCCGCGGGGCGAAATCATATCTGAGAGATTCCTTTATGCCGCTCTAAGTTTCTCTTGGTGATGGGACCGGTCGTATTCTCATAGGGATTTAAGTTACTAAAGTTATGGCGGGGCGCCATCGGACCTATGAGCATTTTGCAGATTGGCTTACCCGGCTTTGCGCTTGTAGGGCTCAACCCTAAGCAGTCCCCCCCCTCCACACAGGTAACCTTCCACTCGGTGGCACCCACACGAAATTTCCTTCCAGAGGAAGCACAGTACGGTAACGACGACAAACGACCAACGCCAAACGATACCACCCACTCAACTTCTACCTCTACGACAACCTCGAGAACCAAATGGCGCCAAAACCAGCTTCGAAGGGTAATTGATGCTCCCGACCCGATTCGCAATTCTACGGTGATGGTGGTGATAATGATGGTAATGGCGCAGAAGGAAAGTCAAAGCAGCTGATATGGGGATTTGAATGCTATAGGTCCAAAAACCCCCGCTGCCTCCAAGAAAGCCGCCGACGCCAAAAAGGCTACTCTGAAGGGAACCCACGGAAAAATCGCCCGCAAGGTCCGCACCAGCACTACTTTTCACCGCCCAAAGACCCTCTCCCTTCCGCGTGCGCCCAAGTACCCCCGCAAATCGATCCCTCATGCGCCCCGGCTCGACCAGTACAAGGTCATTGTCCACCCTCTCAACACCGAGAGTGCTATGAAGAAGATCGAGGAGAACAACACCCTAGTATTCATCGTGGATATCAAGGCCAACAAGAGGCAGATTAAGGATGCTATCAAGAAGTTGTACGATGTTGACACCGTTAAGGTCAACACTCTGATCAGGTGTGTTGGGCGAAATAGCTTTTCTACGAGGGATGGGCGATGCCTTTTTTCCTTCTTCAGAAACAGGAGCGGAACTGATGGTGGTATTCTAGACCCGATGGAACAAAGAAGGCCTTTGCCCGCCTGACTCCGGACGTCGACGCTCTCGATATCGCTGCTACCAAGCTGGCGATCGTATAGTTTTCCGTCTCTTTTTCTTTCGGGGAGTCTCCCAAAAAATTCTATATACATTTTTTTCTTTCATCGCGGGTTGGAACACATTCACATTTTCATGCACAACACCTATTTGTTGAATGGATTGGTGGGAGCTTCGGGTCGAGGGACCGAGAAATCGGTGCTATTTTGTAGCAGAAACAAAAAATGAAAATGGGTCTTGACCTTGGCGAAATTTTCTGTCTAATTGGGCGGTTCAATCGGGATTATTGTTAGCAGTGATGGTGGTAGCAGTTCGGTAGGGTATACCCCCCGAGCTGTGGGTGCCTTGATAGTTATGGAGGGCTGGATCGGAATTTTCTTTCCTACGGTTGCTACGTTGTCGGGACCTCGTCCGCCATCGGTTCCCTGCACGGGACGCCGGTGCTCCTGGGCTGCTGCGTTGGTTATCGTCGGTGCAATAGTACTATAGTAGGAAGGTGAAAAGATATAGCTGCACCATTCCTGTCCACTTACCCGTTCTAACAAAGTTCCATGCGGCCATGATACCGGTATTCGCCGGAAAGATTCAACATTCCTAAAGGAGTAGAAGTCCGGGAAAAAGCCAATACCCGACACCTGAACACCCATAAGTTAATTCTACTGGAGAAGCTCAATTCCCGGTGGAGGTAAGCAGTGTTCAACACCACCCAGCCAATCCATTCATAAAGTATTTGTGCCTGGTCTCGTGACACCTCCCCTGGCCAACCCCCGCGCCGCCCCCCCCACATCTCGGCTACGAGCGGCCCCGCATAGTTGTCGTCATGAAAGCCGGTAGAGCACAGACAAGGATGACAGGTTACCTACTTGCTGGTTCCCTTTATATAACCCCTTTTGCTCTCACTTCACCCCTTTCTCCTTTTCCATTGATCTCCTTGTCCATCATCCGTTGAAACAAGTCTTGTTGACCTATTAGATAAGCTAAGCATGTCAGTACCCCGGACATCCCAAGACATTTCACATTTCTTATCGATGGGCGGGAGACCAGTCGTAGTGCTAATGATAGTGGAAATGATAGGTACACCGCTTCGTTCGCCTTCTTCGAGGCGTTATGGGAGGCGGGGGTTACCCATTGCTTTGTGAACTTGGGATCTGATCATCCAAGTATGATTCTACTTTTACTTTTCATCTCTTGTTGGTAGTGGTGAGAGCATACGATTGATCAAGTATGGTGGTCATAGGCATTCTCGAGGCGATAGTAAAGGGAAAACGCGAGAGGCCACATAGTTTCCCAGAGCTTCTTACTTGCCCAAATGAGGTATCTATTTAGCTCTATGATTAGGTGATTGGGTGTCTAACCGAATAATTCTAGATGGTCGCTTTATCCGCAGCTCACGGAATGGCTCAAGTCACTGGAAAGCCTCAGGCTGTTATTGTGCATGTTGACGTCGGGACACAAGGTAGCCCCAGCCAACTCTATCATCTCTCTAGAGCGATGTCGTGTTGACGCCGCATTGAAGGTCTCGGAGCTGCCGTTCACAATGCCTCGTGCAGCCGTGTTCCTGTCCTCATCTTCGCTGGCCTCTCGCCCTTTACACAGGAGGGTGAGATGCGCGGTAGCAGGACAGAATTCATCCACTACATCCAAGATGTGCCAGATCAAAAGGCTATAGTAGCACAGTACTGCCGGTATTCTGCTGAGATCAAAACTGGAAAGAACATCAAGCAGATGGTCAATCGCGCATTGTCATTTGCCATGTCTGATCCTAAAGGCCCTGTGTACCTTACTGCCGCTAGGGAGGTTTTAGAAGAAGACATTGAGCCTTATAGCCTGAATCAGGCCGTCTGGGATCCTATTAGCCCCACAGCACTCACGGAGGATGCTGTGAGCAGGATCTCTGAGAGTTTATTGTCCGCTGAGAATCCATTAGTTATCACCGGCTACGCTGGGCGGAACAAAGATGCTGTGCATGAATTGATCACGCTGGCTGATTCCGTGCCTGGACTGAGGGTGTTGGATACATTGGGTAGTGATATGTGTTTCCCGGCGGATCACAGAAGCTCGCTGGGCGTCATGTATGGTGCCCATGAAAAGATCACCACGGCGGATGTGATCTTGGTAATTGATTGTGACGTTCCTTGGATTCCCACCCAGTAAGTTTTCCTTTACCATCACTCACGTTATTGAGCTAATATGAATTTGCTGGCAGGTGCAAGCCATCTCCCAGAGCAGCGGTTTACCACATTGATATAGACCCACTAAAGCAGCAAATGCCCCTCTTCTACATTGACGCAGACGCTCGCTACCGTGCCGATGCATACACAGCGCTAAAACAAATAAATTCTCATACAGCAGGAATGAGAATGGACGCAGCCACCCGCGATGCACGAACTCAGGTGCTAGACAATGAATACAAAGCGCGCATGACCAGGCTCGAGCAGCAGGCAAAGCCCCGCGACGACGGACTGCTATCCTGCGCACATGTGATGAAGGTCCTCCGAGGTGCTATTCCTCAAGACTCAGTGATCATATTAGAAGCGGTCACTCAAACTGTCACAGTGGTAGACCAAATGAAGTGCTCACTGCCAAAGACTATATTCAACTCCGGTGCCGGAGGGCGTACGCCCCCCCATCCAATATTACACGCAAAAGCTAACATTACCACCCCTAGTCGGTTGGTTCGGCGGCGCCGCTCTCGGCGCGAAGCTCGCCCTAGACAACGGCACCCCCAACTCTGGTCCGTTCGTCGTAGCAATAGTCGGTGATGGCACATTCCTATTCTCAGTCCCAGCATCGGTGTACTGGATCTCCCGCCGCTACAAGATCCCGTTCCTAACCATCGTCATCAACAACGAGGGCTGGAACGCCCCGCTACGATCCGCAAAACTGGTTCATCCGGACGGACTCAGTGCGCATGCCACGCACGAGGAGTTGAACATCAGCTTCAAGCCTAGTCCGGATTATGCCGGTATCGCGGTTGCAGCGGGCGGAGGGGAGATCTGGGGTGGAAAGGCAGAGAAGGTGGAGCAGTTGGCTGGTGTTCTAGAAGAGGCGGTTGGGGTTGTGAAGGGGGGGAGGAGCGCTGTTGTTGAGGTTGTTATCGTTTAAACATGGGATTGCGTGGGTAATAGTTTTGCACACATATATCTCTTGATGGATTAGCAAATAGGCAGCCCGAGCACTACGGCTGGGTTAGCTAATGCTGGGGGCAGAAGTCTGCCGGTAGTCTACGATTCTATCTAATGGCTCAGAGTGGGGAACGAAACCGCTCTAGCACTTATTGTACATACATTAGCACCCGAGCCTTCATAACTCAATCAAACTGTATAATAGCCCGAAAGTGCAACTAGCCCATGCCAGGGGAGCCCCGTTTGCCCCATCCCCGCTTCTCCGAGCCTAAATCTCTGATACACCCCAAGTTATGAGAGGTTGCGTTGGTATGATACGCCGGAGGAGTTCTTCATCTCTCAAATACTTCGTTCAGGTCTACTGTTTCTAATCTGGGCCTTAGTTCATCCTGATGCACGATAGTGGCTCCACTTCTTCCTATTCCTCTAGCTATTTTTACAAGTAGAGGTATTCAGAAGAATATGCGGACGGCGAGCTATCATTAGTTAGTTTACTTTCCTTTCTGTGTCTCACTTCCTTTACCCACCCAGCACTATTAATCCTGCCCGCTGTAGGGCGTCGAGTGTTACTACTCCCGAATGGCCTTTCAATTAGAACCCAATAATAATCCCTGACCACACAATGGAACATTCTGGATATACCATCAGGCATGAACAAAAAAAAGAAGAGAAAAATACCCCGCCGCCCACCCCGATTGATATGTGCTGCCTACTTTCAATGCTATCATCTAGTGGGCCCCTTCCCGGATAGTTCAACAGCCTCGTCACATATGATCACTCGCACGGGTATAAAGCAGGAAGGGTAGGTTTTGCCCCATGGTAGATATCATGGGTTGTAGACTAAGATGCACACGATGGAATGTGGTTGCTTAGTCATGGATCTGTCTTGGCTGTCATTGGTAGCGGGTCTCTTGCATCTTTTCAAATCTCCTCTCTCTTCACCTGACACGCAAGTCTTTTCTAGTAAACCAAATTGATCAAACAGGTCTCACCACAACTCTTATTTCGCCTTTCTTTTCTCTCTTGTTCTCACTCGCGGCAAAGCTACTCCTAGCACCTTCCGTACCCAATTAGCGGTTGTGCAAGCGCTCCGTTCTGTCTGCTTATCGGGCCCTGATCGCAGCCTATCATTTCTAACGCCCCAGACAGCGTGGAGTGCCGCAATCCACGAAAAATCACCCGCCGCCCAAAATTGGGCACACAGAAACGTTTTCGTCAAACCCCCACATAACGTGCCCAGCCTAGGCCTGAACCACACTTTGACTTCTTAACCAAGGAAATTATTGTCCGGCGTTTGATTTCCTAGAGCAGAAAGCCCCCTTTACTTCCTCCTGTACAGCTTCCTTAAACATCTGGTGTTATGTTGGACTATCGCGCCGGGGCACCAACCATGCACCTGTGCGAGCGAGATTTCACAAATGGGTTTTTCCAAGAACAAGTATAATTAATGTTACAAACTGCGGACAGCAAGAGAAGGAAAAGCTTTTTATTTATAATTCTTAAATCGAAGGAGAAGAAAAAAGAGAGGAAGCGAGGCACTATTCCAAGAAGTCGCACAAGGAAATCATCGGGGTGTAGGAATGCAAACGTGGCCAGCATGGGTGCATTCCTACTACGAGATTAGGCAACATAGCGCACTAGGAGTATCCGGAGGATGCAGTTAACAATGAATCAATGCAGCACCGGATTCACATTCTAACAAGTGACCCTCTTGGCACGTTTACCTCGGGCACTCACCTGCTGGCCAGGGGGGTGGGCTCTGAAAATGCTCCCGGATTCCTAGATATCTGAGTAATCGAGACCATCCCAACTCCCCCAAGAGGAAAGAAAGGAAGGAAGGGGAACCCTACAGCGACGAAAAAACAAACAAAGAAGGCTTGAAAAATTGGGAAGCCTCACATCCGGGTGGGGCTAAGTTTTTGTAAGGGGCCAGTTATGATATGTTTTGATTCACACGGGCCAAGAAGAAATCTCAAGTCGAACCGAAGATATGATAGTGGTATCGACGCAGAATTGGGTGGAAGAACATTGACAAGTCACGTAGTACAAGTCCAGCGCTAGTACCTGTACTGTACCATTCATGAACAAGTGGAACATCCCTTGCACTGGCGAGGCTTACCGTGGATATGCCCCTCTCACAGCAACTGCCGGCATTCTCTCTAAGAGGGCGGAAACGATTTTTTTTTTTTGACTGGGCGTTTCCTAGCCAGTGGGGAACAGAGCTTTACGATTTTGGGATGCAGGGCTGCAATTGCATTCCGCCAGAATCTAGGCAGCCAGCCCTTTTTTTTGCTTATCTTCGCCTTGTGCAGGAGTGATTGTATCCATAAATTTTGTTCTGCTGTGCACGAGTGTGGGCTAAGTTGATGTTCGAGCATACCGGTACTTACAGAACCTACAAGCAGCCTTGCGGGTGACCCCTCTTAAACCTTCCCCCATCCCCTCTCTCGACACAGGAAGGCATCTACCGTAGAAACCCCCAGACAAACTCCGCGGACATATATACATATATATATAAAAGAAAGCATCATGTCGTTCTTCAGCCTCCCACCCGAGATAATCCTCCACATTTGCCAGTATCTCAGCCACGACCTTTGCCACCTAAATTCGCTCCTGAGGGTTAACTGGCGCTTGGCCATCCTCCTCAAGCCCGTTCTCCTAGACGCAGCATGCGACCCTTACCCCATCATACAGGGCACGAGAGCGTTCTACTCGGCGGTAGATCGCGGGGATGAAGCCTCTGTGCAAAGACTAGTTAAGAAAGGCATCCTCCGTCTTGCTGTTAACGGCAGGTTTCTCAACGACGCCATAGAAACCCAGAGCCAAAGGGTCGTACAAAGGCTTCTAGAATGTGGTGCTGAAGCTGGAGACATAGCCCCCGATGGCCAGACACCACTATTTGTCGCAGCGAAAGTCGGCAGAGCGCCAGTCGTGAAATTACTACTCTCCCACGCTGGAATAGATGTCAACACTCCGGACACCCTCGGTCGAACACCCCTGTACATCGCAGCGGTCAACGGTCACGAAGAAGCCGTCCGGCTCCTACTCTCCGATGCAAGGGTGTCGGTAAACACCAAGGAATACTCCAGCTCCTGGACACCCCTCATCATGGCGGCAAGGTATGGCCATGAAAAGGTCGTTCGGCTCCTTCTGGATCACCCTGAAATTAACGTCAACGCTCAAACAGCCTACGGCGAGACACCGCTGAATTTTGCGGCAGTGAACGGACGCGAGGTGGTCGTGAAGATGCTAATAGAGGATAAGCGGGTAGATATAAATTTGGAGAATTGCAATGGTTGGACACCATTGCGCTCTGCTGCTGAATCATCCCAGGAGGATGTAATGAGGCTGTTGCTAGATTGTGAGGGTATTGATATCTCCAGGGCGCAGAACGCAATTGATAGGCATGAATCTGAGTGGCCAGGGGCTGAGGAAACGCAAACTATGGAGATACAGAAGAGCCGTCGAGGGTGGGCGAGGAGATCTTTGGCATGGATGAGGAGGTTGTTGGGCTAAACGGGTAGGGGGAGCTTAGGTTTTAATAAGGATTCCAGGAGAATCGCAAGAGAGTGGATCTTCCCTTCTACGAGGCCCCAGCGGCTTGTGTTTCCCTTCTGTGAGATAGCTACAAGAGAATTAACTACATATTTACCTCTCACCAACCAAGTTTATCCATAGACACTAGACGTAATAGAGTAACCAGTAATACTTCAATCGGACTCCTATGAAGATAGCATTGACACCTAGCTATGCGTAAATATCTAGAAGAAACCACTCCTTAGCGCTGTTATACCGGAAGTGGGTTGTCCCAAGGGCCCTAGGCAGATAGCTATAATATCTATCACTCTACCACCTCAGGAAGGAAGCCCCCTACGAATAAAGCTGGTATCTCGAAAGGACAGTAAAGCGCAACGATATTTCTTTCTTTCTTTCACATCATACAAATCTAAATACTCCAGTGGCACCACGACGGTAGATGCCCTGACGGGCGCCCCCCCGGAGAGTAAGTCGCCACCATTCATACACATCACTCGATCCCTCACAGTTTTCCCACCCCGCTAGCCCCTACCCCCCTGACCAACCTAACCAACCAACCCACCGGCATGTACCCCAGGAGAGGGAGCTCCAGAGCGGACGGGCAACCTCTAGTCAAAAGGGAAAAAGAAAGGAAGGGAAAAAAAAATGAGAAAATGAGAAAATGAGAAAATGAGAAAATGAATATAAACCCCTAACCCACCCGAGTGAGTTTCAATGACTCCTCTCCGGACAATTCAGAAAAGCCCATCCATACAAAGTCCCTCCCGCTTGGCAACAATTCAGCAAGGCAAAGCATCCCCTGCGCCGCACCATCTACGAAGAGCCATTCACACAAGCATAGGTTATTGATACAGTGCACTGGATGACGGACTTAAGACGCGAGCTCGAGACAGTGTCACCACGAATCTGTCCGTGCATGATATATGCCATGACCCTTTAGAATAATCCGTTGTTGGTTCTGGCAGGCATGATAGAGTATAGTATCGTGCCTATCCTATCATGATAAAGAAAGACTACTACCAGAATTTGGAGAAAGGAAGGGAGGAGGGAGGGAGGGAAAAAGGAAAGGTTAAAAAAACCGAATGTGGAATAGTTCATCTCCAGGGCTTCCCACCGAATTGCATGTTCAAGCAGGTGAGGATCTAGGAATATACCCCCCCATTTATGCTATCTAGGACATGGGAATCTCCGGCTGGGGTCTATCATTTGGAAGGGGGTCCGGCCTGAGCGACAGGAATTTCTACAAAGCCGATACAAAAATATGTAATAGAGGAATGCACATGCACAATCCACTATACAAAATCCATATTTCAAAAACTTTCCCATTTCAAAAAAAAAAAAGTTTCTCAAGTTGCAAAGTAAGTTAGCTATAACCAGTATACCCCTCCCAAACTTTGACAACTTTCCATCGCGAATTTCAAATGCTTCCCCCAGCGAAGAATAGCCGCGATGGGATATAACATATATCCTACATCAATAATAAAAAAGGTGGGGAAAAACTTTTTTCCCTCTCATGCACATAATATACATACGCATATATATTATATATGTATATAATATTATTATATATTAATAGCTCCCGCGCAGAATGCCCAAGCAAGGATCAAATACAGCATGTCACCGCAAAGTATGATATAGTACAGTACATCGCATCGCATAATCCACCCGCTGCCGAAAGCAAGAGCAAGAAAGAAAGAAAGTCGGACATGCTTCCCCGAATTAGGCCCGCCCGGCCGCATATATTACTCATATCACTGCAAAGCACGTAGCACAGTACAGTAACTTGTCCAAAATGTGCATTTTCCACATAACGGACATCCCTACCCTACCCCACGGCCTCGCAAGGCGTGGAGTAGTAAGAGTAGTAATGCCTTCAACAAGTCCGTTGTACGAACTAGCAGGTATGATATATATATATATATAAACAGCTACTATATCCCGGGAGTCCATAACACCGGTACTCGTACAGTAAAGTACTCATGTGAGCCGTTTTGACACCCCCCCCCCCACCACCACCACCACCGGCTCCGGCTCCGGAAGGGACCGCACACCCCGGTTGAGCGGGGAGTGCCCTACCCGAGCCCGTTGAAGTCCGTAGCAGCAGCACGTACAAGTACAGTACAACAAGGGTATTTAGAATGCGGCGGACATACCGATGTCATCGAGGCTGATGGCCAGTATAATATCGGTATCGTGTTGTGGAACCCCCCCCCCCCCCTCCCCTCATCATCCATCCGTGACCTTCCTTATATTATAACCCCAGTTCCTGGTTATGATGTCAAAACTGCGGCACACGGGGGGGTTGGATGGTGCTTGGAGGGTACTATATAATGTGGCTTCAACACGATATAGTACCCCCCTGCTGGTAATATAGTACTTGTATGACAGCTACTGCACTCTCGGGGGAAGGAAGGAGCAGAATTCCCTGTTTGGAGAAATAGGCTATGCGTCCGGGGAAAGAACTGGGAAGGCCCTGGGACTTGAGACTAGAAAGATGACTGACTCCCTTCCTTCCCCGCGGCTCAAACCGGAAAATACCAGGGATGTAGCTCCCGTTGGGGTAAGTGTGAGGAAGTCGTTGGAATGGTGTTGCCTAGTGTCCATGTAGACCTGGACATTCCAGTACTGTACTGTGACGTCCTCTCGAGCAAGTCACGCTGAAAAAAAGTGAGTAGCACCACGGAAAACGGCGATGGAACTCTGCTGAAAAATATAGCAAATAATCTCAAGAAGGCCCCTCTTGTTTTCATGGTGGTCTTTTTTCCTATTTTGCTTTCCGCGTTCTTATCCCAATTTTAGAGTTATTGTTCTCCTCGTCTTCTTTATAACATCGTGCTCGATCAGAAATGTTTGTAGTCCTACTATAGGATAGGTACTCCCCAACAACTTCTGAGTATATGCACCAAGGCACACAAAGGCCCGAATACCCCACTACCGTACCAGCACGGTATTACGGAAGCTGAAAACTTTCTCTATAGAAGATGTATAAGTTACCGATATTCTTGTTATCAATATTTCTCAAATGCTCACTTACGGGGGGGGGACCTTCTCCATCCTACCCCCCTCCCTAACCACCTTTTTTTATAGCCATTACTGTCAGATCTCCACTACACTAACTAATACACACATCCCAGCAGCAGCACTATACAGCACTCGCGCCTCTTTGTCAAGAAGGCCTCCGCAAGGCGATATCCCCGCCGGGGTCCTCGCCAAACACTTGGCCACGGAGGCCTTCCTAGCCGAGAGGCGCGAGTACTGCGCTTGTACGCATGATACTCGCACCGCAAAGCTCGTCCAACAACCAACCGACCAACAGGACAAAGCCAACCAACCAAAATTAGAGTCTGTTTTTTGTTTGTTTGTTTTTTGATCAGGCAACCTTCAACGAGTTCTTGTTGGAAAAAATAAATAAAAAATAAATAGATTACCTGAGGCCCCCAGGGTATGAAGGTGCCGGATCTTTCCGCCCAGACTAGGATGCAAGTGGTGACCAATTCTTTCCTTGCGGGACTCTGCTGTGATACCTGCCAAGACAAAAGATACATGCTGTACATTGAAGTGGACCTCAATCACTTCTAATGTCCAACCTTCCGTACGCGAATAAGAGTGAGCAAAAATTCTACTGTGTATTTCAGATGCTCGGCTATATTCCAAAGTCTCTTTGAAGCTTATTGTGGCAATAATTGTCACACACAAAATGCTCATTTTGGTGTGTTTTAGCCCGTCTGGTTACCAAACGACCTCTGCTGACTGCACATACAAAGTATCCCTCATATGATATCATGTTCCGAGTACTTTTTTAAGGTTTCCACAATTTAATCATTTCCACCCGCCAACAACACTGACTCCGCGAAAACACTACTTTCAACAAATTATTACTCCTGGAAATACAGAAATAGACAGCATACTCGCATCCATCATAAAAACATACTTGGAAGAAAAGATCGTGATGTCAAGCCGAGAGCAAGAAAGCAAGGAAAGTAGAAAGAATGTGATCTTAAGAGTAGGCAAACAAAAGAGATGTGTGATACCAAGTCTTGAAGGTAAACAAAAAAAAAGACAAGAAGGAATAGCAAGAGATTGCGCGTGTCTACATGAACTGTATCATATATATCAAAACCAGCCCTGCAGTCATCCCAACTCTCCGATGGCGTGGGACAGAATCACCCCTCCTTGCTCTCTCCCCCCTCCTTGCTCCCTTCCCCTTCCTTGCTCCCTTCCCCTTCCTTGCTCCCTTCCTCTTCCTTGCCCCCTTCCCCTTCCTTGCTCCCTTCCCCCTCCTTGCTCCCTTCCCCCTCCTTGCTCCCTTCCCCCTCCCCTTCCCCTTGCGCAACCACC
>Ga0307509_10004363_pt1 | contig 20490 bp, 30 predicted proteins | sample 10_EM_MG_FD_202245 | JGI IMG/M metagenome (GOLD analysis project Ga0307509, IMG submission 202245) | Populus trichocarpa ectomycorrhiza microbial communities from riparian zone in the Pacific Northwest, United States - 10_EM | ecosystem: Host-associated > Plants > Roots > Unclassified | place... | reverse complement strand
ATTCTTACTATTTCGCAGATTGCTTGTGTTAGTAGTGCAATGATGTTTTTCTACTCGAGCAAAAATATGTCTCAGGACACCCATGTATTCTTAGGCGTGTACGAAAACTTCACCCCTACCACTTGTAAATCTGATATACTAATATAATACAACTTCAAGTTATTAAATTGTAAAAGGCTCTCACTCCAAAATAAATTTCTTCAATTTAATAATTTAATTAACACTATCTCTAAAGAACTAACCCGCTATAAAGGGTAAATCAAAATGTACTTCTTACAAAACATAAATACCGTATTAATATTTTATTCCAATTCCGAATCCACAATCTTCTAACCTTGCGCACTCAGCAACCCCTCCATTTTCAAACGAGAACAACCTGATATCCCCCCACTCCCCCTCCACATCCACACCCTCGCCAGCGACCCATCCCAGTACAGTACCCCACATAACAGCCCCTCCACAGCCATCAGGGTCCAGCTGCACTACCGTACTCGAGCACTCGAGTAACCTTCGCTCACCCCCTCACTCCCCAAACCTCAATGCACGCAGGGAATCCCTGCCAAAAACGCCCAGGGAGGATTCCCCGAAGGTGCCACACGCACACTTTACCATACGGCACTTTAGCCTGCAGGATACGATAGGTTTTTTTTTGGGGGGGGGCATGGGACGTGACATCATGCGCTAGGGCTATCGTTATCGAACCCTTTGGGCGACTACATAGGTATCATACTCGAGTATGTGTATACCACGATAAGTAGAATATCAGACTGTAGAAGCACCAAGCAAGATGTTTCCGTGCAACGTGAGGAGGGGGAGGAGGAGGAGAGCAGGGATGTCAAGGACATTGAGCGTTATTGCATAGCATCATGCTACTGTACAGTACCACCACTAATGACTTACTTAGCAATCCTTGCCCGGTGCTTGTATCATACTAGTACTCGTACCAGTGCTCGAGCACAGTAAACATAATAAATTTCGGAGAACCCTCAACAGACGTAAAAAAATAAAAAGGGTTCAGTCTAACCTTGATGGGTTGGTTTCTCCGTTCTCCCACCCAACCACCAACCCACTCACCACCCCACCACCCCACCACCCCACCTCCCACCACACGAGCCCGCCCCGCCGGGCTGCACTAAGCATTTTACGAATCGCCATGCTCCAGCATGCGGCACAATAATTCAAGGCTTACGATGCACTACCGGCACTAAAATCGAACGCCTGCATAACTGTCCTAGGCGCGACTTTGGATTTTCAGTGCCTGTTATATATGCGCCTGTGCCTACCCGTCGGACAAGGCAGCCGCAGGCGGCAGAGTTAGGTGCGGATGTCTATTCAATACTACTACACAGCCACGGTACGGTATAGTACAGTACAGTACGGTATAGTATGCCTCCGACTTTCATATTGTGCTTCACTAAAATGTCGCTTCACCAGAGGTGCGCAAATGTATGCTAGGAACAAAAAAAAGATTGGTTTTTCAGTGCTTGGTATATGATACGCCTGCACATCTTCCTCCCACACATCCGCCGCGTTCATCACCAGGGGGATGGGTTGGGTGGCCAATTCCGCCCTACTCCACTCTCCTCCACTTTCCTCCACTCCGGCGCGCCTACGCCTTCGGCAAGCCCTTCGACGTTGGCCACTTTGGGGTATATAATAACCACCAATCACGCACTACTTTTCCACCAACAAGAGTCCTCCCCGTTCGCTAACAACCTATCATCATCCTTCGGATCCATAATCCCGTCGCTCTCATCATTAGTTCACTCACCAAAGAAGTCCTTCCCCGCCCTACTCCCTACCCTTCGGGGTGTGATATGTCGGCCCACTCCCTATTCCACGCGACGAACGATCGCATATACCCCCCCTACCAAACACAATTCCTCGAATAGCCATCATAGCACATACACACGCACACACACTAAGACCCTGCTTGCTCAACAGCGTCGTCCCCACAAAACCAAACCAAAGCCACCCTTACAAACTCACACATGAGACCCTCACACCACACGGACCGCGCCCACCAAGCTGAATTCAACTACCCTACCTATCACCTTTCTTCTGACCAAATTCGAATCTCAACAATAATGATAATAAACACAACGCACGTGCCTTCCCCTTCACCATCAAAAGTGTGATAATACATACAAACAGGTACAATACCAACCCCCCCCCAAATACAAAAACCTACCGGTAGCGCACGGAACCTAGCCAACGCCACACTAACAAGGTAAGGGCAAACCGCAGCGCCAGTAGCCCAACTTCCTCCCAAGCCAGAAGAGCGGACACCATAGCAAACACAGTAACATACGGGCTTCAAGTTAGTAGTAGTTTCGGTATGCAGAGATCAGGCGTGTTGCGCAGACTGTATAGAGCGCCTCCTTCTATGCGGTGTGATGCCGGCCGCGGAAGTCTAGCGTCAAGTGTTGTGTGCTCATAAGTTCCACTCCATCCATCCCGTATCCACTCATCTGATTAGTCTAACTTTCCATGCTCAAGAAAAGATCGGAGACCGAGTGATGCGTAATGACTACAGGATGCGGTTGCCGAGATTATGGCACTCCCCTCTCCCTCGATAAGCACCTCACCCCAGCGCCCCCATACCCCGCCACCGAGCAAACATGCTGAAATAAATAATGGTACCTGAATTGCTCAGAATGGAATCAAAGAGGCACAGATGTGATAATGTGAAAGCTGAACTAAAAACAGACCCTCAAAAAGTAAGTGAAGCCCCCATCAACCCACCAACTCACTTACTCTATCCTGTCCTGCCACCCACCCAGCCAGCCATCTAGAAAAACTTCACGCCATTACCGCACTTACACAACATCATTACTCAAGAGGCATCACACATCCGTCCACAAGTCCTAACTGAAAAAACTGAAAAAGACAACATTACTGAAAAGAAAAAACAAGAGCGATATGAATCAAGCTCCAGAAAAACCATCCGAATAATAATAATGGCCATGAAAGAACGACAAGAGAAAGCATTAACTCTAGTCCCGCCACACTTTAATCCGTACGAACGACCATCTATGAACCCCCATAGGCCCTGTTAACCTCCGACTGATACTTCCGGAGAATCCCCTTCCTGTTTAGTTTCTGAGCACTTGTCACCAAGTCCTGTTTGGAAATCATTAGCCGTCACTCTCACTCTCACAATCATTGGGGAAACTCGCATTTTGAGGGGTCCATTCTTCGTCCGTCAAGACACAGCCCTCAATCAACTCAATGCCATTAAGTCCACCCTTTTTCCCAGCGGCGGTAAGCTCCCTCATGACAATCTGGTTCAACTTGGCGTCATGGACAAGCTGCTCAAATTCTCCCTCGATGCTGTTGTCGGCAGCAAGCTTCTTTAAAGCCGCCGCGACAGGAAAAATAATAGCAACAGGTTTGGTCTTTTGCTCATCGGCATAAATGCAGATGTTGCTAACAATGTTCGATGCTCGATAGACCGATTCGAGCTTCTCGAGAGCAATGTATTCTCCGTTTAGTGTCTTGATCAAGTTCTTCTTGCGGTCAATGAGTTTCAAGTGACCATTTGAATCCCATTCACCGATATCCCCGGTCTTGAACCATTCACCCTCGAAAGCTGCTACAGTCTCTGCCTCGTTCATAAAGTACGACGAAGCAACTGAATCGCCACGAATCCAGACTTCACCCTGCTCAGGATTATCATGAGTGAAGTAACCAGCATCAGGATAGTCGACAAGCTTGATCTCAGCACAAGCAGGGATGGTTCCAAGACTATCGGTATTCCATTCACTTGGGTCCATAAGACATCCAATGCTGTAAAACCGTCAGCATTTGATCACAAGAGTATTGCAAAGAGTAGACCCTTACGCAGTAGTTTCGGTCAACCCATAACCGATAACCATTGGACAAATAGTCATACTAATAAAATGCTGCGTTTCTTTGGCGATAGGCCCCCCTCCACTCATGCAAACTTTCAACCTTCCACCAGTCGCGGCTCTAACTTTCTTAAAGATTACATCCACGATACCAGATCCAGGAAGGCCTGAACGAAGGAGCATGCCCTTGAGCGTCATGGCGCCCCAGAAAAGCTTTTGAGTCAAGAGAGGAAGATTAGAAACCTTGTCCATAACACCCTTCTTCACGGTTTCCCAGACAGCAGGGACACCGACAAGGATAGTCGGCCTAAATTCGGCGATGTCACCCTTGCAGTTGCGCATAGATTTCTCCGACAAAGTCTTAGGATTTCCGTAGCCCATGGTGCCACCCCAGAATAAACATGCGTTTTCAAACACGTACTCGAGAATATGTGCCAGGGGCAAAAAGGTAAGCAAGAAATCCCCAGGACCAATATAAGGGCCGATAATGACGCTGACACCGGACACTACAAATCGCGCCTTGTTAGCCGCGCCTCAAAGCCAACCACAAAAGCAGCTAAAACTTGCCGGCTGCAACCACATTCTTGTGGAGAAGAGGGACACCCTTGGGAGCACCAGTTGACCCAGAGGTATACATGATGCCGCAGAGGTCCTCGGGACCAGCAGGATCAGGATCACAAGGGTTTTCCTGCCCAAGCTTGAAAAGTTCTTCAATGCTTAGAATATGCAATTGCTCGTGCGTAACCTTCAAGGCATCGATATCCTCTTGTTTGACCGCAGTATCGGTATTATATATGATATATCTAACGTTAACCGCTTCCTTTAAAGGATTGATGAGTTGCGGGAGAAGGGGGGAGTCGAGAAAAATGGCGGATGTTTCGGTCTGTACAAGCGAATGGGTGAGGCCAGATTGGCCAAGAGTGTCATAAGCAGTGACAATCGGCAGCGATTGCGACGCACAAGCTATCCACTGTCAGCAGTTTATTCCGGTCGGGGACATAGGGCGATCAAACATACCATGCGACATCAAAAGCCAGTTTGCACTAACCCGCGATCAAGTCAGCAACAAACAAGGCAAGAAAAGAAGAAAATTCAGCCGAGAAGCCAAACAAACCTAGTAGCAGCGAAAATTTGAAGTTTCTCGCCCTTCTTCAATCCTAAAGCTTTCAACGCAGCTCCAGTCATGTTGACGCGAGCAAGATATTCATTGAACGACATATACGTGTATTCGCTCATTTCATAGTATGTCCATTTCTTCGGAACCTCCTGCTCAACACCATCAACCATCCTGTTAACCATCTTTGCCTCCTCGTGAACCTGAATAAGGCGACGGGATCCAAGAGCCTGAGCATCACCGAATTTTGCTGCCCCACGCTTGACAATGTCGTATGTAGTCGCAACATCGGGTTCCAGGCGCGATACCAGTTCGGCAACGGCACTAGGGTGACGACGGGGAATTCCTTCCCCTTCCTTCTTCTCAACGCCGGGGACTTGAACATTGAAGGGTCCCTTCTTGTGAAGAGCCGGAGTCGGTATGGGCTTCTTTTGAGTAGCCATAATGAAGAGGTACTGGACAAAATATAAAGGAAAGGGGAATAGAAGGGGTTAAGGAGGAATAGTAGCAAAACCCGGGGAAACCTTAAAAGGCTGAGGGGGGTAGACTATGTGCCGGATTGTGGACAGGGAGCTCTAGCCGCTAGTGATACTCGAGCAGTGGTAGAAGGAGGAAAGGGTTACAGCGGGGGAAATAGAAAAGTAAGCAAACCTCTCTCTCGTCTCGTTATGCTCACTGGTGATTGTAGGAATGAGAAGGGGGAGGGGGGAGGGGGGAGGGGGGGGATGATGGGAAAGGGGATGATGACGAAGAGGAGGGAGACACGCAGCAATATAGCTCCGAGACCAAGAGAGGCTCAGAGCGGGTTGGTTGACGGGGTGCCTCCGCTGCCACATAGGAAAATAAGGGCAAGCCTTCTCGGTGTGGGTGAAACGGCGCGTTGAAGAAAGGTCAACAGCACCCTTTATTTTACTTTGTTTTTCCTCTTGGAAGAGACAGGCAACCAAGGCTATTGGTTGCCGCACCAAGGTTTGCCAAGCCCCCATCACCCCCAAGACTCCAACCTGGTTCTGGGTGGAATATCGTACACAGGGAAAGAGTGGGAGAGCCTCTCATTAATTTAGAGTGACGTGACCGCGCCCCGCCTAGAAATGAAAGCTCCAAGTCGGAAGTTGGAACTCCTGGTGAATAAGTTATTTGAGAGGAAAGAAGGCTCCTTCACAGCAAGAAGTTTGCATCATTGCGTATTCCGGGCTATTGTCAGGCGCTGCCTCGGGCATGGCTGCCAGGGCTTAGGACTTCTGACTTCTAACTTTGATTTATGCACGGGGGCGCCGTCACTCTATTGTTTGTGCATAACTTATGCGCACCGTATCGTCGAATACCGGTACCGGTATTACCACGAGTGCGAGTACTTGTGAGTCACAGTAACCCCCAACTCACTCTTAACCCAGCTTAACTTATTCACACATGAGGGGTCATGACTGTCTTGAAGCTTATGGTCTATGATACCGTATCCAAACCATCTTCTCGTATTCACCCCAATATCAAGCTCAAAATAGCAACCCTTAAAAAAATCGCCTCAAGCTACCTCGGCTTGTCACCACGATCACCATCATCATCACCATCGTCGTCATCAATATCTGCTCGAATCACAGCACAGCACAGGATACGGTATAGTAGCACCCCTCAGCCAGCCAGCCCGGCCACCCCGTTAACGGCCCACAGAGAATGAAACTACCTCGGAATTTCCCCTTCCCCCTCAGGCGCTTTGATATTAAACAAGACTTGGCATGTGCAAGTTAAGCCAAGCCAAGCCAAGCCAAGAACCCACAACCACAATCACGGCCCCCCCAAGACCACAACCTCGGTCTAACATAATATTATTATTGTACAAGTAACATAAGTTCGATTCCATAATTTTTTTCTATTTTCTGGTCAGATGCCTGAGGTACGATACGATACACGATACAGATGTACAGTACCATACCGGTATGCTGTGTGACGGCAAGGTGAGCATTGGCATTATTTAGCGACTGTAGCCAAAGCAGTTCGAGCGGACATGGCGTCGTGTGACTTCCCTCTCGCCTGCTTGTCAATGGGACCGCCTATTGCTTGGCTATGCTCAAAAAAAGGAAGGGGGAAGGAGATCGGGCAGCGGGCAGTACGGTACTTGTAAAGGACAACGGACAGGTATGTGATTGGTATTAGTCTTATCGGGAACCTCCAACATCCTTATCATAGTACGAGTACTTGTAGGTGCGGCACTGTATCAGTGCCCAGACGCCAGTGTCCCCAGCTGTCCGAGTGAGTGAGTCCCCGCCCTGGACTGGGCGACGAGAACAGTGGCCAGCTTCGCCGGATAGCATTAGACTAATGCCAAGGCTCCCTACCCGTTTGTCAACCGAACGATATGCAGAGCTTATGCACAAATTTTCCTCTCCTTTTTGAACCTGTTGTACCGTACTGGTAGCACGAGTGTGTTATCTAACGGGGCGCATTAGAGGGATCCAGCAGACAAACCCAATCCCTGCGGAAAACGTCGTAACCACAGCAACGGCGATAAATTAGGAAAGGCGAAATACCAAGTTCTCACAGTTGGCATTTTCTGTAAGGATCATGAACACCCTACCACCCAATGGTGGGCAGTAGGGGTAGTGGTTATCCCTGCTGGAAATACCAAGATGTAAACAATGGCCAAGGCAAAATCTAAACCATGATGAGTATGGTCACTACTATTTCTACCTACAATCCTTGAATACTATGACAACTTGGGCCAGGCCATGTCTCATGCTGTTGTGCACTTGCCTTCAGGTCATCTTGGCATCCTGTCTTACTGCTGGAACTCAAAGATTTCCTGAGGTTCACATCAAGTCTCTCCTGTAATGCTTGGCATTTTTGGTAGGGATTATATATCCTGCTGGATCCCTCTATTGGCCAAATCTCGTCATCCCCAGTCGGCAACCGTCCACCCCGTCTCGGGCGCCCAAACCTTTTAAATACTGTGTGCTCTTGGCGACAGGGCCTTTCCGATGCCGCGAGAACTGTAACAATGAGGCCCCACGCTAAGACGTCCAGAATTCCCCTCTTTGGATAAAGGGGGATCACCCCGAGAAACGCTGGCTTTCGGCCATCCGCTGAGACAAATAAAAGGAAAAAAAACATACTGGTAATACCGGTGGGCCCTGCTGGGAGGGGCAGCTCCAACGTCTTGGCCTGGGGTTCAATTATTTCAGTCCTTGCGGTACCCTGGGAAAAAGCGAAACCCTTTGCATCGGGTCGCCTTGCCTTTTGCTCGTGAGGGGGAGAAGGATGAAAAAGGGCGGAGATCGTGGAGCTCAAGGGGTTTTTTTTCTTTCACCGCACCATGCACCGGCAGCCTGTCATGGTGTTCTGCAGTTGTATGGCACGGGCCATACCATGGCATACTGGCAGCATACCGTACTTGTCCTCAGCAGTGTCGATGCTTGCAGACGGGCGGGCAGGCTGCGAGCGGGCATAACCCAGCTTATCGTTTCACCCCCTCTCAAGAAAAGAAGAAAGAAAGGAAATAAGTTATCGGGCTTTTTTTATTTTATTATTATTTCTTCCACCCACAGGCATACTGGAACTCAGCTTGGTAATTGAAAAAGTCTCCCGACGCTTTTACGCTAAGACCAGTATTAATGTAATAAAGCGTTCGGTGACTTTTTCCTTTTATACCACCAAGTACAGTCATGTACCGTACCGTACCCGTCTGGTCAGTTTGCCCCGCAGGCCTTCACAAAAACACGTTCCCGTGATGCACAGTACACTGCACGTGTAAAAGTCGGAAAAAAAAAAGGAGGGGGATAGTGGTTTACTGTGCTACCGAACCGTATACAAGTACCGTACCGTGCCAACTTATCACAAGCACTTGTCCCTGGAGGCCATCTCCCAATAACAGCCAGGAGCACCCTGTTATACACGTCAGAAGATGCCACTGAACACCTTCCTCTCCCTTCTTCATGAAGTCCACGACACATACGAAGGTTTGCTTGCCCCCCCGCCTCAACACGAGCACACGAAAACGAACAAACTTACTAACCAACAAACCCATCCCCGTCCGGCGGTCATTTTCACCCCTGCCCCCCTAGAATCCATAACCCTCTTCGCCACTAAACCCCCGTCCCAAAACCTCGGCTTCCTAGATCCCAAATCCTCCTCTGTTGACATCACCGTCGGCGTGCGGGATCTAACAATCCAGCAGTCGCCCACCCTGCTCTCATCCTCCCGTAGTAGCGGCGGCGGCGAGACAACCGGTGCCGGTACCGTACTGCCTCTCCGAACCCCTGCACAGCAGCATTAACTTATTGCAATCTACCTGCTAACTAGCCAAAAGTCCTCTGGAAAGTAACGCCCCTCTTTGCAGCCTATCTTTCGCACCCCGGAAACCCATTCTTTAGCAATGGGGTTTTGAGCTCGGAATCCACGGTCCTGGAACTTGGCTGCGGGGTTGCGGGCGTGCTTGGGTTGACGCTCGGGAGTAGTGGTAGGGTTCGGGGATACTTTCTTAGCGATCAGGAGTATGTGTTGAAGCTGTTAAGGAGGAATTTGGAGCAGAATACACCGCCTCCTGCTGCTCCGCGCAAGGGTCGAGAGAGGGCAAGGGGGAGTACGATGGTTAGGACTCTCGCCCTAGATTGGGAAAAGGATCGGATTACCGGAGAGCACCCGGTGCTTAAGGAAGGGGTGCCGTTTGATGCGGTGATTGCTTGCGATTGTATATATAATGAGGCGTTGGTGGAAGGGTTTGTTGAGGCATTGGAAGAGGCTTGTCTGGAACTTTCGGCGGCCTCCTCCCCTTCCTCCCCGAGGGCAGCCAGGGGAAGAGACGGCGGCGGCGGCGGCACACTCTCGGAAGAAGCAGGGGGAGAGGGAAAGGCAAAGCCAACCTTGGCAATAATCGCCCAGGAGCTCCGATCCCCAGAAGTATTCGAGACTTGGCTCGTGAGATTTCATAAATCGTTTCATACATATCGCATTCCCGACTCGCTGCTCACGCCTGAAATAAACTCCGCCTCCGGCTACTGTGTACACGTCGGAATTCTCCGAGACTCGAGACAGATAGGCATGGTGGGCAGGGGGGACCGAAAAAGGCCTCTTTGTACATAAAGGAATCAAGGAGAGAAAACTAAACTACTACTACTACTACTACTACTACTACTACTACTACTACCACCACCACCACTACTACTACACTAATACTAATACTATGATACTACGATGCCGTAATTACATCATCATCACCCTCCTCCTCTCACTTTTCAGCTTCAACGGTGATGATATATTGTCGTTGTCATCACTTTCGTCCCCCGAGTATCCGGCCAAGGGTGTCCCCTCTACTCCAGACATCAAAGATAGGCCCGGCAGTTGCTCCGGTGTCCCAACAGATGGAGTGAACTTTGGCGATAGCGCAATCTTAGGCCGTGATTTGAATACTGAATTGTAATCCTCCGACATTAGTAGATCCTCTTTCGGCGTCGTGGCTGATGGACTCCGCATTGGTGTTGACAGGTTGCGATTATCTGGTGGACTAAGGGACGGGGGTCTGTTTGAGAAACGGTTACTCCCTGGTGATTGGGCAATATCCAGCATTTCGCTCTCGTCTACATCAAATGATTCGTCGAGTGAAGAGGCCGGCGAGCCCATCCGAGGTAGTTCGTAAGAATTGTGGTGTTGGTCACGCCTAGCCGGTGACGGCTTTTCTGGAGAATAGGTAGCTCCTGCAACTGTTGATACAATCTATGATTTGACTGGTTAGCCTCGGAATAGATTCCTTGTACCTTCTGGGTAATGCGGAGTAAACAAACTTGCTCAGCCAGAAGCTCATCGTCCCCAAATCCAAGAGAGAATCGACCGACCGATCCTTTAGGCATACTTGGCTCCGGTGATATAGGGATAGTGTCGCGTTGGTGGGGTGCACGCGGAGTTAATGACACTACCGAGGCTTCTAAACTGCTGAGATGCTCATCTTCGTCTGAAGTGTCAGTAGAGTTTGTTTGATGCGGTTCGTATTCACGAACCCGTTGGGAAACTTTCATTGGTGGTTTTCGAGGTGGGCTGTATTCTTGTGCGGGTGATGAGGTGTCCTTGTAGTCGTACTCGAGGTAGTCGGAGTGGATCGACAAATCTTCAGGTTTATAATTTTCCGGTTCGGGTGGCAGTTCTTCCCTCGCCTCATCAGATACCGGTAGCCTTGTTAACTCTTCCCCTCGGGCTTCCTTGTCCATACCAAGACCCATAGGCTCCGGTTCGCTGGGCGTCCTAAAACGGTATTCCGGTGCTTTCTCAAGTTCACGTCGCACTCTAGGAGCACTGGTTGCTGCAAGGTCTTCACGTAATGATGCTAGCAGTTCGGTGTCTAATAGGTCATTTAGTATATTGAAGGGATAACAGCGGGGTGTAAACTTACACTCGTTTCTCTCACCTGCGAGGCAATCTCTTGTAATCTCTAGCTGGCCGCTATGTAGGAGCTAGGATCGCGTTAGCGATGGAAGCTTGGTTATTGGGGTGTACCTTACTTGGTGCCGGCCGAATGAGACTTTTAACGGTTTTTCGGCCTCCTTCTCATCTTCAGTCGAAGCAGCTTTTGGAGCCGATTGTGAATAACCATGAGGGACAGCCTCTAGGTGGTCCCGTCGCAGCTGCCGAAGCTCCCCCAACTTCCTTTTTTGATCTTGGACTTGTTGTTCTAGCGCCTTCAAGCTGATCTCCCCATTCCTCGCACCCCCTAGTCCACCCTTGAAGTGGTGATGCTTCGCGAGTGCCTTCTCAAATGGTAGCTCGAAAAACTGTTCCCGAGTGAACTCAGGGTCGCCCTGGAGTAATATATCAAGCCATCGTTGATCGCCAAGCCAATTGTTTCTCCATTTTCTGAGCACATCCTCTTCATATCCCCGAGGAAGTGACTTCTGTATGTCTTCTGCGCTAGATTGTGTAAGGGACTGAGAGAGTGCTGAAATTTCTGTTTCCTTGGTATCTAGGAAGGTAGAAAAGGATGCCCATTGAGCTTTGGAAAGACGGCGGGCGTGAAGAAGCTGGCTCAATGACGCTTGATGAGCGAGTATTAAGATCTTCAGGTCCCGTGGCGCGGGGGAGGAGGTCTGGTTGTATGCTGTAATACGCCCATCACATGTTAACAATTTGAGACTTTGAGGGGCCACAGTGCCGACACGTACCATATGTTCCCTGAACAACATCTTTGAAAAATCCGTTTTCAATGCGATCCTTCAACACCGTTGTAGACAAAGCCAACAGCAACTCTTCGTAGCGTTCCCCGGAGCAATCATCCAGTAAAGTCTTCCTGACCAAGATATTACCTAGCTGACCAGCCCTTTTGAGGTCGGTGAGCCATTTAAACACCACATTCCGAAATTCCCTCGATTGCGCGGGTTCGTAAATCGGCCAACAACCCTCAAGTCTCTAATTTAGCCTCCGGAATTAGTCTCTCATTACCAAGCTCTCTTAAAACTGCCTTCCGTCAACCGGTCTGTTGTGGGGGAAGAATGCTGATAGGCAACATACAATTGCACATTCCTCAGGGTCAAAGGAAGAAAAGAGGTGGTAAAAAATGTGCTCAAAAGCTTTCCCTTTGTTCTTTAGCGAAGTAAAAACATCAGGGGTGACAAGAAATGAATCTTCAGCTTCTCCATCATAGTCAAGCAGTCGTAGGTTTGTGAGGAGTAGGGAGACGGCGGGTGAGGACTTCATGGGCTTGCTAAGGAGAAGGAAGCTCTGAACACCAGTTTTCTTTTCTTGTTGTGCGGGTGTATGTGACGGGAGTGCACGTTTGCTGAGGTCAGGCGGGGTGTGGAAGGCGGGTGAGGGATAGTGGTTGTGGCAGCTGCTACTTCGATAACGGCCACGGGAATTGCTGTAGGGGGTGAGGGCGAAAAGGTATGTGAGTTGTGCCTGGCGTTTGAGTTTGCCAGCCGAGGAAAAGGCACAAACCCGAGCTTCTTGCGGGAAACACGAAAGCGGTTGCTGCCGAGCCTTTTCCTCTAGCGGTGGAAGCCCGGGCTACTGACCTAAGCTTCCAAGATGTCCGTCCTTGAGCCTCCCCCAGAGAGTCATGAACTGTCGACTAAAAGCTAGTTCTGGTCCTGGGATCCTCCTCCTCCTCCTCCTCCTCCTCCTCCTCGAGTATCCTACCACGCGTCACTTGATTCTTCAAAAACCCTTTATATATACTCTCATTTAAATTTGCTACTCCCTTTTGATTTCCCCAGAATTCCCCCCAAATTCTCCACTCGTGGCTTCTTTCTTTATTCGCCGTATCGGCACTCTCATCAGAGAGGTAACAATGTCTAGAACTCCACGTAGGCGTTACTCCTGTCTTTGTTTCATCGCCAAATGCTAACATTCCCCTTGAGCTCAAGTTGTTAGTTCGAGCACCAATAATTTCATTCAGAACTGGTCACTGGATGCCGGTAATGCTCGCTCGTCGAGCACTCTATTTCTCTTGGAGATGGCATTCGCTGACATCACTGCTCATTATAGTCCTGAAATCAATCCCTGCTACCACCGCCACTTCACCAAGTTCACCTTTAGCATTTCTTCATATCATTGAAAGGTTGAAGACTACACCAAGAGAAGGGTGGCGTAAGCATGGAATTCTTCAGGGAGGTACTTAGAAAGACAATGTTCTCACGCCGCTTCTGCTCGATAGCAGTCCTTGCGGTTACCCCACTCTTTATTACGGATGGTCTAAATTTCTGACGTATCCTATTGAACCGCAGAGTCGATAAGTGACCACATGTACCGAATGAGTGTTATCACCATGCTTTGCCCTCCTGAGCACAAAGTTGACAAAGACCGCTGCATAAAGTTGGCTATTGTCCACGATATGGCTGAGGCTTTGGCCGGAGATATTACGCCGCCGGATAATATCCAGAAAGGTAGGTGGCTTCTTCCTGGGGGTACTAAGGGGTTTAAAACTGATGATGTATCCAGTCGAAAAACATCGACGAGAGCTCGAATCTATGCAGTACATAGTCAATACACTTCTGAAGCCGATCTCGGAGGCGATAGCAAAAGACTTCATGGACCTGTGGATGGAATATGAGACCGGAATAACACCAGAGGCCGTTTTTGTTAAAGATGGCAAGCCTCCCCACCACAGTTTAAAGACAGTCACTGATACTAATTCGTGACTACTAGTGGACCGATTTGAGCTGATCTGCCAAACCATCGAGTATGAGAAAAAGTACGAAGCTCAGAAAGATCTCAAGGAATTTTTGCATGTAAGGGCAGGGATCAAAAATGATTTTGTTAAGAAATGGGTTGAAGACGCCTTGATGGAGCGAGAGGCTTTCTGGAGGGATGCCGGAATCGAGAGTGTCGTCCCCTGAGGACTGGGGGAATGGGTGCTGTGGAGGTTGAAAATCTCCGTATCTTTTCGCAAAGACAAGTCTTTACTCGCTTTCTCTTTTTTCTCTCCAACCTTCTGGACTGCAGGGCACGGCGATACCTTGTACAGTCTTTCGTCGCCTTCTATCCTACAAGGTTTATGTTTCCTTACAGGTGGGACTTGGGAGGATTCTCCTATGTTCTTCATTGGTGTTTCTTTGCGAATACCTTGTTTCGATAGACCTATTTCCATTGAACAAGATCTGAGCTTTCCATTTTCTTTGGATCGTTCGATCAGATTCTTAGAATTTGTTATTTTGAACTACTGCTTCAAACATATATCTTCGTAGTCTTAAACGTGTAACGGGGCTGTGACTATTTAACGATAGTATTTCTTCTCAATAGGTGCCCCAATATAAAGATGGGTTAACTACAAGTATTTTGTGTGTTTAAAACCAACCTCTAGTAACTATGGGCTGGCCAGGCACGATCATTTTGTATCACTCGAGAGGGTCTCTGTTCACCCAGCCCTCCCTTATACCTGGCTTTTATACTAAGGGACAATATGCACAGGTATGATACCGAAACCATAGGGGCAGGGCTTGGAAGATGTTCTCGCGGCATGGCACATCTAGACCAAATTAGGAAGTCCCGGCCCGGGAGTGAGGAAGGGTCCTTATCGATAAGAAACGATCCAGCCAATCATCCGAAACCGACTAACCTGTAATCAACCCCAACCACAGAATATTTTCTCGCCAAAAGTCGACAAACTCTTATCCGTCGACCGCTCAATTGCGAAATTCTCCCAAGCGGCTTCATTCGTGAGTTCTTTCTATGACTCGATGCCAAATTCCATTACACAATCATACATTACCTTCCCAACTGGCCATGATGATTTGGTTCATGATGTCGCATACGGTTGGTTTTGAGTTCTTTTTTCTCCCCTGTTTTTCTGCAGAAATTGGTGCTAATGCCGAGGCAGATTACTACGGAAGACGAATGGCCACAGTTTCTTCAGATCAAAGATTAAAGGTTTTTGATTTGAGCGATGACGGGGATTGGGTTCTCAGCGAATCCATCCGGGCTCACGAAGCCAGCATCACAAGGGTGGGTCACCTTTACTCGTAATTGAACGGCGTCTGTGAACACGGCTCCTATTGCATACCACCAAAATTCGGCTTTCTTTGTTTGGATCTTGGCGTCATGCGACATCGGTCGTTCATTCCGAGTACGCTCGGAAGCGATTGTAATAATGCTTATAGTAGTGCAATAGGTCATCTGGGGACCTCCTGAGCACGGCCAAATAATTGCAACATGTTCCCACGACCGAATGGTGAGGATATGGGAAGAGCAGGAGATGGGTGAATTTCACTCAATGCACCCCCGTCTTTCACAATACTAACCTGAATAGAGCCTAAAGGATCTACACTCCGCTGGAAACGCCAATTCCAAATGACATCCGAGAAGCGCACAGCCATCTACGACATATCCTTTCCTCCGGCCACGGCGAGCACCGCATCAGGTACCTCGACTGGCCTCAAGATAGCATTCATATCAACCGACGGGATAATACACATCTATGAATGTCGAGAACCACAAGACTTAACACACTGGATAGCAGTGGACGTCATAGACACACTCACCGTGCCGCCGATCAAAGAGATAGAAGTCTCCTTCTGTATAGATTTCTGCCCTTCCCGCTGGAGCGGCGAGCAGCTTGTCGTCGGCGCAATGGACAAAGTCCAAGTATACCGGGTAGGCCGTGACACGGTCAAACTCCGACCAGTCGAAGAATTGAAGGGGCATAGAGGCCTAGTCAGGGACGTGAGCTGGGCAGCAGGAATGGGCAGGAGCTATCACCTCATAGCAACAGGCTGCAAGGACGGCCATGTCCGTATATTCAAACTCACTGCCGCATCTGGCCACCCCAGTTCTCTGAGAAGCAAGTACTCCGCCAACTCATCCAACCGCCGTCAACAACGTATGGGCACCCTCGGCGCTGGGCTAACCGGCGCAGACGAAATCCCCCCACCAAACGGCGACGGTGAGACCAATAATAACAGCGACGTTGGCGAAGGTTTGTCAGTAGAGCGTATTGCAGACTTCGACGACCACCATAGCGATGTGTGGAGAGTCTCTTGGAATGCTACGGGAACGGTCCTATCCAGCGCTGGTGACGACGGCACCATCCGTCTTTGGAAAGCGGCGTTTTCGGGGGAGTTTCAATGTCTTTCTGTTATTGCATCACAAAGATCTGGGTATGCGCTTACTGAAGTCTTTTGAATTCCTCATTTTTATCCTTTTTCTAGCTTTGGATTTCCTGCTTTTAATTTATTTGTTTATTTATACAAGCGAGGTTGGGGGTGTGGTTTAGCTAACGGGTTTATTTATCTTTTTTATGCTTATTAGGCGTAGGTATGATGATGCGACTGATGAAGACTGAGAGAGGGGAGGGTGTTTATGCGAACATGGTTTATGTTTCTGTCATTATTTTTATTTTTTACATTTTCCACAGGAAGTCCTATTTCCGAGGCTTTCGTCACTGCATCATTTTATTTTTCTGCGGGATTGCTTTGCTTAGGTTCTACACCTTGGTTTTAACGAAGGGTTTTCACTGAAATGGACGGGATTTTGGGTCCCGCAAAAACTCTTGCGATTCGCTATCTGCTTTACCGGTAGCCCAAGATGGGTTTGGTTTGATGAGTTAACAGAATTGCGTGTGCTGGTTGATGGGGGACTAGTGCTGAGAGGCGATAACCTGGATTGGGAGGAAGTATGTTAGAGAGTTCCTTCTCTGAACTTGGAGGTAAACACTGTTCGGAGTGCTTTCTCGGTTCTTGGTCTCTCGCGTCTGGACTACGGTACCGTAGCCTCTCTGTAGATAGAGACCGTTGCCAAGCCAATTGCGTACACGATCACCATCAATCTATACTCTATATAGAGTGAAAAAAAGGAAAAAAAAAGCAAGACATATCAAACTTTAAAATCTATTCATCTATGAGAGTAAATTCACAAGCTTCATCTTCAGCTATGGGATCAGAAGGCAAAAGTTCGGTGTTCTCATTTTCCGAAGTGCCAAAACCACTCTTGCCAGCAGCCTCTGAATGGGCCCAATCTCCTACTCTAAGCTCTCCCGGTGCGAAGCCTTTAATGCTGAGCTCGGAATCAGAGGATCCATCAATAGGCAGTGAAATTCCAGAACTCCGAAAGCTTTGAATTATGACCTTCCGCTGTGAATCACTCTGATGCCACTTATCCCATGCCCTTCCTACAGCCTCTGTAGTCACTACCCGGTGTTGGCTCACAGTCCACTTCTCAATATCCTCCAGATCTTCTTTTTTCTCACGAATTTCCTCTGTAAACTCCTTAATTAAGCCCTTAAAGGGCTTATTCAGAGCAATGTCAAGGGGCTGAGTCATTGGAGTTGTGCCTGCTTGGATGAGGGAGGGGATGATATTGCTTTCTCGGCAGGTCTGAAGAACTTGGAAGGTAAGGTGTGCATGAAATTGATTAAAAATGAATAATGCCCGATGGCTTCCAAAGATCGGTACCAAGTACTGTAGGATAAGTTTGGTAAGCAAATTTTTGTTCATCCAGCCTGTTGGAGAAAACTCCACGTGGACCCTTTTGTTCCATGGATGTGATTCTCGTTGTTGTATTCTTGTTCCACTTGAGACAGTAAAAATTAGAATAGGAGGCACCCAAGGTACTTCATCAGCAAAAATACAGAGGAATAATGTACATTGCGGCTTTTCAGAGCCAGATTCAGTACTCTTTGACCAAATAGTCTTTGCACCTTGCAAATCATAGGTCCTCTCAATCAAATACTCCCATGAGAGTGGGGTTTCATCTACATTACAAATTCGATTTAGAGGAATTCTACCTTGATCATAATTGCAGATTAAATGAAGCGAGAGTGGACTGGGTGGCTGATCAAAGGGTAATTGCAATAACAGGGTAAGAATTCTGTTTTGTCGATTAAATCTTAGCCACTCGTGGATTTCCTCCTTATAATTCGCTGGTAAAGACTGGGCGATATTGGTGACAAATCGTAATACAACACGGTGTCGCAATAAAAATTCCCAAAACCATCCCAAAGAAAAAACAAAGAGTGCCACTGGAAGCTCAGGATAGGTGCTTCCCCATAGGTCTTTTGGCTTTCTCCGAAACCATCCATCCCTTACTGGCCTTCCCTAGCCTCTCCTCTCCAAAAAAGCATCAAATAATTTTTTCTCCATCTCCAGCCATTGACAATTAAACACCACTGCATCAGCAAAAAGGTTTCGTTCGCATCCTGGTGCATCCAGACTGCATCCTGGGAGCATTTTGTGTATTTTGAGAGCATTCTGTGCATCCTAGGGTGAAAATTAGCAAATTTGCTATGTTTTGGGTAGGTGAGTTTGCAACAATTGCCACTTATTCCCAATGTCTGGTGACTACTATTTTGGGTACATACAGGGATCCAAAGTGAACTGACGACTTTTTCAAGAAATCTCTTTCAATTTCTAGCCAGGAAGTCAGTTGGGGTGTTATGAGGCTCAAATTTTCAGTTTAGCATCTAATAAGCAATATGAATAACTTAAAGTAATGGGATTTTGCTCTAGAATGATTTTAACATTTTTCTCATCTGGATGCTGTCAGGATGCTGTCTGGATGCCATCAGGATGCAACAGGAGTTTCAGAATGCACTAAATGCACTGAATGCGATTCAATCCTTTTTGCTGATGTGGGCGTCACGATATGAATTATCTCTACCAGCCTGCTTAATTATCTTTAGCATATTTTCTGGCTTCCTCCATGACCTGATCATGCTCTTCAGTATCTGAAAAAAGGCGGAAGGTTCCTCAAGTGTCGGAGGTCTTATTTTAATTGCAGTATTTAGCTGAGTATTGGGTACACGATAGTACTCTATCCAGCTCAGCACCTTGATCTTTCTCTGTCGTGTATAACTTCTTACCACTCGCTGACAAGTTTCAGCCTGCATCTCGACACTTTAGTAAACAGTTACATATGTTGTAGAACAGACCCTTTACCTGTGGCATCAATTTACACACCTCAAGTTGTCTCGGCTTAGGACCCCTCTGCCATGCTCTTCGTTCACTCTCATTATTCTCCTTCAGCAGTCCTAAAGGTCTTCTCACTACCGGCATTGTCACTGAGGATTCTCTGGTAGTTCTTTCTTTCTTTTTTGGACTTTTGAGTTGTTTGGTGAGTGATCGTGTATTTACTCATACTCTGGTGATCGAGCAGATGTTGTTTTTAGGTCTTCTGCCAAGCTCCTAAATAGGAGAGTGTTGCCAGCCACCTCCTTGGCAACGGTCTCTATCTACAGAGAGGCTACGGTACTTGATAATGACAGCCACTGAAAAAGGCTAAGCTGAAAACAAAACAAACCTATATAATCGCACCAGAACACCCCAGTATTGTAGGAGCCTGAAATCAGGGGGCTACTACCGTAGTGTTTGGCGAGAAATAGGAAAAAAAAACAGGGTCTGGCGATGACACAGGACAGGGAAGGATTTGCACAAGTATGATAATGGATAGAAGGAAAGAGAGTGGTGTAACAAACCAGCCTTCCCTTCAGGTGTTCTTAACGGGAAATGACTATCTTACTATCATAGGCTATCGACATAGCCTACGTAGTTTGCTTCGTCTATCGTTATAGACTAACATCTTGTGTTCGTAGTAGGTATAGTGATCGTAGGAAGTCTTATTGTGTAGGAATAGAGTTCTCGCATACAAGCGAGGTAGTATAGAGATAAGGACATTAGGTATCTCGAACATATTGCACCTATGGAAGGTCAATGTCAAGGCTTGGCCCGTGCCCTAGTATCTGTGTGGTGTATTACTTAGCTGGTTACGTGAAGAGCTCTAACTACTGTGACCGAGTCTCCTTCTTATAGACTCTTCACGCTAACAACCCTAACCCTGGTAACTCATAACTTGAGTCACGCGGTCTTATGACTCATAACGAGTCATGCCCGAAATCCATCAGATGACTTCTATGAGTCACTGCGCAACATGCCGTAAACCAATTATAAAACATAAAACATGTCAGGTGCGCAAAGCGCGTCACCTGCGTGGAACCTGTGACTCATAATATGAGTCACGCGCGAAAGTCATTACATCATTATGACTCACAATCGTGAGTCATAGAAACATCAACCAATCATAACATAACGATGACACGCAAGTGCGAGTCATGTGAGAACTATG
>Ga0307509_10004362_pt1 | contig 20492 bp, 19 predicted proteins | sample 10_EM_MG_FD_202245 | JGI IMG/M metagenome (GOLD analysis project Ga0307509, IMG submission 202245) | Populus trichocarpa ectomycorrhiza microbial communities from riparian zone in the Pacific Northwest, United States - 10_EM | ecosystem: Host-associated > Plants > Roots > Unclassified | place... | reverse complement strand
CAGCGGAGGCGATGATAGGCGACTTTTTGACTGCAACGCTATGGAGGGATGCCGCTATCAAGGTTTATGAAGTGCTGGGCGGTGAGAAGGAGAGCTTTTTCGATGCTTTTGGGACAGTGCTCTCAGGGGCTGGGGTACCTTTCGATTGAGTGTCTTTCTTTCTTTTAATATGACTCTTTCCAACATACTTAAAGTACGCTTTTGTTTTCTCCGTTCCTCCTATTTTGTGTTTGAGGTGTGGTTTATTGCTCAGCGCCTTGGAATGTGCTGGGCTATATGTTTGTAGTTTTTTTATATCGCATTCTGCCTTGTTCCAGAGGTAGCGGGTTCTGGAGGGGATATTTAAAATCATCGATTGTCCTTAATTCTGTGGTCCGGAGGGTATTTTTTTATTTCCAAGGCGGAGATTTAAATATACTTATATGTGTCACTCATACATGGCTCCCAATGGGTGTTTTCCTTGATACTTGGAGATCATTTTGCTATGTTCTGGAAGAGGTATTTTTTGAATGATTACCGGGCAACACATAAGAACCTCCTTGATTCCATGTATCAAACAAAGTAGTGTTGCAAGGGCAGTGTAACATGTATCCATGTTCCGGTAGCATGATACTGTTTGTATTGAGAGATTTCATTTGTTGGTGACGGTTTAGATTTGGTTTGATTTACCTATCTCCCAGAATTGTGTAATTCTGCAAGAATCAAAAGAGCCTGTTTGAAGATTGGGCAGTAAATTACGCAGTGATTTTCTCGGTTACGAGAGACAGACAAGCTTGCAAATATAGATCTGATGCGCAGTATTTGCTATAAGGGACTCCGCTTACTGCTTCTACCTTAGCCACCAAGAGACCTTGATTGTGGAAACTATGCCCGGGGCGGTTTACGCAATGGCCAACAGCATATTTTCCGGCACTTTGACTAGGGGAGTTAGTACTGATGGGGCACAAAGCAGCGGATGATCTTACTCTCATGGTGGCACTGGCTATCAAGGGAATGGGAGCCAGAAAGAAGTTCATTGTCCATATACAAACCTTAGGTATTTCGCCCTCTTGTGGCCGATTTGCCAACACTTGTGGACTTGAAGACTCCCTTGGCCGCTTGAAGGTTGAGAATTCATGGGGTGGTTACCACAATGAACTCGAATTGTTCATATATGTCTTTTTTCCCTCAAAATTCCCGAGTCACTTTTTGCCATGCCAGGGCGAGGAGCTATCTCTTCCAACTTTCTCCAACATATGAGCAGTCTTAACACCCATCACCCATAAGCTCCGACACACGCAGGAAAGGGAGAACTCTAATTTGTTCCCCCCCCATTCCATTATCTAAAAAATTAAAAAATTAAAAGGTATCCATCCTTCTGGTTCGCCGGTTAATCTACAAAACCAACTCTCCAAGATCTTTCTTCAAAGAGCTCCTGACCTCCCTCCTAGTAGACCAAGCATCCTCCTTAGGGCGCTTTTCACTATCTTTTTCCTTCCTCGCTAAAGGACCGCTACAACTCTAGGTAAACTTCTCCTCAAAACTCGCGAGATTGCCAGCCGTCCGGCTAGTACTGCGATTCGAGAATCAACCTGAACCACCCCAGTGCCAACTTGGACGATTAACTTGCTGAGGATACCGTCGCTGGGGCTCCGACGTCCATTTGGGGTCCAACAGCTCTGATCCCCAGCGAGATGTTCCTAGGGGAGAAAGTGCCACCTTTCAGCTTCAACCTAGTGATTGTGCCTTCGGCCATGGTAATTCTTGGAGCTAGCATGCGATAATTTGAGGCTACATTTCAATAGGGTTTTGTTGCAGGGCCTGATTTTTTTGGTTGGTTGTTAGCGGGCAGATTATAATTGTAGGCTGAACGGTGGGAGAAGGATAGTAGCGGAGAATACCTCGCACAAAAACCTGCTGCCATAATTCTGGTGAGATGTGGGAGGCTAGACAGCGGATCAATGATGATGCCATGTGGATATTGTAGTAACGAAGGAGGGGCTGTGTATGCGGGATGGAAGGGAGGCGGATGTTTCGAAGAAGTTTAGATTGAAATATTAACGGTTTCCCGATGAAATCCCTTATACACCTGTCTCTACTGTTGCTTTAATTTTTTTGTTTCTTTTAGTTCAGTGAAGTTGAAGCGAAGCAAGAAGCAGAAGTTGAGGGGTGAATAAAGTGCCCAAGTTCCATACGAATATCTCTCTATCGTTTGCTACTCTGGGGGCTATAACCTCTCACATTGATAGCTAGATCTGGAAAATCCACCGGATCACAGATGCTCTTCTCAATCAAGACGTGATCGAGGTATAGTTCCCCCTCTGATCTGGGCGATCGAGCATCCTCTAGCTAAGAAGAATTGGATTTCGACCTGCTTGTGTCCACCACTACAGCTAAAAATCCATGAGTATTGTCAGCCACCTGTTAGGATAATAGGTAAGGGGAGAAAGGTGGGAAATAGATAAAATCACCGAGATGTATGATATCCCAAAGCACGCTTAATTTCTGTAGCGCCAGCCGCATTTAATAATTGAATTACCTCTCTCTGCACCATCTTTTTAGGCCTCTTCTCAAGCTCCTTCCTTCTCACCTCGTCATCATCCATCGGCACAAGCTCCTTTCCTCGCCCCTTCTCCAACCTCTTCCCCCCCTCATAACGTAGGACTCTAGGGCCTTCGCCTCTATATTGCTCACGTTAGTATCTACTAAATAGACTGCCGGGATTCCGTAAAAAAAATCTGAAAATCCCCCTTTACTAATGATTATAATCGTGAAGACTTTATTTCTGCAGTTCACTCTGTGGCGACTATCAACGAGAAATCGGACCTCCCAGAGCTGCTCATTCGCCGCGCGAAAACGAACGCTGAATGCTCTCTTTACCGGCGGTAGCGGGAGGGTGACAAGGAGGATGTACACTTCAGATGCGAAGTAAAAGTCGGAGAAGCCGTATTGTGTGACTACGCGTCTCAATCCCGGTACACATTCCCCCCTCGCTATGGAAATTTTATGAAGTACGTTGGCTAACTCAAGATGCTAGATTCGCCTATCTGGCATTTGGACACAATCTCCCCAGCAGGCGTTTTGAAACACTGGCTACTTCTCCTCGGCCGGAAAGCGCTGTTAAGTGCGGGTAAGGCGAGCACGAAATGGGAATCCAGCGGGCTGACGAAATGGCAATATCTTGCCTAACAAATTCTACGATGCAATTTCTGACACATTCAAGGTCTCCTCTCCCTTCCTTTCCCATCACAACCCATCACTCACCATAAATAGAACCTAGTAGCAGAAGCAAATGTCGCCTACCACTCCTTTATCCTCATCGCCTCACCCGCGCAAATTGGAAGACAGTGGTTACCTCTATGCCGGTGGGCGCAAGGGGTGGCACTCTTTCTAGGATGAGACCTTCCACCCATGCAACTGCCTAGCTTCAGTAATGATTAGGGATCGGGTAGGAGGCAGCAATAGGTCTTTATCGAGACGCAGGAAGCCGCGGAACGGACGGAAGTCAAAGCCACCACTCCAGCTTCTCAGCCCCTCAGTCCCTGCACCGCCGCCCCCAGACCCCCCCCCCGGGCAGAGCCGGACTAGATCCTGCCCGGGGCAAGCTACAAAAAAAGTCATCGCAGCGGTGGAAAACTTCCTGGAGGATCTACCCATCCTGACCCCGAGCTCCTACCTCCACTAGGACACCACAATGGCCACTCACTCCCTCTCACACAAGATCTGTTTCTGGCCCAAGGCGCCTACAAATTGCTTCATGGACACCACATGCCAAACCGGTCCCCCCCCCTCAAACTACTTCCAGCCTGCAGACACACGTTATAGGCAAGGACACCGGTTTCCACGCATTATACTCGCCCGGCTTCCTCCCTGCCCTCAACCTCCCCCTGCCACGCCTCATCCTAACACCTGCACACTGGGTCGTGAACGGCCGGAAAATGAGCAAGGGCACAGGTGGTGTTGCCGGCCCCTTCTTCGTGATCTCCGGATTTGACCTGGATCCCACGCGCTTCTACCACACTCACCAAGGGGGGCTTCACCGGCAGCGACGGTTCCTACAGCATGCGCCCGGTATTCACCAGCTACAAGAAGGGCTATGTAGGTAGCCTAGTAAACCTCGCCAGCGCCTGTCGAAGTTCGGCATAGAAAAAGCCGTCAAGCGCAGCATCGAATTCAACCTGTGAGAACGCCCCCCGGAAGACCTAGAGCACAACAGCCTCCGGAAAAATACCGCGCCCCTAACAGCGGAGAGAATGGAATAAGTTACCTACACCCGAACAGGGCATTAACGGATATTATGAAAGGAGCCCACGAAGCCAATTCCCCTTACCATTCCCCCTCCAGCAGTACCAAATCCATTCGGGACAAGCAAGCACCTCCAGCACGCCCCACCCTGAGGTATCCTGCACAGCAGGAGTTACCAGTCTGCCTCTCCGCCGAAGCAGTACACATCGCTGGAATTGCGCTGTAGCCGTTTATGCCGGGTAAGATGAAGGAGTTACTAGATGGGTGGGAATGCTTGCGGATAAGCTCGGTTTTGAGCACGCGGGTGTGAGTGGCGATTGGTAGGTTGGGGGGGGGTTGCTGTAAAGAAGGAAGGGGACGGGGTGGAGGGGTGGGGAGAACAAGAGGGGGGTCTCCCTTCTGCTGCCTAATGAAGGGTTCGATCGGTAGGCTGTTAGGCAATACTGTTGTGGTGAGACTCCGATTCGAGTGATTGGTTGTGATGGCAGGTGAGGTTGGTAACCTTACGCTGGGAGGTCTAAATTTGGCGAGTGCGCAAAAAAACATGCAATCCTTGTATCATAACATAACTACGGTATCGGTAACCACCTCCTCACTACTCACAATGGCAGCTCTCCAAGAGGGAAGAGGAGAAAAAAGATCTTATGTTACAAAACACCGCCCATAAAACCCCTCTCATTACCCAAAAACCCGCTCAATCTAAAACACGGACGGGGCACTGCGCTACCAGACAAACGCAAATGAAGTGAATAATTCGGTAAAAATGTCCAAGCTCCCAACAATTAGATACCCCCTAATTCTGCTCAATATAGGTGCCCCTGCCTTCCCCCCTCGCTCCATTTCAATTCCCACAGCCACCACGGCCTCTTCCACCACCCCCGCACCTCCCACGCCCCGGAGTATTTATATTCGCCCGTGGGAGAATAATTCTATAGTCGTAAGCGGAGAACTGGGGCACTTGCAAGATCACTGGGGAGTTGGAGTTCCATGTATGAGGAAATCAATGATGCTTTGAAGGTTATTAGTGTTCAAAATATGGCTATGGTGCACAATCTATACTGCTATGTAGATAATACTATGCAAGTGCGAGGGGGTTGCGTTGCACGCTAAGTGAGGAGGAGTTGTGTGGTAGGAGAGCAGATTGATAGGTATTCTGGTTCTTATTCTTCTAAGCGAGATGGGCGGTAACCTCAGTATTTATACAGGAAGCGCGCTCTCCATATAACAAAGAAACATAAGGGAAAACATAGTAAGAAACATAAGTGCGAACCATGTTTGACCCTGTAAACCTGCCAAGAAAAAACCCAATAAAGTATGCGTAAATCCAGAGAGGTGTGAGGGAATAATTAGGAATAATCATGTATAATATGACCAAGAAAGATGCATAAAGTAATGCATAAACAACCGCGATATCCAGAACACCAGATAAGGAAACACATAAGAAAACCTCTAATTGTTATCATGAAATATTAATGAAATATACCGAATTATGTCTTAGCTGTAGTAATGTCTGCCGTGTACAGGTGAAACTGGGAACGCATACCAAGTAGAGAAATATCCGATATTATCAATAGAAATATACATATGAAATGTATTATAAGGAAAAAACAACAATCAGTACCCTGATAGCTCCTGAACACTAATAGAAGGTTATCATCAAGTTGTCGAAAATATCTAGCCAATTGAAATGAAAAGACTTGTTTGGAAGTGGATTGTTTCCCAGTGGGGCCACCGATTCTCATGGTTCTATCAATGAAAATCAATACCCTATCATACGGGGATTCCACAAAATAGCAATATCTCACACCTACCCCCACCCTTTTCTAATTATCCCTCAAACAAGACACCTGAATGGAAACCCCCTTGGAGATAACAACTAACGAAAACCATCCCTGGTAGCCCTCTCTATCTACACCAGGCCAATTATCACACACTACCACCACTGATCCAGTTGGGCAAAACCCCCAATGGCCACACCATCTTTGATGAATTATCCACTCAACTCTTAATGTAGGGCTAATAATAATGAACACCAGTTTCATGTAAAGGCTGACAAAACAAACTGAATATAGAGAACTTGAAGAGTAAACAAAAAATTGCTCTTTCTGACTCCTATTAGTAACAATCTTTCTTATAAGTGTTATCCTCCTCATCAGAGTTGTCCTCCTCCACTCTTGCTACTATCTGGCCACGAATGGCAACAGTGTGCATACTCTCTTTCCTAAATTCGAGCTGAAACTGGCATACGGGTAAAATTTGACAATGAAGGGAATACTTCCAGCATCTGGAATGCACTAACCTTTGGAATTGTCTTCCACCCGGTCTTCGGGAGCCACAGGGGCCAAAAAGCCATTCTTAATAGTTTTAGGTAGTGACCATTTCAAAAGTTTACCAACTCCAACAACAGATTTGATGTTATGCTCACAAGCTATAGTGATTTGAAATAGGATGATCGTAGAATGTCGGTCATAAAAGAATAGACTATCCACTGACGGTTAATTCTTGCTAAATGGCAGGAAATAGCTCTGAACAACAAGTGGGCTAATGCTATAGCCATCAAGCATCCTGACCTGATCTGAGTAGGCGAGCTTTCCTGCTGTATTGATGTAAAGAGGTACCCCATCCTTGACCCTTGGGGTTGTGAATCCCAATTCGATACAGGAGTAGTAACAGCAGTAAAATCTCCTTCTTGGAGAACACAATCATGGACTTATCCTTTGAAAAACCAACCTGCTCCACTTCTCTGTATTGGTTGTTGGCAAAGATGCTCAAATAGTATGAAGCAATCAGGATTTAAACTCATTCGCGACTTTTGATAAAGCTGGTATACTATCTATCGAGTTATGATCCATGCCATATATGATAATCCACTCCATGATAGCCTCATTATCGGTATTCTGTGTGATGCATTTACATATACAGAATGCTCAATGGGTTCACATCCACCTTGTTCAACGAATCAATCCAGTTCTTTATCCACCTTGCTAAGATGGCATTCAAAACTGGCATTATATTCTGTATTAGTGGTCGCCTTGATTGACTTTAGACAGGTCTGTGGAACCAGGCCAAGGAATATAAAGATTGTAAAAAGCTTATTTATTTCATCTTTGGTTGGTGGCTCCTCGATACCTAGGCTATTCAAAGTGTAAATCGTTATTAATCCTTGTTTACTAAAAAGGAACTGGATTATTACCAGTATGCTGCACAGATTTTAGGCTGATCCCAATTGCACATGAAATAGAGATTGGGAGTCTGGCCTTTTTCCCTGTCATATAAGGCCTTCCGCTTTTCTGATGACCCCGGAAGTATAATAAACCACCCCAAATTTGGAAGATGCGATTGTGGATCATCTAAGGTCTGATCTGTTAAGACACATAGTTTGCGCTTTTTCTTTTAAGAAAGGTTGAACAGTTCCTCAATTGTGACCTGTGTTCTACCGGCTTCCTTGTCAAATAAGAAGCATATTTGATTGGTGTGTAATAATCCTATTGTGCTCATGTTATTATGCAACATGTAATGATCTTTCTTACCAAAGTTTTGGAGCTTTAGCGTCTCTTCAGGTAGTAGTAAACTAGCTTATTGTCTTAGAGTTCGACTATCTCATCAGATAGTATGGAACTGTCATGTCATTGTATAAAACGTATCACAATCGTTCTATGTTGTTGTTCTGACTCTTGACTGTTACAACAGTCACTGCATGTGAGAGTTTGTTACTAGAGTATTCGTAGAACTCAATAGTGTAGAGATAAAAAGAATCGTATTGCAACTAGTTTAGTATAAGAAGGTACTTAGATGGTTGCGTAAAGATCAAATCTCTCAGGTCTCAAGAACTGCCTTATATAGGCCTCCTCACACCCTTAAGACTGGTGACACATTACCTGGTATTACCTAACCTTCAATGACTCATAGTAAGTTATAGTGTAAAATCCATCAGATGACTCATATGAGTCACTACATAAGATGATGTTAACCAATGACAACCTATAAACTAAATCATGTGCTCGAATGAGTCACATGCGTGAAACCCATGACTAATAATATGAGTGTACGAAAATCATTAAATCATAAAACTCTCAATTGTGAGTCATCTAAATAATCCACAAATCATAACATAACGATGACTCACTATTGAGTAGTCATGTGAGATGCTATGAGTCAGCTGATCTCATCTTGTGAAACAATAACATACCTATGACTAATAACCATTAGTTATATGAAACCTGCCTTGCTTAGTAACGATTTGTGACATGGTGCTATGATAAACAGTTGGCTGATTTGCTCAAAGTCGGCAAACCAGGATCCAGGAGAGGGAATATATTTTTCCTATTTCAAAGCTAAAAGATGCCACTACAATGACCTCTCAAAAGTATTGTCCAAAAAGTGCCTAAACATGAGTAATTTGCTAGCCTATTTCTATATAATAAAATATCTTAAAGTGATACACAAAATTTACATGAATTCCTGCTTACAAGAATTACTTTCAAGTTCTCCTATAATAAAAATCATAAACACTCCAGATTTGCCTGAGTCACGGTTGCACCTGGATTTACCTAAGCAAAGTGTGATGAAAGGTGAATCCCCACCAAAATTATTGCCAAGCCCCCAAATTTGTATGTGGTCTTGGCATTCTATTTTAACCATTGTATAGAAATGGATACAAAACCTCGTGAAATGAATATATACTAGTCACGGTAAAATAAATAAAAATCAGAACAGATTCTCCTTATAAATATCTGCATAGAATAAATTTGTATAAATTTTCATAACTTTATTTTATTGTTATTTCAGTTAGTGAATACACCGACTTTGGCTGTAAAACTGGGTATGGGACAATATTTTTGATAGGGGAGTTTATTAATAATGATAAGAACATACCTGCTCCTGGATGACCTGAGATTTCATAGTTCAAGCATGACTGCTCATTAGGGGTATCATCTATTCGTACTCCTTTCCATCCCTCAGCTTCTGTTTCAATCAGCATCACATAAACCTTGAAATATTCCCTCCATACTTGTAACATTCATACACCACAACGGACATTGGATTCAACCTCCACCATTTGAAAGAGTTTAATATCGCTTTCCGATTTGAATTTTGGTGGTACAAATGTCCTCTTGGCTTTGGAACTCATTATGATTTTATAACCAGGATCGATTCCATAGTTGGATAGAGGGACCTGCACCATAAACTCCTGGATAATTGGGAACAGCGTTCCCCATAACTCATCCAACAGATCTTGCATCTACCTCTGCATTGGAATAGTACTAATCGTAAACAGGTGTAGGAAATTGGAACCTTGGCTTTGGGTCGTGTTTTCAGGGATTGAACTCGTCGTGGGGATAGGAATAATGCAGGTTTGGAGATGTGGACAATGCTTGGTGGGGATGCTACACAGACAGATCATGGTGGGCTAGTACGTGTCCTTTCATCATGCTAATTATTCTAAACATCATACCTCTATCGGTTAGTTGAAACTATCCCAGATGAGATTTACACACCTGGCATGGAGCCACGCGCACTCACTCGGCTTTACCAAGAACCTCTCACTTGCTAAACGCTATTTGAAATTCAACAGCAGACAACCACGAACAGCCAAATAGTGTTGCCTTATACAGGCTGCAGCGTAATAAATTTGTAAATAATGATATTTGAAGGCAGTTGGAAGCAAAGAAACAAATGAAATGATAGGAAAAGGAAGCAAAATATAGCAGAGGAAGCGAAATAAACTAGCCCCGCAATCTACATCCCCGGCTTCTGAGCAATAAAATACACCCACGTCCGGGGGAAGAACCCCCGGGTTCAATATCATAGGCCTTATTTACAATACTGGGTCCTGTGAGGGGCAAATTACCTCGGGGACTGCCGGGATTGGCCTGGACCGCCGGGTCCAACACATTATTCCCCTACTCATGTAAGCATAATGAGGCACAAGGGAGAGGAACCACTCAGGTTGAGGGATGGGGGATGGTGTGAAGGCCGGGATCGTACTGGGGACTATCGGGGGTATAAAAAGGCGGTGAGGCGTAGGAAAGGACTACGGTACCCGGGGGGCGTGCCAAAACGATGGGATGGACAGGGGTTTGAGGTCCCTGTGCTCATAACCGTCAGCGGGAAAAAATGATTTAATTTGGAAGGTATGATGCGAGGAAGGGTAAAAAGCTTTGACATCGCCAACCCTTGTTCATCCCATCACTGACCCTCCTACCAAGTAGGTGGCGAGAGACGGCACTGGCAGGTATGAGGAGTGACGGCAGAGATCAAGCATGCAAAAAAAATGAATGATATATTATAATGCCCGGTAGCTGACAAAGTAATAGATATCCCTGATAGAAAAAGAAGGCTAAATAGCCAAGTGATCCCAGTATGAAGATAAGACTGAACCAATTCATTCCTCTGCAAGTCTTTTTTCTCTTCCGAATACTTCTATTAATCCTTCACCTTCAATATATTACAGTAGTGATGTCACCACAAAGCCATGATACAAATACTGCTGAAGCTGACTCAGCAGAACGGATGAAACTTTTCAGAAGATTTGCCGGGATGAGATCATGAACTAGAAGGGTCGTCCCGTCCTACCACCGGATGTGGAAGAAGATGAAAAAAACTAATAGGAGAATATACTACGTATGGTGCATATCATCTATAGCGTGTACCAATGGAGGTGCAAAATGTAATGCCTCATAATCAGGGTAAGGGTATTTAATAATCAAAAAATGATTTCTGCATGCTTGTCCTTCAAGTCTTGAAATAAGCTTACTTTTTCTGTTATTACTTTTTTTTATATTATGATAGGTATTTTCATAGAAGATATTCAGTTTAGTTATTAAGTAATAGTTTGATATAATTTAGGAGGAAGGGGCTACTCAATCATAGATTGAATTAAATTATATTAAACTATGATACATTAAATATTAACCAGTTACACAACAATGAGATTGATACTTTCTAGTAGCAAGAGATTCATACTCCTTAGACCCATACTAGTTAATGAATTGTAGACAAAGATAAAAGGCACAAGTAATACAAGAAGTTAAGGTGGCAATGCATATATCATAGCTATTGGGGTTTCAATAGACATGATAATTCATCAACAATTTCTATCATATGATAAAATATACTAAAAAAGTAAACTTGCTTCAAGACTTGAACGACTGGCTTGTGGGAATCTTTTTTGATTATTAACTAACCTTACCCTGATTACATAAAGCATTACATTTTGCACCTCCATTGGTACACGCTATAGATGATATGCACCATACTATAATATAACAATTGTAGAGAAGACGTTAACATCGCGATTTAGGGACCCAAGGGTGACGTTCGTGAATTCTGGTAGTGTGGGGTGGGTTTGCTCAAAGGCCCATTCCAGTACTAGGGTAGTAGTGAGAAACTGGTTGCACCGAGAAGAGAACTTATTGTCAATGGTGCGGCCAGTGACCATATTCCTTGGTGGAGGTATTGGATATTGCGCAGATTTGGGAAGGCCTCGCCGGGGTCCTCGACGGTTATTTCTTGAATTGAGGGTATAGTGAGAAAGCGTGTGATTGGGCTGTTGTATAGGTTCTTGCCGTGGCCTTGATGTTGGAATAATGAGAGTCTAAGGAATTGGCTTATCCGGAGGCGGCTGGTATAGGGCGATTTGGGGTTATAGAGGTAGTAGCCGTAGCAGGTGCAGTAGCCGATGAAGGTGCGGTTAGTTGCAGATTTCTCGTATCTGGTGGCGGCTGTTAGTATGGACAATAAGAGAGGCAGGGAAGAGAGGGAGCTTACAAGAACGCTTCCCAGCGTTTGTTGGTCCATTCTTCGTCTTGGAGGTCGATCGCTGTTCCTCCTTCGATGTAAGAAGTGATGAGAATTTGGATATTCTAGAGAATATCTCCTCATTATGCATCGTCAATCGTAGAGCGCCAGATCTCGTAGGTCTTCCCCTAAGGGCGTATTCTGAGATCTTATCCCCAGGTGAGTTCCATTTTGTATCGGCACGTTCAACGATTTTCGTCTGGAATTCGTTGAGGTCCTTCTCACAATCTAGGGTGAAGCATTAGTTCTTCCTTTCCTTTACCCTCTCTTTACCCCTCCTCTTTACCCCCCATCTTTCCCGCGCCATAGTAACTTGAATAAAGCCATACCGTTGGGAAGAAACTCCCCAATAATCGGCTCTAAATCCTCCGTCTGCACAGAGGCTTGTGGCTCCATCATGTCTCCTCAGGAAATATCCAGGCAACACTTCATGTCGTTTGCCGCAAAGGCAATTTGCAAGTTTGGATCCTTGTAACCGAATATGTTTTCGGAGTCTCCGAAGATCGCATACCGGTAGGTGAACTGCGGGTGGAAGGTGGCTATTGGTTTTCCGCTAGTGGTCGAGATGAGCGATAACTCTGCAGCTTCGTTCGCCTCAGCGGACCATTCTTCCTCCATAGCGGTTGTTTTCCCCCTCCCGGTTTGATTTAGTTTCGTCGGGGAAGAGATGAATGGAAGGGGTTGTGTGTACCAGGGTAGCAGTGAGAAACCGGTAGCACCGAGAAGAGAACTTATTGTCAATGGTGCGGCTAGCATACATATTACTGGGGGTAAATATTGAACAAACATAACAGGGCAATATGCGGGATGAGGTTCCTGATTTCTGGGGGGCGAGCGCACAGCGAAAACTCACCCCCTCATGGTACGCTTAAAGTTCGGTTAGTTAAGCTAGGAGAGGCCGAATTTTTTTGGTGAGGTAAACATTGGCAGCGTGCCCTAACCCAAGTTGCAACAAGCAAACATCACAGCTAACTCTAATTAAACTAACTCTTGCAGAATCTCCGAAATCCCTGTTTTTCCAAGTTCGCTTGTTGCTATGGTAAACACTGTTGTCACAGCGATAGCGGTCCCTAACTTTGTGCTCCGAAATCCCCCTATTGTGTCGTCCCCCGCCGTCCCCCGCCGTCCTCTGTCGTCCCCACCGTCCCCCGCCGTCTTCGGTTGTTTTCCGATGTTTCCCGCTGTTTCCCGCCGTCCCCCACCGTCCCCTGCCATCCCATGTACACGTACTCGAGTAGTTACCTGCCGTCCCCTGGCAGAAGTTGTCTCAGGTCGTGGGGCTCGTCATCCTTGCTAATGACGGCGGCCCTGGGAATTCAAGGACGAGGGCGGACTACATTTTGCCGTCCCGTCTCGTCCGGGGGTCTTGGCAGTCCCCCCGCCGGGCTCTACAGGGGCCCCGGACGGCTGAGAACACTGGTCCCCCCGGGATATATCGGTGGCAAAGTTGCCCGCCGAATTTACCCGAGGTTTGCCCACCAAATTTCTCTCCTAAGTGTTACGTCTACTAACCTAGGGCTATTACATCGTCTAGAAAACGCAACCTGCTAGTACCAGCTGCTGCACGGATTCGCCCGGAAAATCTTTGCCTCCCCTTTCTGGCGCCGTCTCTTCGTCCGTCTCTTGAGAGCAGTATGGGAAACCGGCGTCGAGTGCTTCATCGAATACCTAGACCTGCTGAAAGGCGAAGGTGCCACATTCATTGAAACCCTGTTTTGATGCCCGCCCGCCCCCCGCCCCCCGCCCGCCCGCGTCACCGGTGGCCGGGAAATAGATGAAATGAAGCTGGGAAGAGTTTTTTGGGAGAACGTGGTTCTGGGAGATGCAGGGACATTGTTTTTATGTACAAATTACTTTCTGTTCCACTAAATTGTTTGTTGCGGGGTTTTTTTTATATCCTGTACTATTTAGTTATACTCCTGTAAAAAAGAATAACAATGGCATCGCACCCCCCACACATCATATCTTCTATAAAATCCTCTCATATACGCAACACCACCGGAAGTTTCCCCCACCGAACCAGATGCCATAGGTGGTACGGGAAAGTAAGTTGGCGGAAGTCTCCCAGAGAATTTACACAGCAGGCGATATGTGGAGACTGGATGGCTAAGACGGATCAAGAGGCGTTTCCCGCGACAGGAGGTGGATCCCACCCCCCATCCATGTCTGTAGCGTCAATGTTCTGGGGATAATTAATAGCAGTATCAGTAGGAGGAATAGAACTAGGCCTGAAACGGGCAGACAGTGGAAGCCACCAATGTTGATCCTTGACCTGGTGAGTACCCTCGAATGGGATACTCCTCCTGTACATAGCAGTCAATCTGGGGAGTAGAATGGGTTTTGAATGTTGGTTGAGATTGAGTGGAAAGTTACCAGTGGTGCCGGATACCTTGGGCAGTCACAGAGTGTTGGTCTGGACACTGGTGTGCTGATGGATCTATCGTGAGTCCCATTTTCTATCTGCTTCACCGCAATTTCTGACAAAGGTAGTCCGTATACCTCGCTTACATCCTTTTTTGGGTATGAAGTTGAGGGCGAAACAAATCGTACAGTCGATGGAAAGCATGAGGGATAGAGTCGCGGTAATGACCTTTCCATCCGCTATGCCGAATAACGTGCACACCCTCAATGCTTCAGGATATTGAGGTTTGGTTTCAGGGAGGATATGGAAATCTACCAATCCTGTAAGTTGGTTGGCTCAGATGGGGTTATCAACGTCACCAAGCCATTTTTTTAACGTTTGGACTGCCCACCTCCGAACGGAACCTTCAATCAAGGAACATCACGGGCAGTCGGTATGCGGCTACTTTTCTGCTGCTGGAATCTACTGGCAGCCTCCGGTACATCTGGAGGTTTCTCGGGGGTGATCAGGGCGAGAGGAATCACTCAATTCTATTCTCGATTGCTCAAATATTCAACAAGTTCGTTCATTCACCAATCCTCATTCACTACCTATATGAAACCAACCGTAACTAACAAATGCATCCACAGCAGAAGAACCACCATCGCCGCCAACAACCCAATTAGAAGGAAGGTACTACCCAATCGACGAATGGACAAACCTCCCCTCGCACATTCCCTCTGCGCTCGTGCAAAAACTCCAGCTCCAACCCTCTCACCCGCTCTCGATAACCAGACATCTAATCGAATCCCGCTTCCCCGGCCTGACATACCAATACCACAATGATCTCTCCCCCATAGTCTCCGTCCACCAGAACTTCGACTCCCTCAGATTCTCCATCGACCACCCGGGTAGGAGTCGCACGGACACCTACTACGTCAACAAAGACACCGTCCTACGCACCCACACCTCCGCTCACCAGGCTGTCACGTCCCGCTCGGAAACCTCAGACGGGTTCCTTATTTCAGCCGACGTGTACAGGCGGGATGCGATGGATCGCAGTCACTGCCCGGGTTTCCATCTCATGAAAGGGGCAAGGATGTGGTCGCGCAGGGAGTGCAAAGAGAGGGGGGGATCGCTACTGTAATCAAAGAGGAGGTCAAGGTATGCCGAAGCACAGATTAATGTCGAGGATCCGAATCCCCGTTCGATGAGAAGAGGAATCCGCTACAGGTGGAGCATATACCCGAGGAGGCGCGGGCTGTTGGCGCGCACTTGAAGCTTGGTCTGGAGCATGTCGTTGCGGAGGTGTTTGGCCAGTCGAGGACGGCAATGCAGATGCAGAGGGGGCGAGCGAGGAACCATTGAGGGTGAGGTGAGTGGAGGGGTATTTCCCGTTCACGAGCCCTTCTTGGGAGCTCGAAGTATATTGGCAGGTGAATTGGTTGGAATTGTTAGGGAGTGGTGTTGTTCAGCAGAGCCCGCCAAAGAGTGCCAGCTTGTCAACCATCCCCAACCCCCTTCCTACCCCTCCTAACAGGTCTTCCTCTTTTCAGGCATCCCCTAACTTCGGTTCCCATATCATTACCCTCCAGATAGGAGTCTCGCCACCTTGTAGAGTTAGGGATACTGTCACTAGCAAGCGCTCCCTTGGATCATGGAATGTGCCTAGGTTTACTCCCGATTGAGGCAGGAGATAAAACCCAAAGATTGATTTTGGAGCAAACGGCAAACGTAAAAATTCAAGCTCCTAGATCGCAAGTTTATTCATCCCATTTGTTTAACCAGATCCGGAAAGATATAGGCACACCTCCAATCACGAGGAATCACTCGTGCTACTGTCAACTGCAATTGTCGGAACTAGTACCTTAGTATGATGATATGGGACGGATGTGTTCGACCAGTGGTCAAGCAAGTTGAAGCATGTGGATCTAGGAAACGGCACTTGTCATCTTGATGTATATTGATACTGCGCACTACTATATGTACGGCAGTCTCAAGCCCGTTTGTAGGACAAGCAACATAGCATTCGTCTCTTTTTTCTTTCATTCAATTGATCTGTCCCATTACTTCTCACCCTGACTCCGGCCGTTCCTGTGTGACCTCCAACAGCAATACCGGTAGTGTGAGTTTAATTTTTTGGTTGGTCATCGCGAGCGCGGCTTGACTAGGCCAAATCGGGATTCCCCGGAACCGTGGTGACAAGGGGATGCGGCTCAATTCTTTGATCTTACTCGGGCACTTATATCCTCGGCTTCAGCAATGTGTTTAATGGGTTTGATTGATCGCACGGACTACGGTTGTGTATTGCTACCGACGCCCTGCATTGTGATATTTGTTGTTCGGGCAGCCCGTCCTAGTGTTCGAAAAATACGGTACGTTACCGTACCTTACACGGTTGATACCATACGGTAAATTACGTAAATTACACTAGGCAGATAAAATACCGGAAAACGGCCTCTCCCACCTTAGATTCTGATGTTAGGTAATCCTGTCTTCTGCCCTCTGTGTTTATCCCACAAAATATCAGCTACCGCTAGGCATTCTTGGCTATGACATGAGTATCGCACTAAGATCCAAGATCATGGTGCCTCTATGGGCGTCATCTACTATGATCACAACAGGATCACTCGGGACGGGCTAGGGTTCGAATGGTAAGGTACGGTAAGTTACCATACGATACAATACGGTAATATACGGTAACGTACGGTAAACTTACCATGCGCCGTTTGCCGACCGTCATAAAGTTCCATATCCAAAAACGTCATCACCCTGCCATACAGAGCCATGTGAGCCGACGCCCAGAACGCTTTTCTTCCTCTCTTTCCTGTCCCTCGATTCCCTGCTCTCCCTTAATTTTCTCCATTTCCGCAACCTCGTCATGTTTTTTCGCGTGGTTCTCCCGTCCATACCATTAATGGTCATCCCGGCACTGGTGGTTTCCTACATCAACCCCCCTCCCCCTAGGACCCTGGCTTATTATCTCAATCCCTGGGGTGTGAGTAAACAGCAACGGGTGGCAGTGTCGAGTCCTATAGCCGAGATCAAAGTTCCCCTTGAGATACACATCATGTCCAAATGCCCGGATGCCAGAGATTGCCTAGAACAACTCATTGCACCTGCACTTGAGGAAATTGAGTCATTGGTGGACTTCCAGATGAGTTTCATAGGGCGGTATTTTTTTCTCGCTTAAGTTTTTTTCCGGTAATCACTACTTATCATTTCTAGACCTATAGCGGACGATGATATATCTTGCATGCACGGCCCCTCAGAATGCCTTGGTGATATTCTACACCTCTGTGCTGCAAAGATAAACACACCTTCTTCGCCTCCTGCACATGCGTATTTACCCTTCTCTCTTTGCCTTACACACGATTACAGAGATATCTCGGAACGAGAATTTGTTGAAGGGTGTGCGGATAAGAATGGAATTAGCTTCCGAAAGCTAAACGAGTGTGCCTTCGATATGGGACCTGATGGTGGACTTAGCATGTTGAGAAAGAGTGTGGAGAGAAGCAAAGCATTCGAGGCGGAGACAAGTTGCACCGTCAGGGTTGATGGGAAGAAGAGGTGTATTAGGGACGGTGGCGAATGGAAGAATTGTGATGGAGGGAGTGATTTTGGGGATCTGGTGAGGGACATTAAGAAGATGTACGAAGAGAAGAATGATCATCATGAAGGGCTTGGGGAGAAAGGCAAGACGCTACACGAGTGGATTGAAAGTGAGCGTGTGATTTGGGCCGGGCACTAATTTTAATGTGTTCTCTTGGTGCCTCTGGTTGGTGTTTGGGTGGTGTATCCTAGAATCCGTAGGATAATAACGAAAGAAGGGCGATATTTGGCCCAATTTTCCCCCATGGCTGCGCTGAATGCTAGTGAACTTGGGGGATATTAAGGATGAGGGCGGGAATGAGCTTAGTTATTAGTTTGATTCCGTCCACAGTACTTCTCTCTTTTTTTTCCCCCTTTCCCCTTCTCCTTAATCCTACTCCTACCATAAGTGACTAGCAACGGTTACTTCGTACGATGATTTCCAATCCCTTTTATACCTAATTTTAATTCGCTATTGCACTCCTATTCTGGTTCTCTTGTTTCTATTATGTGCTTTCAATCTCTGTTTTTCATCAAAAGACACTTCCATGCAAGTTGTGCTCGGGTGCCGTACCGTACACACTGATCCTTAAGGCATATACCGGCCCGGCCGGGTTCACAAAAATCTTCCAATTAGGGGGGAACGCGTCCTCTACCCACTACTTGCGCTAACAAATTGGCTATGCTGTCCGAGTACAGTACCAGAACTTGTTTGCGGCGCTCTGAAATTAACACGAAAACAATTCAAGTAATGATTTGAGCTCCTCTGGGCCAAGATGCTCCAAGACTACCGCCGTACATTACCGGCCTGCGGTTCACGAATGCTTCAGCCTACTGATCTCTCCTTGCTGCTGCCGCCTTTTTGTAGCAGGAAGCCCTCCGACTGCACGGAAAAACCCTTTGGAGGAAATACACCTGGTGCGCGCTAAGGTATCAGGTAACCAAGAGGTAGTGGAAGGTTCAGGCGCCAATTCCTCCTGCATGCATCCCGGGCAGTTTGAAGCAACTCCAAGAATCTCCTCTCCCCTCGGGACTGAGATGCAGTGTGTGTTGGGTTAAGAGGCAATGGCTCGATCACCCGCATTCTGTTTCAGAATTATTGGACATTTGCTCTGAGATCGTCGGGTAGGGGGTGGGGGGAATTGGAGAGTGGCTGACCTCCGTCGCATAGATTCCACGTGATGCGTGGGGTTTTTTTGCAATTGTACTCGTGGACCGTACAGAATCAAAAGATTATTTTGAGGCTCTTGTGCACTGTCATGTGCTTATCCGCACCCCTGCGCGCCTCCCCGCATCGCGATGTCAACCTTGTCCATTCCACAAACGCCACAACATGACGAGTAATAGTCACCACTTTGCTAAGCGAATGCCTGACTGATCCATCCTAGGTACAAGGGACAGGCATAAAAAAGTGGTACGGTGCATAACTAATGTCTCAGTAGCAGTGGTACACTTGAGGGGAAGACCTTCACAGAATAAGTGTTTTCCTCCCATGCTATGCAAATGATAAAGTGAAATATTAGTGGGTAATGTAGATAACCTCTCTTCCAGCATATTTACCATCAAATCAAACACTTACAAGTGCTGGCTGAGGATGGTGCTCAAACCTTTAAACCAGTATTCTGTTTCATGCTGTCCCTACTTCACCAGACTGAAGGGTCCTATCCCTTGGGCGGCGTGAAACAGTAAAATTCGGTTCCAGGCACACACAGAATTGTGATTCGTTGCAAATTAATGGTTGCCATGATGCCGAGCCGCTTGGATGTTCAAATCAGCTAAGACCTAGCTATTTCGGGTAATAAAAGTCGGATTTTTAACGTCCAAGTAACTCGGCATCATGACAAACATTAATTTGCAACGAATCACAATTCTGTGTGTGCCTGGAACCGAATTTTACTGTTTCACACCGCCCAAGGGATAGCTTATTTTCAAAATTAATATTCTCTTGCCTCTACATGTTGAGATTATACATATCTGTTAGACTATTATGTATTTTTTATTTTTTCTTGTCCATTGGTGATGGTCAAAAAACAGCATTTGAATTTGAAGACTGCATGGTAAAGGGCTATGGTTTAAGAGGTACTTCACCATAGTAACATAGTTTCTGTCAGAGGGTGGTTGGGTTGCGGTGTTCCACAATTTTGTCCGAACCAACCCAACCCCACCCCTGCTCTGTACCATCTTTTTATGCCTGTCCCTTGTACTAGAGTACGGTAGTGTTTTTGTGCGTTGGTTTGGAGTGTTATTGGCGCCTCATTAATCGCCTTCCGATTGGCCCGAGAGTTCTCCCGACTCTGCATTATTAGCGGGGCCGGCAGTGTTCCGCGAGCGGCGGAGGAATAAGTTTTTTTCCTATCCGGGTGGCAGTGTCCTGAATAGCCCTGGAACATCGTTAAACCTATCGGGAAAGCTTTTCTAGGGATGACGACTCCTGGAGAGTTGTCTGTGTGGTTATACCCAGCCTCAAGTTGCTCGCCCTGCACTGTGACCAGAATCTATTCTCCTAGCCATTCTATACTATACCTTTTCAGTTCTC
>Ga0307509_10004361_pt1 | contig 20497 bp, 19 predicted proteins | sample 10_EM_MG_FD_202245 | JGI IMG/M metagenome (GOLD analysis project Ga0307509, IMG submission 202245) | Populus trichocarpa ectomycorrhiza microbial communities from riparian zone in the Pacific Northwest, United States - 10_EM | ecosystem: Host-associated > Plants > Roots > Unclassified | place... | reverse complement strand
CGCGCGTGACTCACATTATGAGTCACGAGTTCCACGCAGGTGACGCGCTTTGCGCACCTGATATGTTTGATGTTTTATGATTGGTTTAGGGCATGTTGCGCAGTGACTCATATGAGTCATCTGATGGATTTCGGGTATGACTCATTATGAGTCATGATCGTGTGACTCATAGGTATGAGTCACCAGGGTCAGGGTTATTGCGGGAAGAGGCCTATATAAAGGATCACGATGGGCCGTAGATATAGGATCTTCACGCTACCATCTAAGTACTTTTCTACAATATAACTTTACCTTTACCTTTACCTCTACCTCTCCCTTATATACAAGCAACCTAGCTCTCTAAGCGTAAGAGCAACTACGAACTTGTTAAAGACAAGAACAGTCTCACATCTCTCTCATGTGAGAAGAGATTGAGCTAAGAAGAAGTTCCCTCGTCACCTCTCCCCAATAAGATATTGGTGTGAGATACGCAGACTATAAGATAGTCTAATTACGAAGACGAGATTATAAGTTAATCTCGGAAAGAAGAACACTCTCAGATACCCAAGAGAGCTAGAACTATAACGATAGTTCAAGATCAACTAGTACGTATTTCGTTACCTGTCGCACTACTAATCTCCACCAGAGTAGGATTGTTACAGGACCCTTGGAACCTCAGGCGACAAGTGCAGTCCCTGAGGAAAGAGCCGGTCCATTGGACCAGGTACGGGCTGACCCCTTTTCTGCGGAGGAGAGAGAGGAGAGAGGGGGACTCCACGTCATCGAAGCCTCCCTTAACATCAAGGAAGAAAGTGGAGACTCTGTATCGGAGGCGGTGGAAGGACTCAACGTTATATTGTAGGACGAGGGCGGCATCGGCGGTGGACCTTCCAGGAAGGGAGCCGCATTGAAGGGGATGGATCAGGGAGCATATGGTTGCCTGAGCCGAGAGGCGGGCGGCTACCACTCTCTCAAGGATCTTCGAGAGCGTTCGGAGGAGGACGATGACCCTAAAAGAGGAGGGTGAGTCGTATGAGGGTTTGCCCGGCTTGTCGAGGACAATACCAAGTGCTTTCTTGAGGGAGGGAGGGTGAAAACCGTCGGCTAGTAGGGGATCCAGGAGGGAAGGAAGAAGGGAGGAGTTGATGCGGTGTACACACTTCGACACAGAGTACGGGATGTGGTCGGGGCCAGGGGCGCAGGTGTTCGAGGATTTGGAGAGGGCCCTGGATATTTCCGGCTACTACTGTGACCGATTTTCTTTCCTTTTTTTCTTTTTTTCCTTTTTTTTTTTTTTAAATCTCAATTATTAATTGTTTCTATGGGGGCAAACGCACACCTGTGCTCATCCCACAGTCTTAGGTACAACGGACTTTCTGCCAAGCGTGGGCCACGTAGTCCAAAACCTCCAACTACAGTCCATCCTGCCATCCCCAAGCTAAAACCCTCTGACCCTGCCCGACAAAGAAACCCTCGCCCGGTACTATGGGTAAAAACTACAAGAAGATGAGAAAGCGGGCCTGAAAGCCACGAACCAAAAACCCCCGCAAGACTAGCCTAAAAGAAAAACATCCCCAACCGACAGTAGTCACAACCAACAAAGAAAAGCAAACCCACTCCCCAAATCAAACAACCTATAAGCTAAACCGTAGTAAAACCCCACCGGGCCCAGCTCCCGAGGGAATAGGGACACCTGAATGATGGGTCTCGGGGACACACAAAGGGGAGGTTACTCCCGGGGGCTAAATAACCCCCCAGCCGAGGCTCAGGAAGAGTGATCGAGTTCGAGAGGATGCCACCTAAAGAAGGAAGGCTCATGGCAGTCGGAGGAAGATCCGGTCGGCTATCCTAGGCAACAGGACCCGGAAAGAAGGTTTAAACATGCGCCCCTAGTCCAAGGACATCAGAAGGGAGCAGAGGTCTTAGGGTGGGCGTAGAGCCACGTGCAGTAGGGTGCCAGCCGATCCAAACGTCAGGGAGGGGGGAGGGCGGAGGGCTAACTGACACGAGAAGTGCGAGGAAGGCTGACGGAAACGGTGTCACGATGTTTCGAAAAGTCAGACCGTACCAGCAGAGCACAAAGGAGATAGTGCAATACCAGAGAGCAGAGCCACCGGGGACAGCTACTTTGTCAATCGACCGAGACTAAAAACCGACCGTTGACGGGTGAGGGGTTGCCAACCGTGGAGGGCTGCCTAAGCTAGCCGGAGAAGAGGGGGTGAGGGCGAACTCAACCAACCCCTAGGAACAAGCTTGCCAGGCCTGACCATCGGAAGGGAAAGGAAGAGGGAGGGGAGATGGCTTCACTCAGACAGAGGCAATGTGGTGTGTCTGAGGAGAGGGGGGTGGATGGAAGTGACGATGATTTCTCGTGGTATTGAGATTTCAATCGCCGGAGGTGTAGCGGAGACGCAGGATGGCTACTACTGTGACAGTTTTTTTTTTTTTTTTTTTTCTTTTTTTTTAAATCAAGTGCGTTTGTTTTACAAAGGTACAAAGACAGCATGCATCTTTAACGATATGGCCGACAAAAACCCTACCCTCCTCACCCCAAGAAACATCCAAGCCCCCAAGTCCCTCTGGTATGAGACCAACCGCACATCTCGCCTATCGCCCAACCAAACCCCTCGAATATACACGTACACCCGAAGAATATAGAAAGGAAAGAAACAAGCAGGAAGGAGAGGAGAACCCTTAGTGACATCTACAAAATATGAACAAAGGAGATGAATGAACCCCTGACAAAGGAAACTTTACGTCTGATAAGTGACGTGTATCAGCCTGAGCTAGGAAGTGAGAGTATGGACCTGCACACCGGAGCGGTGCGGGGGGACGAAGCGGTGCCCGATGGCAGAATAGAACGGTGTATGGAGGCGACTCTGGTGAGGGGTCGCCGGAGGGAGTGCCAAAGCGGCATTAGCGACGGCCAGAAGGACGGGCGTAACCGAGGCGGGTTTTTGTATAGCGACCGAAGATCGACCGCAGGAAGGGAGCAGTAAGGTGCCAGCTGAGGGGGTGGGAAGAGGGGGGGGTGTGTGTAGCTGTAACCGAGCAACGGGACGAAGACTAGGAGGGTGGAGGGAGGGGGATGTCAGCAGGAAGGACAGTCCGAACACTTGAGACGACAGACTAGAGTAACCGCGGCCGATGCTTTTCCGAATGCGAAACGAAAGACGAGGTGCTGAAGTTACTAACCGAAGTGTTCCCCGACAGGACCACACAATCGAGACGGAAAGGTACTTCGCAAAGGGCTTGGAAAGCTCAGCGCCGACCGTGAGCGAAGAGGACAGAATGCCGACCGTGCAAAACCTAAGCGAGGTGCAAAGGAAGTGCGGGGTAAAGGGGAGAACTGAGCTTCATGAGCGGGAGTCAACGATGAACAGGAACAACCCCGTGGAGGAGGGGGTAGACCCCAGAGGTAGAGGAGGGGTTGTAGCATCGCTCCCCTAGGCAGAAGCCATCAAGGGGGAGGAGAGGGGGTGGTGGTGGAATCCCACGATGATTTCCCTGGTGTTGAGATTTCAATCGCCAGAGGTGTAGGGGAGATGGTTCGTGGCTACTACTGTGACCGAGTCTCCTTCTTATATAGACTCTTCACGCCAACAACCCTAACCCTGGTGACTCATAACTCGAGTCACATAGTCCTATGATGCATAACGAGTCATGCCCGAAATCTATCAGATGACTCATCATGTGAGTCACGTGCAACAATCATTACATCATTATGACTCACAATCGTGAGTCATGGAAACATTAACCAATCATAACATAATGATAACACGCAAGTGGGACTCATGTGAGAACTTATGAGTCAACTGACTGCATAGCGTGATAACACAATCATAATATAACAATGACGCGCAAGTGCCAGTCATGTGAGAACTATGAGTCAACTGACTGCATAGCGTGAAAACACATTCATAACATACCGATTACACGCAAGTGCGAGTCATGTGAGAACTATGAGTCAACTGACTGTATAGCGTGAAAACATAAACATACTTTATGACTAATATGTTAGGCATACTGGAAGGCTTAGCCTTCTATTATTGAATAAAGACCTATAGTTACCCTACCTTAGGATTCTAAGTTCAAAAAAAAGACAAGCTAACACCCCCTCCTGCATCACTGTTGGGACGGCGCTACATCGGCAGATGCCGCTGCAGTTGCGTCCCCTCACCCAAGCCATGCTCCTTAGAACCCTTCTCGTAACTCCGTATACGTCGCGGCCATCCATCCAACTAGATCCCGTTCACAGGATATCTGAGGAAAGGCCTTTGGCCAGCTTATACAGGTGGTTTGAGCCAAATCAGTCGACGTCGCATAAAGTTACTGAGCACTAAAGATGCTGGGCCCAAGAGTGGTCACTAAGTAACGCGACACTTTTACGGACAATGGTTAAGCAACACATTCTGTACTCCACGCTCCGACGATGAAAGTTGCATAGGTGAATGGTGTTGTTGGATGAAGTAGGTTGAGAAATCAAGCATACTCGAACTCACATACGTCACTAGTATTCTTCGGATACTGACGGAACAATACAATAACGATCTGACTTTGGAGAGATAATGGCCATTGGTGCGATTATCGGGACAAGTCTATCTTATGCTTCACAGCTGTCGAGTGCAGAATACATCTGCAATGCTGAGAGGTTCTATAACAAAGCTGGCCCCTTTGTTGGTTCGATCATGGAGACTGTTCTGCATGTGCAAGCGGTAAGCAAGACTCTATGTTGACGAAGATAGATGGTAATGAATGGACTAACGTGTGGGAGCACAGTCAGGAGAAACTCATGGTGTTACAATTCGGAAGTCAAGTGAGATAACAGAATTGTCAGGGTCAAATGGTGTTCGCACTTTCTAAAAAAGCTAGAGTTTGTTAGCAAGTACTTAGTTAGCATGAGAGTTAGATGTAGCCCGCGACCACCCAGACGTGGCATATAAATATCGTAGTACCTCCTGAGCTATTTGAACATTATCAAGAAACGGAGAAGACATCTTTTCAATATCATAAGTTTACGCTAGAAAATCTTTCACCACTTTACCTACCTATATTATATTATCGAGCCTTCCTAGACAATCTCCATCTACAAAAAGATTATCGGCCTGAGTTATCTCGCAAGTCTTTGAGATAGGCTCCCGCCTAACATAATAACTATTAGTCATGTGAAATCTGCCTTGCTTTGTCACGATTTGTGACAGAAGTGTGTAATCTCCTGTAATAAACCAGCCTTCCTTAAGGTGTTCTTAACAGGAAACCACTATAGTGACTATCATAGACCATTGACATAGGCTACATAGTCTCCATAGTTTATCCTTATATACTAACATCTTGCATTCGTCGTAGGTATTGTAACCGCCTCCCGTGGGGTAGCGGTCTTGCAAAGGGATATCGGTATTGACTCTAACCAAACCGGTGGTATAAACGAGATCAAGTACCGGAGATGCCAACAAGTAATTGAATAGACTCTATTACTTTTATCGAAACTACTAAGAGAAGGCCAAGTGCTTCAGGCCTGTGCGAAGCTCTAAGATTCTCGAATCGAACGGAATAGAAGATAACTGTTCAACCAAGTATATTGAAAACTCTGTCTGTCGAAGTCTGATCTCTCTAAGTCCCGAGAGATACAGGTCTTTAAATACACTTGCGATAATCCATCTCGCATCAATCATATCCAAATCCTAAGGCATCAAGCGATACCTAACCCATAAACAATCTAACAATAAACAAGGCTTACGAACTTCCGGAGTTCGTATCCTAAAACAATACAAGTATCAAATAACAAGGCTTACGAGTCTCCTGAGCTCGTATCCTGAAACAAAATACCTAAAACAAATCCATACCTTAACTGGTAACCTGTACCGGTTACAGGTATAGTGATCATAGGAAGTCCCATCGTATAGCAATAGAGTCCTCATATACAAGCGAGATAACATTAAGGTAAGGGTAGTAGGTATATCCAACATCTTGCACCTATGGAAGGTTACTGTCAATGGGCTTGGCCTGTGCCCCAGTATCTGAGTGGTGTTTACATAAATGGTTGCGTGAAGAGCTCTAACTACTGTGACCAAGTCTCCTTATAATGACTCTTCACACCAACAACCCTAACCCTGGTGGCTCATGACTCGAGTCACGCAGTCCTATGACTCATAACGAGTCATGCCCGAAACCCATCAGATGACTCCAATGAGTCACTGCGCAACATGCTATAAACCAATCATAACACAGAAAACAAGTCAGGTGCACAATGCCCGTCACCTGAGTGAAACTCGTGACTCATAATGTGAGTCATGCGCAGAAGTCATTACATCATTATGACTCACAATCGTGAGTCATAGAAACATCAACCAATCATAATATAACGATGACACGAAAGTGTGAGTCTTGTGAGAACTATGAGTCAACTAACTTCATAGCGTGAAATATAAACATACCTTATAACTAATAACTATTAGTCATGTGAAATCTACCTTGCTTAGTCATGATTTGTAACACCTCTCTTACAATATATCAGCTTGCGTGCAAATATTGATTCTGTCGTAGCAAAATACTCTAGTTAACAGCCCCCAGGCAATCAAAAAAATCGAAGTTGGGAGGTTACACACTTCCCCTCCACGGCTTCCGGCGCAATAGCAAAAAAAAAAATATCTGAGAAGATAAAGCAAATATGTATGTCAACAACAAGTGCTAAAATACAAAGAAGTGAAAAAAAAGACAAATATTAATTGTCTGTACATTCTCACTACCTATAGACTATAGCTTAAGAACAAATCTACGGAGAGCAAAATAAGTGGCAGAAGGTAGAGGGTGGTAGGTACTTTGTGGAGTTTGCCGGTAAGACATTTTTATAAGTAAGAGGGATTTTACTGGTCTCACTACTGGTCTCACTCATAGTAGACTGTGTGCAAGAAGTTTGGTTGACTGTATAAGTTCAGGTGTACAAACCTTTCCTGGAGGGTACGTGATTTGTAAATGGTAGTCGGTGGGATGATAGTTTCCCAAACTTTGATTTCAGTACCTCCAGGTATGATGGCTGTCAGCAGTATATTCCCATTATCAAACATTGCATGCATGGAATTATCTAATGTGTTCAGATTCATTAGATCATTTACATTCTTGCATATCATATTAAACAAGCTATTTGTTGACTCAAGGCCAAAGAACAGCTCCAACATTTTCTAGAAAGCCATTTGGCAGCATTCTGCACTTTTTATAAGTGCGAATGGAATAATATGGGCAACTTGCAGAGGAAATTCTTCCAATGACTTGCGACCGGTAACCACACATGTCCCTTCATCATGTGGAAGACAATTTGAAACAGAATTTTTATTTCTAGTAGCTCGATGGGGCAGTAGACTACCGGTAACAGATATCGAATAAGAGGACCCCCCTGAGGCAAATGTAACACTAGGTGATCTTCGGGCTAGCAATCGGCGTGCAGAAGATACGGAAGTTTTTCCAGATGTACGTTTAATCGTCGGAAAATTGTCTAAAGCCAACTCCATTATAGCAAGTCTCGCACTCGACATTGTGACTGCTGTCTCATATTCCAGTTGATTCAGAGGAGCTGGTCATCTAAGTTCCTCTTGGTATCTTGTGGTCAGATATTTCAAGACTTTGTCAAGAAAGTTTGTTCCTTTACTATTAGTCCTCGAGTGGATCACCTGCAAGAGTGTTATGGGTGGATTATTATTCATGATATTGTTGTTTTGATGGATTTCTATATTGGGTGGGTATGACAGTGAGAAGAAGAGAAAATACAAAAGGAAGCAGAGGAGATTATTAGTCAGGTACGTAAATGTACCAGGGGTTGTGTGTAAGTCTGACGAGCCTGCTCTGGTTGGCTTGTAGGCCAGTCAGCCAATCATGGGTCCAGTACTGTGAGTTGTTTCATGCCAAGAGTTTGCCAGACTTTTTTCCCCCTCACAAATCGTGCCAAGATTGGCTGTCCCAATGGTCACACACACCTATTTCTTTGGTGGATAAAACAAAGTTCACGGTGTGGGAGTATAACATGACCTTCCCTTAGTTGGATGGTGTGTTGCGCATGCCGTATCCCTCTCCTGTGGTGGGGTGGTAACCTCTGAATATATTGGACAATAGATTGATGTGGAACCAACTTGCTTGTGGATGTGTTGTGTGTGTGTTTGTTGTCTATGGTAAATACATGAGAGAGGGCCTTTTATAGGATGCACTATCCTTGCCAAGCCTCCTTAACTGGGCGGCCAAAAACAGAAGCTCAACTCTTTCAACCAACCCTAGTACCAAACTGTGCCCACAACGGTACATCTTTTTTTTTTTTTATATATAAACTTTTTCCATTTCAATCGCTAAGCTACAATAAAGCAAGACAAATTCCCATTATCTAATCCTTCTTTCCCAACCAAACCAAACATAGCTTGCAATGGGCTATGTCGAGAATAATCTCTGCATATTCTTAATTTTTATTCTCACTCCCTTTCTGCTCACTTCATCCAACCTACTTATTTCGTTCGCCATACACTTACACACACCCTAGTACTTATACTTCTCAGCCAAGAATCAGCTTCCTCATTTGGCCTAGTAAGGTTTGCAAGGATCCTGAAGGAGCTAAGACTTTTTGTGGGACAGCACCCACTTAGCCTTGTGCCCTAGTACGACGCCAAGACTGTCCTTTGCAGTCACTCAGCCAAGTCCAAAGTTACCATTATGCCACCCAGAGACCACCAAACTTTATACTTCTACACTCCAGTTATCATACCCTACCGTATCCTTTCTTTCTTTCTTCCCTTCTTTTTTCAACAGTCTATAATTACATCATCTCAATAGAGGGATCCAGCACTGAGACAAAACCCCGGCAGAAAATGCCAAGTCCAGGAGGACGAGTGAAGTTTTGGCAGGGATAATTTGAGAGTTCCAGCAACTGAGACAAGAACTAAGAAAAATGTATCTGAGAGTAGTTAGCAAATACGCTTACCAGATTAAGAAAACTTGAACGTCATGTAAGAAAAAAGAACCCCACTTCTTTTGAAGAGATTTTCACCCCCATTCCCGCTGTACTCCTGCCGAAGCCAAAATCGTACCTCGAAGCCGATATCAAGCAAAATGGCAAGTCCATCACAATCGATTCCAAACTCCCCGGCAGTTCCGCCCGAGGTCCCACATATACCACAACAAAATTTCAATACTATAGGCCATATTCACCCTGAGTGGGCCCCACAACGCATGCAAGCATCGATGGATATGGGTAACCGTGACCACTACAAGCACCTTCACCAGGAGTGGGTTGTTAATACCTATGGGATTGAAAAAGTTAATTTACCCGAACAACATTTCTTCAATGATCCAAGATACCCAAGTTATTTGCGAGAAATAGGCCACTCATTTTATGGTATGTAAATAGTAAATGATTAGCTGTCAATTGCCTTTTTATCTATCTTTTTCGCCATTTCTTGAGAGTTAGTTTAGGCTATACAAGTTAGGAAGAAGTGTTAACAAGTAGCAGAGAGTACTGAATCGCCACATGAGCAGAGTACCGTTAATTCTCAATTTAATTCCAATCGAAGAAATCAAAACTTACAACTTGGTTCCACTCTTCCTTCTCAGCCTCCACCAGATAACTTGATCGAAGTATCTAAGGTTCAAGCCTCTAGCGTAACACCATCAACCCAGCCATCTAGTTATCAAGAACCAAGTACGAATCAGCAACATACCTTTTCCTCACGGCCGATTCCTTCGCAGTACGGTAGATTTTCCCCCTACTTGAATTCGGTCAACCAGTATCCGAATCCAGTTACACAGCTACAAAGTCCTGTCATACCAAAAAACCGCCTCACCTCTGATCAAAAGTTAGTAGTCGTTCGCCATTGTATTGCAGCTATTGAAGATTACAAACAAATGGGCAAAACAGAGTTTTTTACAACTCAAAGGGAAATTGTTAAGTGAACTAAAGGCTTTGATTGTAATGTTGAAGCTGTTATGATGGATATGTTAATTATTGCAAAGGTATGTTAATACTACTACAAATAGGCTAAAATATAAAAAACATACTGATATTTTTAAAGGTTCACTTGGATGCTACAAGTGAATCAAGATCAGGTGTTGCTGTAGCATCCACCGATCTTGATCAGGCAGCTGTCATCTGGGCTGAGTTAGTAAGAAAAAAGGAGGAAGAGTCAGCTGCAACAAAGAGAGGAGAAAGAGAGAAAAGGGATAGTCAGGAGGCACTCACTCGAGTACGGCAAGCCATGACGCAAAAGTTAGCACAACGAGAGCAAAGAATGGAATCAGAATACGATGTCGAGTCTGAGTTAGCGGGAGGGGGGATTTGGACAATTGATAGGAAGGAAGAGGATGCGAGCATTAGAGAACAAGAGAGGGTAGAGAATACTGACTCAGAGGAGGAGAAGCAAGGACGTGGAAGAGGGGGAAAGCAAAAGCGGGAGTGGAAGGAGCGAGCTGGGGCGGGGCTACCAGCTGGTAAGAGGCAAAAGTTAGCTCAGGATCAAGATGAAAGTCTTATCCGGGCACTTGAAATGCAAGATGAAAAGGCAGGAAAAGTTTACCGGGAAACACTTACTGCAGGAATTGACAAACTGGTAGGAGCAATTACACAAGTACAGCAACCACAATCTTCAGCTAGTAATCAGCTTGAAGATAAGAGTAAGGAGATAAGAGATATGACTGAGAGACTTACCAGACAGGAGAAGCAGCTGTCAGCATTGGCTGAGAAGCAATTAGTTGTACAGCAAAAACTGGAAGAGGCAGTGGAGCAACAGACAATTGCGGAGAAAAAGAATCAGGAACTGCAACAAAGAATGATAGAACTTTTGGAAAAGCTAGTAGGAAGAAAGGAATAAGGAAGCAATAAGCATAGTAGTTTACTGGTTCAAGTTTTTGGTTTTTTTGGAGATATTCTTTTGGTTTTGGTTTTGGTTTTGGTTTTGGTTTTGGTTTTGGTTTTGGTTTGAATCTTATTTTCTAGGTATTTGTCTTTTTTTTTTTCACGAATGTATACTACCAAAAATGGTATATCAAAAGTTATCTTGAAACAGACTTTTCCTATAACTGGAATCAACTTCTACTTGGACAAATCTACGGGTGACCAGACGCCAAACTGGGTTGAGATATTCACTATTGGACTTCCTCCTAAGACACCCTGGTCACTTGTCCCAGACCCAATTTTCTGGACACTTCCGAAAGTTTCTATCATCTTCTCTTATGTTGTTCTTACTGCTAAAAGTAAAGCTATTAATGTTATTTGTATAAAAATGAATGATTGAAATATCAATCTGAGATACGGTTACGGATATACACTACTCAACTGGGCTGCTTAGCAAGGGAAACAAGGGGGGGCAAGAGTACTCCCGATGGAAGATAACGCAGATTCTATCAAGGCGGGCAATGATAGTTGAATACTACTCTGGTGCAGTATTCCCAAAGTATAGGGGGCCTAGTGTTTGCAACGGGGATGTCTGTCCGTCCTGGGCCAGGACAAGGACGAACGACATTTCGTTGTTCTGTCTTTTCCAAAACCCGCCCAACAAGTTAGAACAAAGGACCAGGACCGACCATATTGTACTGTTCCCCACTGTCCCCTCCTGTCCCCCAATATCCCTCACTATCCCCTACCGTCCCATGTTGTCCCCCGCCGTCTTCCATAATTTTCCAACATTTTCCGCTGTGCCCCACCATCCCCTGCCATTCCGGGCAGTCCTACTTTACATACACATTTCAGGCATATTGAATCCAAACAGAGAGGGGTAAAATTTTATATGGTGACTTGTCTGTGCGCATCTGTGACCCCGTACTAAATTCGGACTCAAATGTTCGGGTTCAATATGCCAGAGATGTATAGTTACCTGCCCTCTCCTGGAAGAAGGTGTCTCAGGTCGTGGGCTCATTGTCCTTGCTGATGGCGGCTGTTCTGGGAATTCAAGGACGAGGATAGACTACATTTTGCTGTCTCGTGTTGTCCAGAGGTCTTGGCAGTCCCTCTATCAGGCCATACTGGTAGCCCGAACCGTTAAAAACACGGCTTGGGATATGACGGAATAGCTAGCCAGAGTCCATCCAGGATGCACTTAGGGTAGATGGGCGGGTCCTATATGGTGAGAAATGTTAGTGCAGAGCAAAGGGATGGACAGCTGGGGACGGCTAGAGAGAGTTGAGCACGGCCAGGAATTGTGAAGAATGGCTAGGAACAGTGAAGAACTATCGGTAACCACATGGGAACTTATAATTTCAACTTTGCTGGTATCAGAAGTCCAAGCACTAGGAATATTGTCCCTTATAGTTTGCCCAGTTCTCACCCTTCCGTGTAGTCCGTCCTAGTACTCCCAAAAAGATAGACTATGAACCGTAGGCCGTCCACTACTGCCCTAACTTGAAACATGGATAGACTGGAGGGCTGGGAACATTATTCTAGTCAGCTTCATAGTACTGGAATATGAGAAATCCTAAAATAAATATTTATCATTCAAAATTAAGATAGTCGTAAATGTTCAGAGGTTGACAGCCAAACTTAACCCCAGTCGCTGATCCCCAATAGCAAGTATGTACATTAGATAAAAGAATACAAACAGCATAGTACGAACCCACAGGTGATAGCCCAACTTTAAAATTTAACTTATGTCCTAAAGATCCCCATTGCATTAAAGCCTTTCCAAATCCCCATTCAACACTCATCCTTTGCCTAGCCATGTGTTTATTGAATCGGCGTTCATCTGGTGTCATATCACGGTTTGGTAAATTCCAAAATGCTCCTATGATACCAGGGCCTAAAAAATAGGCTGGGTCACCATAAACTAAAGGCTGCTGCCCATTCGGAAGCTGCATTGTTGGCCATATCTCGGTACCAAACTTGGACAAAGTGTACATACTCCAGTCACCTAAAGTGCCCTCATATGGACCTAACATAAATTACTTTAATTAACATTTTTCTTGTACATATTTTACATAAAATAAACAAAACAAAATATAAGTATAAAGAATAATCAAAATAAAAAATAAAAGTACCTGCAAGATGTATAATCAAACCATCTGGGGCCATGATTGCCTGAAACTTAATCGAGTGAACTTTTTTATAACCAGAATATAAAACCTTCTGATCCATTGTGCTAGGTCGTCATATCGAGCGATGCGTTCCATCAATAAAGCCATAGATACGATTTCCGGGTGTGTCAATCGCCATACAATACTTTGCTAATTGCTCGGAGGTCAGGCGTCGGTGATCCCAGTAAAGAAAGTCCTTTCGTTGATTGTATATGAATAATAATGTACTATTAAATACAACTTCAATCCAAGAAACACTGCGTCCAAAGATCTATTATTATATTTGTAAATTAGCTTTTATTACAATTAATAATAATATTTACAAAAAATATAGAAGTTAAAAATTAAATATTAACAGTTAAAAATTAACTCGGAGAAAATTTAAAATTAAAATAAAGTCCACAAAATTAGGGAAAATTACATACAGTACAGCAACTTTTATACCTATTTGGATATGATAATCGGAAGAGCAGAATTGCCAGACAGGTCTCTCCTGAAGCCTTGCACCGATTTGGAAGCTCCAGAGTATTTAGGTGAAATGCCCGTACTAACTCTTGCAGTTGATCTTTGGTAAAGCGTAAAAACTCCAAGCACCAAGCATCAGTCTTCTCTGCAAGATTGAAGTTGTGCTGAGGGTAAGGGGGTCAGCCACGACCTGGCCGAGAAACACGCAACCGCTCCCGCTGAAGTTGTCTGCGTAACGAATTTGTCTGCATATGTTGTATCAAAACTCGTTTCTTTCGAAGTCTCCGCTGGGACAGAAAAAATGGGTCAAGTAAAATGATAGCGGAGGCAGCAATGTAAATTGCCATTTGAGAGGTCATTGTTGTTTTTCATTACATATACTCTAATTTTCATCTCAACACACATCTCTATATACCTTCGGTTACCCCACTTTTTGATATCTACCCTCTCCTGTACTTCCCATTTTCTGCCTAGTTCCGCCTTGGCTATTGTTTACCTCTTGGCGTTTCTTGCAAGGATATACACAATCCCTACCACCCACAGGTAAGTGGTAGGGATGTTCACGATCCTTGCAGAAAATGCCAAGTGTGTGGGCTTGGTATTGCGCCTTTCCTGATTTATCGCTGTTGCCGTGGTTACGACGTTTTCCGCAGGGGTTGGGTTTCACTGCTGGATCCCTCTAATACACTCAGAATGCCTTCTCAACCCCCAGCTGTTGTCATGGACATGTAAGCGTTATACATTTTCTTAGTTATATCCTTTTGCTGACTAGACTATCATAGCGGGTCTGGCTATTCCAAATTAGGTGAGCACCCCGACCTCCACCCTCGGGTTTGCTGTCTCGGTATACTGAAACCTGTTTTATAGGCTTTGCCGGGAACGATTCACCATCATTGGTGCTTCCCACGGCCATAGCTATCAAGGGATCCTCCGGTCGAGTTGGCGGTTTGGCCCCAGAGCGTCCAGCAGTGCCTCAGAAACCCTCCTACCTGAGCCGAGGGGCTGGCCTGTCTAGCCATTTGAGCTCTAAAAGGAGTGCTGAAGGCCTGGATTACTTTATTGGAGCTGAAGCATCGGCGCAACCACTTCCACCAGGTACGGGTGGTGATAGGCTATATCGCCCATCATCCGATAAGCGATGGCCAAGTTAACAATTTGGTATGATATCCCATTGCCTCAGAACATGGGGCAATCAGAAATTCTAACCATTCTTATAGGACCATATTGAGCGTTTTTGGCACAGCCCGACTTTCAAATACCTCCGAGTCGAGCCGGAAGGTCACTGCTCCCTTCTCACCGAACCTGTAATTATCAACCGGGAATGTTCTCTATGGGCTGTGAACTGACCTGGACCTTGAAAGCCTCTAAATCCTCCAGAATCTTGTGAAAACGCAGCCGAGATCATGTTTGAGACCTTCAATTGTGCCGGATTATATATTGCCCTGCAGGCGGTACTGGCATTAGCTGCGAGTTGGACCAGTCGGAAGGTTCCGGACCGGAGCTTGACTGGTACTGTTGTTGACTCAGGATACAGTGTTACACAGGTTATTCCGGTTGCTGAGGGTTATGTCATCGGATCATCGATCAAGTCCATTCCTATTGCCGGGAGTCATATCAGAGAGTTTGTTCAGTCGCTCCTCCTTTTTTGACCGAGCCGAGCTCTACTGCAACCCGGAGACCGCTGAGAAAATTAAGGAAGAATTCTGTTACGTTTGTCCGGATATCGTCAAAGAATTCACAAGATTTGACAAGAAAGAACCAGAAAGCTTTCAGAAATACTTTATCGAGCAGCATCCCGGAGGTCGGAAAGTTACCGTAGATGTGGGGTATGAGAGGTTCTTGGCGCCCGAGATATTATTCAATCCAGGAATTTACTCTAGTGATTTCTTGACCCCCTTACCCACTGTAGTGGATACTGTTATTCAAAGCTCTCCTATTGACGTTCGGAGAGGTCTCTACAAGGTACCGAAATCCATACCTATGTTGGGCCCAGGACTAATGAATTTTACTTAATAGAATGTTGTTTTCTCTTGCAGTTCTACACTCTATCAGGATTTCGGTCGACGTCTTCAGCATAATATCCGCTATCTTGTCGATACTCCTCTTTCCAAGTCGGAAGAGAAATCAGGTGGCGTTAAGCCAGGCTGCCTGGAGGTCCAGGTTATTACGCACAAGAGGCAAAAACATGGAGCATGGTTCGGAGGAAGTTTGTTGGGTCAAGCACCGTAATTCAGAAGCTACTGCCATACTAAGGCTGAGTACGATGAGATTGGACCAAGTATTGTTAGAAGATTTGCCCTATTGGGTGGCCCTGGGCAATGATGCTTGCCATCGCCATCTCATCCCTCGGTGCGCTCAGACGTGGGCCCTTGGCGTTGGGATGAGGGGTAAGGCCCCTACCACAAGATAGACAGAATAAAAACCAACCATTTTTTTGTCCCCCAAAGAACGGTTTGCGTGGCATGTTGATGTTATTTTTTTCCGAGGTGTAACTTAAATTCATACGAGTCTTTTGATTAGCCAATAGTTTTCCTGCCCACTACTCTAGCCTGCGTCCATACATTCGTTCCTTTCACCGGGATCATCGGATGTGCTACACTAATGATACAAGGACATGTAATGGACTAGGTATTTCTTTTTAAGATACATACTGGTACCATGCCACGAGGAGCCTCGGCTGCAGTGGTAGCACCTAGCAATCCATTGCGAGGGAATTAATTTTCACTCTCAATAAAGAATAACCCAAACAACAACTTCAAAGCCCCCCGAACCTGAAGAAACAGGAGATCTCAAAAATCCCTGTCTACGACCCGGCCTTTTTCTCGTATGGCGGTGCATCTTCTCGTAAGCCTCCTCAACCAATAGCTTTTTTGTCATCAGGTCGCGTGGATCGATCATGAGCCTCCGGACGACCTTGAAAGTGTGAGTGCCAATGCTTGTGGACTGGCTGAGGATGATGCACTCGGACACGCCCTCAGCAGCCTCGCTCTTTATGTGAAACACGGTAGTCTTCTGGAAACGAAGTGAGCTTCAGGGCGCTGTCACTCATTTTGGCTAGTCCAGTTCGCCTCCGTGCCCACCACGCCATCTTTGTTCATGCAGAGCTTGATTCCGTAGCCCTCCACCGTGATTTGGTTCTTCCCCGTCTTGTCGTCAATCTTGCCTACCGCCATCGCCGAGTTCAGCTATCCCCTCACCGCCATTCGCGGTAGCTCACACTTCAGGCTCTACACGCGTAGGAACACTTCCGACCCGCCTTTTGTGCGCTTCTTGCCCTCCTCTCCCATCTCGTGCATATAGATTCTTATTCTATTCCTTATCAATCAGATGTCTTGACGGATGATTTTCCGCTTGCCTTTCACAACGGTAGTTATGGCGTCGTCGATCGTTAGTTCTAGCTGGGGCTCGCTAATTGTTCCTTGATCCAGGCGTATGCTGAAGTAGTCGTCGTCTCGGGAACAGACGTCATCGATGTAGGGGATTATCTTGTGAGGTTTAGTTAGTGGGGGGCAGGGGGGGGCGAGTGATCCTCTATGACTGGAGAGGGGGGGAAACCGACAGCTTCCAAATGAGTCTTTTCAATCCTACCCTTTACAATTCTTGCACCTCGCTCGTAGTCCTGTGATACCGGCGTGCAGGTGATTATAGGTGTGTTGATAACCTTCGAAGCGTTGATAATTTGCTCCAAGAGTAACGTTCATGAAGGCAATACTAGAGAAATGGTAAGTCTTCAGGGTCATCTGGATTCCCCACTCACCAATCGACTGGGCGCCGACGGCACCCATCACGGACCCGGGCTCTATCTTAGGCTACTAGTAGTTCGATGGACGGTGCCGGAGGGATTCCCGCAGAATTCTTTTCTGAGATTTTCATGATGCTGGTCACCGCGTTTACTCCGTGCGCTTTAGTGTGTTAGCGCAGGTTTACTTGAGGGAGGATGGTGGAGTAGAGGTGTATACCTGCGAAGTAGGAGTCATCCACGTTTATGAAATCGGGACGTCCGGAGGCTCTTTGTGTGATGGTAGGTTGTATCGTAGCTGCAATTCGCCGAGTTGGTATGCCTTTTCACCATGTAATATCAGATGGTGTTGAATCTCTTCTTGACCCCCTGCAAACCGAGGGTTCTACCTGTTAGATGTTTGCCCGGGATTTCGTTTCCGAGTGGACCAATCCTGGATAGTTTTGTTGATGTGGGCCTAAAACTCCATCACAGAGTGATACTAAGTTACCCCCGATGCGAGGAGAACATTGTTGGGGTTGCTATAGGTGATGCTCCTTAGCCAAGTCGGTGAGATAAGGCAGCAAATGTATTGAGAAAAACAGCGGACTTACCTCAGAGTGGTAGAACTATTTGTTGAAGCTCACGCGGGATCCAAATTGTCATCCCCATACGGAAATTGAACGACGCCGGGTGACGACGTTAGGACAGGGTAATCGTAGGAGGCAGACAAGTGCTCCAGGAATTTCATTAGACAACGCGACATGTACTCAGTTTCGGCAGTCTCGACCGCAGTATCGACTAGACCTTCACGACTAATAGCTTGGAAGAGAAATTTTGTCGAGGTTAGCCCGGAGTAGTAGCAGTTTCTGACGAAACCTTTTGATGGGGGTTTCGCTAATCGCAGAATATCAGCACGATTGTAGAGTTAATAAACTCAGAATTGCTTGCAATGTTTGGAGAAATGAGGGAGTGAGCGATCTCGAAACTCACCTGGGACATGCGCTCAAACGATTAGTCATTGTAATCCTCTAAGTATGATATGATATGATACTCGAGTAAGCTTCTCCTCAAAAGGGGAAATGTCGACCCCAACTGCTAGGACTCGAACAGGCGGACACCCCTCTCTTGGGCTGCGTATCATGATAGTGAAGAAATGGTGAGGTCACTTCTGAATGGTGGTTTTACACCTGACTGTCCCGGCCACACCCCATTTTATTATTCTAGACAGGGTGGGCACACTGGAGTGGAAAACTCCTATTGGAGGAAGGGGGTGAATGGTGAGTGTGATTGCATCTTTAAATATCATTCCAAACTGACCGCCTCTGTTCCTGAACGTGTCTATGGACTAATTATTCCTTCCAGCGACTCACCTCCTGGTGGGCTCGGACCCCCCCCCCACCCTATTAATACCGTCCCCTCCGATACCTATCTCTTAATCCTAGTTTTTCTCTCTTCCCCACCCTAGTATTATTATATTAACCTTCCCTCATGTTTTGCCCCACCTACTCCTACCTCTACCTAGTTTGATCGATGGGTTTCTTGGTTACTATGGCCTATACTTGTACTCGTCTCTAGAGAATATACATGATTCCTACCCCTAAGCCTCTGTCACACCCGCTGCTACTCTCAGTACTCTTACTGCCCCTGTTATCCCCGCTACCCCCACTACCCCCGCTGCCCCTACTGCCCCTACTGCTGAACCTCTTCTCTATTTTGACTCCCTTAAAAGATGCATCTCAATGCCCCAATTCCTTTTGTTCATAATAAATTAGCCTATTTGGAATCATGAACAATCATTCGTTTAAAATTACTCCTTATTTGTTGGAGCATCCTTCCATATCTGGTATGGTTGACCGCAGGGTGGTGGTACGTCAGCTAGGGAAGTGGCGGAGATGCGGCGACGAGTGAGGCCACGTGAACCTCGGATATCGTGACTGTGTCTTTCTTGTATGCATAGCCGGGGTCACCCCCCATCACTCTCTCTCTTAATCAATGAAAAACCATCAGTCATTTCAACATTATTTACCATGTCCTATACCTGAAACCTACCAATCAAGGAAGGGGGCACGCCAACGCCGCTAACCTAGTGTCCCTTCTTTTAGAAAAACTATGTAGGGAAATATAGGGCACGGCAGTGCATATTATGGTATCTTTCTTAAAAAAAAAAAGAGAAAGATCAGTCAGAAAGGGGGGAAACTTGCGATCGAGCGATTATCGGTGATAGCTGTGAATTATGCTCCCTGTAAATTGTGCCGGGGTGATTTGGGGGCTTTAGACACGTCCGATACACCACCAAGCGTCCCGAGCAGCATGCAGAAACATGCGGTATTACATCATGCAACCTAATCTCCTGCCTGACTCCGGTTCTTTTTTTCCACTTCTTCACAGCCTATGCATTTCTGGTGAGCCGTCCTTGTGGCTAGTTGGCATGGGTTCCCTTTCTTCCCATGGGTGAACAATTCTCGTTACCCGATAGACCCAATCCACACCATCTTCCGAATTTCTAAGTTTGTATTTTAGGAATCATTCCTTGACATTATCTGACATTATCGACAAAGTGGTATTGAATATCCCGATACGGTTGTTCAGGCTCTCAGGGGGGGGCCAGGCTGCTTTGCTGGCCAAAAGTTACGGACATGCTTCAACACTGACGGATATCCCGGGGGGCGAGTGCTACTTCATGAGGAGAACACCTTGGGGAAATTTCAAACTATGCTGCGAAAAAATCGCTCAATACAAATGAGCAAGAGAGCCTAGGTCTGATACCAGGCTGGGAAGAAATACGTGAAGGGGCGGCGTGCCATGCCCCTCCTAGACAATCGGAAGCCATCACACACTCATAGACAGAGAAGACTGATGCAAAAATCAAAATACCTACCACTCATAGTAACCGTATACGGGGGATAGCTTCCGACCAGCAGGGCCCTGGGACAGTGACACTAGTGCTCCAATACTTTACGGTACAACAATGGTAGGGGGTTGGCCTAATGGTGCAGAAATGTTATTTATAATGAGCTTCTTTGCTATAAATGTTATCCCGAATACCCATTGCTTTCCCACCTCACGCCATCATTGATACACTCGATTACTGTTTTTTTTGTTTTTTTTTGGAAATCTTTGAATGTTTATTGCTTAAAGATAAATAACGTTTTAGAACATTCCGGCCTAGTCCAAAATACCGTAAGAACTCGAATAGAAGAAACATGTGCTAGGACGTTGTAGTTGCCTCTCCTAGTAAGGCGCGGTGTATATTCCTTTTATTTTGTCTCAACTGAGGGCTGAGTTTGCAGTGTTTTCCCC
>Ga0307509_10004360_pt1 | contig 20502 bp, 10 predicted proteins | sample 10_EM_MG_FD_202245 | JGI IMG/M metagenome (GOLD analysis project Ga0307509, IMG submission 202245) | Populus trichocarpa ectomycorrhiza microbial communities from riparian zone in the Pacific Northwest, United States - 10_EM | ecosystem: Host-associated > Plants > Roots > Unclassified | place... | reverse complement strand
GATCTCAGAGTTCCACTTGCCCTTTAACTATTATCTCTCTTTATTCTCGAGCTCTCTGAGGACTCCCTTAGATCTAGCGCTTGCTGGTCAACCGCTAGCCCTCTATTGTACCTTTTCGTTAGACAGGCGTAAACCTGTTACAGACACCCCCAATGCGCGCCTACATGGCATTTTCCGCGATCGGATTAGGCAAGCCTCAGAGCTTGACCCCCTCTATGCCAAAGTCAAGGAAACTGGCAACAAATTGCACTATTCAATCTCAGATGGCCTCCTACTAGCACAGAATACTAACGGCTACCAAAACCTTTACACACCTATGGGACCTCTTGATGAGGGAGTATCCCTTCGGGATTTCATCCTCCAATCCGTTCATGAAGGCCTAGGCCATTTCTCAGCTAACAAATGCTACTCCAATGCGGCTTGTTTCTTCTGGTGGGCACAAATGCGACAAGACTTCGTCCTCTACTGTCGCTCTTGTGACAAGTGCCACATTAACAACGAGCCTACTACACTTCCATTAGGCAAAGCCCTCTCTCTCCCTCCACCTGACGAAGCCTACCAATCCCTTGCCATAGACTTTGCTGGCCCCTTCAACAAATCCAATGGATACACAACTATCATGGTCATTATGGACCGATTTAGCTCCTACACCCATCGCGTCCCTCTTAAAGATGCAGCCACCTTAGAGCAAGTCTTTGATGAACTCAAAAAGGCTGTCTTCGATGTCCATGGTTATCCCTTAAGTATTATTTTGGACCAGGACTCTCGCTTTACCTCTACGTTTTGGTCTCAGATCATGAAGTCCCTTAACATACAAGTCTGGATGGCCACCCAATACTACCATCAAACTAATGGCCAGGTTGAGGGCAGGATTCGCACCCTGAAGCAGATGATGAGGAACTTTGTTAACAAAAGACAGAACAACTGGTCCCCAGCCCTTCCGGCCATCACAGCGGCTATGAATGGAGCACCTCACGATTTCCTCCACATATCCCCTTATCACGCTCTCTATGGACGCCCTTGGAAGATATTCCACCCTGTCCAGAGATCCACCAGCAAGTTACCAGCTGTCGATGAGATTCTAAATGCCCATGAGGCAACAAGAATGGAAGTAGACATGGCCAGAAAGCACCCTACCTTCCGGCAGACTGTACAAGCAGACAAACAGCCCAAGCCCCCACCGCAGCCCTTCAAAACAGTATCCAGAGTCCTTGTTATAGGACGCCCTTACACCGCCTCTCCTGGACGATCCAGGAAGCTAGAACCTCGATGGTTTGGACCATTCAAAGTCCTAGCACATGACGAAGATACAAACAACTACAAAGTCAAATTACCCGGCCCCATGGCTAGACAGAAGTCATACTTTCACATCTGCTGCCTCAAAGCATATAATGAAACCGACCCCGATAGTTTTGCATCCAGAAGGATGGACAAACCTGCCCCTATCCTTATCGATAATGCAGAAGAATGGGAGGCAGAGCAGATACTCGATTACAAACACCAGAACAACAGAGACGAATTCCTGGTACACTGGCAAGGCTATGAGAGAACCAACGACTCTTGGGAGCCTATTGAGAACCTCGACCATGCCCTGGCACTTATCCAGGAATAGTGGGACGAAAACCACCCTAATGAACCAACGCCAAACATCACCTCCCACTACATTAAGACCTCTTGGGAACCAATGGAGGTCTCCTCTACACCCTGTACCGCCACCGCTATTCCAGATCACTTCTGGGAACCCGATGATGACGAAGAATACGATTCTAGCAGCTCTGAGCAGGAGCACTTCCCCACCAGCGATGACGAGCTCCTATGGCACAGAGATATGGACGAAATTGATTATGGGGACTAGCAAAGGTTATGGTTTTTCAGAATGAGGGAATGTAACATGTATACATGTTCCGGTAACTGTATACAGGAGCGGAGTGCAGGATTTCCTATGATTAGTTTGATTACTTTGCTTACCTTGATAAGTTTGGTTATTTTACAGCCCCGGAGTTATATTAAGACCCGGTAGCTTGTGTTAAGTTTAGTTTTGCATGTTTATTGTTTCATTTAGGAACACAAGTGAAGGAACCGTCATGTAAGCTGACGATAGCATTGAGGCAGTGTTATGACTCTTAGGTTTCATGTGGGATCACAGGACATACAGGGCAAGGTGCACTGCCCGGTAATGATCGTGGTCGTAGGATATCTGATTACTATCGCTTTGGGTGAACTCTTGTATTTAAACCCATCTCCTGGCTAGCAGGAGAACGGCAGACTTCAGCAGACTCATGTTTTAAGAATATACTTGGTTGAACGGCGATCTCAGAGTTCCACTTACCCTTTAACTATTATCCCTCTTTATCTTCGAGTTCTCTGAAGCCTCCCTTAGACCTAGCGCTTGCCGGTCAACTGCTAGCCCTCTATTGTACCTTTCGTTAGACAGGAGTAAACCTGTTACAGTACCTGAGGAAAGGATAGGATCAAAGTTAAGCCCCAAGATTGAACTTGCCGGGGTAACTGTTGCTGCTCGAGAGGGAATTGGTACTTGAATATCAAGATCAGAATTCATTCTATGAGATTGTATATTTGGAAATAAAGTAAAAGTTTAGTTGGAACTGAAGATATAGAATTGTGATAAATAAAAAAGAGTAGAAACAACTGTTGAATTCCATCTTCGAAGCAGGGTTGATATTTAACTCAAATTGTTATAACCAAACAGGAGCATTTTACGTTAATTAATTGCAACCGAATATAATTTCATATGCAGATCAGGTGCCGTAACCCAGCAGAGCTCATGAAAAACCCAAGGCTATATATTAAGCCCAAGAGTGTCAAATGTCACATCAGCATTGTCTTTCAAGTCTTGCCTACATGACTGATATCTATTTTCTTATTCTTAATATTTCTTCTAAATTAAGTGAAAGAATATAGTATCTGATGAAAGTTTATATCACAAGATAAATGCTGGAAGGCTGGAGGTAGTTGGGCAGGTTGTCAGAAGAAATACTGCTAGAGAGCTTGGTTGCGGGATAAGAGAGTATACTTAGTTACCTATTACTACTTCCTCTAAATCTAGTTCAAAAGATATGGTCTTTGATAAAGGATAATATACGGAGGCTTATGTGGGGGGTTGAAAGTCCTCGGGCTGGTTGTTGGGGAACTGGAGCGTGGCATAAGATAGTATACTTAGTTGCCTATTAATAATTCCTCTAAATTTACTCCAAAGCATACAATGTTTAATAGAAAGTTAGATAAGTAGGTAAATGCTGGGAGGTTGAAAGTGGACGGGCAGGTAGTTTGAAGTCTAGTTGTTGGGAAGGTTGAAAGTGGGCAAGCAGCTGGTTGGGAGGCAGCTGGTTGGGAGGCAGGTTGTTGGGAAGCTTGAGTATGGGATAAGGTAGTATATGATACTTAGTTATCTATTAATACTTCCCCTAAATCTACTCCAAAGGATATGGTGTCTGATATAGGTTGTCTAAAGGATATAGACACAGGAAGATTAAAGATAGCCGGGCATATCAGGAGACTTGAATGTGGCCTACTAAGTTACCTATTAATTCTTCCCCTATATCTACTTCAAAGGATATGGTGTCAGATATAGGCTGTCTAAACGATATAGACTCGGGAAGGTTAAAGGTCGGTGTTCAACCGAGCATTCAAGTCTACCTGTCCTCTCAGGAAGAGAGCGAGCAAGGGGTTTATATACTTTGCTTCTCCTACTTAGAAGACTTTTTAAGCAAGGTAACAAAAAAGGAGAGCACAAAAAAGAGGGGGCTAGAACGGAGCAAGGATAAAAATTCCACCTGCATTAGTGCAGTCGGACGGCCGTCAACGGCCGTCCGACAAGGCTAGTCCTCGTCTTTGTCGTCCAGACGACCTTGGCATCGTCCCGTCCAGGACGAGGACGGCAGTCGTCCAACGGCCGTCGACGGCCCTCCGACTGGACGACTGGAAGCACTGGTCAGTGTTGGTGGTACTTTCGCCTCCTATCCGAGAACCGTATCACTTTCAGTGCTGGAATCCGTGTTTCCACGTGCGCTACGAACACTACTCGTACTTGTATTTTTGCTTCAGTTTACCAACTTCCACAGTTGCTTCAATTAGGGTTTTTGGGCCTTTTTTATAAATACTATGATAGCACCGCCAATAGATGACCAGGGACCTTCAGATCATAAAGCCACTCGGTAGAGCTCCTGAGGAACGAGAGATTCTCTTTGGCAGAGGTTATGGTGGCTTGGCATTTTGCAAGCCTAGAGAAATCTCACTCCCCGAAGACTTTTACACTTTATTTCATGTCCACACATCGTGTTGTTTCTCTAAGCAATGGTTTTGTTTACCCAGAATTACAGTATCGGTTCCCCACCAGAGATAGGCGATTTCTCTCACGTAGTGAGTAGAATTATTACAAGCGGACTGGGAGGGATTATTCAGCATGGTGGGGCCTACCCATCGCCTCTGTTGTGGCCCTCACCACCCCTGACTTAATCTCTTGGGCTAGGCTCCCTGCAGTCGCACCCAGCTATTCCGGACGGCCAAATGCAGATCTGCCCAGCACGGCGGAGGATCCATCACGAGAGGTCAGGTTTTGGCATTGTGGGATTTAGAACTCCGAGAAATTGGAACTGGGCAACCGGTACCCGGGTTATCGTGATCCGGGAGAGTGGGGACCCTGTAATTAGGTCGAGAAAAGGCATCCGGCTTCCATACTGGCGTTTTGATGATCTTGGGCGCAGCAGGCTGTTGCACACAAGTTAATAATTGGTATTATATGATGGTATCATATAATAATCCCAGTAGTAGAGCACTGCATTAGGAGCAGAAATAGCGCAGGCAAAGGGAAGCGCGGACATGTATGGAGGAACACTAAAGTGTGGACGGGCGAACGTTCTGTGCATGAACGGAGGGCATATGCGTAGACATATGGCTATCACATGTATGAGCAGAGTTTTCCCTACCTAAGATGAACAGAACGTAGCTAGCGATCTCCATAGACAACGCAACTCAATACGACTCCAACATCTGCTCCGTCTAACACACCCGAACAAGAATCCTGCCGCCTCCATAACCAGGGCCGGTTGGGATTTTCCTTACACTTCGGGTTCTTTCCCGTCTTTCCTTGTGGCACTGAGCTGGGTTGGAAAGTCAGTATTTGGCTTGGAATGAATTGAATTAATCGTGGCTCGCGGAATTTCTTCTTGTGGGATTTACCTGGTGGGCAATTAGCGGTTCCTACGTCCTAGAGGGTAGACTTATCGGTCCCGGGTTCTCTTATTTCTAGTGCGGTAGAATCTCACGAAATCCACCATCTCCGCCAGTGCTGGAACCCCCGGATAAGAAGTCAAAAGCTGCTGGAAAAATAAATAGATAGGGGAAGAAAAAGGAGAAGGTTAGAGGATGCCGAGGGCACAATCGGCCTCGTAGTGCACTTTAGCCATGCGGGGAATATGGGTCTTAGCAAGATGTGTATTATTATGAATGAACAATTCTACTAATATCATATTCTAGGAATGAAGCACAAAGAGAATCTCAATGGAAATGGAGGGGGGGAAGAAACAAAAGGGCAGTATGGACAAGATAATAAGATACCCCGAACCTAACCAAAACTGAAATACCGTTTGCTAAAAAGGGTTGTGGATGGCGAGAGATTGATTCACGAGCATCCCCATACCAATGGTACTCTATAAAGGGGAAGGACGGAAAAATAGAAAAGTAGAAAAAAGAAACAGGAATAAAGTTAAAAGGAAGAAAGGAAACTCTAAACTAGCGCCAAAAGCAGAGAAAATGACCAGTAGAGCTAGGTACAGGTACGATCGATTGGGGGTTTCGGATGATTTGGAATTAGAATTTCTGGCGTTCGACAGTAACTTCACTACACCCTCCCGCTGCATCAGGGTAGCATATGACAAGGGTGTCTGTCCTTTGAAGTCCGGTGAGTTGGGATTGACATCCTCGCGCCTAAGAAGCACCTTCACTACACCTTCATGCCCTCTCAAGGCAGCAAATGACAGGGGCGTTTGGCCGCGGCTATCGGGTGAATTGGGGTTGACACCTTGGGAATCGAGAAGTAGCTTCACAACACCGGGGGCCCCGGTAATTGCGGCGTATGATAGCGGTGTTAAGCCATTTCCATCAGAAAAATTGGGATTAATATCCCCGTGCCCCAGAAGCATCTTCACTACACCTTCATGTCCTCTCGAGGAAGCAAATGACAGGGGTGTTCGACCGCTGCTATCTGGTATATTAGGATTGACACCCCAACGTCTTAAATGCTGCTGCACTAGAGTCTCTCTCCCCCACTGGGCAGCATACGATAGGGGTGTTAGGCCATTTCTATCCGATGAATTGGGATCGATATTCGGGCTCTCCACTAGTAGCTTCACTACACCTCCGTGCCCCCCCGCAGCAGCATATGACAGCAAAGGTCGACCAACACTATCCAGTGAGTTGGGATTGACATCTCCGTGTCCAAGAAGCAGCCCCACTACACCTTCGCATCCGCTCGACACAGCATATGATAGGGGCGTTCGGTGATTGTTATCCGCTAAATCGGGATTGGTATCGCTATTTTCTAAAAACCGCTGCACTAGATCTTCTCGCCCCCATTTGGCAGCATACGATAAGGGTGTTAGGCCATTGCTATCCGATGAATTGGGATTGATATTCGGGCTTTCCACGAGTAGCTTCACGACACCTCCATGTCCTCCTGCGGCAGCATATGATAGTGGAGGTCGGCCATTGCTATCCAATGAATTGGGATCGATATCCCCACGTCCCAGAAGCAGCTTCATTACACCTTCGTGTCCTCTCGAGGCAGCATATGATAGGGGTGTCCGGTGATTGTTATCCGGTAAATCGGGGTTGACGCCGCTATGTTCTAAAAACCGCTCCACTAGATCCTCTCGCCCCCACTTGGCAGCATACGATAAGGGTGTTAGGCCATTGCTATCCGATAAATTGGGATCGATATGCGGGCTTTCCACTAGTAACTTCACTACACCTTCATGTTTTCCCGCGGCGGCGTATGATAGTGGGGGTCGGTCATTGCGATCCAATGAATTAGGGTTGATATTCCCACGTGCCAGAAGCACCTTCACTACATCTTCATGCCCCCTAAAGGCAGCAAATGACAGGGGTGCTCGGCCGCGGCTATCTAGTGAATTGGGATCGACACCGTGGGAGTCGAGGAGTAACTTCACTACACCTTGAGCACCGGTAATAGCAGCGTATGATAGCGGCGTCAAACCATTGCCGTCAAATAAATTGGGATTGGTATCCCCGCACCCCAGAAACACCTTCACTACACCTTCATGCCCTCTTGACGCAGCAAACGACAGGGGTGTTCGGCCGTTGCTCTCTGGCGAATTGGGATTGACACCGCCGGAGTCCAGAAGTAGCTTCACCACACCCGGAGCCCCGAAAATGGAAGCATATGATAGCGGTGTTAGGTCGTGGACATCTAGTGAATTGGGATTGACGCCCCCGCATTCTAGGAGTAGCTTCACTACACCTTTGTGTCCTTCTGAGGCAGCAAAGGACAGGGGCGTTCTGCCATTGCTATCTGATAAATCGGGATTGACACCCCGACGTCCTAGATACCTCTGCACCAGATCCACTAACCCCCACTTGGCGGCATACGATAACGGTGTCAGGCCATTGCTATCCGATGAATTGGGGTCAATATCCAGGCTTTTCATGAGTAGCTTCACTACACCTCCATGTCCCTCCGCCGCAGTATATGATAGTGGGGGTCGGCCATTGCGATCCAATGAATTAGGGTTGACATCTCCGCGTCTTAGAAGTAGCTCCACTACGCCTCCCCATCCCTTCGAGAGAGCATATGATAGGGGTGTTCGGCCTTCGCTATCCGATAGATCAGGACTAATATGCTCGCGTTCGAGAAAGAGCTTCACTACATCCTCATCCTCCGAAATGATAGCATATGATAAAGGTGTCCGACCACTGTTATCCGAGGAATCGAGATTGACGTCCTCACGCTCGAGGAAGAGCTTCACTACACCTTCAGAACCCGAGATGGCGGCATATGATAAAGGTGTCCGACCGCTGCTATCCGAAGAATCGGGATTGACATCCCCACGTTTGAGGAAGAGCTTCACTACACCTTCATGTCTTCTCGAGGCAGCATAAGATAAGGGTGTTCGGTTATTATTATCCGGTAAATCGGGATAGATACCCCCACGTTCTAAGAATAGCTTTACTAGGTCCTCCCGCCCCCAGTTGGCAGCATATGATAGAGGCGTTAGGCCATTGCTATCCGCTAAATTAGGATCAATATTTGGGTTTTCCACCAATAGCTTCACTACACCTCCATGTCCCCCCGCGGCAGCATATAATAGCGGGTGTTGGCCAGAGCGATCCAATGAATTGGGGTTGACATCCCCGCGTCCTAGAAGCAGCTCCACTATACCTTCATGTCCTCTCGCGGCAGCATAAGATAGGGGTGTTCGGTTATTGTTATCCGGTAAATCGGGATTGACATTGCTATGTTCTAAAAACAGCTTCACTAGATCCTCTCGCCCCCAGTCGGCAGCATACGATAGGGGTGTTAGCCCATTGCCATCTGATGAATTGGGATGGATACCCGGGCTTTCCACGAGTAGCTTCATTACTCCCTCATGGCCCTTCTCGGAAGCCCACGAGAGCGGCGTTCGACCGTATGAGTTTGACCTATTGGAGTTGACATCTATCCGCCCTAACAGTATCTTCACTACTCCCTCATGGCCGTTCTTGGCAGCCCACGAGAGTGGCGATTGGCCATAAATCATGTCCGGGGTTTCGGGGTTGACATCATTCCGCCCCAATAGTAGCTTCACTATTCCCTCGTGGCCGTTCTCGGCTGCCCATGCGAGCGGCGATTGGTGGTACATCGTGTCTGGGGTGTCGGGGCTGACATCTTTCCGCCCTAATAGTAGCCTCACTACTCCCTCATGACCATTCCCGGCAGCCAACGAGAGCGGTGTTCGGCCAGACCGCGTGTCTGGGGTTTCGGGGCTGACATCCCTCCGCTCCAACAGTTGCTTCATTACCCCCTCATGGCCATTCTCGGCAGCCCACGAGAGCGGTGTTCGGCCAGATTTATCTGAGCTGTCTGGGTTGACATCATTCCGCTCCAAAAGTAGCTTCACTATTCCCTCATGGCCGTTCTCGGCAGCCCACGAGAGCGGTGTTCGGCCAGATTTATCTGAGCTGTCTGGGTTGACATCATTCCGCTCCAAAAGTAGCTTCATTATTCCCTCATGGCCATTCTCGGCAGCCCACGAGAGCGGTGTTCGACCAGATTTATCTGAGCTGTTGAGGTTGGTTTCTTCCCGTTCCAGCAATAGGCTCACTATTCCCTCATCGCCATTCTCGGCAGCCCATGAGAGCGGTGTTCGGCAAAATTTGTTTGAGCTGTTGGGGTCGACATCTTCCCACTCTAACAGTAGCTTCACTATTCCCTCATGGCTATTCCCGGCAGCCCACGAGAGCGGTGTTCGGCCAGATTTATCTGAGCTGTCTGGGTTGACATCATTCCACTCCAAAAGTAGCTTCACTATTCCCTCATGGCCGTTCTCGGCAGCCCACGAGAGCGGTGATCGGCCAAACATGGTGTCTGGGGTTTCAGGGTTGACATCTTTTCGCCCCAATAGTTGCCTCGCTATTCCCGCATGGCCATTGCTGGCAGCATACGAGAGCGGTGTTCGACCGGATCCGCTTGAGCTATTGGGGTTGACATCCCTGCGCTCCAGCAGTAGCTTCACTATCCCCCCATGGCCGTTCTCGGCAGCCCACGTGAGTAGTGTTCGACCGGAATTGCCTGGGCGATCGGGGTCAACATCTTTCCGATCCAACAGTAGCTTCACTATTCCCTCATGACCATTCACGGCAGCCCACGAGAGTGCGGTTCCGCCATAATTCGTGTCCTTCTGATCCGGCTGAATATCCTTTTTTTCTAAGAGCAACCTCACTACCTCTTCATGCCCGTACCCTGCAGCCCATATGAGTGGTGTCACACCTACACCATCTATTTCATTCACACCCCATCTATCCATCTCTATCAAGGTATTTGCGACTTGGGCGATGCCGAAGTATGAAATGCAATGCAGTGCAGAAAATGGCTTATCGCCTGGATCAGAGCCAAAGGGAAGCTGCCCTTTGACCGAATTCCAAAGGAGTTCGGCAGATATGTGACTATCGAACAGCTCAAGGAGCTGGAGCGCAATTGTTTTTGCGCGATCTGAGGGCTCCATTTGCATGTGAGTTCCCCAATAGATCGAAGAATATTCAAGGAAGGGTGTGGCTCGTAGGTCAGGGAATGGGACAGCTGAAAGATTTTTGAGGTGCTGGAAGTTGAGATATGTCAAGCAGGTTTCGGCCATCGTCGAATGAGCTTTGTCAAAGAGGTCGGGATGTGCGCAAAGATACTCTTTGAGGGTAAAATGAATCGGTTTAATAGTCGAGGCATCCCGGTCTATGGTGATAAGTCCAATGCAACAGCCTACCAAGGTCGATATCGCAGGAATGTCATCGTTATCGAGATTATTCGACCCTATCCGGATTGCCACGGCGTGACATATCTCCTCCACCTGCAAAGGCCGCCTCGAATGGGAGATCCACATCAGAACGGCCATCCCGAGTCTTGATTTCTCCCCATCCTGAGACTGTATCCTTCCCAGAGTTGCCTCGTACGCGCTCCCCAAGCCCAAGCCATTCTTCACCTCTTCGAGCCTTTGCCTCCTTCGGTGTATAGTTGTCTCTTGTAGAATCGCCTGGATGCTTAGGAAGACAAGCTGGAATCTAAATACAAGATCGTTCAGCGCATGGCTTTAGGTATGTTTAGAGTTCCCTTCCTACTTACGTTTCGCCAACTGTTTCGGGGATATTCCGCATAATTTCCTCCTCTAAACTCTCATCCATCGCGTCCGGAATCGTGTCCTCTTTCAGCTTCGCTCGGAGGAATGTGATGACATCATCCTCGATGGGTGTTATGGCCCTAGTCGCTGTCCTCCCACTAAGATGCTCCTCAACCTCACTCAAGATATGTGGTCTCCCGGTCATGAATAGCCGAATGTCGGGGGAGTTCTGGAGAATATGGTTGAGTAGATCGAGGAGGTCCTCCCGATGCCCCGACGAGCACTCGTCTAGGGCGTCAATACATATAAATATGCATCGTGAGGACGAGATATCCTGCAAGAACTCCACAATTTCTGAGGGCAGTAGTCTTTGGTCACCAACGACCCTCCCCCGGTCTCGGAAAGCTCTGACTATTCTTTCCGGAACTTCTTCAAGTTCACCAACGACCTGTTTCAGCACTGAAGCCAGAAGAGCAGATGGGGATTGCTCCTCTTGAGCAGCGAACTCGAAGTAGAAGAACGCAACGGCAGCGTTTTCCTTCACGGCCTGCTCGCGTAATGTATCCGCCACCAGGGAGCTAACACCGCAGCCTATCAGAAATATATTTCTTCTCTCGAGTAGCCCCTCTCTCACCTGATGTAAGTCTTGCCAACTCCTGGACCTCCGTAGCAAAACAAGGCTGCACGATCAGACCCACCCCCACGGACATCACCGAGCCACTTCCGATATTCCTCAGTTTTTAAGAGCCAGTCTCCCACCTCATTGACCCTGCGGGTTCGAATGTCCTCGTGTCGTACCCGGGGTTCAAGTGGAGATAGCCAGGCCAAAATCTCCAACCTCTCGTTGGTCACCAGAGGGTCATCCCATACACTGCCAAAAGAGGAGATATTGAAAGGGTTAAGGTCATCGTTGAAGTGGTATTGAGACATTTTGTATTTTTTTGCCGATTTGAGGGTTGTAGAGGATGGGTTCCTGAGTAATTTTGTGAGGTAGATTCAGTTGATGTAATTCCTGGAGGGCGGATAAAAACTGAGGCGATCAGGATCTCAAAGCTGACTGGTAATTGGCGGCTGCCAGGCGCAATCCCCAAGCGGCTGATGGCGGCATGAATGTGCCATATCACATTATTGTGCTATTTGGCATCAAGTATCTCTTCCCGGGGAGGCTCCGTACGGGTACCCTATTTCGCACCTTGAGCTGAATTACTTTATCACTTTCAGAAGTGAAGCCTATTATTCCACGCTTTGCTATCAAACGCTATTTTTGTTTCATTTTACCAGTTTCCACTATTGCTTCTCTTAGGAATTTTGGGCCTTTGTTTATAAATACTGGTGTCGGTAATACATGGCTCAGATCATAAAGCGGCTTGGCAGAGCTCCTCTCGAACCGGTGATTCTCTTTGATGGAGAATATGGTGGCTTGGGGGGAGCATTTCGCAAGCAAAGAGAAATCTCACTCCGCGAAGACTTTTGCGCTTTATTTCATGTCCGCCCAATGTGCTGTTTCTCTAAGCGACGGTTTTGTTTAGGTTACCCGGCATGAAAAAATAGTATTGGTTCCCCCCACAAGTGGTGATTTCTCTCACGCGGCGAATGGAATCATTGTAAGTAGACTAGGAGAAATTGTTCAGGGTGGTGGGACTTCCTCATCGCCTTTGTCGCGCCCTGGTTTACGGTAGTCTTTCGGACTACTCAAGTAGGTTCCATACACGGTCGCAGGGCTGTTGCCGCACATACTTGAAAGTTAATATTTAATACAAATATTACCGTGTTTCGCGCTAGATCCACTATCGTTGATCTCAGCAATCAGAGACAAAACACACCAAGAGAGAATAGCGCCTTCCGGACGCGATATAGCTTGCGAGAGCTGAACTTGGTAGCTATCATTAACTGCTATTCGCAATTCTGTTAACCTGCTTTGCTAAGCTTATTGTGGCATAGTATGGTGATTCGACTTGCCTACCGTATGCCCCCCGACACGCCAGCCAATTACAGTACCCAATCCCCCCGAGAGTGGATCTAGCGAGTAAATACGGTATTAAACTTGTTAGGTCACCCAGATACTTATTCTCACCCAAAGCATTGGCCGACCTGTTAGGCAAGGGAGCTCCCGGGAGAAGCAAACTTCTCTGATGAAAAAATGGAACATATTTTACACCGTGTATCTGGACATTCTGCGAACCTCCATCTAGCTAGTGCGGGAGCAAACATAATACCAAGATGACACCGGTATATCAAGACCTCTAAATGAAAGCGAATTCCAGTGTTCCAAACAAGAGATATTTCCTGTATAGTATTATAGTAATTAGCCTTTCTTGTAGTGATTTGCCATTGTGCCCTAACTGGTTGAGGCGTGAGAAGGTCATTACTCGAAGATGAGAGCGGATTTGATGTTTAGATCCTCGCTCGCCCGCCAGCACCAATGAGGCTTGGCATAGCTTGGCACTACCTTTCAGCACAAATCAGCCAAACTACTCGTACTGAGCTGAGCACTCGCAAATGTTTACCAAGCCTCGCTGAGGGTGCTGCCTTGCTGGCCACCCACCCGGTCAAGTCGAAAGTCATCCAGTGCGCATGATTTCTTAGGGTGGTGAAATAACCGCACCTATGTGGAAATGGTCGGTTGTCCTATCCCCCACCCCACCTGTCCTTCCGGAGAATAAATTTCAACAATGGCGATAGCCTTACGAGATGAATCCAATACCACCTCAAAAATCTGCCTCTCCGATGAATAGCGGCTGTGGAAATGGAATTACAGTTATAAATACCTGTGGAATAACTGCGACAAATCGATAGCCGATGGGAAGCGCGTCATGTTTGCTCCTGGAGTGGTTGTATGCTCGGTTTTAAACTGATTGTGAGGAGGCTACTTTTCTCTTTTTTGTGAAAGAAAAAAACCTTGTAAATTTAGCTCACCGCTGGGGAATTCATCACGGAGGATCGGAGAAGGGACAGGATCGGTTTTGGATTATTGAGAGTTATCAGATCATGGAGAGTTAAGTAACCAGGATAATTTGACGTTTCCTTACGCACCGGGTTCTTTCTTGTCACTCCTTGTGGCACTGGGCTGGGTTGAAAAGTTGGTATTTGGCTTGTATTGAATTGAAATGATTGCGGTTGGTGGGATTTTCTTCATCCGGGGGTTTTCTTCCGAGTACAGTACACGGTTGGTGGTTCTTGGGCCCCAGGCCCCACAGAGTAGACCTATCAGCCCTAGGCTTTTTGTTTCTCGCACCGTAAAATCTCTATCTCGGTTAGCGCTCTGATCTCAAAGTTCCGAGTTAAAAGTTTCTGGGAAGATAAAGGGAAGGAAGGGGCAATGTTAGATGCCCAGGGAGCTATCGAGCCTGTAGCGCACTTTGGGCACCCAGGGAGCATGGATGGTAACAAGATGTGTATTAATATGAATCAATACTTCTATTAATATCTTATCCTAAGAATACGGTGCAAAAAGAATCGCAATAAAAATGGAGGGGGGAAGAAACATAAGTGTGATACCATAGTAGAAAACGCCCCGAACCTAACCCAAACCGAAATTCCAATTACGACGGAAGGCGGTGGATAACGCGAAATTAATTCACGAGAATCCCCATACCTACGATCCTCTATAAAGGAGAAAAATAGAAAAATAGGAAAATGGAAAAAAGAAATAGGAATAGAGTTAAAATAAAAAAAGGAAAGTCTAAACTAGCGCCAAAAGCGGAGATAATAACTAGTAGAGCTACGTACAAGCACAATCGATTGGGGGTTTCCGACAATTCGGAATTAGAGTTGCTATCGTCCGATAATGATAATAACTTCACTACACCCTCTCGCCGCATCATAGTAGCATATGACAAGGGTGTCCGGCCTTTGAAGTCCGGTGAGTTGGGATTAACATCCTCACGCCCAAGAAGTACCTTCACTACACTTTCATGCCCTCTAAAGGCAGCAAGTGATAGGGGTGTTCGGCCGCGGGCATCCGGTAAATTGGGATTGACACTATTGGATTCTAGAAGTAGCTTTACTACACCCGGGGCCCCGGTAATGGCAGCATATGATAGCGGTGTCAGGCCATTGCCGTCAGACGAATTGAGACTGGTATCCCCACGCCCCAGAAGTAGCTTCACTACACCTTCATGTCCTCTCGAGGCAGCAAATGAGAGGGGTGTCCGGCCGCTGTGATCTAGTAATTTAGGATTGGAACCGCGGGATTCCAGAAGTAGCTTTACCACACCCGGAGCCCCGGAAATGGCAGCATACGACAGCGGTGTCAGGTTATTGTCATCTAGTGAATTGGGATCGACATCCCCGCGTCCTAGAAGCAGCTTCACTACACCTTCATGTCCTCTCGAGGCAGTATAAGAAAGAGGTGTTCGGTGGTTATGATCCGATAAATCGGGATTGACACCCCAACGCCCTAGATAGAGCTGCACTAGATCTTCTCGCCCCCACTGGGCAGCATACGATAAGGGTGTTATGCCATCGCTACCTGATGAGTTGGGATCGATATTCGGGCTTTCCACGAGACGCTTTAGCACGCCGGCATGCCCCCCCGTGGCAGCATGTGACAGCAGAGGTCTGCCAACCCTATCCAGTGTGTTGGGATTGACATCTCCGTGTCCCAGAAGCAGCTCCACCACACCTTCGCATCCTTTCGATACAGCATATGATAGGGGTGTTCGGCCTTCACTATCCGCTAAATCAGGACTTATATCCTTGTGTTCGATAAAGAGCTTTACTACACCCTCATCCTCCGAAGTGACAGCATATGATAAAGGTGTCCGACCACTGTTATCCGAGGAATCGAGATTGACATCCCCACGTTTGAGGAAGAGCTTCACTACCCCTCCATACCCCCCCGCGGCAGCATACGATAGCGGGGATCGACTATTGCTATCCAATGAATTGAGATTAACATCACTGTGTCCTAGAAGCAGCTCCACTACACCTTCATGTCCTCTGGAGGCAGCAAAAGATAGGGGTGTTCGGTCATTGTTATCCGGTAAATCGGGTTCGACACTGCTATGTTCTAAAAACAGCTCCACTAGATCCTCTCGCCCCCAGCTGGCAGCATACGATATGGGTGTTAGGCCATGGCTATCTGCTAAATTAGGATTGATATCCCGGTGTTTGAGGAAGAGCTTCACTACACCTCCATACCCCTCCAAGGAGGCATATGATAGCGGCGTTTGGTTAGATTCACTCGAGCTGTCGGGGTTGACATCTTCCCGCTCTAAAAGTAGCTTCACTATTCCCTCATGGCCATTCTCCGCAGCCCACGAGAGCGGTGTTCGACCGAATTTACATGAGCTATCGGGGTTGACATATCTCCCGCCAAGTAGTGGACTTGCTTCTCGCCGCGCTCTCCACAGTCGATGGCCTATGCTCGCAGAATTGATAAATCGCGTCCCAAGGAATAACCTCACCACTCCCTCATGTCCATTTCCAGCAGCCCACGAGACTGCGGTTCGGCCATAATTCTTGTCCTTCTGATCAAGTCGAATAGATTCTTCTTTGAAGAGCAACCTCACTACCTTTTCATGCCCGTACCTTGCAGCCCATATGAGTGGTGTCATGCCCGCACCATCTATTTTGTTCACATCCCATCTGTTCTCCCATCTCCTGGCTTTTGCGACTTCGGCAATGCCGAAGTATGAGATACAATGCAGTGCGGAGAATTGCATATCGCCAGGGTCACATTCAAGGGGCAACCCCCCATTGATCGACTTCCAAAGGAGTTTGGCAGATATGTGACCATCGAACTGATCAAGGAGCTGGAGCGCAAGACCTTTTGCGCGATCTGAGGGCCCCATTCGCATGTGGGTTCCCCAATATAGAGAAGAATATTCAAGGAAGGGTGTGCCTCTCGGGCCAGAGAGTGGGTCAGCTGAAAGATATTTGACGTGCGGGAAGTTGAGATACGTCAAGCAAGTTTCGGCCATCTCCGAATGAACTCTGCCAAAGAGGTCGGGATGTGTGCAAAGATGCTCTTGGAGGGTAAAATGAATCAACTTAATAGTCGAGGTGGTCTGGTCTATAGTGGCAAGTCCCAAACAACAGTCTAGCAAGGTCGAATTCGCAGGAATATCGTCGTTATCGAGACCGTTTGACTCTATTCGGATTGCTACGGCGTGACGTATCTCCTCCACACGCAGAGGGCGCCTAGAATGGGAGATCCATATCAGAACGGCCGTCCCGAGTCTTGATTTCTCCCTATTCTGAGACTGTATCCTTCCCACAGTTGCCTCGTACGCGCCCTCCAAGCCCAAGCCATTCTTCACTGCTTCGAGTCTTTGTCTCCTTCGGTGTATAGTCGTCTCTTGTAGAATCGCCTCAATACTTAGGAAGACAAGCAGGAATCTAAATACAAGATCGCTCAGCACATGGTTTTAGGTATTTTTAAAAGTATCCCCTGCTACTTACATTTTAGAAGCTGTTTCGGGGATATTCCGCATAATTTCTTCCTCCAAACTCTCATCCATCGCGTCCGGCATCGTGTCCTCTTTCAGCTTCGCTCGGAGGAATGTGGTGACATCCTCCTCGAGGGATGTCACGGATCTAGTCGCTGCCCTCCCATCAAGACGCCCCTCAACCTCACTCAAAGTATGTGGTCTCCCGGTCATGAATAGCCGAATGCCGGGGGAGTTCTGGAGAATATGGTTGAGTAAATCGAGGAGGCTGTCTAGATGCCTAGGCGCACACTCATCTAGGGCGTCAATGCATATAAATGTGCATCGCGAGGACGAGATATCCTTCAAGAACTCCGTAACTTCTGAGAGCAGTAGCCTCTGGCCACCCATGACCTTCTCTCGGTCTCGGAAAGCTCTGACTATTCTCTTCGGAACTTCCTCAAGTCCATTAACAACCTGTTTCAGCACCGAACCCAGAACAGCGGCTGGGGATTGCTCCTTCTGAGAGGCGAAGTCGAAGTAGAAGCACGCAACGGCACCGTTTTGCTCTTTTCCCCAATCGCATAACGTATCAAACACCAGAGAGCTAACATTACAGCTTATCAGCAATACCTTCCTTCCCTCCAGTACCTTCTCTCTTACCTAATGTAAGTTTTGCCGACCCCTAGACCTCCGTAGCAAAACAAGGCTGCGCCATCAGATGCACCCCCAGGAATACCACCAAACCAGTGCCGATATTCTTCTGTCTGAAAGAGCCAGTCTCCCACCTTATCAACCCTGCGGGCTCGGATCTCCTGGTGCCGCATACGGGGCTCAAGTGGCGATAGCCAGGCCAAAATTTCAGACCTCTCGTCGGCCGCAGCAGTGCAGCCCCACGGATTGTTAAAAGAATTGGGAAGATTGAAACCATTGAGAGTATTATTGAAAGTATTATTATTATAAGTGGAAGAACCTGGGTCGCTGATACGCTGTCGAGACATTTTGTATTTTTCGCGGTTTTGAGAGATAGAGGATGGGCTCTTGAGTAATTTTTTTGCGGTGGGGTCGGTTGAAGTAATTCCTGGAGGGCCAAGAAAAGCTCTGGGATTCAATCACATTATCCCAAGGCTTCATTGGAAAAAGCCAACCAGTAATTTACTCCCCTCAATCCATCTGATGCTGGCGCTTGTCCTCGACACAATCGGGGATCCGGTACTTGGCCGGCATGTACTGTACACGAGTACGGTACAGTGGGGGGATACACAAGTCAAATCACCAAACTATGCCATAATAGGCTTAGCAGGGCAGGTTAACAGAATAGCGAACAGCAGTTAATGATAGTTACCAATTTCAGCTCACCCAACTATACCGCATCCGGAAAGCACTATTCTCTCTTAGTGTGTTTTGTCTCTGACTGCTGAGATCAATGATAGTGGATCTACTCGAGTAGCGAGTAAATGCCTTACCGCATTTGAGCAGATTATCTGGGTAACCAACTTACTGGTTAGTGTATTGGCGCCTAGCATGCCGTACGCGCAAACCCCAAGCGGCTGATGGTGGAGTGGAAGGCAGTAGAGTGCCGTATTAGTCCTAGGCAAGGAAGCATCCTCATGGCCTGAGACCAAATCTCGGTATGAACCAAAACTACACGCCAATATTTGCCAAGCCTCGCTGAGGCAGGGGGGTTTGGTAGAATAGGAACGCACTTTTTCGAACTGGGAGGGTAGGATAGAACCCCTTTAAACAAAACAGTAAACAATGATATTTGAAGGCAGTTGAAAGCAAAGAAAGAAATGATAGGGAAAGGAAGCAAAATCTAGCAGAAGCGAATAAACTAGCTCTAGCACTCTACTTCGCCTGCTTCTGAGAAATAAATACTCACACAGCTGGGTTGAGGTAGAAATTGCCATCGGAGTTCCGCTTAGTAAGCGATCATTGCTTACTAAGTCATTAAGGAACCTCGCTTGAATCTTCATTTTTAGAAGACTCGATTTAAGCCTCCCCCGTTCTAACTTTAACCCCCCTGGTTCGATCATCGAAGGCCCTCTTTGCAACACTGCCCTCGCTGCGCGCTCACCCGGCCAAGTCAAAAGTCATGTTGAACAAGTGCGCATGATTTCTCAGGGCGGGGAAACAACTGGACAGAGTTACCGTCCAACACCAATGTGGTAAGGGATAGGTTATCCGATCTCCCACCCCCCACCGAGCCTGTTGATCACCTTAGACTACAGTCACACACCTCGCTGTCCCGGACCCCATTCTACTGGATCTCCCCCTACCTTGGATGGAATTCTCTGAATTCTAAATTGCTTTGCGCCAAAACCTAACTTCTTGTCTCGTGTAGTTCGCTTTCCCGACCGGATTTCTTCGATTTTAGCCGTCCGGGTCAGCGATGTGCGACTGTACTTCAACGCCCCACCCGTCCTTCCGGAGAACGAATTTCGAGAACAAAGTTGATGGCTACATGAGATGAATCCGATAGCACGCCAAAAAATCCTCCACTCCGGTAAATAGCGATTGTGCTAATGTCGTGACATGAAAACATGTAGAATAACGGCAACAGATTGGTACCTGATGGGAAACACGTCGTTCTAGAATAGCTATCCTCCCTCGACCTCGCGAAGGGCATCAGTCCTTAGGCATCAGCTGGGTGGCAGGATAGGCGACTGGCTTCTTACAAGCGAGTTTACGTGTTGGAGTGAAAGTAGTTACCGAATTCCAAGCCTGTCTTGCCTCGACCATGGGGGACTTGCGCTCTACGTGTATATTAGGTATAGATTGCGGTTATCTTTAGAGAGTGTGGTCGAGGCTAAATAGTGGCACTGACAACTTCCTTGTTGTAGATAGACTATGCGACAAGATATCGGATCGGATAGGATAGTAGGGTGGAAGCAAGTATAAGCTTGGAAAGCAAGCGTCTTTGCGAACTTCTTGTTCTGAGTGCCCCCAATCAGGACAGTAGCGCCATGTACTTGGGGTAGGATTACAAGCGGAATATTTTAACTTCAACAAATGTACTGTGCTATTGGGGAGGAAGATACTGTGACTGGACGGGAGTCTTGGTAGTTACTGAATACCGGCAGGTCTGTGCACCTAATGTATATCTAGCGGATGGCGGCTAATAGTATTGCAATGGTAGAAAAAACAGAGGAATAAAAAAATGAAACATTCCTTTAGTAGGGAAACAACACGTTTACAGTAGTGCACTGTATCATACCTGGTTTTTTGTTGTGGGGGGGGGGGGGGGGGTCGTAATGTTGCGATTAAAAATGAGTTTTGTTAAATTACAT
>Ga0307509_10004359_pt1 | contig 20508 bp, 20 predicted proteins | sample 10_EM_MG_FD_202245 | JGI IMG/M metagenome (GOLD analysis project Ga0307509, IMG submission 202245) | Populus trichocarpa ectomycorrhiza microbial communities from riparian zone in the Pacific Northwest, United States - 10_EM | ecosystem: Host-associated > Plants > Roots > Unclassified | place... | reverse complement strand
GTTCCTTCACTTGTGTTCCTAAATAAAACAACAAACATGCAAAACTAAACTTAACACAAGCTACCGGGCCTTAATATAGCTCCGGGGCTGTAAAACAATCAAACTAATCAAAGTAAGCAAAGTAATAAAACTAAACATAGGAAATCCTGCACTCCGCTCCTGTATACAGTTACCGGAACATGTATACATGTTACAATCAGATCCATCAGAACCAACAGCTAGGAAGACTGCAACTTGGGTTTTAATTGTTTTGGTGGCAACGATCTTCTCATTTTTCCGCCCAATTCTTGAATCTGGTCGCATATTGTATCTAGTTATACTCATATTAGTTTTAACTTTTAAGTTATAGTTGAAAACTCAAATAGAATATAAAACCTACTGCAATGCTAGCTGATCACAATTATAGATATCTCTCAGGGCAAAATCCTTCAATCTTTCCCTCAAGGCCTCTTTCATAGCTGGTATCCATCTGCCTCCAGATCCTCAACCACTGTTTCCCCTTGAGTTTTCACCCAGCCTAACCCACTACAGTTTTTCAATTCAGCCAGCCATCCGGCTGAGAATTCAAATTACGTATAACCCTCCCCCTCATCCCCCTCTTCCCTTTCTTGCATCATAATCTCATCTAGAAACTTCCTTGCTACTGCAAGTCTCACATCATTACTTGTTACAACTCTTGCAAGCTGTGCTCAGTAAACCTATTCACTAAGGTAAGTCTCCACAACTGGAAATTGTTGCCTTCGTACTTTCTTTGACCAGTTATCTCTCACAATTAAATCGATATTGAGATGTTGTTGAATATTCTTTAGGATTATAGAGAGAGTTGACTTCGATAGGGGAGTACCAGTTATAGGATCTATCACAATTCTCATTTTAATAAGTATTTGATTTATTACTTATACACATTAAGATTAAATCTTCCCACATACCGGGCAACAACTTTGCAAACTCCTCCAATGACACCTTCTCGTACTCCTTTGACTCGGTCCTCTTTCTACGGATCTCATACTTTTCCAGTATGTTCAAACCCCTTCACCGCTTGGTTTGGCACATTGAACCATGCCGCAAGCTTGTTCCTTTACCCTTCAAGGTTCCATAAAGAATTGCTGTAGTCTGGTATGACTTTGCTCTTATTGTTGCTGGTATAGAAGGATGAAAACCCACTACCCCTCTTTTACTCACTCCAGCCAAGGCTGCTTAGTCACCTTTACTATAGTGAATCCCTGGCTATAGTGAACCCGGCATGTCTGATTTTTACCTCTTCGTTATAGCCAGGGGCAACTGTACCTTGCGCTAAAGACCGGGGGCTATGGAGGGGTATCTGGTGTTGCATGGCAGACAAGACCAAGGGTCTGCTGAAAGCTCGAAGAGAATACAAGGCTGAAAAAAATAGAAACCAAAAGGCTTCAAGTGACTTATCCGCTGAAGGTAACCCTGTATGTTACCACTTAATGTTGTGGCTCAACATGGCTTTCTAGCTCAATAGGACTTTAAGGCTAATAGTTAACCGTGCTAAGGTTGTGATGAAGTTACACTCCGCGATTGCTCGCTTGCTCGCAATCTTGAGCACTCTCAACTCAACAAAAGATCTCAGCTCGATACAAGTCTCAATTTCTATGGGAATTTAAGAATTTTAAACCACAACCAAATATTCTCTGATGCGTTAAATGTCATTCTGGCTTTCTCATACCCTGTGTTAAGTCTTTATAAACAAGGCTTCCATTTTCTTTCCTCTATTTTACAACTTTTATTTTCATGTGGTGGATTCGGGTTTGGATTTTGCGGGAATTGTCCATTGTGCTGAGATCTTTCGTTGAGCTGAGAGGCACGTTGGAGACGTGCTCGAGATTATGAGCAAGCGAGCAATCAGGGGTTGTGACTCTGTCACAACCTTGGCACTGTTACTGGTATTGTGCAACAAGCAAGGCTATTGAAAGAGAGGTACAAGTGCCATGGGGGATGTTTTCGCACAAGCACCGTCACCATTACAACCTCAGTGGTTGAAATTCAAACTCGCCAAGCCAGCAAGCATTTAGGCCCTTGGCCAGTAAGGAACCGAGCCTACAGGGAGCTTCCAGGCTTCATTATCTCACGATTTTGTTGTCTGCCCCATGGCAAACCGATTCCGGTAGTGGAAACACTAATGCCTTCAGTATACGCACAAGAACGACCTAGGAGCCGGATAACCGATAACAGTTGGATGTCTACTGGAGGTGGATACTGGGGGGATGATTGAAGCCCGATGATACCGTGGTGAATTGATTCCCCAAGAGAAGAGGGAGAGGAGGTTGAGATTTGGGATTGGGGTGGGAGGGTCGTTTGACCCCCAAAAGATGCTTGGGGAGGGGTAAGATTTTGTGGGTGGTGTCCGCTTCTATTTTTCTATTGGTTGCAAGATGCCAGAGTCACGGGACTGCGCCCCGCACTATCGGTTCGAACGGCTTCCGGAAGCGTACGCCCGCGGCATACGGCCTATGGGGGCGCGAAGACCACACGAGTGGCTGAGGATAGATATGGTGTGGACCGGATTGGGAGGAGGTCTATAGGCCTCATTACGTTCTTTTTTTTACTGGACTTGAGGGGACATCCGGAGTGCTCTGTAGGCACACAGGTTGCGGCCCCTATAGGGGTCACACTGCTTTGCAGTGGTGAGGCGGTGTTTCATCTCTTAGGTTCGGTAGGCGATATTGCCATTCTTTTTGGGCTTGTTGTGGGGAAAGTCGGGAGGCTGTAGCGAGGAGGCTGCTTCCAGTGCCAAGCCAAACAGACTTAATGCTAGAAAAAGGCTCTTAGTGTTTTCTAGCGGTTGATGGGGTTTCTTTTGTTATTAGTTGTTGTAAGCTAGTTAATCGAAAAGCTGGTAAAAGAAAAAGAAAAAAAAATGTTTTCGCACACACCAGTTTGTGACCTCACCAATTTTTACCATTTTTTTGCTGGTAAGCCACTTTGGTGTGTCCGAAAACATCACCCATGGCACTTGTAAATTAGTAGAATATTGTACAAATTGTGCTTGCGAAGCTGGATTGAATGAGACTTCCTATCTACTAGTACAATATCTGGATTCGGTTTGGCTTGACCACCAATGTTATCAGTAGCCACAACACCACAACGCCACAACGTTACCATGGTAACCCACAAAGACACCTCGAGCTAAGAAGCCATGCTGAGCTGACAGGGGATCTTCAGAGTGCCTACAACTGTGAGCCTACGAGCATTGAGAGGTCATAGTCCCAAACCTCAGCCTTGACACGTGCAGTGGTTCAAGTTGCGTAGTATGTGCTAGCAAGGCGGAGCTGACTTCTAGCACATGAGACATGGTAGATGGTGTATGGTGGGTAGAACTCCCTGCTTTGGTTTGTGGCCGCGTTTTTTTGCCTTAGCAGGGAATGCATGATGGTGGCAAACTGGTGGCGTATCCTACGGTACTCGGGCTTCCGGCAAGGGTTACTTTTCCTTTCCTTGCAAGGAACAAAGTGAAAGGCGGCTTCTATCCCCGACCTGAGCAGAGCCTGAGCAGTTCTTGTAAAACCTAAGGTTTTTAATCCTCCCACCTTTGCTCAAACCCATTCCAAAAATCCTTTCCATTTCCCATACTTTCCCCCTTGATTGACAGACAGCACCACCACTACCGTTAACTTTACGGGCAACAACAACGATATGAAAGACAAGATGGGTTCTTCAGCATGTCAAAAGACAGCCGTTACCATAAACCAAAACGTGGGTAATGTGACGGACAGTTACAATAATGTGGGGAACAGCTATGAGATATTAGTGTCGGACGAGAAGCGGCAGATTCTTGAATGGCTGTCTCCCATGGCACCTCGGGAAAGGCATCAGGCTGTGCGCGAGGGCCGGGTGGATGGAGTAGGAAGCTGGCTTCTTCGAACCAACGCGTTCCAGAAATGGCATATAAGCGAGGATCAGGCTGTCCATCCCCTGTTATTCTGTTACGGGGATCCAGGGGTGGGGAAGACGTATCTGAGGTGTGTGGTGGCTCTCTTAAAATAGCTCGCGAAACTAATTTGACACCGGAAACAAAAGCTCTCTTGTGATAGATACACTGTGTGATGGGCTTCATGAGGGTAATATGGCGGTGGCCTGTGTCTATTGCGACTTCCATGCTCATAAAGAGCAATCCGCGACTACTATGTTAGCAGCTCTCTTAAAGCAACTTGTGGCAGGGGTGGAGCCAATCCCTGAAGAGATCAAGGTGGCCTATGACAGAGCGAAGAGAGAGGTTGATGGTCGGACACTCCTGCTCTCTCAAATCCACACCATGCTCACCAAGTTCGTCCGATCTTTGGGGCGGGCATTTATCTGCATTGACGGATTAGATGAGTTTCCCGCAAAAGGTCGACCTGAGCTCTGGCAATATTTGCAGCAGATCGTCCGGGAGTGTCCAAATATTCGGCTGTTCGTTACTGGGAGGCTGCACATTCGAGAGGAAGTGAGGAAGTATTTTCCTGGGTGTCCCGATCAACCCCCCATAAAGCCCACCGAAGAAGACATTCGCGAATACCTTATTATGAGGTTGAAAAAGGACTCTGGGCTGGATGCGATGGATTCGGAACTCGAGGCCGATACTCTTAGAATTATTCCAGACAAGATCTCGGGAGCGTATGTAAAACCCGTCCACATCAAATCCAAGGTTATCGGTTAACATTGGTCACTAGGTTCCTTCTCGTTTCCCTGATTATAGATGCAGTTCTGGATGAGGCGACAATACATCAGAGAAGAAAAACGCTTCTTAAGATGACTAATGGCATGGGTTTAGGTGATGCATATGGCACAACACTGAATAGAATAAAAGAGCAGCGAGGGAATCAAGTGAAACTGGGAATGGAGGCACTGATGTGGATTTCATGTTCGGATCGGCCGTTAACAGCAGAAGAGCTCTGTCATGCATTGGCGGTGGAAGTAGGAACCACAGACCTTAATGTCTACAATGTGCCGTCAATACCGACATTATTGAGTTGCACATTAGGACTTGTCACAATCGATGAGCCAGGGTCAACAGTCCGCCTTGTGCATTTCACTCTTCAAGAGTATCTTGAAGAACATCGCGATCTCTTTATCACACCTCACACCAGGATGGCGGAAATTTGTCTCACCTATCTAAACTTCCAGTCCGTCTGCGAGATTTCAACTACCCTCCGTACTATCCCGCCGGGGATGTCGTTCCTTCACTATGCATCATGTTACTGGGGATTCCATTCAAGGAGGGAGATGAGTGAAAATGTGAAGGGGCTTGCCTTACAGCTTCTTCAACGAGATGCGAATCATATATGGGTTGACATTCTCCTACGTAAAAGTAGTGTTCGCTTTTTGTCTAGGGAGGATCGTTGTTATGGTAGAAGTCCCGATATCAGGGGCTTTACTGGACTACACGGCGTCGCATCCATGGATATTATCCAGGTGGCGGTGGCTATGGTGGGTATGAGAAGATGTGACTTGAATGGGCAGGATTCTAAGGGCAAAACACCGTTAATATGGGCTGCTGAACACGGGAACCCCGCTCTCGTAAAGCTACTCCTTGAGCAACCAGATGTAGATCCTACGTTTGCAGACAAACAGGGCCTAACACCACTCGTCCATGCTGCGAGGGCTGGACATCAGGGCGTGGTTAAAATACTCCTCGAGCATAAGGATGTCGATCCCGAGGCGTCGGATAAATGCGGCAGGACGCCACTATCCTATGCTGCTGGATCTGGACATGAGGGTGTGGTTGTGCCACGCCCGGCACATTTGGGTGCCAACCCCGATCCACCGAGTCGGTGGGGCCTGGCGCCGATACCACAGAGTGCTGGCCACACGTACGAGGGCGTCGTCAAGCTACTCTTGCAGCGAGGGAACGTCAATCCCGATTCGTCCGATGAAGATGGCAGGACACCACTATCATATGCCGCTGAGTCCGGGTGTGAGGGCGTTGTGAAGCTACTCCTCGAGCGGGGGGATGTCGACCCCTATTCGTTGGATGGAGATGGCCGAACACCACTATCGCATGCTGCTGAATCTGGACGTGAGGGCGTTGTGAAGCTCCTTTTGCAGAGAGGGGATGTCAATCCAAACACACCGGATTGGGATGACATGACGCCATTGTTATATACTGCCCAATCTAGAAATGAGAATGTTGTCAAGCTGCTCCCGGAGCAAGTGAATATTGGTCCCGATTCACCAGATGAAGGTGGCCGGACACCGCTATCCTATGCTGCTGAATCTGGACGTGAGGGTGTTGTGAAGCTACTTTTGCAGAGAGGGGATGTCAATCCAAACACACCAGATTGGGATGACATGACGCCGTTGTTGTATGCTGCTCAATCAGGAAATGAGGATATTTTGAAACAGCTCTTGGGGAGAGCGGATGTCTGTCCTAATTCTTTGAATAGGGATGGTATGGCTCTACTACCACATGCTGCCCAATCAGGAAATGAGGGTGTTATGAAGCTGCTCTTGGGGCGAATAGATGTTGATCGCATCTGCCGCAGTCCGGAAGCACTAGCAAACGCTGCCAGATGTAGATGCGAGGGCCTTGTGGAGCTACTCCTGGAGCGTGGGTATCTGGATCCCCATTGGTCGGATGAATATGGCCGGACGCAACTATCATACGCTGCTGCAGGGGGGTGTGAGGGCCTTGTGAAGTTAATCTTGGAGAGAGGGGATGTCAATCCCGATTTGCCGGATGTGAATGGCCAGACACCACTATCGATTGCTGCAGCGCACGGATACGAGCAGATTGTGAAGCTGCTCTTGAAGCGCAGGGATGTCAATCCCAATACCTTAGATTTATGCCACAATACACCATTATATTATGCCGTCTTTTCTGGATTTGAGGACGTGGTGAGGTTGCTTCTGGAGCGCAGGGATGTTGACCCCAATATCTTGTGCATGGATGGCCAGACACCACTATCACTCGCTGTCTCTATTCGGCTTGGGGACGTTGTGAGGCTGCTATTGGAGCGAGGAGATGTCAATCCCAATTTGTGGGATCGGAACGGCCAGACACCGCTATCACTTGCTGCCGCTCGTGGGTACGAGCAGATTGTACAGTTACTCCTGGAGCGCAGGGATGTCAATCCCGATTTGTGGGACCGGAATGGCCTGACACCATTGTCATACGCTACCAGGTCTAACTATTTCGGCACTATGAGGCTATTATCAAAACCCAGGCGCTCTAGTCAAGGAAGATCAAAGAATAGCGACGTGGCGCACCAGACCTCCGTTCCTACTCTGGTGCTCAAGAGGAAATGGGGTCAACCTCTGTCTCGCAGCAAGAAAGCTTCAATCCCGATGTAGACCACGAGATCATGAAGGTCATTCCTCTCCTCCACACCTTCCAGCCTCAATCGGATCGACTCGAAGCTCGCCCCTCATCATTCCCCCTCATGCACTCCCCTTTACCGGATACTTCCCTTAAGCTTACCATCTTGAAGCCTTCGGGGCCACTGAAGCGTCCCATTGGTGACCAGACGCTCTTGGGTCCTTCCAAGCGCCAGCGTTTCCCTTCATCTTAACATCCTCCACGGCACCTGTCATCCCTATTGAAAGTGATATCCGACTTTGCCACACAATCGCCACATTTGCATACACACCTGCCCCATGAGCCCACCCCTTTACACTTCTACCATCTCCCCGAAAGTTGTATCTCCACGAAAACCGGTTTCCGGCTTTTACTGATTCAACCTTTCTCCACTCAAGGTATCCGACCAGGACTCAAACCCCGAATCTTACAGTAGTTTCTAGAACAGGGGTACATTCTGGAGCTCGTTTTGCACGGGTGGACCTTATTTACCTGTATGGCTACCATTTTTTCTTCCTACACCATTTATTTGCCTTGGTTTGTACTTCACCTTCTCCTGGGGGATATCTGTGGGGGTAAGTCGCATTGGATTTCTATGTATGGTATTGTCTTTCTCCCTTTCTCCTTTACTTTTCTTGTCTTTTTTCTTAAGTTAATTTCATTCAAGAGAGGTGGTTTCCGGGCTGCGATATATTACGGGATTGCAGCACTAATGACAGCTGAAAATTGTCTGATGTATAGTGATGGTGGCTTTTTTCTTTTAGGCTTTTCCCTGAGAAAGAGAAGCGGGTTCTTTACTTACTATTATAGAGTAGATTCATGGAGTTTTGTCCTCCCATTTGTATTAGACTTGTAGGCTACCTCTATCAGTTTCTCATTAATCGATATGTAGTATTTTGTTATAACATGTGAGTACCTGTGAGTGGGAGAAATTGTAATGGTAATTTATATAGGATCTTGGCTAGAAATGAAACCAGGGCCCCGCTTCTCCACACTAAATACACAAGCTTAACCAAACACTGCAATGGCACATAATAGATTTTGTTTCTCAAAAAGCAATCAAGCGAAAGAGAATCACATGGAATTTAGCTATAATATTGCCAGTCTTGCTTTTCTCCTACATACTAGTAGCAGTATCTCTGTGAAACTAGCGAGTCTAACCGTACCAAGGTTAAGTTGTGCGTTCGCGATCGGTCTTCTGTATTGCTTTGATCTTGGGGCTTCGTTTTATAGCCCTCGTTTCGCCGTTTCGCCATTCAGCCGTCGCCGTTTTATAGGATTATATCCGCTACTCCCAAATGACGGAAATCCAAGGATTCTACCCATCACAGCAGGCAGTTCGGGATAACAGGACGGGTTTTAGTATTATAAAATTGTGAGCACCAAGGTCCATCTTTAGCACCAAAGTGTTGGAATTTTGCTGCTCACCACATACTAACTCACTACCGGAAGATATATCCCTCAACCACCACCACTTATCTTTGTTTGATACCTGCTTCACCTCTGCTAGCTTCACACAACCTCTCTCATACGACTGCATGCCTAGTTAACAATGAGCCAACCACGAGGAATCGTAATCAGCACATCGTGCGACACTATCAAATACAACAGCAGTTTTGCCGCAACCCCTATCACCCTCATGACATCGAATGAACAATCTTTATCTCGGTTCAAGATATTACCTATGGCAAAGGAGGAAATCATACCCTCGGCAATGGGGTATTCGCCGGGGATACAAACTGGACGAAGTTCGGTAAAGACATAGCGAGGCGGAAGCGAGACGAGAAGTTTGGCATGCATAGATAGTATGCCGGAAAGGAGATCTCTATGTTGAAGGAAGATAAAAGGCTTTCTATTTTCCCTTTATTGTTCATTTTCTTATCATCCATCAGACCTTCGCTCCTCTCTCCACTCTATCATCAGTATACAGACAGTCAGTCCTTCGTTTCTCTTTTATTCTTACTTGAATTCATTTCTTGCAAACATACCTGTTTGTATCCACCAAGGGTTTTTCGCTTCTAGCTATTAGAAGCCCAATCCGCTGTGTATTGATCTATTTGTTGAAAACAAAGTACGGTACGAAAGTCCATAGAATCAGGACTAAGAACAGCTAAATGTGACTGTACGGTAATTTAACCGGAACTTACCATGTTCAAACTTCTCTAATCTTCGCATTCTACTCGGGGGGTTACGAAAAACCGGAAAGGAGAGTAACCCTGCTCCGATAACTTAGCAACCAAAACTCACGGAAACTTGGGAAAGTAGCAACAGGTATTAGCTTTTGATAAACTGGTATGATGAAAAAGTAAAAATAAACCTATGATGGGAGAATAACAAGGAATGGTGTTTCCTTCTCAAGGAATCAGAAATCCGGTCCTGGGGTAATATGACCATGAGAGGACTGGTGCTTTGCTCATCACTTAGTGCAACAAAGTATATTTTTAAGATGTCCCATAGCACTGTCTCTCTTTGCAGATATTGTGATCGCCAGATCTCTTTGGCATTGATTCAGCACGGGTAGTTTCCGATTTTTAATATACCCCCGAGTACCCGGTCGCTCAGCACTTTAGCGTATTGCGCAACCCCCCCCTGCACTTGAGTTTTGCGCCAGATCCCCGATTGTGGTTTTACCCGGTTTTTAAGGCACGCATCCTCCACGAATAGATTGAACCCTGTAGCAATTCATGAGAGTGAAGGCACGTGTCGTATTAAATTTTGGGACTGCTATTGTTGCTGTGGGCGGGGGTGCCAGCCGCGGGGGTTTTTAGTGTGAGGTTATACAGGTGCTATACTCGAATTGGTGGATTTTGACGACTAATGAGATGTCCCTTTCGGCATTAACAAGCAGGGGGTCATCGCGCTGGAGTGGTTTTTTTACAGTCACTCAGGAATGCGTTAATCACCGACTGGGGATTAAGTTATGTATTGTGCGTGGACAAAATTAACTGAACATCCCGGTGAGCGTGGCGACCCATCACTTCCGGGGTCCCACAAACATCGTTACCATTCAACAAACACCTCATAATAATACAAAGGATATTTAAAAGAAAAAAAGTTCAACCACTTCCAAGTATTTCTAATATTGCCCTCTTTATTAGGGCTGATTGATAGTATACTAAGTACTGATCACTGCCATGTATTTAAATTATTTTTACTTATATTTCTTGGTTGGGTTGGGGTTGTTGTATCGAGAAGGTTGGAAACATCACGGCGAAAATTATCAGCGCTCATTGATCGGTTAATTTTGTCCACGCACAATATCCCGGAGGAATAGAGATCGTCGATCGCTGGGAATCAAGGCAGGGGCGAGAGGGAGCTCCCTCCTTCGAGTTGTGCACAATTATCTTGCCTGGCGAGGGAGTTCCCCTTGCAGTGCCTTCTCGACCACTTAGAAGCGAGTGGTTTCTCAAGAACCTGCACGAACTTTTTTCTTGGCCAAGAGTTCCACAAACCTTTTTTGCTTCACCAAAATTAGCGCCACATGCGCAATTCAGCTGCATCATTCGCGTTACACACATGTAATCTCGACCAACCAACCTGATCAAAGATCAGAACACTTTCTACCCTTTCGCAGAGCACTCAAGTTCCAGGCTCCAGCGGGGCGTGTTTGGGGGGCGGGGCAACTCAGCTGGAAAAAGCAACTTCGATCGGAGGAGAGCTTAGAAAACCTTGTCTCTTCGCCCTCTCCACCTTTACCCCATAGCCCCACAAAAAATTGTTTTATCTCCTTCGATCCGCGAATAGCACCACTACCACTACCATCGACGGCAAGAAGAGTCATTGGCGAGACAAGATGGATTCTGCAGCATACCAAAGGCAGACCATTACCATCAACCAAAATGTTGGTAATGTGACAGATAGTTATAAGAATGTGTGGAATAACTGCGAGATAACGATGTCGGACGAGAAGCGCCGGATTCTGGAGTGGTTGTCCCCTATGGCGCCTCGGGAAAGGCATCAGGCTGTGAGTGAGGGCCGGATGGATGGAGTAGGTAGCTGGCTTCTCAGAACGAGCGAGTTTGAGAAATGGCATATGGGCAAGGACATATGCCCATCTGTGAATCCTATGTTATTTGTTTATGGTGATCCGGGGGTGGGGAAGACATATCTGAGGTGTGTAAAAGCAGCTGTCTTGGAATACCGGTAGCGTGTCAAGCTAACCTAAGTGCCGAAATAAAAGCTCGCTTATAATAGATACACTCTGCGATGTGTTCGATGGCGACAATGTTGTTGTGGCTTGCATGTACTGCGACTTCCATTCACATAAAGGGCAATCGGCGACTAGCATGTTAGCAGTTCTCTTAAAGCAACTTGTCGCGGGGGTTGAACCAATCCTGGAAGAGATAAAGGAGGCCTTTGACCGAGCCAAAAGAAAGGTTGATGGGAGAACCCTCAAGCTTCCGGAAATTCACACGATGCTCATCAAGTCTGCCAGAGCATTGCGGCGGGGATTTATCTGCATTGATGCTTTAGACGAGTTCCCCACAAAAAATCGATCTGAACTTTGGGACTCATTACAGCATATTGTCCGGGAGTGCCCGAACATTCGACTATTCACCACCGGGAGGCCACACATTCGAGGGGAAGTGAAGAAATATTTCCCCCGACATCCCGATCTACCTTCTGTACAGAATACTAAGAAGGATATTAAGGAGTATCTTGCCATGAGATTGAAAAGGGACCCTGATCCGTCCGCCATGGATAAGGAATTGGAGACTGATATTCTGAGAATTATTCCACACAGGATCTCTAATGCGTATGTAAAACCCATAAGTAGCTCCAAGGCTATCAGCTAACATGGATATCTAGATTTCTTCTCGTTTCCCTGGTTATGGATGCAGTCCTGGCCGGCACGACAAAACGTCAGAGAAAACAAACCCTTCTTAAAATGACGGACGGTATTAATTTAGATGATGCATACAGAGCAACATTGGATCGCATGAGAGAGCAAGGAAGAGATAGGGAGAAGCTAGGAATAGGAGTGTTGATGTGGGTTTCATGTTCTGAACGCCCGTTAAAAGTAGGGGAGCTCCGCCATGCATTGGGGGTGGAAGTAGGAACCACAGGCCTCGACCCCGAGAATGTTCCAGCAAAACAGACCTTGATGAGCTGCACACTAGGACTGGTCACAATAGATGAGCCCGCATCAACAGTCCGACTCGTGCATTTCACTCTTCAGGAGTATCTTACAGCACATATGAACTTGTTCACCACCCCTCACTCGATGATGGCCGAAATATGCCTCACTTATTTGAACTTTCAGTCCGTCTGCGAGCTTTCAACCACCCTCCACACTATCCCATCGACGATGCCGTTTCTCCATTATGCCTCGTGTTCCTGGGGATTCCATGCCAGGAAAGAGGACACGGAAAGAGTGAAACATCTTGCCTTACAAGTTCTTAGGCGAGATGCGAACCACACATCCGCTGATATTCTCTTACATGAGGAGAGTGTCGATTTTATATCTTGGTGGGATCGCAGCCTTGGCGATCATCCTGATCTTGGTGGATTCACTGGACTACACTGCATAGCATTCATGGGGATTACGGAAATCGCGATTGACATGCTGAATATGGGAGGATGGGACTTGAACGGGCGCGATTCCAAAGGCGCAACACCTCTAATATGGGCTGCTAAGTACGGAAATCACGGGCTCGCAGAGCTACTTCTTGCCCAGCGCGGTGTCGATCCCACATTACCGGACGACCAGGGCTTCACACCACTTGCACATGCCACTAGATTTGGACATGAGGACGTGGTGAAACTACTCCTCGCGTGCAGGCGTGTCAATCCCGATTCCTCGGATAAGAACCGCCGGACACCACTATCTTATGCTGCCGGGTCTGGACATGAGGGTGTGGTGAAGATACTGCTTCAGCGGAAGGATGTTAATCCCGATTCATCGCGTAAACCTGACTGGAGACCCTCATCGTTTGCTACAAGATCTGGACATGAGGAATTTGTGAATAGAGCCTTGGGGCGATGGGATGTCAGTCCCGATTCGTTGGATGGGGTCGGTCGAACACCACTGTCTTATGCGAGCGGCTCTGGACATGAGGGTGTGGTGAAGATACTCCTCGCCAACAGGCGTGTCGATCCCAATTCCTCAGATAAGAGCCACCGGTTACCACTATCATTCGCTGCTGAATCTGGATTTGTTGGCGTTGTGAAACTCCTTTTAGAGCGCGGTGTCAGCCCCAATTTGTTAGATAAGAATGGCCGAACACCACTATCGTATGCATCCGAATTTGGATACGAGGGCGTGGTGAAACTACTCCTCGCGTGCAGAGGTGTCAATCCAAATTCCTCCGATAAGAACGGCCGAACACCACTATCTTATGCTGCCGGGTCTGGACAAGAGGGTGTGGTGAAGATTATCCTTGAGCGACATGATGTCAATCCCAATTCGTCCCGTAACCCTCACCGGACATCCCCACCGTTTGATACCAGATCCGGACGTGAGGACTTTATGAATAGAGCCCTGGAGCGATGGGATGTCAGTCGCGATTCGTTGAATGGGGGCGGCCAGACACCACTATCGTATGCTGCTAGATCTGGGCATGAAGGCGTTGTGAAGCTGCTTCTTAGGCGAGAGGATATCAACCCGTCCATTAGATGCATATGGCCGGACGCCGCTATCATTTGCTGCTCAATCTGGATCTGTTGGCGTTGTGAAACTTCTTTTAGAGTGAGAGAGTTTCAGCCCCGATTTGTCAGATATTGAGCGCCGGACACCACTATCCTATGCTGCTGCATCCGGGTACGAGGGCATTGCGAAGATACTGCTAGCGCGACAGGATGTCGATCCTGGCTCGCCAGATCACCCTGGTCGGACAGCACTCTCACATGCTGCAGGATCTGGACATGAGGGCGTTGTCAAGTCATCCCTCGAGAGAGGGCATGTCAATCCCGATTCGCCGGATAACTGTGGTAGGACACCACTCGCATACGCTGCCAGATCTGGACATCAGGGCGCAGTGAGACTACTTATTGAGACAGTACACGTCAATCCCGATTTGGCGGATATGGGTGGCGGGACACCACTGGAATCAGGTCTGGCATCTGAACTAGGAGATATTATTCCCGATGTAAGGCACAAGGAAGTTATTCCTACCTCCACCCCCGACGGGCTTCCCTTAGATCGGCTTGGGACACAGCCTTCACCACCCGTTCCCGCGCCCATCCTCACATCTGATGCTGCCCCTGACTCTACCATCTTGAGCCCTCCTGCCCCGGTACCACAGCTAGAAGGAACTATTTCCCATATAAGCCACCAAGTCATTGAAGCCATTCCTTTCTCCCCCTTTAACGAGTCCCTCCCCAATCAACTTGAGGCACAGTCCTCACCATCCTTTTTTGCGCCCATCCCCACATCCGACCCTACCCCCGACTCTGGTGCGCAGAGGCAGTCATCAGACCCAAGGCCATTTAGTCACAAAACATCACAAGCCACCGGCGTGAAACCGAAAGCATATGGCCTTACTCCAAGGGCTAAGGGAGAACTGGAATCAGATCCGGTATCAGAACCAGCAGGCATTCCCGAAATAAAACCCCAAATCACAGAAGTCATTCCTCCCCCCCTCTCCCAGGAGCCTCCCTTGGGTCGACATGAAGCACAGCCTTCACTCTCCGTTCCCGCACCCTTCTCCACATCCAATACTACCCACCGCTCTGCCACATCGAAACCTTCACGACCATTGAAATTTTTTAGAGCGATCCGCCGGTGTTTTCCTCGTATTAAGCGCAAGCTTTTCCCTGGTTCCTAATACTTGAGAAAACCTATCATCCTTATTGAAGACACTACCGGACTTTGCTACACAATTGCTACATCTGCACAAACGCCTACCTCGTGAACCCACCCCTAATGCCTCCATGAAAATAGCATTCACGTGCATTTCGTGAAAATTGGTTTCCGGCCCGTACTCTATCAGCCCTGCCCCTACTCTGTTCCCGCCAGGGCCTGCTCTCCTAGTCGCTTCGGCTTGGGAGGGAGTACATGAGAGAAGGTATTTTCTGCTAGTAGCCCCCTTTTGTATAGCTCCCGACTCTCCATCACCTGTCTCGTCTTTCACCTGCGTGGAGTACTTATCGAATTAATTCATGCTGGGTTTCTATGTATGATAGTATTCTTCTCAGTTCTCCTATTTCTCTTTTACTTTCCGTCCTTTTTTGTTTCCCTTAGGCGTACGGCCATATCAGTATCGTTAAGTTTCACTTTCCTATTGGCTTTTTTTTTTTTTAAAAAAAAAGAAGACAAACAGGAGAATTCTTTACTTGCTATTACGCATTAGATCTATAGCATTTTTGTCGAGGCGTTTGTTCATTGGTTTATTAACGATGTGCTACCTGTATCTGCTTCCGTTTAACCGGTATAATAAGATTATTAAAGAAAATTTCTTGTATCATAACGTTTACCTCCAGCACCCACCATATATTCCGTATACCAATCCTCATCCTCTACAGTGTTAGTAGTGCTGGATTCCCCTGCATCGAGCTAAAATGTAAGCTAAAAATACCAGCTTCACTCACATCTTCCAAGAAATGCCAATTGAGAGATACCAAAAGCATTCTATATCAATCTATGGCACAGACCTCTTCTTCTCAAAAGGAGTATTAGACCTAGCATGAGAGTGATGTTACCGATAGTTGTGAGGTAGTGCACCCGTCGATTGATGGAGCCTTAAGGAAAGCACGAAGAAAAGGACACGAGGGCAATCGCAATAGACTCTAAGCGGCAGTGAAGATGGAGGAAGGGTCGTCTAGATGGCTGTTGTCTCTCTAGCTAATGGAAGGATGGCGAGCCCCACAAGGTGAAACATGTTAGTTCACGGTAGGGGGATTGACGGCGGGGGACTGTCAAAGATGGCCGAGGACTGTTGAAGATGGCCGAGGACTGTCTAAGATGGACGGGGAATGTTGAAACGATTGAGATTTGTTAAGGAAGAGAGGTGGGGGGTAAGCCGGACTAATCATACAAGTACCAGCCACCGTTCACGCGGGCTCACTCGCCCCACCACCCGCCACATTACCTGCTGACGTACTATCTTGCGGACAACTATCCCAGATATGTAAGGACGCTCCAACAGGGAAAGTGCGGGATGGCACGAGCGACGTCTCATGATTGGAAAAGGAATCCGTTTGGAGGTGTATGATTTCAACTTGACTAGTACCGGAGGTCCAATCGCTCGGACTATGGTCCTCTATAGTCCGTGCGGTCCTCACGTTCCCCAGTGTAGTCCGTCCTAGCACCCCCACAACGACGGACTATGAGCCGAAGTCCGCCCCGTCCTCACCCGAAGACGGACTGGAAGGAAGTCTAGAAACACTGTCTAGAACCATCCTGAGATCCCATCATCCCTGCGATTCTAAAGCCTATGCCCTTCTGGTGCGCCAACTCCCGTATGCTAGATGACATAAGGTATGAAATAAACAGTGAAACCAAATATCATACCCGATACCTCATACCTATGGCTAGGAACAGCAACGAAATCATGAAACCAGTATCCTATGCCTAGCGGGATAGGGCGTCAAAACAGCAACCCAAGGAAAACCCCTAACCACCCAAAACCACAATGCCGCATGCAATATAACTGTATCTCTCCTAACCCCGTATCCGCAAATGATACATGGATATCAGCATAACCACCTAACAGCATCCCCTATAGGCAATCCAACATTGATATCCGCTAACTAGCATCCGGAGTCAAATTATAGCATTCCCCCTTTTCGAGGTTGAATCTGCCAATGAGAGAAATGCTGTAATTTTACTAGTATCCCTTGAGAACGGTGTAGGGACAACAGTTCGGCTTGCTGTCAAAACAGCAGGGGATATCAAAAAAAAATTAATTTAAGCGGCCCCTTGAGCTTGCTGGTTGGTGACCTTGGCTTGCATTTTTGAGCTCAGTGAAGGACTGAACAGGGGTGTGGCCAATTCCAGAAATCCGTGGGATTTACCTTTTGGTATTGGCAAACTTGCGTCGTTATTCAGGAGTGGTATTGCTAGGCAATTAAGGAATGATGTCCTGGCGGAATGGAGATAACTTGTTGCCGGTATATTCGGCCGGATTCAATAAGAATCGCAAAACATGGGCTTTCCTCCATAAATTTCAAAGTAGGAAATAAGGGTCCCACGGCGGTAGCTGTTAGACAATAGGGTAAGAAAGATCACGTAGAACTTGTGCACAGTGCATTAAAGGAAGGAAATCAAAATGTAACTTCTACAACTTGAACCTCGTTTGTCCGCTCACCCTCCACTTTGAGCTAAACTAATCGTGATGATAGGCGTATAAGTGAGACAAGAATGCCACTTCCTGGTATTCCGATAGGTCACTTCACCTATCTTTGCATTCCCCCACGTGCCCTTATTCCTCCGCGCACACTGGCGATAACGGATGAAAGCCATGTCGGTAGAATCTCTTCCGTAAACAGCTAGGCGATCTATTGCGCTTGTTGGGAAATGACGCTGCTCGCCGTACTCTACGATGATTTCTTTCCTGTTCAGATAGCTTCCGGGAGCGCACCTGTTTGTGGCTTCGGGAACGCGCTCAGGATTCGGGTATATGGCTCTGGCTTCGGGCTTGGGTTTGTCTTTGGGGATTCGTTTTGACTTCCGGCATAAGTTTCGGCTTCGGGCGTGTGCTTGTGGAAAGCAGAAATGAGCGATAGTTTTGGAACCGTGAAGCTTTCGGGAAAGCCAGGAGAAAAGCGGAAGCGCTGTAAGGCCAGCGTGAAAGAGCTGGAAGCCCGGAGGTAGATGAGTGTTTGTTTTTCTTTGTCGGCTAGGGAGTCATGATGGGGGAAGGGGAGACTCACATTGATTAGTATGTGTTGGAAATGGATCATTCGAGACTGCTCACCACATACATATTTTCCCATTCCCGCAGGACGAGAAACGGAACTACAACTACTCGAAAAGCATCGTTGCCTCACAGGTGTTCGACCACCATTAGCTTCTTACCACCTCACACTTAACCCTGCATGCCAAATGCGACAGTATCCAAACACCGATTCAACTACAATGAAACACCAATATGCAAGGTGATTCCCGAACCATCAACCTCGTGAACAGCGATATTCTCTACCGATACCCAAGGCAGGTGACCTATCTCTATCCTCCGGCATGAAGTCTCAACCTCGGAAGTACTCTGGAGAAACCGGCAGAAAAATGATCTGTGAAGGAAAGGAAGTGAGAATTTTGGCATGCGCTGGAAGTATGTCTGGAATGAAGGTTCATTGTCGAGAAGGATATAAGAGGGCCTGTTATTCCCCTTGTTTGTTAGTTAGTTTATCATCGCACTCACTTCCTGTTCAACTGTCATCTATCAGTCATTTGTTCTCGCATACGATTTGTTTCTTTTTATTCTTTATTGTTCTTTGATCTCTTTTATCTATCTACATTGTTCGTACCAATAAAAGTTTTGTGTCGTACAGTAACTAAGGATTGGATCCGCTGTGCACGGCTACCTATTGTTGTTTAATAGTATGATGGTCCGTGGGGGATAGGATGCTATCGTTGATATACTCGTATACTCCTGTATTCGCCGATTATTTAGTCGTTGAGAGTAGCTGTCGTTGAGCGTGACACTGTGGTTGCTGAATCAAAAAATTTCCGTGTCCTTGTACGATCGCCTCTGCTGTTGAGTTGCGTAGCTTTTCGTCCCGTTTCACCACTCGTCACTCGCAATTGATCTCTTTTATTGTCGCCATATTGTCGTCGCGGTCTATCCACGTTTAATAGCGCTCTCCCGAACTATCTGCAATGCACCTGAACACAACAGTAGAGAGTTTTGCGAGGTCAGCAGAAACATTTTTCCAATTTCGCTGAATCCCGGGAAAGGCCGGTGGTGGGCACAGTTCTCTCCCCTAATTTACTAGATGTGCAGGTTTTGTGCCTTGGCGAGGAAATAATTGGATGCAACGGCCGCAGATGGTTCTCTCGTTGCGGGGCACTTGAGCCGCAGTTTTTTTATTCGAGTGCGGGTACTCGAGTCGGGGTGCATGAGGGAAAAAGAAACTTCAATTCGCGAATCTCGCCCCGCTGCTCGAACAGAACAAGTAGTTGAGCCTCAACGTTCAATCTTCTCTCACCTTCGCTTAAATGGACTAGAAAAAATGCTTTTCGCTCTATATTTATGATCCACCAACTGTATCACTGCTGGAGTACTGGGGATAAAAACAAGTGGAAAGGTGAGATGAATTTCTGTAGTATATCAAAATCCGGCTATTAGACTACCGTACTGAACAGTAACAATAAATAGCTCTCTTCCACCAGTAAGGCTTTATCATAGCCACCATGGTTGTTATCCCCGGAAACCGCCATTTCATCGGCTACTCCCTTCATTTGAAGGCCCTACGAAACTCTGTTCACCTGGGTGATTGTCACTCATAAGAGGGAAATAATTGGTTTCACACATAATTATAAATATTGAGCTGGATTGAATAGTAGTTCGTGATACTGTGGTGCCGCTCAGTAACCGCCGATCGGAGGAAGAGCTTTGTCCAAGACAATCATGCTTTATGTGGGTCATGCTGTTCTGCAGGGCTTGGAATTCTCCAGATTTCCCTTTCGCATCATGAAATTGTTCCCGTTATCCTGGGGATCCCCAGCAGCAAACCGTAGTTGGTGTAAATCTGAGTCTGGTTGTGTTCCAACACTGCGGCCTTTCATATTCTAGATAATGCTTGGGTGGGGGTTGGTCTTCTAGCATCGATCTAGGAAGAGGTTACAGGAGCAATTGCATTAACAAAAGTAGGGAAAAATACCCGCAGACTTCCCTAACAGGTTTGAGATGATTCTGTGGTGGGCCTGTAGGGCTCCGCTTGCTCAAACATTACACCAGCCTATTGGAGCCTAGCGCCTTCTCCGCCCTCTACCCAAAAGACCGGGGCAATATTCCCGCTTGGACGGGTAGGTGAGGCGAAAACGCTTCAAATAACTGGGAGACATTTCTTTTTGTTTGTAAACCGCTCGAGAATCAAATCGTTGGGCGATATCCAAGGAATTGATAATCTCAAGAGAAGGGTCGTATAAGGCAGCGGTGGTTTTTCTTCCCTCGCTTCTCACGGTATTTTTATCTGGTGGAAGTATTGTTCGTTAACAAAATTAACCGACTACAACGAGCGTGAAAAATCTTGGCCGGACAACCACAACTCCCTCCACCAACCCCAACATCATAATAATAATAAAAAATTAAAAAATGTAAATACATAGT
>Ga0307509_10004358_pt1 | contig 20511 bp, 20 predicted proteins | sample 10_EM_MG_FD_202245 | JGI IMG/M metagenome (GOLD analysis project Ga0307509, IMG submission 202245) | Populus trichocarpa ectomycorrhiza microbial communities from riparian zone in the Pacific Northwest, United States - 10_EM | ecosystem: Host-associated > Plants > Roots > Unclassified | place... | reverse complement strand
AGACAGCTTCTAGGCGGGTATTTACCCCCCTAGGGGTGACCGAAAAGTCTTCGGGTATTCTCACTAAACTCTTTGCAGAGTTTTCTTGGCCTAGCGAACAATGCGCCGAACCAGCTAAATCCCCCTACTAGACAGACGGTGCTGGTGGGTGGTGTCGTGCCGCATTGCCTGCCAGAACAAGTCAAGTGAAGTGTGGCTCAATAGATGGGGCGGGGGGTTACAGAAAAGGTTGCCCCGGAGTTAGGTTTGCCACAGCCCGCTGATTCTTCCAAAGTTTTCACTTTTTCGGGGGAGAGTGCTTCCTGAAGACGTTTGCTCTCATTCACCATTGAGTTGTGCTATTTGACCGCTCTAGTGCCATTTCCAGATAACGCGGTACGGTATACTACCGCAGTGTATTGCTGGTATCTACTATCACATCGCGAATGCATACTTGAGTAGACAGGAGGTTACAGCAACACCCGTAGGGCTTGAATCTGCTATTAAATTCGGGGCGTCACGGTTCACGGTTCGCGGATAGTCAGCCATCATTTGAGCGCCAGCTAGCTCCCTTGCTGTGGGGCCCGAGGATGATCTGGCCCGTGGTGTCTTTTACTGCGAGCACGAACCATAGGAGGACAGCTCATCCAAGGAGAGAATTTTACTGTGCCTTTCCTCCCCCTTTTCTCTCTCCTCTCGCATGGCCATCTGGGGTTCAGAAAGAGAGCCAATCGGAAAAAGATTAAAGTGGAAACAGGGGCCACGGCTTCCTATAATAGCATCTCCCCGAGGGTAGCGGGGCCTTCGCCCGACGTCTGTAGGCACACTCGCGCGGAATTGAGTTCTAGCTTTGTCAACCTTACCTACCAAATTGATTATCACACGATAATCTTGGTTGGGCAGGTGAAGCCTCATGGGCTCTCTACGTTCACGGCCACCTCAAGGGATCGGGCACATTATGGACTGTGCGGTTGCGTCCGTAAAGTCCCCATATCCTTCTTAGTGCCTCAAGAACGGTACCTCTTAACAACAAAACAGCAAGAGCATTTTATATAACTGTTTCCGGATATGCCTCTGGGGGCATTGTGAATCTTCGTCAGAAATTCGTTCTACTGGACAGTGGAAAGGGAGGGCCTGTGAAGCGTTCCCAAAGGCTGGTTGCATAGTGCTCAACTTGGAAGGGAATCAAGGGATGGGAACTTTGCAGACGCGGCTGCAGATAGAGCCGCAAGTCACTCGGGCGCCCCACTCGAGCAGACTCTGGTTGGCTGATTCACCACCACCACCACCACCACCACAACCACCACACCTTATCGATTTCACCAAGTTTGCCACAGGAGGGTTTCCTGTTCGAGTTTAGCCGTCCGAGTGAGGTGGGCATCCGATGGCCTGTTGCCTCGCCTATCCGTGCTCGCGAGTACTGGTGCTGCTAATAATAAGAGTACCCGTAGGATTCCATAAATAAGCCGCACGGATTATTCAAAGGTTGTGGAGCAAGGGATTATCTAAGGGCTCATGCTCACGTGAGCTGGGTTTTGGGTGGCTGCGGCCTATTCCAAGATGCGGCTTATTTATGGAATTCTACGGGTACCGGTGCTTGGAGAACCTAGCTACCGTAGTTAGAATGATTTATGACGAGAATAATTTTGTTTATTTATGCACTCAGCACGGTCGGGGCACCGCCTGATGAGCGGAGGATGCCCTTACCCGTCCAATCAAACTCCTGTTCCGTCTCCTAAAATTCCCAATCCCTAGTTGAAGGATGTGATAGGGTACGGTGTCAATAAGTAGCGCGAGCCATCCAGCGGCGCTCCATCTAATTGGCGAAAAATAGTAGATCCCTGAGCCTCGTTGTAGGAATAGCACTGCACCTTACATTCAAGCGGACTGAGAGCCGCCTCTGTGGATACGAGCCCGGATCAAACAGGGACGCGAAACCCACATCCCCGATGCTGCGATTCCCTCCTCCAATTCCTCCTCCCCTACTAGCAGAAGTCATGGACCTTTTAAGCTCTCATAAAATGCTATGCTAGACCACGATTGGGAAGCACCAACTTACGGCAGTGCTACCAGCTACTGCTCTCAAACGTGATGCATAGTACGAGAACTGTTCCAGGCCAACCTAATACTAGCGGCTGGGGGTTTTCAAGAACGACTCAACCACGTCTCCCCCGCTTTTATAGCTACTAAAAGAGACTGGACTCTGGAGAACCCAATATAGTGCTAGAAGCGGCAGAGGTGAAGTGTGTAACCCCCTCCCCTCCCACTTCACTTTTCTCGATTGGTAGAAGGCAGTCAACTACCGGTAGTACTTGTAGGGTTACGGCGGGCAAAAAGGCGAGAAACACGGCAAGCCTTACTAGGAGAGGCAACTCCAACGTCCTAGCGCGAGGTCCAATTCCCCAAGTTTCTACTGTATTGAAAGTTAAAACCGATGGGGAAAAAACAGCTTACTCTACCGTTTCATGTAGGCTGGCATACCGTGCCATACGCAGAAACGGTCAGCCTACCACTTCAACACCTCACTCTACCACACGACACCTCTTCGTGTTGAGACGGCAAGTAAAAGGTCAATAACGGCTACAGAATTCCGTCCAACAGAGCCTTTCCGGGATTCAGAAATTATACACGGGGCAGAAAGGGATTTCCGGGTGAGTATAGAGGGGGGCTAATAGATCCGATCCTCTCACTACCCTCGCATTATCAGCACCTGATAGATTGCCGGCAGTCTATGCTAGCCGAACTAGTTGGATACGCTGCCGTGCTCGAGTGCAGTTGGCGGGATGGATCCTTGAAGAGGGTTTCTCGCACTAGGGGAGGTGCTATGAGCCCGAGATGGGGCCGATGCAGTGAGATGCGTTAACAGCATAGATAAATGGCGGTCATGAGCTAATGCAAAATATGGGGTTGGTTTGTAGGCGTTCGGCCCACGAGGGTATTCCACTGGGATATTGGGCATTCGCGAATGTTTTTACATAGCACTCACCACGTTAGAGTTGCTGACTAAAGTCTGCATCATCGGAACGGACAGAGAACACTATACCGTAGTTTAAACCCCCGGCCGAGCGGGGTCCAGGGTTCGCACATACCGTACTTCTAACAAAGAGCTAATGTATCATATCCCAGATCACGCGAAGGTACTATTGGGCCTGGGAAAATCACCCTCGACTTGATGTGACATGGGAGATCACTCGCTAGGCCATGAATGCACCACAGTCTGAAATGTTGTAATATGCGATTGGAATATGTGCACGGAACTTGGACGAAGAAGTAATAACAGAGAGTAGTGAAGATCAATTATCGTAACAACGCTTGTTCCTTCAATAATAAGAAAGCCATTGCTCAGCTATATAATACAGCAATTGAGTTCAGCCATTACCACCGTGTTTCCATAATAAGGAAAAACAAAGAGTATCAAAGAAGTATCCTGAGAGGAACAAAAGGAACAATGAAAGAACACACAATAGGCTTTCAAGTCAACAGGTAACGAGTATGAAAAGATAAAGGGCTGAAAGAAACATTTGAGAGGAGAAAGGAACCATATTTGAGAGGAGCAGAAAACCATATACGAACATGAAACCCGCTTGCATCATATTGCTATATACCTTAGCAGAACGGCAGCAGTAACAATCGATATGCACAAGCCTCCTTGGTTGCAAGATTCCAACGTTCGATACCGGTCCCGGTCCCCGAGATTCCTGCAATATACACATCCTCAACATCCCTACAATGGTGATCACTCCCATAGCACTCATTCCAATTCCAACCATCACGGTGGGAACGCGCTCTAGACAACGTAGTGAAGCCCCCCCCCCCCCATATGATAGGATAGGGGGGAAACGAAATTATTTCGGATGGATCTTTGGATGAACGTGCGAAAAATATAATTAGACAGAGCGTCTTTAGGTTTTTACTATTTATTGATCTGCTGATGATGCTGTCCTTTGAAATTTCGTTTCTTTGTTTGATCAAGATGTGCCTCATTCCGTACCAAGTAAGCGAGCTCTTGCTAGTACAAGTTATCATCATACGAACATGTAGTATGATACCCGAACACCAGCCCGCAGTCCCACTGCAACATTTGGCGGGAATCGACCCAAGGGCATTACCAACCCTAGACCTACCCCCCAGCAAAAAAGTGGTTCGCCGAGCTTTTTTTTTTTTTTTAATGCTCGACTACTCCACTGCCCCCGGATTCGAATTCATGGTGGCCCCTGTTTCAAATTAGCCGACCAGTCTCCTAAGCCATTAGACCATAGGAACTGGCCGATAATACATTTTATTCTTGATCTTTTAACTGCTTTGTCAGAGAATAGACAATTCGGGCGCCTGATGCTTTATCATTGGTGAAAAAGGACATCGGTATCCAATCACAGTACTCTCTCATGATATCGATAGAATGAGGAACGGGGGGTTTCAGTGTATACTTGTGCTCTGCCTCCGAAACACTCGCTTTCCTTGTCAGAGGACAAATGTTCCCCGAATTCCATGGCTAGTATCCCCGATGTAACTATTCCTTGGTACATACAGGAAAGGACAGTGATGAAGCTTTTGTGTGGTAAATTATCTATGCGTATCTGACCGCCCATACAAAATTCGTACCTAGGCGTTCGGGTTCTATATGCCTGTAACTTGTATATGCAGTGATCTATACGGTTTCGGCCAGTGCCCAGGGTTAGATACGACCGTAATACGATGTGTACGCCCACTAGCCCGGAAACCGCTTTTTGATTTAATGATTGTGATTGCCGTGTTGATTTATAATGTAGTATCATAGTTAAACAAGTGTGCAGCATACCATGAGGAGTCCCTTCTAGTTTCTACTCCTCTAATATTCCGGCCAGGACCGATTCGCCTTCCTACCACACATTTGGGAAAGAGTTTCTGCTCAGGTCGGGTTTCTCTTAATTTTGGGTTTTTCTTATCCAGGCCATATAGGGTAAGCTCCAGCATCCATGCTTCAGCCGAAAGCTGAAGTAGACTCTGGAGCGGGGAAGTCCACAACTCTCTGCTCCCTTGCAGGGCATGAGGTGTTGGAATAGTGGGGCGTTCACCTAGAACAGTGCCCTTAGCTATCATGGCAACAAGTAGCTTAATAGCAGGAACCGACACAACCCGAGGAAATAACACTCTCGTTGACTAAACTGCCCAAGACCAGCGGGAGGGTTTTAATCAGCCTCGACGGGTTCACAGGACATGCCCGGTTCGGTGCCACCAGTGAACAAAGATTGAGCCCACGATGCGGGTGGGTAGGATGCCTGGGAGAAATTTTCGCGGAAGGTATGAGCAGACGAACAGGTAGATAGGACAGAGTAGTGAAAGCGTGAAATTAGCTCTACGATTACATACAATTGTGAAAGGAAAAAAGAAAACTTGCTCTGAAGGAATGGAGAAATTGTTTCACAATGGAGAAGTTTTCAACTGTCCCTCATGGCAATGCTGATGATAGAATGGGGATTTTCCCCAGCTGCCCCCCGACCAGACAAGCAGACTCCTTACAGTAGCATGTATGACACCTCCCCTAAGAAGCGAGTCTCCACCTACTTCCCGTCTCTCTCCCGATGAACCCTACTCCTTCCAATTTCGAGGGGGGGAAGTTCCGGTGGGCTCTCTTCTGGTGAATTCTCAGAATAAGTTCTGAAGGGGCAAAAAAAGTCACCACCCCATCACGGTGGAGGGTCTTTAGCTGGACCAGTAGCTGAGCTACCGTATGAGGCCTTTGTCCACTGCTACAGCACACTTGGTGGGCAGGACGGGCACCGGCGAAACCTACGATGCAGTCCCAATCAAAGGAGAGCAGGGCGGAAACCCCACATAAATACCACACCCCAACACCAAGAGCACGAGCTCTAATCCACTTCTCTAGTATGATATAATACAAACCCGACAGCTCAATTAAACGCTGCTTTGAATTTACTACGATACTGACCCCAATCAAAGAGCCCCATCATCCAAGGAGAAATACCAAAACGGCCACTCATCATCACCACTCACTCGGCCAATCCCTTCCGCAGTCTAGGGAACACACCCATCCAGCCTCAAGAACTTTACACTCTCGCTGCGGAATCAACACTACCGACAATACGAAATTTTAAGCCATTCCCCACGGCCACCCTTGTTGTGCGAAGGCGTTTCGCAAAATATTTCCCTCGGAGAATACGAGAGGGCGCTCATATCTTCCGCTCTTGGCCCACGAGAGTAGCTACCCGCGGAAGGGCAACTATATGGCGGCCCCACAGGAGCCCAAGCGAGAGCCAATAAGGTCTATCTGTACCTGCCCTCTATGAGTGCCATGCTACTCGACGGCTTTCTGCCCAAATAACACTCTCGAATCCCCCCCCAGACAGATTTTCAAAGCTGCCAAGGACTAGTGCCTACCTAACCCGATGCCTAGACGGACGCCGCCACGCGGGAAGAACCTCCTCTAGCAGCTTCTCACATCTCATCCTCATCAAGGCCCTTTTCAGCATATCCGCCGGGTAGGATGTGAGTTGATAAGATCGCCGGGCGCGGAAGTATTCCTTATGGTATCATAGGAGCCTCCACCTCGGGGGAAGGGGCATTTGTCTTTGGCGCCGGCGAGTTCTAGGAGTCTGCAAGTGCTCGCGTTTTGGTTCCATAACTCACCACTTATACAGCCTAAATACGAGCAAAGCTGCCCGGGAGGATCCACGATTCTCTAGCCTGTATATACACTATCTGCCAGAATTTGCAGTAGTGCGGCAAGCCCGCTCCAGCAAAGAGCTGCCCCCGGGAGGAACGCCCGACAAGCCTTCGTTGACACAGATCTTTTGAACTCAGAGCATCAACCACGCAACCGGATAGCGGTGCTATATAAAATAGTTTCAACTAGTGTAAATTCCATATGCTCCAAGGTACAAAAAGTAAGCAAGAAAAAGAAAAACCAGCCTAAAGCACATGACCCATCGCTCGATATTAACAGCGCTCCACCAGTGCCGAATAAAAACCCCAAGCCGAGAAAAGGGAGAAAAGAAACCATCTACCGCAAACCACACCCTCATCCAATCCTATCCGCCCGATCCGACCAAAAACACCACCCAAGATAGAATCGAAAACCAAGCGAAGAATGAAATAAAAACGAAGTAAAAACTAAACGAAAAGAAAAGAAAGGGAGTTCGAAGCCCTAAATCTGATTCAAACTCCCAATAGCCTCCGAGACTGACGAAGCTGTAGTCCGATCACTACTACCTGCACTCTCAACACTCCTAATACTCCCCAAGCTCGGGCTCGCGCCATGGCCCCTCAACTGCTTCATCTCAGGCGTAGGTACTGGCGTCGGATGTCGCGAGTGCGAATCCGAACGCGAGCGCGAATGAGCATGCTGGTGCTGATAGTGGCTGTGCAGATTATTCGGCGAGTCCCATTGCAAAGCCTCGCCTTCGATGCCGACCACTATGTTTGCTTCTTCCTCGTAGTTGTGGATAGGACTCATGTCCTCCCTCCGGGGACGGCGGGAGCTATGGCCCCGGGTGGGGGGGTCTTTGCGCCCACCTGGAGCGATGTCGAGGTGCATTTGTAGAGCAGGGTGAACGGGGAGGTCTTTGGGAAGTGGGGGTGGGGAGTTGGGGGGTGGCTGGGGGCGGAGGTGGCGGATCAGCGGTTTGAATTCCGCGGTTTGTGAGCCAGAGGCTTTACGGATGTGCGACGGGTTCGGAAGAGGTGGGACCTCCGGGATCGGACCATGGGGGGAAGATATTTGCTCGTAGTCTGCCACCGGCTGATCGCCGCCCGGGTAATAGTAGTTTTGCATTCTCAGGATCCCGGGTTTTGTGGGGAGGCCGAGAGATGGCTTAACTCCAGAGTCGGAGGACCCTCGGGAGTGATTGCTTCCACCGCTTGCAGGGGCCGGAGAATGGGTTCTGCCGGATCCGGGGGTGCGCGCTCGAGGAGCGGGGGAGTTCGCTCGGGCTGTTTCGAGAGTTATTGTTCGGCCACCGGATAGGGGTCCGGGTGACATGGTGCGACCAACACCTGGAGTACCGATGCCCGGTGTTCCGATGCGTGGGGTTGAGTTAGCTGTACCTGTCAATGCTGGAGAGCGGCCTCTAGCTCCTGGGTTAGGTGAATTAGCGCGAGATCCGGCGGGGGAACCGCCGAGTTCGTTCTTCCAGGCGCGGGGAGTAGCAGGCAGACCTGCTCCACGGATTGACATGGCTCGAGAAGGCAAAGCTGAGACGGACGGCCGCCGGGCCACAGTTCCCACTCGCTCAAGTTGATCGCTCCACTGGCGAAGCGTTCGCTCAGATCTAGATCTACGAAGGCCTCCGGTACCGCGATTTCGGGACTCCTCGCGGAGAGTGCGACGGATGGTACGCCTAGTTAAACGCTCTTCCGCTTCAGCTTCATCGGCCATTTGAGCATACAATTGAGCCCCGGGTGACATTGGTAATGGACTAGACGGTGATCTGAGGGCGGAAGCGCCGGGTTTTCGGGAATGCGACCGGCCGCGGCCTCTCGACTCGTTGGCTGTAACAGTTTTATAGTATCTCTCATCTTCAAAGTCGTCTATTACTGCTACTTCGTCGTGGTAGAGATGTGCTCGAGGCGGCGCCAATGCCGAAGTGGACGGAGACCTGATCATATTTGACTCCTGCCTTCTCGCGTCTCGACTTCTTGCTCTCGACCTAGAAGCGCTGGTGTCGCGCCTTGCGCCCCGACTCACTGCCTGACTAGTACTGCGTTGATTAGTGGTATAATACCTCTCGTCCTTGAACTCCTCCTCGTGAAGATCCTCCTCCCTAACATCTTCTCTGTACAGCCTGGCTTGTGGCGACATTGGTAGTGGGCTAGAAGGCGAACGCTGATGATTGACCTCCTCCCGACTCTCATGTCTCCCTCTACCATTCCTGGACCTCTCCCTACTTCCATGTCTTGCTGGTCCTCTACCACGGACATCGGGTGACTCTGCTCTGCGTCTGATCGTTCCGGGTGGGGCGGCGCGCTGTGGATCCAGTCGCTGATGGTTTGCAGTGTCCAAGACATTAAGTAGGCCATCCAAATCATCAGTTTGCGGCTGCGAGCGACTAGGGGATTTTCCGGTGAAGGGTGGAAGGCCGGATGTAGTACGAGAGCCAGTGCGCCTATGCTTGGTCGACGGCATGGGCGGCGTTGCATGCCGGATGACGTCGTCCATCGGGGGCCACTGGATCTGCAAGCCTGCGGGCTTCCTCTGCGAGGACCCGTTAAGTCTTCCCCCATCGGCGTTGAAAGCCTCAGGAGGCGGAGCTGGGAGAGGATTTGTTGGAGCTCGGTTCATTGGGGGAGTAGGGGGCTTCGGCGACAACGATGGCATCGGGGCAGGAGCCATTGGGGGACTAGCTCTTCGGGATACTGGCGTCTGCGCCGGAATCTGACCAAGGGTGACGACCGGGCTAGCAACACTTGGTGCGATCGCGGGAGTATTATTGCCAGATCGGTTAGAATAGTCACCGAGAGTGACAGGCCCCGAGCCCCCAGAAAATCCACCAGAGTTACGTGGCTCAATAGGAGACGAGATCGTCATCTCCTTTTCTTCCGGTGGAGGGGGTGGAAGTTTCTCGCTTGATGGTTGGAGCTGTTTAGGTGTCTTCTCATCGGGAGACATCTCAGTAACTGGCGCGAGCTTACCCCAAGGTGATATAGCGGTCTTTGCAGATGTTGAAGCGAATGGGTCACGTCTAGCATTCCAAGGTGCGATGTCAGCCCCCGGTGAGATGGCCGACATTGCGATCGGAGTCGCAACAGCAGAAACTGGTGTCTCTGCTCCATTCTTGCCTCCCGCCCAACCGAAGAAGCGGTTAATTGAAGCCATCTTGCCTCCCTCCACGGGCGAGGTGGTGGAAGAGCGCGGTGCGGGATCGGCAGAAGCAGACGGGAATGAAGTGATAAGTTTCAGAGGAGAATTCTTTGGGGTCATTCTCAAGGTCGCCCGGGGATTAGTTGGAGCACTGATCGGCAGGCCTCGAACGAAATTCTGAATTGACTCAGTTTCCGATCTTGAACGAGAGTGTGCGCGAGTTGGAGGGGCCGGTCGCTCAGTAGGTAGCGCTTCAGTTCCAGCGCAAGCGAAACTGCGATTTATAAGTCAGAGTGATATTTCATGAAGAGCTTGGTTTTGACAAACAGACCATCTAGCAGCGAGCGCGCCCTCGCTATTTTCAGCGCAATGTTCACCCCACTTCCTTACAAGCTGGGATTGCTTCTTCCAGTCCTTCTTCCAGAGTAACGATGCCAGTAACACCGCTTCCCTATAATCTACCGTTAATATTGGCCCTACCACATAGATTCAAGCGCACTTACATATATCTCTTATGGGAGACGTAAACTTCTACCGCATCATTCTTGTCGCCAAGGGCTAGCAGGCACAAAGCGGCGGTATGCAGTTCGCCTTTCTGTAACAGACGCATCACAAATGCTCGCACGACATGAGCCCAAGATTTTTGCCCGTCTGTACATTATTACGTCAGCGAAGAGTGCAACACAGGCGAAGGCGCAGCGAAAAAAAAGCAAGCGAAGAAAAACGAACCCATAGCGCTTAAAGCAAGGAACACCCAATCTCCTGGAACGGAAAAATCGGCGCCTAGTAACACAGACAGCGAATTCTGATTCAGGTCACCTAGCCACATACGCAGGATTACGGCAGTCATGCTTCGAGCATCAACAGAATCGACTGCGTGTTTCAAGTCAGCGCGCTTGTTAAGGCAAACATGGGATGAAACGCACGTTGGTCTTGAATCAAGTGTTCGATATCACCCTTCCACCCAAAGATGCAAAAAAGCATTTCCTTACGGTGGTCATCTTCCGACATGTTACTTTTCGGTGATCCAATCCGTGGGCTTTGATACGTAACAGATGCAAGTTTCGCCCTCAACCCGGCAAACAAATCGACATCCCGGCGCGGTGTAGCCGTCTTGGCCTCATCCGGGCTCTGGTGGATTTCCTGGCGAAGAGGATGGGGGAAGCGTGAAGGAGACGGCATGGGTGCACCCGTGGAACCGAATGAGTCCTTGCGACCAGTAGAGACTGAGGTCGCTTGTGAGAACTCGCTCTGATCGCCACTCGAACGCTGGGTGCCCTTTGATGATGTTGTGGAAGCATTATGCTGATGGCCTCTGCCAGTGCTTCCATCCGAGGATCGCGAGCTAACTGAGCCAGTTCGTGGCCGTGGCGCAGCATTCGCAAGATTTGTGATCCCAAGCCCAGCCTCGCCCTCCATTTTCTCCAATTGCTCCAATTCATGGGCTATGCGCCCAAGCGGCGACATGGTAGCCACAAGGTATGCATCTTCCTCCGTACTGAAGGGGCGCCGGAACACCTCCTCGTATTGCTCCTCTACCATGACCTTCTTCTCCTCGATTGATACTGGCGGCGAAGGGGGGGGGACAGTGGGGATATGCTGAACATTCGCCAAAAGAGTAGGCGGATATAGTGCAAACTGCTGAACGGTATCATCCTTTCCCAAAGTGAAAAGTATACCCTTGGGCCCAAAAACCGTGATTCCGCAAACATTATCCAAAGTCCCTACCCTTTCCCAGGTAACCTTTTTCGTCCGAACATCCCAGATTGTCGTTTCGCTATCACAAAAATAGTTGTTAGCTTACAGCGCTCGTAGTGGGGGTCGCCTCGTTTCTCTCTCTCTCTCTCTCCTCCCGTTTTTCATCAAGCCCGCATGCCCACTTTGGGCAAGGTTTCAATTAAAAGGATTTCGTGCTTGTGCTGCTTACCCTTCTGAATATTGCACGATTCTGCCATTACGTGACCAGCCCATCCAATTATCGCCCTTCCTATTGCTGTCGGGCTTTTTTAGAATGCGGACCACTCGTGCGCCCTCTTCGGCATCTAACGACTTGGGCACACTCCAAACCCTAAGATCCCCATCCCTCGTCTGTGTCGCAAGCATGTCAGACTTTTGACGAGACGAAGATGCATGCCATGCTAATGTAGCGATGGGTGAAGGTTGCAGCGAAGTAGTGGTGAGAGTATGCAAGATAATAAACGAAGGGGATAGCGCAGCAATTAGAACAGAGCCATTGGTGTACCTGCAGACAGCGCCGTCAGAATGGATTTCTAGAAGGAAATGTCGCCGCGGTAATGGACGAATCAGTAAAGATAAAATGAATAAAATAGAGCATACCCTAAGGCAAAAGTTTTGCAATCCGCAGCAGGTGCTATGGAGCACAGCGGATCAAATATTGTTCTGGCGGATATCGATTCCGAAGTTAATGGGTCAAATAATATCACATTTCCCATAGAGTCGCCTATAATTCATCAATAAAAATGCAGGAACGGTCAGCACGCACCCCAGGTTACCCAAGGGATTATCTCTAAAATAATCCCCCGCAAGTTGCGTTGCAACAAGAACTGAACCCACCGAATGCTAAATTCCCATTTTTCATCCACGCCGCCACCTTGATCTCTGCAAATGCATCGTACCGAGCGAGTTCATCACCCGTATGCGAGTCCCAAACAATTGCCTGCTTCGAGGCATCCACACTAACTATCCTCCCCACACCATCTTCACTGGTGTTGTCCGCAACTATCAATGTAATATCTTCCACATGCCCTTCAAACCTTCTCTCCAGCGCCAGTGAGTCGTATAGTAGACACAGTATCGAAGTTCCTTGGGCGAATAGTACGAATGTTGATGTTGCTGCACAGGGCTGAAGTCCGGATCCTGTCTTCAAGCCCTCCATGCTTCTGACTGATACAGGTGAGGGCATGATTACCGACTTCCCAGAACCGGTGGAGTGCGAACGTGATCTGGAATTCATCGGGATGGACATGTTGTGAACAATTCGGGTGTGCACTGCCTTCGAAGAGATTCACGTTGGAGGGAGGGTTCGAGGAGGGAGAGGGGCCACGCTACTTTTGTAGACGCAATGTAGGCAGGGTGGTGGTGGGAAGAAATACGGTACCAGTGGGCCGTTATGTACTCCCTTTCACAGACAACTACAGCGCACGCCCTGAGTAAGGACTAACGTACGTAAGTTAGGTGTGTGCGTATGTACCGTGTATGTATGCGCCCACCCAGACGGACGGTTCCCCAGGGTAACGCAGAGAGCTGTGGGTATGAATGTACAGTATGGGGGTCGATTATGGGGGTGAGTGGTGCGAGAAGAGGAAGGGAAAAGGAAAGAAGAAAAAACTATTTAATGTGTTTAGGGAAAAAGGAAAAAAGGGAAAAAGGGAAAATAGAGACCGAACGGGGGGGGGTCAAGGAGGGGGGGAGGGGGGGGGGGGGGGGGTAAAGGATACGGATATCCAACACGAGATAATTCTTCTAGGCTGCTAACAAGGGAGAGAGCAAGCAGGTCCCAGAAGGAACAAGATCTGAGGAGGATGTTGAGGGGGGGTTGGTGGAGGGAGAGATATCGTAACCAGGACTTACGGTAACATAGAGACTTGATAAATATTATGTATCGGTAGTATGTCGAGCGTATTAGAGATGAAAACAGAGAGGGCCTAAGGGAGGTGATGGGCAGTGATTACAAGGTGATATCGCTCCTTCTTTCCTCTCTTTCCTTTCTTTTCGCAGTGTGCAGTTTTAAGAAACGGTAAGCCATAAGATGCTCAATTTCGGTGTCGGTTGAAGATATAAAAAAGTTGGCATTCATGTACAATAAGCTACAGTATGGTACGGATACATCTCGAACAGAAGGAAGGCCTGCCTCCCTGCCCCTGCAGTGGCCGTGTTATGATCCATATGGTGCCCAGCGAAGGCATAGAATCGCCTTCATGTTGGCTGACTGGCTGGTTGCCGGGCTGCTCGCTACAGGCTGTGCCCCAATGACTTTTGTGGCCGCCGCCTCCAAGTGCAGTTGGAGAGAATCAATTCGCCCTCCGAATTGGAACTAAAGAGACTAGTCTAATTAAGTCCTAAAAAAGGCAAAGCGTGTTTGAGAGGAGTTGTGGCAGGGCGACAAGTGATTTTAACGAAAGTGCCCTTCTCGCATTATCATTGCACAGAAGCCCACACGAATAGAAACTCGAGACATCCGAAGATTATTGCCGTTTTGACTGATAGGATGAGACCCCTGAAGCGACAAGTACCATCGTCCAATGGCAACGCAGAATCCCTCCTCTACAAATGCCGCCATCTGCGATCAGTGCGTTTTGCGCTGCCCTCTCTTAACTTAGCAGTTCCTACGGCGGTGGCCCCTCAATGCTTCAGTTCTCGTCGGCCCTTTTCACGAATACCTCCGCCAAAGAATTCTTTTCGTCAGGTCGCCGTTTTAGGGCCATAACTAAAGTGCCCGCGTGGTAATAGCTCGCATGGTAATATCTCGCATGGCAATAGATAAAACCCGTACTCGCGATGTCGAAGCGTTTTTAAAAAAGACTGCTACTGCATACCACCAAAATTCGGCCTTTTTGCTTGGATTTGGGCGGTATGCAATAGCAGTCTTTTTTAAAAACGCTTCGACATCGCGGGTGCAACAGTACTCCAGGCACCTAGGGATCCAGGGTGGCGCGTCCAAAACTCGGCTCTCAGGCCTGAGTGGCCCTGCCCACTGCCCACCGCCCCCCGTTGCCCCCGTAGCTGCCCCTCTCAAGTACCCTCATTAGTAGAGCATCACACAAACAAAAAAGGACCCTAACCTTGACTCCCAATACCCTCGCCAAGGGCTGTTTCCCTAAGAGAAATAAAATAAAAAAGAGAAATGAAAAGAATGAAAAAACCCGTGACAAAGAATATCCACAGGCTATGAAACAGGGAAGTGGAAGCTATTGTCGCCGGACCATCACAATTAAAATTCGTGAATGAGCAAGTGAGATTTTGTGAGGGCGGGATGGGATTGGATGCATGCACGTGCGAGTCTAGATGGAAGGCGGCCGCTACCGGTACTGCACAACACGGCGGGGAGCAAGGGTTGCTTCGCGATACCGCAAGGAGGAAAGAGTCCTTCATTTTTTATTTTTTTTCCCCTCAACAACTTCCCATCTCCGACATCCCCGACTCTCGCTCATCCGGCCACTCGCTTTCCTATTGTTGTGCGATAGATGCTGTAGATATGCCTGACCCTGCCCCATTTTTCCTCCTCCGTAATCGTTTTATCTACAACAATTACACAAAGTCTCCCCTGTAACCTGTGTGCTCCTCCTCCTCTTTCTTTTGCCTTTGCTGGATGCCCGCATTGCCTTGCGCTGCACTCCAGATCAATCTTGCTTTAGCGATAGGATGCCGATATCATCTCCTGTTTTTCTTCTTTCTTTTCTCCCTGCTCTGAGCTTGCCCTGGACGACTCCTTTCCCTTTCTGATAAGATCCAGCAGGGTCCCCTGGCAGCCTTGCCAAATTCACTGCGGCCCGTTCCAATCGTAGAGCAGGTCATAACCCACCGCGGCGCTTAAGAGGTACAAGTACCGTGGGTTAACAATGTTAGAGGAAGAATGCGACGGATGTAAGGACACTTCGGAGGATGGGGTGGTGTCGTTGAGCTGACCCGCAGGGTTAGAGTCCGATATTGTAGGATACGCGTGCATATACTTTTTTGCTGTGAGCTGTTTTCATGATTTTCGTGCCTTACAGTACTTTCTTAGTGCAACGGGAGGTAAGTACAGCCGCATCCGCAGAGCTCCCAGGTATGTACTGCCGGCACTTGCACGTGGAAACTCTTCGCCAGCTCCCTCCCTCTCTCTATTCCCGGGATTCAGCAAGAAACAAATAGTGATAAATGCCCCAGAAACATATCCGAAAACAAACCTAGGAGGCTATTGTTCTGTTGTTATAGGCATACATGTGCTGCGCTCATTCCATTATGCTTGCACAATGATGCCATAAATCCTTCCAATCCGGTAATAAGGGGCCGCAACAACACCACTCCCGACTTATAAAGACACCCTACACCCTGCCCCCTGCTTCTCGCCTGCTCGCCTGCTTGCCTGGCTTCCAACCAGAACACAGTCGCCAGTGGGCGGCATGTAGTGCAGTTTTGAGTAGCCTGCCGTACCCACGATATTCTAGCCCATGATCGATATCATACATGCTCCCACCCCAACTGGGAATAAAAATTAAAAAATTACCGTTATTCCTTTCCACGACCGGCCCAGCGTTCGTGCAGTTGCAGCATTACGGTTCAATGCCGGTACAGATACGGCCGTGGTCGTACCTGCTTCTGGAGCCATGCTCGTGAGCCTGGTGTGTTCCTCAGCCTAAATTTTTCTCGAGCCGGTGCTGTATTTCACCCACACCTTGTGTTCTGTATGTATGGTCTGTATGTCTTAGAAATCCTTCACCGCCATGACTCAGGTTGTTTTTCCCCCCAATTTCTTGTCTTCCCCGGGATTTTCGCCCAAAGAGAACCCTTTAAAAGAGTTACTCCCACGTTTTTCCTCGCTGGAGACAAGGAAGCACTTGGATAATTCCTCCTCGCGCGGTGCAGAGGAAACCACAACACCCACTCCTACGCCAAAATCCGGAAACCGTGCGACCAATCCAAGGGAGCTTAATATTTTTAGGATTTCTATCATCGTAAAGACGTGGTGTCGCAATTGGGCATTGTCTTGAATGGGTGGTGCAGAATTTGGTTGCGGGTGCCATTGAAGTCACTTGATCCTCTCACCATATTAATTCTGTGCAAATTTTCATCGAAAGGGGAAGACTGCATGAGTAGCTTGAGTAGGGTAATGCGATAGCTAACCAATTGGAGGAAACTATCATATGATACGAGAAACGGCAAGCCTACCCAGCCATCCATTCATCCTTCCTTCATACCCTTCCTCCTCCATCAAACGCCCCTCCGAGACCCTCCAGTCGCCCTTCATTGATTAGCTCCCAACCACATTATTTATTTTTCGGAGAGTGGAACAAACCTCCTGTGCTCTCACCCTCAGCTTTTGCCCTCGCGCAGGGTTAACAGCCAGACAAACAACGTTGTATGCTATATATTGGTATGTATAGAACGAATCCCCGGGGGGCTTCCCCCCCAATCCCCGCCCCCATGATAGGCCACAGGATGAACAGAAACGAAAAGCTGATCGCCCACTGCACTTCGCATCTAATTGCCAAGCGAGCTATCGACTCCGTTATCTTGCTTATCGACCTTCCTCCGCTTGCTTTGGCTGCATTGGCTAGTCCCACAATCAATATAATAATAACAGGAAAAAAACACCCAGCTAACTCAAAGGCGCCGGTAGTCTACCGGGAGGGAGGAAGATGTGCGAGCCCTAACGTCCAGTCTAAATCTCTTGTCCCCTTACTCGAGTACCGACATTGGCTTTCGAATGATGAAGTGAGGTCGGGATGAAATCTTGGCAAAATCATGTCTCACTGCTACAACTGCTCGAGTACGGGCCTGGCTCTTTTGTTTCGCACTACTCAAGTAAGACACAGCACTGAACTACTCGTAATTTTCTGACGTTTGTGAACACAACTGCTATTGCATATGGGCAAAAATCGACCAGAGCCTCAGGATTTTGGTGCATGCAATAGCAGTCGTGTTCACAAACGTCAGAAAATTACGAGTACTTTTGCTACAACTTTCTTTACATTTCGATCTGGTCTCGTCTTTGAACTAGCAACGACATGATACTTGTACTGGTAGTCTATTCCCCGATGCCGAGAAGACCACCATAACTATCATTATCCGGGAGATCCCGCAAAGGGACGAATCCTGTCAACGAGCTTTCGTATGTTTTCCCTCTGTCACTTTTTTACGCTTGTAGGTCGCTTCAAAAAGCAAATCACAAAAGTGCGGGGTTGCCGAAAAGCCAAATCTACAAATACCTAGGCCGCTTAAAAGCAAGCAAGGCGTGGCTCGACCGAAAGAGTTACAAAGATTAGCGAAGGCTAATAATCCAGCCATTGAGAGATCGCAGCGGAGTGGGCTCGGACCCGCAACAGGTATCATATGAGTGTTTTTTCTTCCTTTGTAAATTTAATTCCTTCTTCTCATTGCTGTTTTGGGCAGTGGCTGACCAGAGTGCTCGTGCGAGGGTAACATGCCTTGTAGTGGGGCCCGGGGGTGGGAAAAAAGCATGATACAGTAGCCCGATGTCCCTGCAAAAGCGCCATCCATCTCAAATTCGCAATTAATTTGACATGGCGAACTGTCTTGCTCCTTGCGTGCGGACGCCGCAAGTGTGCCGAGTGTTTGATCGCTCACGATAAATAGCCTGTCATAATCCAGAGCTCGGATGAGTTTCTATATAAAACTTGCGGGCCGTGTGGAACGGTGTTTGGACCCGCGATTGGACCCGGCTTCCTTTCTGCAGGGCGGGCTTCGCTCTTCCCCCGGGGTCGAGAGGGGGGAGGAGGGGGTTCTATCGGGAGCTACGACACAGTACGAGTACTTCGCTCCCTCTTTCCACTACCGAACAGTAATCGGTATATCGCTGGGGTTGGAGGCAGGGAGTGGCAGTCGCACAGCATGATGCCTACCGTATGGCCCTTTTCTGCCATAGATTTACAACTCGGGAAACTCGCCCGTGATTCAACCAAAGAGAAAAAGAGAGCTCCACCTCCAATACACGAGGACCGCGATTGTCTCTCCATCCCTCCCCATCCACCCCACCAATAGCGCAAGCTTTACAATACCCGTAGCCCCTTATCCATTTCACCCTCTACTCGAGTAATCCGAATTTCGTCCAAAAAAGCAATCCTCCAAAAAACCCTACCCGTGGAATCACAAATTCTCACTGACAGCAATCTTGCTTTTTCCCCTAACCCGTCCATGTTGCCTTTCTCTTGAAACATCCCCTCCCGCTCGCCCCCATCTACGGTATCTTCGTTCCATCCCCTCCACCCCTTCCTCCATCCATTCACACGTATGGTAGACAATTTGCCCCCCGCCCTCCCTCCTCCTCCTTTCTCCTTCTTTTTTCCTCCTCATCGTCCGGCCCACACGCGCCCTTTGCCCGGCCGATACGCAGGCTAACGCAGCACGGTAGCCTCGTGGCTTCATGCCATAATTCCTTTTTTTACCCCCTTTCGCAATGCCCCTGTTGCTAATCCTGTTGGTTCTTGTCTCGCCCTTACAAGTAACAATCAGGGCTACGCCACAGTGCGCACTGCACCGTTGAACATCGCTCACTGGCTGGCTGCTACCGAGCATTTTTCGTAAATCCCTTTTTCTCGATTCACACCGGTTTTAGGCCCACTACCGGTAAGTAAATAGGTATCGCGGTATTATGATGTTGGTATTTTTTTTCTTCCCTATTTTTTTAGTTTCTTTCTTGTACAGTACGAGTTATCATACATGCAGATGTCATTAGGCTAATATGGGGATTGGGGGAGCTTCCCGGGTTGGGATGCCGATACGGTCGGTAGGGGTAGGGAGTGGGGAATCGGAATGGGGAATGAGGGCAGGGGGGAGAGGGGGTTAAAGATAGGAAAGGGGGGTAAGGTTTATGGTATGATAGTATTGAATTGGAGGTTACGGGGGCTCCTTTAGGGCTTTTGCTCTGCTGTGGGTTGAGTTATGATAGGCTCATGATCAAGTACGGTACCCGGTGTTGCCTGGTAATAAATTGCAATATTTTGCGCGTAGCTATCTAGTCCTCCATAAGATAAGAATTTATGATATATATCGAACCCCATCCTAAGCACACCCCAGTGGAAATCGCGCTAATGCAAAACATTTCTTCATCCTCTTTACCGCCAATTGTTATGACAAATGAACCTATATGCACTAGTACTTAGTAGAAGACGATGAGATGTCCATCTATGATACTCCATGATATCTCTACCCGTGCAATCCAACCCACGCTACCTTCACCACCCCAGCAATACAAGCCGATCCAAAAGAAGAAAAAATCATGCGGAGCACGTCCCCACCACCCCATCCGTGCGCCCTCGCTTCGCTTCCTGCTGGACCTTCGTTCCAGCCTTTCCTGCCGACCGATGATACGGTCTGGTGTCCATCCATCCATCATCCATCGCATCACACCACATCACAAAACCCTAGCGGCCAAACCCTTCCGTCAGATGGCCCATATTTCACCCCACGAAACTATCCGTGCAATTTCGGATCCATGGGTTGGTGCCTAGAACTAGATATTTCGCGATCAACGGTGACAAGACTTTCGCAAGTCAAGTGGTTGAGGCAACATGCAGTGGTAGGCTGGACCCTGTGCCAGCTGCAGGTAACTTGAACGGGATGTGAAATGGATGGATGGGGGAAGGAGATGCGGTGAATGGATTATGATAACCAGGCACATTTCTTGGCGAGTCGGTTGGATGTTGGTTGTGGGGGTGGGTTGCACGTGCTGGATTTTGTGTAAGGGTAGAGGGTGGAGGAGGGTTCGACTTATGGGGTTGCGGTACGGTGTGACGGTGTGGTGTGCCGCACCATAACGTACCGGCAGGTATCATACTTTACCGATATCGGTCGCGGGGTGCGGTGCGGAGGTGCGGCACTGTAGGGGAGTTCAGGTATGGTGGAGGAGGATGGTATTCGAATGGCATCATGGAAACGGGGTATCATCGAAGCAATTAATCGATGAACCGGTCAAGCCCGATTGAGACTTATTCGACTGATCTGATACCTCATAATAAAGTCAGCAAAACTATTCTGACAATTCACAAAGGGCACGA